>Ga0302308_10001436_pt1 | contig 19356 bp, 21 predicted proteins | sample III_Palsa_E3_3_FD_200531 | JGI IMG/M metagenome (GOLD analysis project Ga0302308, IMG submission 200531) | Peat permafrost microbial communities from Stordalen Mire near Abisko, Sweden - III_Palsa_E3_3 | ecosystem: Environmental > Terrestrial > Soil > Palsa > Peat permafrost | place: Sweden...
TAGTGAGCTCATTGACCCATGCTGGATGCACCGGGCTTGATGGGAAGAGCCAAATGGCCTTCAAAATTTTCCCGGTTAGCGAGCTAGCTTCCATGGGCACCTAACGCTGGAGTTAAGCGGCGGCGGAGCCGTCCGCCTTGAACGAAATGTTAGACCGCATCAGTGCATGACTCCCCAAGATTCGCACATGCCACCGAATGGCTGCATTGCCGCACTTACGTGACGCTGGATGGATGTTACGCCCGGGTAGGTGACAACGCCAACGACCTGGAACTGGACCATACCAAGATCGCCTTGCTCTGGCGGGTAGATAACAAGCTCGCCGTACATGGAGCGGAGCAAATCCAGTGCAGGGTCCGACGGTGGCCAGCTGTTGAAGTCGACGTTGTAGTCAACTGACCAAGCCTTAGCGAAGTCGAATTCAGCAGCCGCAAGTCGGCGAAAGACATCTCCGTCTGCATCGTCGGGCCAATTTTCAGTGAACTCTGTCATGCGGTCTAACGCTTGAGTTAAGCGGCGGCGAAGCCGTCCGCCTTGAACGATTTGTTAGGCTAATAGTACGGCTGCGGCGATGACGGATGAAGACATTAGAAATGGGAACGCCAGAAGCAGCAGCTCCGCAACACGGCGACGTGGTTTAGGAGTAGGTAAGCGAACAAAGGCTGCGATGCCGAGGCCGAGTGCAGTCAAGGAGAGAAAGACCGTGACCAACGCCCCAAGCCCCCAAATGCCAATTAAAGGCATACCGCACACGCCGCCGTGCTGTGTATCGGCCCACTGATTAAAACGCCAAGAAAAATATGAAACGTATGCAGTCGGTGCGAGAACCGACAGGGCCAAGATTGCAAGAGAGCACGATCGTAGCGTCATATTTTGTGGTTGAGGCCTAACGCTTGAGTTAAGCGGCGGCGAAGCCGTCCGCCTTGAACGAATTGTTAGGCCGCCCGCTACACATTGTGGCGAGGATACCAAACGCCCCGAAGAACCATAGGCCCAGAATTTGGAACGACATGCTTTTGATCGAGCTCTGCAAAAGTAATGTTTTGCACGACATTGGTTAATTGAACTCCTTTTGGTGGATAACCAAATTGATGCAGTAGCTGCTCGGCCTCAGCTTGGCTGGAAGCGGTGACGCCGAAGCCGAGACCCTTAGTTACATTGAACCAGAAAGGTATGAGCATTGAAGGCCTAACGCTGGAGTTAAGCGGCGGCGCAGCCGTCCGCCTTGAACGAGATGTTAGACATGGCCAGCCGCAACCTGCAAGAACTCGGCTTTGACACTCTCGGGAATGTTGCGCCAACTCGTGCTGGCGGTTAGGTGAAGAAGGCAGCCCTGCTCCCTTGCCGCGGCGATGATCTGCTCGAACCATCGGGCGTAAGACCACTCTCTCGGAACCGGCGAGTACAAAGAACTGCGCTCCGGATTCCAGTGAACCTCCATCGCCTCACGGTAGATGTAAGGAAAGGTGGAGGACGCCGGAACGACGTGCAACTGGCCGGTCGCATCAATCTCGATATCTGCAATGGCGTCTCGTTGCATGCGATGTCTAACGCTGGAGTTAAGCGGTGGCGGTACGCCGTCCGCTTGGACGAATGGTTAGAAATCACTCGAGTTTTTGGATTTGAGTCCACGTCTCAATGCCAATAAGCGTTAGCGCGTTGAACGCATCCGTTTTAAGGGCAGCGTACAGCGGCGAATTTACGGAATGCGCACCCGGTGCAAAACTAGAGACTACGATCTCCAACGAAGAATTGAGAGCGATACGCAAGTCATTCTGGTCAGGTTTGTTTGGATTTAGCATAAGAGTGACGTTGTTGATCTCCACCATAACCTTCTGCGACAAGGCATCCAGCTCTAGCTGTCGACTAGCTTTTTGTGGCGCAGAAACTGGCCTTCTGAGAAGATCGAACTGTGTATCTAGAAGGGCAAAAAGATTGGAGAGCCTAACCCGTATGTCTTGAAGCCACCGCAGACGTTCAGTGGTTACTAACCCAGCGTGAAGTTTCTTGCTTTCGAGCTGCAGATTTGCATCAGATGCTTTCGAAGTTGACCTGTAATTTAGAAGTGCTACAACGCCTGCACCGAAAACACCTGACGCGCCTGAAACAAGTGCGACCCACAGCCCATCATGGTCGGACGCAGCTTTGCAAGATTCCGCAACAAATTGCACGATAGTTTGCATGAGTTCTAACGCTGGAGTTAAGCGGCGGCGGAGCCGTCCGCCTTGAACGAATAGTTAGGCATCTTGCTCGGGGAGCAGGCGAGCCTGCAACACTTTCATTAGCCACGCAGCCCCAGCCCCGACTGATACAAAAGCGATGCCCATGAGTCCGATCTGGCCCAGCAGCAACTGCCATTGGGTAAAAATTGCCGTAATGAGGATGCGAATGCCGACAACCAACGCGGACAATGCAAAGCAGTTCAGAGGTATTTGCCAGAGCACCGACTTAGCGTGCAAAGCCACGCTTGCAGCGGCCAGGACGACTGATGAAAGAGCGAGACCGATCCCGGCGCGCAATAGAAACAGCTCTTGCAAGCTCGTGGCGTCATTCCCGAGCGCGAGAAAGCTGCCGAAGAACCCGATGTAGCTGAGAATCACCAAGCCACCACCGAGAAATGATCTTGCGTCGGATTGGCGATGAGGTTTCATCATGATGCCTAACGCTGGAGTTAAGCGGCGGCGAAGCCGTCCGCCTTGAACGAAATGTTAGGGGGTAACTACGGCCCTAGCGAAATACGAACGAGCTTTTGTACTCAACAATGCCCAACAATTAATAGCAAGCTGAATAACAGCACCCACAACATTGACGATAAGACTGGTGCTTGAACTTTGACCAAGCTGCTCGTGGTAGTAGCCGAATGCAGCGCAGTTTTGGGCAATGATGAAACCGTAGAAAGCTATAGCGGCAACCAACGTTAGATAGTACCCGTATACCTTCCCACGAAGCGCCAAAACTGGAGCAACAGCGAGAAAGCTTGCTGTGACTACGGAGAGGACGATTGTTGTTGAGCTTGGCCGAAGAACTTCTGGAATGCGCGCCGAAGTATCTAGGAAGATGAGCGCAAAAACTGAGGTCGTCCCAAACACGATGTCTAAAATGGCCACGAGCCAAAGTCGCATGGGGCGCTTGCCAGGTGCCTCAATCATTCCCTGCCCCTAACGCTAAAGTTAAGCGGCGACGCAGCCGTCCGCCTTGAACGAGTAGTTAGGTACTGACCGCGGCCAACAGCTGTGTCATTGAGGACTGCCATTGCTGTGAATCATCACCTTCTTGCCATAATTCAAGGAGCTCGGAATCCTTTGCAAGGATGCGTGTAATGACGCGCTGAGCTTTTCGAAGCAGATCGGTAGTGGGCTTTTGGTTTACAGACTTAACCCAAGCATCTACCTTTTCAGTGTACGCATCGGATTGTGTGCCGCGTCCGAGAAGCTTTGCTAAAACCTCAATAGCGCCAATTGCCTCTTCTGCTGTTGGAGCTTCAAGGTACCCGGACCCTTGATCGAGGACATTGTCGAGCGCCGCCTCGATGTGAGACAAGTCGTGCGTATCCCTAAGATCGTAAGCCCAATCATTGGCCGTATCGTTGCCAAAGGGTTCGTGTGACCATGCGCCCATTTTGAGTACCTTCAATGCCTAACGCCTGAGTTAAGCGGCGCCGGAGGCGTCCGCCTTGAACGAGTTGTTAGGCAGCTTAGTCGAAAACAGCCACGTTGCCGCCACCTTGACCGACCGCCACAGTGCCCGCAGGACCATCCACTTGCCAAACCTCATAACCACCTGAGTCGGAAATAACCTGAAAAATGTGCTCATGGAAGTGCAATGTGAGATCAGCGGTACCATGCACGACTTGGATAGCATCTAGGACGCGACCAGTTAATTTGATGGCAAGCTCCGAGACGGCAAGTACCGGTTCACTGTGACCGAAAAGTTGCCCATCGTCTCCGCTAGTGCGCGCCAAACTGCCTGATGAAAGGAGACGCCACAGGCACTCGATTTGAATGCGATAACCACCGGCCAATGCCACTACGCAACTACCGTCGTCCCTCCGCCGGACGGACTCGACTGTTCTACCGATAAGTTGCTGAGTCCAAGAATCTTCCATGAGCTGCCTAACGCTTGAGTTAAGCGGCGGCGAAGCCTTCCGCCTTGAACGAACTGTTAGACGGGCACCACGTGCCCGGCACTAATTTACGCATTGGGTGACAGTGCCGTGGCCGGTAGGCTCGAAACACCCGGTGAATGTACTTGCACACTTGTTGCCGCTAGCGCCCTCGATACATTCGCTTTGGCACTGGCTAGACGCCTTACAGGACTTGCCACCGTCCGTGGTTTGAAGGAAGCAGTATTTCACAACATTTTGTGGACCGGCAAAAATCCACTCGCCGCCTCGTGCGACACACGCGGCTTCCGTCCGCGGAGCAGCTTGTTTAGTGACCGTTTTGGAAACCTCAGTGCCAGCATACGCGCTCACAATGAGAGTGAGCAAAACTAAAGCTGGCAAGCATGGGAGTTCCATCTCTGAAGTCTAACGCTGGAATTAAGCGGCGGCGGAGCCGTCCGCTTGAATAACTGGTTAGGTGTACGAAGCCACCAACAGGGCGATGACGTACACCGTGAAAACGCGCTGCGAGGCAAACGGCCAACACTCGGGTGCTGGCGAACGACCGCGGATGGCAGACTCCCATGCCACGCGAATTAACCAAGCGACGCCTGGAAGGGCGAATAGCATTTGCCACTTAGGCAAATTAGCGCCGTGAGACCACCACGCAATCGCTCCACCCACGACCGCTACGAGTCCCGCGAGGACGACGAGCGCAGCAAGAATGCGGAATGGCCAGCGAACTGCGATCCGATCTGGTATTTGGTGCGATTGAGTTTCCATGCTTACACCTAACGCCAGAGTTAAGCGGCGGCGAAGCCGTCCGCCTTGAACGAGTTGTTAGGCCCGAACCGCATGGCCACCGATTGCATGGCCGGCATAGCTAGCGGTGAAGCCCAATTCTTGAGTGACTCTAGCTGAGGTGCCAAACTTTCGCGCGCCTCTAGCGACCATAATTCGCGCGTGTTGCCGACCGGGAGACAATCTAGTTCTGAGCAGACCTCGCCGATTGCGCTGGAGTCAGGGTCGCCAGCCGGTAGCTCTGCCTGCGCGAGAAGCGGCCCGAGAAACCAACATGCATCGAGAACGTCCAATTCGCCCGCGATAGCAGCCACCGCGATGTTGCCGGCCTCCTGCCGTACTTGCTCGATGTACTCGGCGTGCGACATCTTTTCCATAGCGGCCTAACGCTGGAGTTGAGCGGCGGCGGAGCCGTCCGCCTTGAACGAATTGTTAGGCCTCACGGTCGCAATGAATCTCGTGAAATAGCGCAACCATGTTTGTAAGCCCAGAAGGTGGCGATTGACGCTGCGACCAACGCCGCAACACCAGCCCAAACAACTGCGCTGAGGTACGACGGATTGTCGCCATGTCGTAGCCACTCCAGTACTGCCAGTGCTGCGCATGCAACGACGAACACAATAGCGAATCGTCGCACCCAGAACTTGAAAAGAACCATGCTCATCGACTTCCTTTTCTGTGAGGCCTAACGCTTGAGTTAAGCGGCGGCGAAGCCGTCCGCCTTGAACGAATTGTTAGGCCTCGCCACCCGGCAGACCTGCCGCGACTAGCTTAAGCTTTTTGACAGCCTCGGCGGAGCCGAACCGGCCAGCACGGCGATATGTGTCTAGCGTGGCATCTGCGTCAGCGCAGACCTTAGATAAAATATCCTCAGCGATGGCCTGATGCGGAGCAATGCGGCTAGCAAGCTTGGTAAGCAAAGCTTGCCCTTCAAGATCATGCTCATGACCGTCCAATGCGTAAGCGCCATAAAAGGCGTTGTAACTCACGCAGAATTCCGAAAATGTCAGTTCGCCGGCAACGCACTGGCGTACCAAATTATCGTGGTGATCTAAGGCTGCGAGCAACTCTGACTCTAGGAGTGCGTCCATTTGTACCTGGGAGGCCTAACGCTGGAGTTAAGCGGCGGCGAAGCCGTCCGCCTTGAACGAGTTGTTAGCTGCTCGCCTTAAGATTTGGAGACTGGTGAGAAAAATACCGGCCGTAAGCGCCGCGAGATACGAACCCAGATGCCGTCAAACCCTGTGGCGCAAGCGCCTCAGCGCGTAGGATGAGGTTTTCGCCAACGCGACGCCAGTGTGTTTCATTTTTTGCGCAGATGGCCCAGGGAAACATTTTTGCCATAAGACCCAACGTATAGCAGACCTCGGGATCACTGGAGAGCTCGCCGCCAAGAGCGGCCAAGGCACGCGCAAAAATTCCGGAGGTGAGTTCTTGGTCGTCGGGAAGCCCGGTATAGCCGTTTGGCTCTGCGCACGAATACCATGCAAGAAACGCAAGCCGTAAACAAGTTTCTCGATCTCGAGCACCGGAAGCCCAGCGCGCTTGAAGCATGGTGAATGCTTCGCCAAGTGAAGGCTGGCCTTGTGGGCCGGCATACCTATCCTCAACTTTCGTAATGGCATCAAGTGAGTGCATGGGCTGCTTGTAGAAGCTAACGCTGGAATTAAGCGGCACCGAAGGTGTCCGCTTAAATGAGTTGTTAGGGATTTGCGGCTAGAGTGCGACAGGGCGAATTGCAACGTGCCATGCACAACCAACGAGCCAAAACCCCAACGCTTTGAAACCGGACGACTTGCCGAAAACCCCAAAACTGCGCTCCGACACGAAGCACATTACGCCAACGCATGGCCGAACAAAACCAACCCAGCAAGACAACCAGCAAGCTAAGCCCTAACGCTGGAGTTAAGCGGCGGCGAAGCCGTCCGCCTTGAACGAATTGTTAGGCGCCGTGATGAGCATTGTCTACCAACAAGGCACAGAGCCAGATTGCAATTGAGAGCCAAGATAACTTTGATAGGGGCCAGTGACGTTGCCTGCTACGTGATACGCCTGCCCAAACAAGTGTGGAAGCATTGAACAAGAGAAAAAGTAACAGAACGGGTGCAACTGTAAGAAACCAGACAAGTCCTTGCCCACCACTTGCGCCGCGTACGTCGGCAAGCTCCGGTTCGATCCAGGATCGAGAAGCGATTAGAAGAAACACGAATGCACCAACAGTATTCACAGCCAGATACCACACCGTACGAACGTTGGAGCGATTATTTGTAAGTGCTGAGTTCATTGAGCCTAACGCTGGAGTTAAGCGGCGGCGAAGCCGTCCGCCTTGAACGAGTAGTTAGAACTTACCTTACTACCCGGGTGTTTTTCATGCGCCGATAGTCCGCCGTATGACTTAAGAGGGGCGTAATGTGTTGCTCCTTAAGTCTTTCGTTGACAAAGGTAATAGCAGCTAATCGGATCGAGCGTGGCCACCAAGTTGGTGGCGAGAGAACAAATCGCTTGTTGCGCCCTAGTAGCAAGAGTGTGCCCATAGCACTGAATTGCGCAGATGCTATTTCAGCCCAGCGTATGCGCCAGCAGCCCAGCCTTGACTCGTAGGAGATGAACTCAAGCGTCAGGGTATACGACCCTGCACTGGCTGTAATGTAAAGACCAACGAACGCGAGAGAAGCAAACCCGACCGAAGACCAGTATTGAGACGCCCGAATCGCACCGACGCTGCAAACTAAAGAGAAAATTAGCGTGCCGTAGCCAACCCAGCGATAAGAACGCATGTCAATGTTGATTCGCGGCATATAGTTCTAACGCTGGAGTTAAGCGGCGGCGAAGCCGTCCGCCTTGAACGAGTTGTTAGCGCTCAGGACTGAACCTTTACTAGTGCAGAGATTTTAAGAGCGGCGTCACTTGCCTCGCCATGATAGAACCCTGCGGCGTCCTTGCGATAATTTTTGCGGAGGTAACGAGCGCAGCTCTGGTAGAAACTTTCTAGTGCTTTGTAGCTTTCCCGATGCTTCGCATAGGCGTCGGCCAAACTCTGCTTAGGGCGAACGAAGCTGGATGGGGAGACAAGTCCCATGTAGAGACGACCACGATGCATGCCGGTCGTATCGGTAAATGAAACCAGATACTCGATGCCTGGACCGTGAACAAAAAATCTCTCAGTCGGCGCATGCCAAGTAACCCAAGCGGGATTTTGAAATTGGCTCTGAGGAAATAGATCGGACTTAAAGATCTTCAGCCCTCGACAGTTTTTGAGGTCGTCGGCGTGTGTTTCAACGAGCGGGATATCTTGTGTCGGCCATCTTTCTGGTGCGAGATACGCGCCATGAGCGAAGAGGTAGTCATGGAAGGCACGTCGATCCTCGTCCGCCATGTAAAAGCTAATCTGCATGCTTTCGCCCGCTAACGCTGGAGTTAAGCGGCGGCGGAGCCGTCCGCCTTGAACGAAATGTTAGAAGGCAACTGCGGCGAGCTCATGGTGAAGTTGTTGAAGAAAGAGCCCGACGCATGTTTGGTCTGTGCGAAATTGAAACTTCAGAACTTGTGGCTGATCCGAGTGTACGTAAAGCTCCCCACTGATAACCATATGACCACCGGTACCAGCCTTGATGCGGATAAATTGAGGCTCGTACTCTGGTTTGAGTAATGCCTCGCCCGAAAGAGATTCGTAAAGTGCCGAGAGCGACAGCAAAAATTGTTTGACCGGGTATGACTCTACAAAAAAAGGATAGCTTGCCGAAAAGGGGCCTGCTTGTAGCTCTACGTGAAGTCTGTAGCCCGAGCCATCCTCGAATCGCTTAATAGAGCGAAAGGCCAAGAACTCGGAGGTGAATGAGGATGAGAGCAACGTGTCAGTCATTGCCTTCTAACGCTGGAGTTAAGCGGCGGCGAAGCCGTCCGCCTTGAACGAGTTGTTAGGTGCCCTGTGCATGCAACTCTGCCAGAACTTGCCCTGTTTTTGCTCTGATGTAGCGAGCGTGAAGCGGACCACTTTGAACTACAGCGACATCAATTTCTTCTTCGGGCGCTAGATTGGCCAACTGAGTTACCAATTGCCTGGTTGCATCTTTGACCGATTGAGCAGGGGACGTTACCCCTGACTCCTGCATTTTGAGGCGGACAGTCATGACACTGAGAAGCTCCTTGGCAGTCGTGCTCATCGTGACACCTAACGCTGGAGTTAAGCGGCGGCGGAGCCGTCCGCCTTGAACGAGTTGTTAGGCACCCAGCCTACTTGAGCTGCCCTGTGATTGCGGCAATTAATAGCGGGATACCGACGCACGCGATAAACACACCAATAGAGACAAGGCATTTATGGCGGTAGCGCAGACCTTCCTCTGTGAGCAAGCTAGGGCTTAATAGGACGTTGGCTGGATTCCACAACGTGCCGCGCCCCCAAAGCTCGACGGCGGGACGAACGCGACGAATGGCTTTGAAGCCGAAGATGATAATTGCAAACCAAGCCACAAAAGCCGCAAACAAGGCGGCCACAAAACCTACGAGAGCTACGTCAGCGAGAGCTTGCGACATAGGTTTGAACTTCCCTGCCTAACGCTAAGTAGATTTCAAAATGCATCCTAACCCCTGCAGCCTATCCTAGACCAGCGGATTGGAGGCGCGGTCCAGGCCTACAGAAATCAAAGACTTGGCCGCATTGTTGCCGCCTAATTCAGCCATCTAATCTCGCCATGTCGAAATCATGCATGAGAACGATGATGGCTTCAATCAGAGGTGCGCGGAGCGATGCAGGTGGCGGGGCCGGCGACGGCGAAGACAGGCCGCCTCGATTGCTGGATCAGGTGCGTGGTCGCATGCGTCGGCTCGGCATGGCCAAGCGCAGCGAAGAGATTTACGTTGCCTGGATACGGCGCTTTATTCTGAGCAACGACAAGCGCCATCCGTCGGAGATGGGCGCGGCGGAGGTCGAACGGTTTCTGACTGCATTGGCCGTGCATGGACAGGTATCGGCGTCGACGCAGAATCAGGCGCTTTCGGCGTTGCTGTTTCTCTATAAGCAGGTGTTGTCGATCGATCTGCCGTGGCTGGATGGGGTGGAGCGCGCGAAGAAACCGCAGCGCTTGCCGGTGGTGCTGAGCAAGGCGGAGGTGGATGCACTGCTGGGTGAGCTGCACGGCATCCACTGGCTGATGGGGAGCCTTTTGTACGGTACCGGTATGCGATTGATGGAGTGCGTGCGGCTCCGCGTGAAAGACATCGACTTCGAACATGGCGAAATCGTGATACGTCAGGGCAAGGGCGGCAAGGATCGCCGAACCATGCTGCCGCGCTCGCTGCGTCAGCCGTTGCAGGCACAGCTGGCGGAGGCGTCGAGGGTGCACGAGCGCGACAAGTCTGCCGGTTTTGGCCGCGTGTGGATGCCCGACGCCTTGGCGCGAAAATATCCGGCTGCGTCGCTGGAGTGGGGTTGGCAATATGTTTTTCCGGCGTCGGTGCGTTCGCTCGATCCGCGGGACGGCGTCGAGCGTCGGCATCATCTGGACGAATCATCGCTGCAGCGCGCGGTGAAAAGGGCGCGTGTCCGCGCAGCCGTCGTCAAGCCGGCGACCTGTCATACGTTGCGTCATTCGTTCGCCACACATCTGCTCGAGAGTGGTTATGACCTGCGCACGATCCAAGAGTTACTTGGTCACAAGGACGTCGCCACAACCCAGATCTATACGCATGTACTCAACCGCGGCGGGCAGGGCGTGCTGAGTCCGCTGGATCGTTGAGGCTTAGCGTGGCGGGCGCGCGCCGAGCACCACCAGTACTTCCTGTGCGCTGCGGATGCGTTCGGTGGCGCCCGGTAGGTCCAGCGTGATCTTCAACTTGTCCTGGCCGTCGAGTTTGTACACGCGCGGGAGGCGCTGGATCAGCTTGATGATGGTCAGCGGGTCGACCTCGGGGTTTTCGCGGAACACGATGCGGCCGCCGTTGGCGCCGAAGTCGAGTTTGCGAATGCCGAGCGGGGTGGCCATCAGCTTGATCGTGGCCACGGCGAACAGCTGCTTGGTCGGGTCGGGCAGCAGGCCGAAGCGATCGATCATTTCCACCTGCAGGTCGCGCAGCTCTTCTTCATTTCGCGCGCTGGCGATGCGCTTGTACAGGGTCAGGCGCGCGTGCACGTCGGGCAGGTAATCGTCGGGGATCAGCGCGGGCAGGTGCAGCTCGACTTCGGTTTCGTGTTCGCTGCTGAGATCGAAATCGGGCACCTTGCCGGACTTCAGCGCGCGCACGGCGCGATCGAGCAGTTCGGTGTACAGGCCGAAACCGATCTCCTGGATCTGGCCGGACTGCTCGTCGCCCAGCAGCTCGCCCGCACCGCGGATCTCCAGATCGTGCGTGGCCAATGTAAAGCCGGCGCCGAGTTCTTCCAGCGAGGCTAGCGCTTCGAGCCGCTTCTGCGCATCGGCGGTGATCGACTTGCGGTCGGGCACCACCAGGTACGCGTACGCGCGATGATGCGAACGACCCACGCGACCGCGCAGCTGATGCAGCTGCGCCAGGCCGAAGCGATCGGCGCGATTGATAATGATGGTGTTGGCGGTGGGGATGTCGATGCCGGTTTCGATGATGGTGGTGCACACCAGCACGTTGAACCGCTGGCGGTGGAAATCCGCCATCACGCCTTCCAGCTCGCGCTCCGGCATCTGACCGTGGGCGATGCGGATGCGCGCTTCGGGCACCAGCTCTTCGAGCTCGCGCACGGTGCGCTCGATGCTCTCGACCTCGTTGTGCAGAAAATACACCTGGCCGCCACGCGACAGCTCGCGCTGCAGCGCCTCGCGAATGGTCGCCGGGTCCCATGCCGCGATAAAGGTGCGCACGGCGGTGCGGTGGGCCGGCGGCGTGGCGATCAACGACAGATCGCGCAGCCCGGCCATAGCCATGTTCAAGGTGCGCGGAATCGGCGTGGCGGTCATGGTTAGCAGGTCGACTTCGGCGCGCAGCTTTTTCAGCTGCTCCTTCTGACGCACGCCGAAGCGCTGCTCCTCGTCGACGATGACCAGGCCGAGATTCTTGAACTTGATGTCCGGCTGCAGCAGCTTGTGGGTGCCGACGATCACGTCGATCTGGCCATCGGCCAGACGCTTTAGTGCGTCGTTCACTTCCTTGGTCGAACGGAAGCGCGACAGCACGTCGACGCGCACCGGCCAGTCGGCAAACCGGTCGGCAAAGTTGCGGTAATGCTGCTGCGCCAGCAGGGTGGTCGGCACTAGCACGGCAACCTGCTTGCCGGCGGTGGCGGTGGCAAAGGCCGCGCGCAGCGCTACCTCGGTCTTGCCGAAACCGACGTCGCCGCAGATCACGCGATCCATCGCGCGCGGCGCGGCCAGATCGTTGAGCACGGCCTCGATCGCAGTTTCCTGGTCGGGCGTTTCCTCGAACGGAAACGTTGCACCGAACTCTTCGACCAACTGCATGTCGATCGGCAGCGATTCGCCGCCGCGCGCCTGTCGCTGGGCGTAGATCGCCAGCAGTTCGGCGGCCACGTCGCGGACCTTTTCCGCGGCCTTCTTGCGCGCGCGCTCCCACGCGTCGCCGCCGAGCGAATGCAGCGGCGCCAGCTCGGGCGCGGTGCCCGAGTAGCGGCTGACCAGGCCGAGCTGCGCCACCGGTACATACAGCTTGTCGCCCTTGGCGTATTCAATGGTGAGGAACTCGCCGTCCATGCCGCCGACGTCCATCGACACCAGGCCCTGATAGCGGCCGACGCCGTGATCGACGTGCACGATCGGTGCGCCGAGGGTGAGCTCGGTGAGATCGCGGATGATGCTTTCCGGATCCCGCGCGGTGCCGCGTCGTCGTTTGCGGTCGCGCTCGCTGCGCACGCGCTCGCCGTAGAGCTCACGTTCGGTGAGCACGGTGAGCGCCGGCTTGTTGAGCGCGAAGCCCTGTTCCATGCCGGCGATGACGACGCCGAAGCGCGCTTCGCTGGCGTCGTTGAGAAAGCTCGACCAGCTGTCGGTGTTCGCCGGCTTCATGCCCGCGGTGGCGAGCGTTTCGATCAGCGCTTCGCGCCGGCCGGCGGAGTCGGCGGCGATCAGCACGCGGCCCTTGTAGCTCTGCATGAAGTGCTGCAGCGAGGTACCCGGCTCCTCGCCCTTGCGATTGAGCGGTACGTCCGGCGCCGGCTGCGTGCCGGTGGTCACGGCGTGCTCGTGATCGCTAGCTACCACTTCCACGCGCAGGCGCTTGTTGAGCTGCTCCCGCAGCGCTTCGGGCGGAAGATAGATTTCCGCCGGCGGCAGCACCGGGCGTTCTATATCGTGCGCGCGCTGGTCGTAGCGCTCGCCGGTCTGCGCCCAGAACTGGTCGGCCGCCTCGCCGACGCCTTCGCCCAGCACGAACAGCGCATCGTCGGCGAGATAGTCGAACAGGGTGGCGGTTTGCTTGAAGAACAGCGGCAGGTAGTACTCGATGCCGCCGGGCGTCACGCCTTCCTTCATGTCCTGATAGAGCGGGCAGCGGCGGATGTCGATCGGGAAGCGTTCGCGCAGGTTGTTGCGGAAATCTTTCGCCGCTGCGTCGGTGAGCGGAAACTCGCGCGCCGGCAGCAGTTCGATCTTTTCCACCTGCTGCTGCGAACGCTGGGTTTCCGGGTCGAAGCTGCGGATTGATTCCACCTCGTCGTCGAACAGCTCGATGCGGTAAGGTTCGCTGCTGCCCATCGGGAAAATGTCGATCAGCGCGCCGCGCACGGCGAAGTCACCGGGCTCGGCCACCTGCGGCACGTTGCGATAACCGGAGGCTTCCAGTCGACGCTGCTCGGCGATGATGTCGAGCTTCTGGCCCTTGCTCAGCATCAGCCCGGCGCCGGTGATGTGCGAGCGCGGGGCGATGCGCTGCATCAGCGTGGCCACCGGCACCACCAGCACGCCGCGCTTTACGCTGGGCAGCTGGTACAGCGTGGCGATACGCTGCGACACCACTTCCGGATGCGGGCTGAACGCGTCGTACGGCAGCGTTTCCCAATCGGGGAAGTGCAGCACCGGCAGGCCGTCGGCGAAAATGTTCAGTTCGGCCTCCAGCGCATGCGCGCGCTGGGTATCGCGCGTCACGGCCACCAGCAGGCCCGGATGCGTGCGCGCCGACTCGGCGATCAGCAGCGCGCGCGCCGAGCCGTGCGGCGGCGACCAGTAACGGCGCTGCTTGGGCGTGGTGGGCAGGGGAGGATGCGGAATCAAAACGGGCATAGAGAACGCTTATTTCGGAGCGCGACCGGAGCGTCGCGTCGGGTTAAGCGGTCAATTGTAACGTGCCGGGGTCGATGGCCGATGACGGGCAAGGCCTGCGTACGCAAACCACAGGGATGAACACCGACGACTCACCCGCCGGCTTATCTTGTCAGGCGAGTACGCGGTGTCTCAGATAAGGCGCAGGGCGATCTGCGCTACGCCGGGCTCGTTATCCATGCGGCGGCGAACAAAGCCCATGGCCTTGCAAAGGTCGAGCATCGGCCGGTTTTCCAGCAGCACGTAACCCCAGATCTCGGCCAGGCCCCGACGGCGGCAATCATCAACCAGCCGCTGCATCAGCAATGCGCCGAGGCCGAGGCGGCTCCAGCTTTTTTCAACCAGCACCGAGAACTCGGCGCTGTCGGCGGCTTCGTCGACAAAGATGCGCCCCACACCGCGGATCTCGCCGGGGACCACGGTTTCATCCACCAGTACGAGCGCGGTTTCGATGGTCGAGTCGATCTGGCACAGTCGCTGCGCCATCGGCGTCGGCAGCTCGGACATGGCGTGCAGAAAGCGGCGGCGCACGTCTTCCGGCGACAGCCGCAGAAAGCAGCGTTGCAGGGCCTCGATATCGTTTGGGTCGATGCTGCGCAGGTGCAGGCTGCGCCCGTCCTGAATCGACACCAGCTCGCCGGCGACCGCTTTCACCAGCCGGGGCGCAAAACGCTCACGCGCTGGCGGCCGAAGCGAGGCTTCATCGGGCGGGAGGGTGAAATCGATGGCGGGTAGGGCGGACATGTCCATACTCTAGCGTATTTGGTGCGGCGCAACATGAACGAAGGGACTCGAAAACACGAGCTTTAGCGCGCGGTGCGGTTGAGCGTGCTGTGGCTCATCGGGGAGTTCGTCGTGCGCTGACGGCCTTTGTCAGCCACCATCGGATTTCAGCAACCTCTGCATATGCATCAGGAGTACGTATGGCCCGGACGAAAGGGATGACGGCGCAGCAGCTGAAGGCGCTGTGCAGCCATTGGCCGGGCGTGGTGTGCGACGTCAAATGGGAAACCAATCTGGTCTTCAGCGCGGGTGGCAAAATGTTTGCGATGACGCCGGTCGATGACAGCGACGGCGGACGCCTTTCGTGCAAAGTGGATGACGCGCGCTTTCTCGAGTTGACCGATCAGCCGGGTATCATTCCCGCCCCGTACCTGGCGCGTGCGCGGTGGGTCTCCATTATCGAGCCGCAGCGTTTCAGCACCGACGAGCTCGAGACCTTTGTCCGCGATGCGTACCGGGCGATACGTTCCAGGCTCACCAAAAAAGCACAGGCGGCGCTCGCTTCGCTGCCGACTGTCAAGGTAAACACGAAATGACGCAGCATCTCGGCGCACTGGCGCTACTGGTCAACGACTACGACGAAGCCATCGCCTGGTATACGCGCGCGCTGGGCTTTGACCTAATCGAAGACACCGACATGGGCCACGGCAAGCGCTGGGTTCTGCTCGCCCCGCCGGGTTCGAAGGAAACCCGGCTGCTGCTGGCCAAGGCCAAGGGTGACGAGCAGGCTTCACGCGTCGGCAACCAGACCGGCGGCCGCGTGTTTCTGCTGCTGCACACCGATGACTTTCAGCGCGACTGGCAGCGCATGTGTGCCGAAGGCGTGCACTTCCGCGAGGAACCGCGGCATGAAGCCTACGGCACGGTAGCCGTGTTCGATGACCTGTACGGCAACGGCTGGGATCTGCTGGAGCTGAAAAAGTAGCCTGCGCCGGTTCGACGCGTTGCGTTCTACACGTGCAGCGCGTTCCGCGCCTGCCAAACCCAGCGGTCCTGGACGGTAGCGTCGTCGCCTGATTTATCCATTGCAAACACCACGGCGCTGCGCGGCGCCACGCGCAGGTCGGCACCTGTTTGCAGGGCGAGCTTGGCGACGTCTTCGCCAGCGATGTCGGCTTCCAGCGTGTGATCGATGGAGGGCACGTAAAGCTCCAGATGCGCCACGCTGCCGGCCAGGTAGATATGGCGCAGTCGGCTGGTCCAGGCGGGCTGGCCTTCGGGTACGTCCAGCGCCAGATGTTCAGGGCGCACGTAGGCGACGGCGTTTGTATGGCGGCCGTTCCACGGGTCGCCGTCGAGCGTCCATTCACCCGCACCGAGCCGGCCGCTGGCCAGGGTGACGGGGAGCTTGTTGACCTTGCCGATAAATTCGCAAACGAATGGCGTGGCGGGCTGCTGATAAATCGCCTCGGGCGTGCCGACCTGTTCAATGCGGCCACGGTTCATCACGGCGATGCGGTCAGCCAGCTCCAGCGCTTCTTCCTGATCGTGGGTGACGAAGATGGTGGTGAGTTTCAGATCCTCGTGCAGCTCGCGCAGCCAGCGGCGCAGCGTTACGCGAACCTGCGCGTCGAGTGCGCCGAAGGGTTCGTCCAGCAGCAGCAGGTCGGGTTCCACAGCCAGCGCACGTGCCAGTGCCACGCGCTGGCGCTGGCCGCCGGAAAGCTGGCTGGGATATCGCTGACCATAGCCATCGAGCTGCACGCGCTTGAGCAGCTGATCGACGCGCTCGGTGATGATGGCCTTGGACGGCCGCAGCTTGCGCTTGCGCACGCGCAGGCCGAAGGCCACGTTCTCGGCGACCGTGAGGTGGCGAAACAGCGCGTAGTGCTGGAACACCAGGCCGATCTTGCGCTCGCGTGCCTGTGCGGCGAGAAAGTTTTGGCCGTCCAGATCGACGCTGCCGGTATCGGGATAATCGAGTCCCGCGAGTATGCGCAGCAAGGTGGTTTTGCCGGAACCCGACGGGCCGAGCAGCGCGAGAAATTCACCCGGCGCAATCGACAGGCTCACGTCGTCCAGCGCGTCGGCGTCGGCAAAGCGGCGGCTCAGATGGGAAAGTTCAAGAGTCATCGTTGTCTCAGTGGCCGCGGCTGCTGGTGCCCGCCGGGGAGCGCGTGGCGATCTCGTCGCCGTAGCGCCATTCCAGCAGCGTCTTGATCGCCAGCGTCAGCAGCGCAAGCAATGCGAGTAGCGAAGCAATGGCGAAGGCGCCGACGTAGTCGTACTCGTTGTAGCGCATCTCCACCTCCAGCGGCATGGTGGTGGTGAGGCCGCGTATGTGGCCCGACACGACCGACACGGCGCCAAATTCGCCCATCGCCCGGGCATTGCACAACAGCACGCCGTACAGCAGCGCCCAACGAATATTGGGCAGGGTGACGCGGAAAAACATCTGCCAGCCGCCGGCGCCGAGCACGCGCGCGGCTTCTTCTTCATCGCTGCCCTGGGCCTGCATCAGCGGAATCAGCTCGCGCGCCACGAAGGGCAGCGTGATGAAAATGGTCGCCAGCACCAGGCCGGGCACGGCGAAGATGATCTTGACGCCGTGCGCATCCAGCCACGGTCCAAACCACCCCTGTGCGCCGAACAGCAGTACATAGGTCAGGCCGGAGATGACCGGCGATATCGAAAACGGCAGATCGATAAAAGCGCCCAGCAGCGCCTTGCCGCGAAATTCAAAGCGCGCCACGGCCCACGCTGCGGCCACGCCGAACACGATGTTCAACGGCACGGAAATCACGGCGACCAGCAAGGTCAGCCGGATCGCAGAGAGCGCCTCAGGCTGCTTGATCGCCGCGAGGTACAGGTGTATGCCCTGACGAAACGCCTCGACAAAAACCACGCTGAGCGGCAGCACGAGAAACACTGCAAGAAAGGCGGCTGCAATCAGAATCAGCAGCGCACGGCCAACCTTTCGTGGCCAGTGCGGCCTGCGTTTCTGCAGCATCGTCGCGGACGCTGTCATCGCGTCTGCTCCGCCCAGCGCCGGCTCCATCGCTGCAGCAGCGAGATGACGATCAGCAGCACGAACGACGCGATCAGCATCACCATGCCCAGCGCCGCGGCGCCGGCATAGTCGAACTCTTCAAGCTTCTCCACGATCAGCAGCGGCGCAATCTCCGAACGCATCGGAATATTGCCGGCGATGAAAATCACCGAGCCGTACTCGCCCACCGCGCGTGCCAGCGCCAGTGCGAAGCCGGTCAGCAGCGTCGGCACCAGCATCGGCAGAATCACGCGGAAAAAAGTCTGCAGGTGCGTGGCGCCGAGACTTTCGGCCGCTTCTTCCACATCGTGGTCGAGCGACTCCAGCACCGGTTGCAGCGTGCGTACCACGAACGGAAAGCCGACGAAAACCATCGCCAGAATCACGCCCGGTGGCGCATAGGCAATCTGGATGCCGTGTGGCACCAGCCACTGGCCAAGCCAGCCGTTGGGCGCATAAATCGTGGTCAAGGCAATGCCAGCGACCGCGGTCGGCAGCGCAAACGGCAGGTCGATCAACGCATCAAAAATACGTCGCCCGGGAAAGCGGTAGCGCACCAGCACCCAGGCAACCAGCAGGCCGAGCGCGGCGTTGATCACCGCCGCGAAGGTCGCCCCGACAAAGCTGAGCTTGAGGGCGGCGAACGTGCGCGGCGAACTCAACAGGCGAATCAGCCCGTGCAGACCGATGCCGGACGCTTTCCAGGCCAGCGCTGCCAGGGGCAGCAATACGATCAATCCCAGATACGTCAGCGCATAACCCAGACTGAGCCCGAAACCGGGCAGGATGCGCCGACGCATGCTTTCTAGCGCCCCGGGCCGATCTGATCGAAGATGGCGCCGTCGGCAAAAAACTTTGCCTGCGCCTGACGCCAGCCACCGAATACGTCGTCGATGGTGAACGTGTTGACCTTCGGAAACTGCGCGGCGAATTGCGCCGAAATCGCCGGCAACCGCGGACGATAAAAGCTCTTCGCCTCAATCGTCTGGCCCTCGGGCGAATAAAGAAACTTTACGTACGCCTCGGCCACGGCGCGCGTGCCGTGCTTGTCGATATTGCTGTCGACCACGGCGACCGGCGGTTCGGCGAGGATGCTGATGGACGGCACCACGATATCGAACATGCCCTTGCCCATCTGCTGCTGCGCCAGCAGCGCTTCGCTCTCCCACGCCACCAGCACGTCGCCAACGCCACGCTGCGCAAAAGTATTGGTCGCACCGCGCGCACCGGTGTCCAGCACCGGCACATGTTGATACAGCGCCTGCACATAAGCCTTGGCTTTCGCGTCGTTGCCGCCGGGTTGCTTCGACGCATAACCCCAGGCGGCGAGAAAATTCCAGCGCGCGCCGCCGGAAGTTTTCGGATTCGGCGTGATCACCTGGACACCGGGCTTGATCAGATCGGACCAGTCCTTGATGCCTTTCGGATTGCCCTTGCGCACC
>Ga0302308_10001441_pt1 | contig 19340 bp, 18 predicted proteins | sample III_Palsa_E3_3_FD_200531 | JGI IMG/M metagenome (GOLD analysis project Ga0302308, IMG submission 200531) | Peat permafrost microbial communities from Stordalen Mire near Abisko, Sweden - III_Palsa_E3_3 | ecosystem: Environmental > Terrestrial > Soil > Palsa > Peat permafrost | place: Sweden...
CAGGGCGCGGCCTAGGTCGATGACCGGAACGATGCCGCCGCGCAGATCGGCGACGCCGCGCACCAGCGGATGTGAGGCCGGCATGGTCAGCAATGGCGGCGTGGTGATGACTTCCTGCACCTTGAACACATTGATGCCAAAAATTTGACGTTGGTCCAGGCGGAACAGCAGCAACGCCAGACGGTTGTGGCCGGCCAGCTGCGTACTGCGGTCGATGCTTTCGAGTAATCCGGCAGCCATCGCAAGAGCTAGCCCTGGTTCCGTTCTGGATGCAGCCCTTAACGGCCGGCAGCATCGAAACTTGAGGCACAGGGCTTGCCTGTAAGCCTGCATCGCTTTCAACGGAGTCTTCGATGCCCCGTGTGCCCCTGCTTTCCGCCGCGGTCGCCTGCTGCCTTTACGGCGCCGCGGTGCTGGCTGCCGAGCCGGAATCGCTCGGCCGGATCCGCGAGGCGGCACAGGACTACGTCAGCGGCCATCTCGGGGGCGAGGCGCAGGCCAGCGCCTCGCCACTGGACGCGCGCCTGCACATGCCCGCATGCGACAAGCCGCTGCAAGCCTCCGGACCCGCACCCAACGCCGGCAATGCCTGGTCGGTGGCCGTGCACTGTGCCGGCCCCGCGGTATGGACCTTGTATGTGCCGGTGCGCGCCAGCCAGCACCGCAACGTCCTGGTGCTGACCCGCTCCTTGGCGCCCGGCACGCCGGTGCCGGCCGACGCCCTCACCATGCAGGAGCGCGACGTGTCCGTGCTTTCCTACGGCTACCTGAGTCGCCCCGAAGATGCTGTGGGCAAGCTGTTGCGGCACCCGGTGGCGGCCGGGGCGACGCTGACGCCAGACGCCCTGACGGCGCCCGCGAGCATACGCCGCGGGCAGCAGGTCACTCTACTCAGCCAGTCCGGCGGATACGTGGTGCGCGCGGACGGCAAGGCCCTGGCTGACGGCGCCAGCGGCGACCGCATCCGCGCGGAAAACCTGGATTCGCACCGGATCGTCGAGGGGGTGGTGCGCGACGCCGATACGGTGGAGGTCGGGTTGTAAGAAAGGGACTCTAAAGTTTCATGCCAGGCTGCCGCTACAGGCAGCGATATCCCAATTCCGGCGCAGCCCATTACTGCCATGACTTCAAAAATCGATTCGCTGGTCCCCGCCCCGATCAGCTTCGGCGGCACGGCCAAAACCGCCGCGGACAAGAGCGCCAGCACCGCTGTGGCCAGCAGCGGCGCCCCGACTCCGGTGGACAAGGTGAGCCTGACCGGCAATGCAGTCCGCATGCAGCAACTGGCCCAGGCGGTTGCGGAAACCCCCGAGATCGACACCAAGCGTGTCGCCTCGACGCGCAGCGCCATCGCTTCCGGCAGCTATCAGGTTGATTCCAAATCCGTTGCAGCCAAGTTGACGCGCATGGATTGGGAGCTCGGCGCCTGATGCAACAGCTCACAGCCCCGCGGATCCTTCAGGAAGGCAACCGGCCGGCTGAAGCGCATATTGCTGACGCCAATCTGCTGCTGGCCTTACTGGCGCAGGAGCGGCAGGCGCTGCATGCGGCGGACCATGAAGGCCTGTCACGCATTTGCCGAGAGAAGGCACAGGCGCTGACGCGATTCAGCGGACTTCTGAATGTCCTGAAGCATCCAGCCTCGGCAAACCTGCTGCCGGACCAGCGGCGCCAGTTGCAGGAACTCCTGCTGCGCTGCCAGCGGGAAAACCGCGACAACGACGCCTTGCTCGAAGCGCGCGCCAGCCGCGCACGCAGAACCTTGCAGGCTTTGCAGGGCGAACCGGCGAATTACGATGGTCGCGGCCGTGGCCGCTACAGTTTTTCCGGAAGCGTGCGCGGCGCAGCCTGAACACCCCGGCTGCAATGCAGCCAGAGGCCTGTAGACTCAGCCCAGGTGCAGCAGCGACGAGGACCAACCCAGATCGACGCAGACTTCCTGGCACACCCGTCGCGCGCTCGTGCTAAGGGCCTCGGAACCGTCAGGGCTCAAAGGCACGCAGCGCCGGTCCAGTTCCCGCTGTCCGTTGTAGGACACCACATGCAGTGTTTGCAGTTTCTGCTTCGACCCCGAGCGCGCACGCTCCAGCCAGATCTCCACGCGGGCGCGCAGATCAACTGGATTGGAGACGGTCATCACCTTTTGCATGGTCGGCCTGAGACTGCTACCACTTGTCAGGCAAATGCTACCACTAACCGAAAATCCAGGGCCGTCCACCCGATCAATGGCCAATTTCATGGCATATGATCCGTCTGTCATATCTGGACGGCCGGCAAGCGGCATCCGCCACGGCCGATGCTGTTTACAAATCAGGCCGCGGACGCAGCCCGCGATGCCACTGTGCAATGCATGCCAGGCGAAGCGACAATCGCCGCGACGATCGGCCTGACCCGGCCTGGTTGATCCAGCTACGCAACCATGTTGATGGTCGCGCCAGTAGCCCCACTGGAGGAAGCGGATGTCGGAGTGCTGGCATTCGTGGGAGCAGCGGCAGCCGGCTGGATCTCCCCGTGACGATGATGATGGTGTCCAACATGCCCGGTCTGCTGCCCAGCCGCAGCCGAAGCACTCTGCAGCTGTTGCTGCAAATTGGTGAATGCGGTTTTCGCCGCGGGAAGATTGCCTGACTGCAGGTCGTTGCCGATCTGACTCATGGCCTGCTGCAATTGGATCAAAAATGAGCTGCCCTGGCTGCTCGACGTGCCCGAGGCGGCACTGCTTCCCTGAATACCTTGCAGACTGGATTCAACCCCGCCATAGGCCTGCTGCGCCGAGGACAGGTTCCCGGATTGAAGCGCGGAGGCAAGTTCCTGCATGTAACCGCCCAGTCCCTGGACAGAGGACTGGCTGCCCGGCTGATAAGGACTCTGCATCGAAGAGATGCCGGAAATGGACATAGAATCTTCCTCCACGCGTCGTGTTGCCGTCTGTTCAGTTTCGGCCTGGCGCGTTGATGCGCGTGGCCCAGCCTGATCAGGCAATTCCTGGACCAGGGCATACAGCCCTGGACGTGGAAGTTTGGCGCGTATCGCCGTTCATTCCGGATTGCCCACTGCAAGCCATTTGCAGCGCGACACTAGCGGACATAAGAAGAGCATGCGCGCCTGCCGCAGGCCAACATAAACTTGCGCCAGGCGCCAACACATTGACACTTCCTGCGTTAACGATGAGGCCACCGCACACGCCAGCATGCTCAAACGCACACCCCGGCGGAAGGCTGCTGCGATTCCGAGCACCTCCGCCGATTACGAAGTCACTGCCGCTGCAGCATGCGGCTGACACTTCTCTTCGTCATCGATCAAACTGCGGATTACCAAACGGTCGCGACCGATGCTACGCGACTGATACATCAGCGCCTCGGCAATTTTCAGCATATCCAGAGGGGACGTCCGTTCATCCGGAAGCAGGGTGAGGACGCCAGCGCTGAGAGTGAGGCGCGGCGCGGTGCCGCTGGCGGGCCGCTCCAACTCGATTCCGCGCACGGCCTGCAGCAACTGTTTCGCCATCTCCCCCGCCGCCTGCGGCGCGCAGTTATACCAGGCCATCACCAGCTTCCCACCCGCGAAACGAGCTTTTAGATCCAGCGGCCGCTTGCCGAACTGCAGGATCTGCTCTGCTACGCGATGCAGCACCAGATCGCCATAGATGTGACCGAATTTTTCGTTGATGGTACGGAAGTCATCTATGGTGATCAGCATCAGCGATACCGGCTGATGTTCACGCCGACCCTGCGCCACTACCAACGGAAAGCGCAGGTTGAATTCCGCGCGCGTCGCCAGGCCGGTGAGTGGGTCACAACGCGCTGCGAAGTCTGCAATCTGCCCTGTTATCCACAGGCGCCGCCGTGATGCCTCAGCGATACGGGCCGCGGCCGCAGCGCAGCCTCCAAGCGCCGCAACCAGCAGCGCATCCATCGGATAATCGCCGGCGAGATTCGCGGCCCGCCATTCAAGCAGCAGACCCAGCAACGTAAATGCGGCGATACCCCAAAGCATGGGACGCAGTCGAAAGCCACACAGCAGCGCAGCGCAAAGCAATACCACACCCAGCATCTCAGGAGGAACATGAGCAACTCCCTGCGACGCTCCATATTGCAGCTCAAGAATGCCGGACCACAAGCCCAGACTTGCTCCAACGTGAAACCAGCTTGACACAAGGTCGGGGACGCGCCCCGAACTCGCTACAGCCGCCAGCAGAACTACCGGCAGGAACAGACCCAGCTCCATCCAGCCGAGCAATGCCAAGAACTCCGCTTGTGCTGGGGACTGCCCGGCGGCAGAAAGGCTCATGACCCCGAACAGAATCGCCGGAATCAGATAATAGAGTGTGCGCGCCAATCTGCGCTCGTTGCGAGTGGCATCGCGGTAGCGGCCGTACAGCAACGGATCGAAGTCGAGCAGCGGCAGACTTTTTTCCAGCTCAAGCCGCAAGCGGTCTTCAATTCTTCTGGATCCGGAGTTCGTCGACACAGGATTTTTCTCGCCTTCAGAACGACCAGCGTAGCGAAACCTGCGGTACCGGCTCGGTCTTCGCAGGAGCCATATCCGCGGCTTCGCGCCAGCTGTGATAGCTCAGCAAAGCCTGCATGCGGCCCTGCATGGGAACGATTTTATCGAGGTTGAGTACCAGCTGCGGCACAAAGTGCAGCTGCCGATGTCCATAGTGATCGCTGCGCTCCAGAGCCAGCGAGCCCCCCAGAGACCAGATCTTGTCCGCCGATTCCGGCAAGGCGAAGCCCTTGGGGTTGATGAGCCAGCGTTTGCCCTGATTCGGTCCATCGCGGCCGCTGTAGAGATTGAGATGGAAATAACCCAGTTCCGGCAGCAGCAGGTCTACTCCAAGGCCCTTCCCTATCCTGTCGAGATCGTCGCCCAGATAATGCGCCGTCAGCAGCTGACCGCCGACCGAGACAAATGCAAAATCGGAACTGATCGTGGATGCCTGCAACAACAAAGGCGACAAGCTGCCGTAGGCAAGCAGATCATCACCAGGTAGAGAGGCGTAGCCGCGCATCAGCAGCAGGTCACCATCCAGTCGCAGGGGTGCGTTGGTCTGTGCCAGAGGCAGCCGATGGCGGCTGGCATTTGTGGACACGTCTTGTCCGGACGCCGCCAGCGCAGGCATGGAAGCCGAGCCAACCAACAGACCGTACAACATTCTGCGTACGCAATTGAGCGGCCCTCTGCGTCTTTTTTCCAACCCGTCCTGCGGCATGAGCGACAACCCCATCTGAACTTGCAAACAGGGCAGCGGCTGAAACGGCCACATCTTGAGTGGTAAATAATTACTGGCCGCCGCAACGCCTCGCTCGCAGTGCGGCGGAACGCGCGCACTCATTTTCCGGAGACGTGCATCCTGTCAGCCGCGCCGGCGAACCGGCGCGTTGACCGTCGTACAGATCTGACGCTTGCGCTCGATTGCCGCAAGCAACCCCTGGTGAGCTTCCGCGCACGATCGAATACCATTTTGCAGCAGAATGTCGGCTACATCTTTCATCGATATGCCCGCGCCGGCAATGCGACTCAATGTCTCTCGAGCTTCGACTACGCCCGACGTCAGGCTCAGTCGCGGACGCCCATGCCGCAAAAACTCAAGGTAAGTTCCTTCGTGCACAGTGTTGACCGTGTCTGGCCCGATCAACTCATCGACATACCTGGTCTTGCCATATGCCAGATTCCTGGTGGCCGTGCCGCACCATGACAGCCGCTGCGGACGAGCCCCCTTTCTTTCCAGTGCGTACCAGCGGGGGGTCTGGATCAAACCCAGATATTTTTCGTAGGCGATTTTTGCGCTCGCAATTGCTGCCCGTCCGAACAGTTCATGCAACCGCTCTCGAGAGGCTGATTCCGGCGCGGCGTCAATTTTTTCCCGGAGGCGACGATCCACCTCCGTGTCGATGCGATTGATGACAAAACTAGCGACGCTGGAAACATCGCCCGGATCTCCGCCTTGAGCAGAGAACCGCTCCAAGCCTCTCATATAGGCCTGCGCCACGTCGAGATACCCCTCGACGGAGAAGATCAGGGAAGCGTTGACATTGATTCCTTCCGCCACCAGCCGCTCCATCGCCTTCACCCCGGATATCGTGGCCGGAACCTTGATCATCAGGCTCCTGCGATGTACGGCCCGCGTCAAGCGACGCGCCTCACGCACCATTTCCGAGGCATCGTGAGCGAGTTCCGGCGATACCTCCAGGTTGACGACCCCATCCGTTCCCCAGGTGCGTCCGTAGACCGGGCGGAGCGTGTCCGCAGCGCATCGGATGTCCGCAACTACGAGTCGTTCGTAAATCGATGAGGCCTTGGTCACCCGTTGCTGCAAAAGCCCCCGGATCGACGCGTCGTAGCAATTTCCAACGGCGATTGCCTTTTCAAGAGTGGAGGGTTTGCAGGTGATGCCCGCCACGCCTTCGTTGTCTACCATTCTCGCGAGCCGGCCCGAGGTGAGCAGGCCACGGTGCAGATCGTCATACCAAATACTTTGCCGGAGTTCGCGGACCCGATGAACAGGGTTGTTCATTTCCTGCGCCGGGCGAGACTCCTGCTTGCGAGCAACCATGTTTATGTACACATTATCTTAGTAAGGGGCCAGTTTTACGTCCGTGACCTCTGCCGTGCATGACTGCGAGCTTATCCATACGCGCCGCATTCGCCTTGTACCCGGTATTATTCGGCTAAATCCTTTGCTGGTTGATCGCGTAACAGATGCACGGCAACGAATGCTCACTCGAACGGTCGTCACCGCGACACATTGACGTACGATATCGGCAAAATGAGCTTATACCTGCCAGTTGTTCTATCGCAGATGCAGAAGGGCGTGCGCGCAGGCGGATTTTGGAATAGCCACGATCATCCGATGCGGCCCAACGACCATAGCGACAAGGCGCCGTTCTTCAGCTCAATTGAGCATTTCCATGCATTTCTGCAAATCACCCTGCATCACCTCGCTGGAATAAAATGCCGCCGCATTTTCCAGCCCCAATCGCCGCGCCGGCGCAAAATCCCCCCAATCATCGATCTCCTGTCCGATCTGCTCCAGCGGCTTCGATAGCAGGCAGGCCACAGCGACGATGTCGGCATAATCCGGCATATCCTCGTTCACGCGCGTTGTATCCCGATACGCCTCCGGCACCGCGGCAATCTCTTCCGGAAAATGCCAGTGACGGAGAATGCGGCCGCCGATTTCGGCATGCCGCTTTTCGATCATGACGAATAGAGCCTTGGAATCCGCTCGGGCCAGTTGCTCGTCCTCGACCGCCGCCAACAGCGGCAGAGCCCCGATGAAATGCAGCAGGCCCGCCAGCATGGCCTGTTCCGGCGCCAACCCTGTGCAGTGGCGCGCAAGCACGTGGCTGACCGCGGCCACATCCCTGCTCCGGCGTGAAATACGCTGCTGCAACTGCCTGGTGGCGTTCGTGCACGGTTCGAATGCGTGCTCCAGCGCCAGCGCCGTAACCAGATCCCGCACATAGTAAAAGCCCAGCCGGGTGATCGCCTGCGACAGCGTGCGTACTTCCATGCGGCCACGCAGCAGGGGGCTATTGGCGACGCGAATCAGGCGCGCCGTCAAAGCGGCGTCGCGCACCACCTGCTGCGCCAAATCCTCGACGGTGGCATCGGGATCGGCTGCAACAGCCCGCACCTGTGCCGTAACTTCGGGCAATGAAGGCAATTTCAGGGCATTGAGGCGGAAACCTTCGGCAACAGCCAAGGCCATGAACGCCAAAGTGATCAAAGTTCCAACCAGCCACGTCGCCATGCTGGCCGCGCCGAAACTCGTTGCCAAGGTGATTGGCGACGCAGCGTCAGGCAAGGCGGCACCGACTCCTCCGGGCGGCCCCTAGCACCGGCTGGTAGTCGAATCACCCCTACTTGACGAACGCCCCTCCTCCAGCCGACTTCCCCTACCGGCAGCGCTCGTCAATCTTGCCGGGTTCGGTTAACACCACAACTGGACCCGGCTTTTCTATGGGCATGCATAGGAGATATCAGATGCGTTGCCTGCGAGCGCAACTGGTCGATGCAACACACTATAGCTGCCTAGGCAGCGGGGGTGTTGCAGATGAAGTACAGAACCCGGACTTTCTATACTGCGGAGCAGAAAGCCCTGATGTGGGAACGGTGGAAGCGTGGAGATTCGCTTCATAAAATCGCCAAGCAATTTGATCGATACCACATCTCTGTGCGAGGCATCATCGCCGCGACCGGGGGCATTTTCCCGCCGAAGCGGGGCCGCTCCCGATTGGCGCTGACGTTGGCAGAGCGTGAAGAGATATCCCGATCCGTGGCGGCCGGCCAGTCTGCCCGATCGATAGCGGCAGTTCTTGAAAGGGCTCCTTCCACCATCAGCCGGGAGATCAAACGCAACGGCGGAGCTGAAGGCTACCGGGCGAATCAGGCCGATCAATCCGCCTGGGATCGAGCCCATCGACCCAAGATGAGCGCATGTACGCTCGATTGACCCACCCTATGCATAATTAACTGATCCACTCGAAAGTGGCCGGCCTGCCTGATGCGCCCTCGTGCTGACGTTCTCAGCCTGGGTCAGAATTCAACATACAAGAGGGTTCGAACCTCGCGCACGCTTACAGCCGAACGACACATCATGTACTGGGGAGTAATCTGGCCAACGAAGAAGCGCCCGGAGGGAGTCCCCCACCGGGCGCTTGACAACTCAATACACTAGCACCCGTAGCCCGTGCAGGTACCGCCGCTGCTGCTGCCGGTGGTGGTGACGGTGCGCGTGTCGATGCGTCCATACAGGCCATCGGCTTCGCCATTGATGCCGGCCGAGAAAAACAAGGTGTTATGCGGCTGATTGTCCGCATCGTTGCCAAAGGCAAGACCCCACAACCCCGGGTAAGCGATCGCCGCGCCGGTGCTGTCGCTGAGTGCGCCAATAAAAGCGCCAGTGCCCGCATCGTAGGCGTTGATCCTGCCGTCGCCAAAATTGCCGACCAGCAGGTCGCCGCTGAACGCGCCGAAGTCGGACGGCGCCAGGACCATGCCCCAAGGCGCATTGAGTGCACCACCCGTGGGGATCAGATGCTGCAAGAAATTGCCGTCGAGATCGAATACATCGACCAGGCCGAGTCCGGCGCCGTTGGCATTGTCATGATTGTCCGGCGCCAGCTGCTGCGCGAATGCGACATACAGCTTGCCGCCAAGCAGCGCGAGGTTGAACGGCGCATATCCGGCGGGCAGAGTCGGGTCCTTGAAAGTACCGGCCGGCGTCACCTTGGCAAAGCTGGCATCGAACACATCGACCTTGTTGTTGTGGAGGTCGGCGGCGTACAGGCGGTTTCCGCTTGAGCTGGTCGCTAAGGCCAGGCCCTTGTAGACCGCGCCACCGGCGCCGTCATCGTACATAATCACGGTCGCGTTCCCGGTCCTGGGGGACCAGCCGGATAGCGTGCCGCCCTCGCCGTCGTAGATAAACTCGGCGGAGCCGGAGCCCGCCGCATTGCTGATCACAAAATCGGTATTGCCCGTGTAGAGCACGACGCCGGTAGGATCGGCATCGGCGCCCTTGCCGTCCGGCCCCTGGCCTTGCGGGAAGGTCACGGTCAGGGCCTGCGCCGCGCCATTGCCGTCGTACAGGGTCGACGTTTGCGTACCGTTGTTGGCAATCCATACCGGGCCGGTGGGCTCGAAGGCAATGCCCCAGGGATTCACCAGATTGGCATCCTGATGCGCGGCGCTGATGCCGCTGGCACCATCCGACACCAGGATGGTGGTCGAATAGACGGCCGTAGTGGTCGTCGTGACTCCATTACCACTGCCACCGCCGGAACACGCCGCGAGGGCGAAAGCGCAGACACCCAGCAGCGGCGCATCCTTCAAGCCATGCTTCAACCTCATTTTGCATCTCCTTATTGCGTGGGCACATGCCCTCGATAGATGAGTACCGGCCGCGCCGAAGAACGATGCGCTTGCACAGAACCTTTCAAATGCGGGAGCCGCCGGTTCCGCAGCTCAGTCAGACTGACCGCGTTGGCGCCGATGCCTCGATTGCCCTACATGAAAGAACTCTGCGTTCATACTCGCCGGTGTACCCCATTGCATACCGCGGCGGTCTATCGGATATTCCTCGCAGCGCAATCCATATTGCTTACTGGGGGGCTGGAATAAAAAAGTGGCACCGGCGGTATACCCAGTATGGAATAGAGGGATCCGGATGAGCGACAACGGGCTGGCCAAGCGCTTCGAATCGACGGTCTCGCCGCACCTGGATGCGGCCTACAATCTTGCCCGCTGGCTTGCGCGGGACCCGCACGACGCCGACGACGTGGTGCAGGAGGCCTACCTGCGCGCCTTCCGCTTCTTCGGCGGCTTTCGCGGCGGCGACGGCCGCGCCTGGCTACTGGCAATCGTACGCAACACCTTCTACACCTGGGTGGAGCAGCGCCGCCGCCACAAGTCCGATGTGGAATATGACGACGCCAGCATCGGTCTACAAATAGCGGAGGCAAGCGGAGACGAGGCTTTGCACGGTACCGATCCTGAGAAACTGCTATTACGCGCGGCCGACCAGCAGCTGGTCGAAGCCGCGCTGCTCAAGCTGTCTGCGGAATACCGCGAAATCCTGGTTCTGCGCGAACTGGAGGAACTGTCCTACAAGCAGATTGCAGAGATTATCGACGCGCCGCAGGGAACGGTGATGTCGCGCCTGTCGCGGGCACGCGTCCAGTTGCGGCGGCAAATCGAAACGATGGATCAATGATGAACACGATGAATTGCGAAGAAGCGCTTCAATTGCTGCCCGCTTACGGCGACGGCGAGCTCGACCTGCCGCGCGTGCTGGCGCTGGAACAGCACGTCGATGGCTGCGCCGCCTGCGCCGCGGCCCTGCGTCTCCAACGCGCGTTGCGGCAGGCCGTCCGCAGTGTTCCTTACCACCGCGCCCCGGATACGCTGCGCGCCCGTCTGCGTGCCCAACTACCACTAGCGGCGGGAGCTCCGGCGCCCACCGCCGCGCCCTTGCCGCGAGCACAACCGCACCGGCGCCGCGACTGGTCCCGCTGGGCCATGCCCATCGCCGCCAGCCTGGCCCTGGCGGTGGGCCTCAACGTGATGCTGGAGACGCAGCGCGGGCAGGACGCCTTGCGCGACGAACTGATCGCCGGCCATGTGCGCTCGCTGCAGGGGGCGCATCTTTCCGACGTCGTTTCCAGCGACCAGCACACCGTCAAGCCTTGGTTCAACGGCAAGCTGGACTACGCACCGCCGGTGCGAGACCTGGCACAACAGAATTTTCCGCTGCTCGGCGGTCGCCTAGACTACATCGCGCATCGCCAGGTGGCCGCGCTGATCTATGGCTCGAGCAAGCACTACATCAATCTGTACATCTGGCCATCAACGGACGGCGAGCTCGTGCCCGGCGGGCGCAGCAGCGAAGGCTACAACCTGGTGCACTGGCGTCATGAAGGTATGGACTACTGGGCCGTATCCGATCTTAACTCCCAGGACTTGCGTCATTTCGCCGAATTGCAGATCGAAGCAGTAACGGATAAGGCCGCGAATAAGCCGAATACTTAGTACCCGCTTACGCACCAGCGATATCCGAGCTCGCCACTCACCCACCTTCGTGTGGAACTGAGCGTGTGCAACGCTAAAGGCCTGGATATTCGACTCATAGACATCCCCTATTTCATTTATCCAAACAAACAATTTCACTTTGCATCGACTGGTTCCTAGGCTGGCGTCTCTTTCACCTGGAGGAACCAATGACTAATTTAGAAACCTATCGCCCCGGCCTGGGCATGAGACGTTTGTCCGTCGTGACGATGCTGCTTTTGAGCTTGACCGACACAGCCACGGCACAAACGCTGACGCGCGACAACGGCTCGCCCGTCGGCGACAACCAAAACTCACAGACCGCCGGCCCCGAAGGGCCGACTCTGCTACAGGATTCGCAGCTGATCGAGAAACTGCAACGCTTCGACCGCGAGCGCATTCCCGAGCGCGTGGTGCACGCCCGCGGTACTGGCGCCTTCGGCGAATTCGTCTCGGTCGGCGATGCCTCGGACCTGACGAGGGCCATCCCGTTCGTGGCGGCGGGCAAGACCACGCCGGTATTCGTGCGCTTCTCCACCGTGATCCACCCCAAAGGCTCACCTGAAACACTGCGCGATCCGCATGGATTCGCCACAAAGTTCTACACCGAGCAGGGCAACTGGGATCTGGTGGGCAACAACCTACCGGTGTTCTTCATCCGCGACGCCATAAAGTTTCCCGATATGGTGCACTCACTCAAGCCCTCGCCGATAACCAACGCCCAAGACCCGAACCGCTTCTTCGATTTCTTCAGCCATGAGCCGGAAAGCACCCAGATGCTGAGCCTGGTCTATTCCGACCTGGGCATTCCGGCGTCCTACCGCGCCATGGATGGCAACGGCGTACACGCCTTCAAATTCGTCAACGCCAAGGGTGAGGTGCGATACGTCAAGTTCCATTGGAAGAGCCAGCAAGGCATCAAGACCCTGTCGCGCGAGGAAGCAGCGAAGGTGCAAGCCGAAGACTTCAACGATCTGACCGACGATCTCTACGGCGCGATCAAGCGCGGCGAGTATCCGAAATGGGACCTGTACGTGCAGGTGCTCGACGCCGACGCCCTGAACAGTGCGTTCACGTTCGATGCGCTTGATCCGACCAAGGTGTGGCCGGGTGTGCCGGAGCGCAAGCTGGGCACAATGACGCTGAACAAGGTGCCGGATAATTTCTTTGAAGCGACGGAAGAATCCGCATTTGCACCGTCGCGCCTGATCCCAGGCATCGAGCCTTCCGAGGACCGCTTGTTGCAAGGCCGGATGTTCGCCTATGCCGATACGCAGATGCATCGCCTGGGCCCTAATTTCCAGCAGATTCCGGTAAATCGGCCCCTGGCGGAAGCTGCCAACTACAACCAGGACAGCTATGGCGATCAACGGCAGCGCAAAGGCGACGTGAACTATCAGCCGTCCGCGGCCGGCGGCGCACTGGCCGAGGATGCGCAGTTCCGTTACGCGCAGACCCGACTGAGCGGTACCACGCAGCAGCGGAGGATCGCGCGGACCAACAACTTTGAGCAAGCCGGCGCCTTCTACCAATCACTCGGCAAAAAGGATCGTGACGACCTCATCGGCAACCTCGCTGCGGATCTGGGCCAGGTGCGCGATCCTCAGATCAAACAGACCATGCTGAGCTACTTCTACAAAGCGGACGCCGACTACGGCGCCCGGCTGACCAAAGCAGTCAGCGGCGACCTTGCGGACGTCCAGTTGCGTGCAGCGCGGCTGTCCGACAACTGATCCCCTGATGTGCTGCGCGCCGGCTTACGGCGGCGCGCAGCTTTTTTTTGGACGAACGACGACATGGGAACCCACAACCCCAGATGTACGTTGCACCTTCGGCTGCTCGCTGCGAGCCTGATCGCGCTGTTACTGAGCCTCCCAGCTACAGCCGATTCCCCTACGGGCAGCGCTGCTGCAGTGCCGCAAGCCGCACGACCCGCCGCGGAAATCCGCCAGCATCTCGCCGACTACCTGTTCGACGCCGCGCGGGTCGGCGACGACGATATCCTGCGGGAATTCATCGCTGCCCACTTCAATCTCAATGTCCGCACCGAGCAAGGCTATACCGCCGTGATTCTTGCCGCTTACCACGGCCATGAGAGCAGCGTTCAGCTGCTGCTAGATCATGGCGCCGATTCCTGCGCCAAGGATAATCACGGGAATACCGCCCTGATGGGGGCGCTGTTCAAAGGCGAGTTGAGCATCGCGCGCACGCTGGCCGCTGCGCCTTGCGATCCTGACGAGCGCAACAATGCCGGGCAGACTGCCGCAATGTACGCAGCCCTGTTCGGGCGCGTGGAAATCATCAAGCAGCTGAAGGACCGGGGCGCGGACCTTGACACCCGGGATGCAGCCGGAAATTCGGCCAACAGCATTAACGCCGCTACGCACTGAGGAGGCTGGGCTGTTTCTACGGCTGTGTCCGATCCTCGCGCACCAATCAAACGACCGCAACCACTCTTCGCGAGCGAGATGGCCTGAGCCGGTTCCTCGATTGACCGTCATCAGTGCAGTCGTTTCAAGCAGCCCACCGGGCGTTCTCATCGAATTTAGCGATATCGTACAAGAACGGATCCCTGCCCCAGATCGAGCGGAACCAACGCTGCGAGGCGATTGCCGCCGATGCCGACCCATGGCTCGCCATACGCGTGACGACCGCAGGCATCGAGCCAAGCCTTCTTGATGAAGCATACCGGCGCCTAATTTTCGACCGAAAGTAAATCCTGGGGCGGAATATTATGGCGGCGCTTTCGGTCATTTTAATGACAACTATCCTGCCGCGTAATTTTTTTTTGCGGCGGGAATAGCCTCGTTTGTCCGCCGGTTATGGATAGCGATGTCCCACTGCCGCGGGATCATTTGATCCTGCTAGGGAGACTGTTGCCGCTCGTATAGTGCGCGCAGTCCGCGGGAGTGGTGCATCGCTCTGATACACGAACTATCCACTACCGGGAGCGACATTTTATGAATCGAATCGTCAAGGGCGGCACACTAGCCCTGTTTCTAAACGCAGGCTTGGCCGGCGCAGCGCACGCCGATCCACAGGTCCAGATGGATAAACGGGATTCAACTTTCGATGCGGGGCCAATCAGGATCACCCTTGGGGGCTTTACGGAGCTGGCAGGAATCTATCGCAATCACGACGAGCAGGGCGACGTAGGCTCGAGCTACTACAAGATCCCATTCCCTGGATTTAGTTCCAACTATGCGGTCACCAATGCGACTTCCGCGCAGAACTCGCAGCTGTACTACGAGCCGGAATTTCGCCTTTCTGCACGTCAGAGCCGCTTTGCGGTGCTGGCCCAGTATGGCGATAGCCAGGACAAGTTGGAGTACTACATGGAGACTGATTTCCTTAGTGCCGGAACTACCTCCAATTCCAACGAAAGCAACAGCTACACGCTGCGCATGCGCCACTTTTACGGCGACTGGCAGCACGGCGATTGGTCGCTGCTGGCCGGTCAGACCTGGAGCTTTGTGACTCCGTTCAGCCAGGGTCTGGAAATTCGCAAGCAATACAACCCGCTGACCATCGACGCGCAATACGTAGTGGGCTTCAACTGGGCGCGCCAGGCGCAGCTGCGCCTGGTCAAGAGCTTCGGGAAGTTTGCGGCGGTGGGTATTTCCCTGGAAGAGCCGCAGACCGCCGGCGTTCTCAATTCCAACCCCGGCGCCGGTTCGGGCACCACCGTCAATGGCACGGGCAGCAGCAGCGGGCTTTTGAATTCCGCCACCACCTACAGCGATGACGTGGCGCCGGACGTAGTCGTCAAGGGCGCCTTCGATCCAGGCTTCGGCCACTACGAAGTGTTCAGCCTGACCCGCTTCCTGCACGACCGCGGCAATGGTTCGTCTAACACCACGCAGGAGAATCACACGACAGTCGCGGAGAGCATCGGTGCAAACGTCTTGATTCCTGTCTTGCCGAAATTCCTTGAATTCCAGGCTAGCGGGCTGATTGGTCGCGGTAACGGTCGCTACGGTTCTGGGCAGCTTAACGATGCCGTGACCAATCCGGGCGACGGATCGCTCTCTGCCACACAGGAACAGCAGGTTCTGATTGGCATCGTAGGCCATCCCACTAAACGTCTTGATACCTATGTCTATGCTGGCATGGAAAACCAGAAGGCGGCCTATGGTGACGGGGGCAAGGCCGGCGCCAACGCCGGTTGCAATGAGAATCCGGCCACTTCCGAACCTGTGACGACTCCGGCCACTCCCATAACGACCAACCTGGCTTGCACCGGTTTCGTCGGCAACGAGCGTATGGTCGCTTTCGGTGTCTGGTGGAAGGCCTACAAGGGAACGTTAGGCAACTTCCAGATTGGCGCTCAGGGCACCTATCTGGCGAACCATACGCTTGCGGACGCCAGCGGCACCGTTGGATCCACTAAAGATCCAATGGGCTTCATTTCGTTTCGCTACTACCCGTTCCAGTAAGCGCTCTATTTAAGTCGAAAGGAAATCGGGAAAGGGGCGCTGAGGATGCTTTCAGCGCCCCTCTGCAGCCGAAGCCGCTACGCCAGGCATCGCTACGCGAATCTTGGGGCGATCCTGATATCACCGAAGCTGCCAACCAGGATCCCATTGTCCACGGGTCGTTCAGTCCAGTATTCGCCGCCCACGTCCATCCCAGGTGGGCGGCGCTTTTTGGACCAATCGGATAGAGGCGCCGTAGACGTTGCCGACGCCGCATCAGGCGCGTCAACAGATCACCGACACGCATCGCGTCCGAGTGGCACTGAAACAGCTTTCTCCGGTTTCAGGTCCGGCCCCGATTGTCCGCGAGTCACTATTCAAATCTCTTTGTAACTGTCAGCCGCGCGGCGATCGGTTCGAGCGGGTGGACATGAGTATCGGCTCGGCCGTCCGGAAATTCCGCTACTTCCGATTTCAGACGATCGACGTAGGTAAATTCGGCCGCATCGCTTTTGACGTTCAGCAGGTTGTAGATGCCGAGCGATGTGCTCCAGCCTTCGCGGAAGGCATAGCTGGCGTCGAGGTTGAACTCCCCAAAGCCTTTTCCGTCAAGCTGACCCGATGTTGTCAATCCGTGAGCGACGGCGTAGGCACAGTTTGGCGCAGATGTGTTTGGACTTGGCCCCGAGCCTGGGAAATCGTTGGCCACGGAAACGTCATTGCAAGGCCCGGAGGATAGCGGGAAGTTTCCAAGATAGCGGTATTCGAGCCCACCGCTCCAGGGACCCAGCTTGATCAGATAAAGCGCCAGCGATCCGGTCGCGATCGGCGCATCGGTGATATAGGTGCCCAGGTGTCCGGTGCCGTCGTCGAAATCCTGTTTGAAGCGCGTATGGTCCGCTGAGTAGCTACCGTATAGTTCCAGCCAGCGGCGGATCTTGTAGGTGGCATTGACTTCAAAACCGTAGCGCCGGCTCGCAGGCCCGGGCGCGTCCGTCCCCTCGTCTGGATCGATGATCGTTTCGGACGATTGATCCAGGTTGTAAAACGCTAGCGTGAAGCTCAGGTTTTTCCGAAACTCGGCGCGCATTCCGAGCTCCTCGCCGATCTGGCTGGCAATCAACGGCGTACCGGGAAGGTTCAGATCCAAACTGCGGGTCTGATTGACGCCGCGAATGTCGGCACTGTGAAAGCCGCGGCCCGCGCTCGCGTAAAACTCAAGTTGAGAGGCAGGGGTGAAGATCAAGCTGCCCTTGGGCTGGGGCAGGTTGCGCTGTGCCACGCCAGAATTGGTGTATGGCGTGTTGCCGTTTCCGGTCGATTCGTGCAGGGATGCGAGAAGATCATCGTCAGCTCCGCGCATGTAGTCGTCACGAATCCCGAGTACGCTGCGAAACCAGGGAGCCCAGTGAGTCGTCGCTTGGATATATACCGCCGTGCTCAACAGTTCAACTTGATCCGCATCGCTGAAGGATGGCGGATCGTTCGCGGCCTGTCCGATCGATAGCGGAATCCGCTTTACGGAAGGCAGGCGGCCGACCTGCAGCGCGTCGTAGCGCGTCAGCACACCAAACTGAAGCTCGTTTTCGATCGTAAACAACTGTGCTGGCAGCCGGTAGCTCGCCTCTGCGCCAGTTGTATCGCGAAATTCAAACTGACCCTCCTGGTCGCCGTTGACGGGATCCACCAGAAAGTGGGTGAAGTTGTTGAAGATGTGCAACTCGTTGTGGGAGTAATAGGCGTTTGCGGCAAATTGCCCGCCGCCGAGGGTCTGGTGAACCTGAAACGACAGGATACCGCGGGTCGCCCGGATGCCATCGGAGGGATCGAGCGAGCCGAAACGATCGGGGATCAATCCCTCGGTGATTGCGCGGACCGGTATATCAGTGGTGTTGGTCGAAAGGCCGTGATTGAGCGTGCCGGTCAATGAATACCCGTTTTCCTCGTCGCCGCGGCTGTAACGCAGCGCCAGGTTCTCCTTGCGCTGATCGTCCGAAGCGTCAAAGGGACCACCATAGTGCTGCAATTCCGCCGCTGCGAGCAGCTTGCCGCCGGCCAGAGACCGCGTCCCACCGGCAAACACACGCTGGAAATCGAACATCCCGGTGGTGACTGAGACCTGATCGGGGATCACATTCAGATAGTTGAGGCGCACCGATCCAACCGCACCGAAATCGCCCACATCGGCGTTGTAGGTACCCTTGGTATACGTCAATCCTTCCAGCAACTCGGGGATCAGGATGTTCAGGTCGGTATATCCCTGGCCGTGGGCATGCGTCGGCTGGTTAATCGGGACGCCGTCAAGGAACGTAGCCAGATCGGTGCCGTGATTGAGGTTGTAACCGCGGAGTTCGTACTGATTGGCTTTGCCTTCGCCGCTATGAGAGGTGGCGATCAATCCCGGAACGGTTTCCAACAGCATGCCGGGGCGATAGGCCGGCGTGAGATCGATCTCTTCCTGGCTCACCACACCATCACTCGCTGTCTGGGCGGTTCCCAGAAGCTCGAGCCGTTTGGCGGTTACGGTAACTTCCTGCAGCGCCTGAGCCTCCCGGGGTCCTTCGGTAGAAGCGCCAGCCGGCGCGTCAATCGAGGACGCAGCATTGGACGCTGTGGGCGCAGCTGCTTCCTGAGCTAATGCTGGCCAAGTGGCGGTGAGAAAGGTCGTCGCGGCGCAAGCAATTGGAACTGACAATCCGAGAGGAATGAAGACAGTCGACGAAAGCGTTGCTGCGCGCTGGATCGCATGTGAAAGCACTTTGGGTACCCCATACAAAGTGAAGCAGAGGCGGCCAGTACGGCCGCAATTGAATAGCTGCTTAACTCAGGAGAACAGGGGGTGCCCGGGAACCTAAAGGCGGACCGCGTGGAGATGCGGGCGCAACCACGGAAGATGCTTTTGCGACAGACGCCGCGTTTGAAGGTTCTTGGGTTAAAACAACACTTCGGGTCGCCGGAAGCGCCGGCGATGCGGAAACGGCAAACGAGCATTCGCCTCTGCTGTGTTCGCCCAACTTGCCAGACTCATTCTTTTCCGGCGACTCCGCCAGATCGACCAGTCGGGTTTTGGCGCCGCCAACCGTACAGAACGCCAGTGAGATGCCGCCCTGCCCCTTCGCCGAAAAGTCCGGCATGAAGCCCAACGGCACCAAGGCCCGCAGCACGAACAAGGCGAGCGCCACGCGCCAGGTGAAGATCACCCATTGCTCTTTTCTGCTGTGGTGGCGAGATACGGCGGACATCAAAAGGTCTGCTATTCGGGAAGCCGGGGCGATCTATCGGAAGCGTGGGGGGGGCCAAGAGAACCCCCCCCCCCGACCAAACCCCCACCCCCCCCCGCAACAAAAAAAACCCACCCCGGCCCCCCAC
>Ga0302308_10001451_pt1 | contig 19277 bp, 16 predicted proteins | sample III_Palsa_E3_3_FD_200531 | JGI IMG/M metagenome (GOLD analysis project Ga0302308, IMG submission 200531) | Peat permafrost microbial communities from Stordalen Mire near Abisko, Sweden - III_Palsa_E3_3 | ecosystem: Environmental > Terrestrial > Soil > Palsa > Peat permafrost | place: Sweden...
GACATAAGACACCGAGCCGCGATCACTCTTCCCCGAAACTCCCCCAGATGTCTCCATACCTCCATTCTACTTTTCATGGTGTTCTGCAATCTCTCAACGCGCGAAATCTGTGGAACGATCCTCGATATCTTCAATCCGCTCTCTATCCAGCGGAAAGCTGGATACTTTTGTCCCGTTAAAGTTGAGTTTGCCAAGGTCCACGCTGCGCATCCGCCGGTCATACATGGTCCAGTAGTAATAGACCTTGTGTCGGGTATCCCCTATCACGGACCACTGCGTGTATCCAAGGTGGTAATCCTCCTCGTTCGCGCCTTCGCGCACCAGGCCCTTGGGAATATCGAAGTTGTTCAACATCGTCGACGCTGCGCTAACACCTTCCGCCGCGTTCTTCACCGGCTCCATCGTATTTACGAATGCGACCGCTCTGATGAACCGCGATGGTGGAGTGAAATCGCCAGGCAAACCGAGCATCCCGCTTCCCGCACCGAACGGTGCAAGAGATACGCCATCGATATTTCGAGCAGGAGATGCCCCATTTGGCTTCAAGTTCGCATAGTTTCGTAGATTCAGCAGATGCCAGTCGTAGTTAGGCGAGTTCGTCATCGCGCCAACCTTGTTATCGAATATTGCAAGAACGCCCTTCGTATATTCGATCACGATGGATGCACCCGTGGCATCGACCACCACGTGATGCAGTGGGATAGGCCCACCAAACTTCTGCTCGATCTCCGTGTTGCGGACAACGCGAATCTTGGGCATCGCCTGACGTACTTCTTCCACCGTCTTAAAGTTGCTCAGCACATAATTGACGATATCCACACTGCTGATAGTCGTGGATCGCGAAGCATGGTCCATCTGCTGGTACTCGGCAAAGCCCGGAAAGAACAGTGCTCCGACAGTCAAACCAGCTTCGTTCATCCCATCGGTCGCATACGGTAGGCCAGCAGCATTGACCCCGACGAAACCATTGGCGTTGTGCCAGGTCATTCCTTGTTTGCCACCGCCCAGCGCAGATGCGAAGGTCGTACCGCGCGGCACCAGAACCATTTCAGACTTAAGATCCGAAGCGCCCCACTCCATAGTCCGCGCGTAGAGTACGGTCCATCCTGTGCAGTGAAAACCATAGCCGTACAGCCGATAGCAGATAGTGGATTAGCCGCGAGAAAGAAACAAACGAGCCACGCCGCTGCTAAATTTGCAAAGATTGAATGTCGACGCATGATAAGGAATAAAAACCAGTGGGGGCGGCATGTCAAACAAAAACAGCCGTAACCTCAAGACTTCAAACTCTCTTACCGAACTCCGTCGAAAATCCTGTCAAGCCCCAACAACACGAAAACCCGCGTCCAGCGCGGCTTTTGTCGTGGCGTATTACCCCATACCAATCATCTAAAATAGAGAGGGAGGCAAAGATCCGAGGCGCCTAACCCAAAGAGTCATACTTGCTTGTAACTACAACAAAACAAGTATTTTGTACGTAAGCCGTTTGAATGGAATATTTTACAGACACACCCTGTCTGTAAACCAAACATTACAAAACGCTTACGCGCAAGATACCCCAGGGGGGAGGGGGGTATCCCCCAATCGGTTGACTACCCAAATCGAACACGGAAACGTAGACTGAAAGACGAAGAACATGGCAAACGCACCCCAGAAGAGCCCGATCAAATTTATCGTCGCCACCCTGATCATTGTGGTGACCATCGCTTATCTGTCCTTCACCGGCGGACGCGACAACAAGAGCTACTACGTCACCATCGGCGAGCTCCAGGGTATGGGGAATAAGGCCTACGTTCGCCATCTTCGCGTAGCTGGCAACGTCGCACCGGGCAGTATTCACCGGGTAGGCACCAGCGCCACCTTCGACCTCCTCGAACAGGGCCGCAAACTCTCAGTCGTCTATCAAGGCTCCGAGCCGCCGCCCGACACCTTCAAGGACGACGCCCAGGCCCTCGCCGTCGGCACCTACGGCCACGACGGTGTCTTCCACGCCACCCAGCTTCAGGCCAAATGCGCATCAAAGTACGCCCCGGCACCGGCCTCCGCAACCCCGGCCACCACAGCCGCAGCTCTTCCCGCAACTCGCTAACCGCCGCGCACGAAAAAATATGACGCAGACGGCAGAGACAACTCGCAGCATCTCAACCCATTCCGCTGCTGCAACGGACTGCATCTCGCTTGACTCCGTCTCCAAGATCTACGGTACTTTCGCCGCGCTCCGCAACGTAACCACCAGCTTCTGCGCGGGCTCCAGTACCGTCATCCTCGGCGAAAACGGTGCTGGCAAATCCACCCTCCTCCGCATCATCGCCGGTCTCATCACACCGACACGCGGCACGGTCACCGTCTTCTCGGACTCTCCCCACAGCCAACGCCGCCGCGTAGCCTACATGAGCCACTCTCCCATGCTCTACGACGAGCTCACCGCCATGGAGAACCTCAATTACTTCTCCTCCCTCCACCGCGACGGAGGCTGCGCCTGCGTCGGCAACCCCGAGATGGCACTCCGCGCTGTCGGCCTCGACCCCAAGCTCAACCGCCCCGTCGGACAGTACTCACAAGGCATGCGCCAGCGCACCTCCCTCGCCCGAGTCCTCCAGACCGACCCCGAGATACTCCTCCTCGACGAGCCCTTCTCCAACCTCGACGCTGCCTCCGCACGCCACATGGTCGAGCTCCTCGCCGACTTCCGCACCTGGCCCGTAGCTCCTGTCAACGGAGTAGCAGGCGCCCGCACCATCATCCTCACCACCCACCAGTCCGCCCTCGCCGAACCCCTCGCCAACCGCACCCTCACCATGCGTAACGGCCAGATAGCCGACTCCCTGGAGGCCGCCGGGTGAAGTTCCCCGCACCCACCAAGACCAACGCAGCCCGCCTCCTCGACACCCTGGGTATCCCCTACGAACTCCGCCCCTACGAAGTCGACCCCGAAGACCTGACCGCCATCTCGGTCGCCCGAAAGATAGGCCTCCCCCCCGAACAAGTTTTCAAAACCCTCCTGGCCCACACCAATACAGGGGAACACGTCTTCGCAGTCATCCCCGGCGATGCCGAACTTGACCTCAAAAAATTAGCCCAGGCTGCCGGGGCAAAAAAAGCTGAACTAGCCTCCCTCAAAGAAGTCGAGCCACTCACTGGCTACATCCGCGGCGGAGTCACGGTCATGGGAGCAAAGAAACCCTTCCCCGCCTTCGTAGACGAAACCATCGAACTCTTCGACCAAATCTCCGTCTCCGCCGGCCAACGAGGCCTCCAGCTCCTCCTCGCACCCTCCGACTACCTCCGCGCCGCAGAAGCACCCCTGGCCGATCTCACCAAGGACTCCCCTAAGGCATGAAGTACCTCCGGCATGTCTGGGATCACCTCCGGAAAGACCTCCGCCTCGAATGGCGCTCCCGCGATTCCATCAATGGAATGCTCTTCTTCGCGCTCCTCGTGGTGGTCGTCTTCGGCCTCGCGTTCGACCCCACCAGCTACCCCACGATGGCCCGCCAGATCTCCGGCGGCATCCTCTGGGTCGCCCTCCTTTTCGCCTCCATCACCGCCCTAAACCAGTCCTGGGCCCGCGAGCAGCGCAACAACGTCCTCGAAGCCCAGCGCATGGCCCCCTCCCCCGCCTCCGCTCTCTTCCTGGGCAAAGCCCTCGCCAACATGTTCTTCGTTCTTCTGGTTGAAGCGGTACTGGCCCCCATCTTCATCGTATTTTTCAATCTCCACGCCCTCGGGAATGTCTGGCTATTAGTCCTGATCCTTCCGTTGGGCACTTGGGCTCTCGTAGTTAATGGGACCTTCTTCGCCGCCCTTGGACTCCGCGCTCGCAACCGCGAACTACTACTTCCACTTCTTCTCCTGCCAATCTCTCTCCCAGCTCTCCTAGCCATGGTCCAAGCCACCACTGGCGTACTCACCGCCGATCTGGATCCGATCCAGATCAACACATGGATCAAGCAGCTGCTCGGCTACAACATCATCTTCACTACGGTCTGCATTCTTCTCTTCGAGACCGTCCTCAACGCCGAATGACCGCATTCGGGATAAACTAGGTCCATGGAGCAGCGTACCCCCACTCTCCGCAGCGTCGCTTGGCTTTGGTTCGGCATTAGTACCGCTGTGCTCATTATTGGCTTCCGGCAGGCGATCTTCCTCGTCCCCACTGACGCCGCGCAAGGCAACGTAGGTCGCATCTTCTACTACCACGTTCCTATCGCGATGTTGAGCCTTATATTTCCGTACATTAACTTCGCCGCGTCGCTTTTCTACCTCTATTGGCGACGTCGCGATCCGCTAAAAGCCCTTACCGCAGATGCCCTGGCTCTTAGCACCGCCGAAGTAACTGTCGTTTATTCCAGCATCTGTCTACTGACAGGGATGCTCTGGGGTCGTGCTACCTGGGGTATCTGGTGGACCTGGGACCCTCGCCTCACCAGCATGCTTCTACTGTGGCTGCTATATGTCAGCTATCTCATGCTGCGACGCTTCTCTTCTACCGGACAGACTCAAACACTCGCGGCTGTACTCTCAGTATTTGCTGCGGTGGACGTTCCCATCGTATACATGTCCATCCGTTGGTGGCGCACTCAACATCCTGCTCCTGTTTTCGGCGGTGGACCCGGCTCTGGTGTCGATCCGTCAATGCTTCCTGCTTTTTATTGGAACCTTGCTGGCTGGACTCTTTGGGGCATCTGCATCGTCCTCTTCCGTTTCTCCCTTGAGCGTCGTCGTCAGCACGCGGAGCAGGAAGCCGCCCTTCAGGCTATAGAAGCTTCTTTGGAGATTCCGCAATGACCTGGCATTCGTTCTTCGATCTGAGCACAATGCCTCATCGACATTTGCTCTTTGCTTACCTGACAGTGTGGGTGATACAAGGGGGATACTTCGCATGGACCGCATGGAATTGGGTTAATGTACGGGGTGGCCGCCGCTAAAAAATCAACGAAGCTGCAGGGGGGACCGCAGCTTCGTTGTCCGAGTAGGAATTGCACATGATGCTCTGAATCGACGGTTTCGACGATTTGCATCGGTTACGTAAACACTGGGTTGTGCACAAAAGTTTCCCGAATAAATTAAAATCTTGCGAACGTACTCCCTCTTGCCGCCCCAGGAACACCTCGATAGACTCCGAACAGTGCCGAAACCCCACTTCTTTATCTCCCGTTTCCTTATCGTCGCAACATTTTCGCTTCTTTTCGGTCTATTCGGCTGTCGCAAGAGCAGCTTTCCTGACGTTCCGGCCGGCTATCGTGAGTACGCGTATATCAGCAACGGGGGATCTAATACGGTCACCGTGCTGGATCTGGTCTATCTTCGCCAGGATCGCACACTACAGGTCGGTACAAACCCAACCAATCTGGCGGTCAATCTAGTTCGAAATGAAGTCTATGTTGCCAACACGCAATCAGGTACGGTCTCCGTCATAGATGCTGAGGCCAATCGTGTCGTGGCGACAATCGCCGTCCGCCGTCAACCTGACTTCATCACTGTCGACCCTACCGGACATCGAGCCTACATTGCCAACTACGGCTCCAACAGCGTCAGTATTCTGGATCTCGATCGTAGGCGCGAGGTTTCCATAGCCGGAGCTGGCGAACAGCCTGTCCAGGCCCATATATCTCCAGATGGACGCACTCTTGTTGTTACGAATCATGGTAGCGGTAGCGTGTCTCTCTTCGATGTAACCCCGTACAACTCCGCGATTGCATCGTCTGGAACGGGCATACACCTTCGTTCCACGTTCGCCGATTGTCCGGGCGCTACGGATACTGTGATTTTGCCGGACTCATCAAAGGCATTTGTTGCTTGCTCCGCGGGGCATCAGGTAATGGCGATCGGTGTTGCAGCTGCGAGTGGATCTTGGGCGGCTAAACAGAATTCTTCGCTGATGACGGACCATATGCTGGCGCTGCTTGATGTTGGGAAGACGCCGGTTCATCTGGCGATGAAGCCGGATGGCGGGGAAATCTTTGTTTCGAATCTGGAGTCGGACAGCTTCTCTGAAATCTCTACGTTGACCAATGAGGTAGGGGGGACTTATCCCATTGGAAATAGGCCAGTTGGGGGGATCGTAAGCGGGGATAACAGTACGCTTTGGGTGGCTAATTCGGGAGCTGATTCTATTGCGCTCTACAGCATCGACGATGGGAAGCTGGCTGGTAGCGTTCGTACGGGGTCTGGGCCGGGGGCGCTTGCGTTTTCGGAGGATGAACACCTTTTGCTCGCTACAGATACTCATTCCGGGGATGTTGCGGTGATTCGTACGGCTGGGAAACAGGGGCCGGCGCTGTTTACTATCCTTCCGGCTGGGATTTCTCCCAACTCAATCGTCATTAAAGCGCTTCACGAGAAGTAGTACTTTTTAGAAAATTTCGGCGTGGTGGGATGGGTGATTTTTTACTGTTTTACTGTGTTTTTTGAGGGGTGTTTTAGAAAAAGCGGGTGTTTTCTCGTGGTGTTTTGCTGGTGTGATCGTGGTGGAATGCGTGGTGAAGGTGGTGTTTTAGCAGCGTGTTTTTCATCTCTGAAAAATGCGCCAACTTTTCAACTTTATTTTTGGTTCGCTGTACTGCCGGACGGGCCTCCTGCGCGGAGGGCGGTCACTTCGTGACTTGTATACACCTTCGGTTGGCGCTCCCGTTGGTCGCGAGGAAAATATCTTCTGCCTACCATTTGCTGCTTTCAACTTCAGAGGGCGCGTCTAGGCCTGGCGGGCCAGTACGAGGGTGATGTCGTCGGGCTGCTCTTCTGCGCCGATCCAGGCATCGAGGGCCAGCATGACCTGACCGGAGATGACGTGGAGAGGTTGGTCGCGGTAGCGAGCGACGACCTCCATCATGCGCTCTTCGCCGAACTCGCCGAAGTCGTTTTCGGGCTCGGTGACGCCGTCGGAGTAAGCGACCATGATGTCTCCCGATCGCATCTTGAATCTGTCTTCGTCGTAGTGCATGCCGTCCATGAGGCCAACGACTGTGCCTCCCTTGTCGAGCCGGCGGATGTTGCCGTCACGGCCAAGGACGAGGGGTGGCAGCTGTCCTGCATTGGAGTAGGTCAGCATAGCGGTGGCTACGTCGTAGTGGGCAAGAAAGAGAGTCGCGTATTTCTCTGGCTGAGTGCTGCGATAGAGGTGCCGGTTGAGGAGAGAGAGAATGCGGCCGGGTGATTGGAAGAGTTCGTCACAGTCTCCGCCCCTGCCTTCGCGGCTGGCCATCAGTCCCGCCACATGGGACTCGCTGTAGACGAGTTCTTCACTGGCGAAGCGGTACGCGCGCACGGCGGAGTGCAGCGTGGCCATAAGCAGAGCGGCTGAGATTCCCTTACCGCTGATATCGCCGATGGCGATGCCTACGCCGGTTTCGCGCCGTGTCACCATTCCTGCGTGAGCTTCTTCGTGGAAGACGAGAAAGTCGTAGTAATCGCCGCTGACCGAGCGGGCCGGACGGCAGACACCGTGAAGTTCGAGGTTTTCAAGCCCCTGAGCATGCAGCGGAAAGAGGTTGGCCTGTACCTCCTGCGCGATGGAGATCTCGTTTTGCAGACGTTCCTTCTCTTTTTGCTCTTCGAGGAGGCGCTGCAACGATCCGGACATAGTGTTGAAGGATTTACTGAGTTCGGCTAGCTGGTCGTCGTTCTTGACGCCGATGCGATAGTCGAGATCGCCGTGGTCGATGTGCTGGGTCGCGTTGTAGAGGTCTGCTACCGAAGACGTAATGGAACGGCTGAGTCCGATGGCCATCCAGAGGGCAAGCAGTTCGATTACCGCGAAGACAACACAGAGAATGATGATGCCCACACGTAAGACACTGGTTACGATTCCGCCTAGTGAGGAGCCGAACAACTGGTTGTAGAGGAGGGATGGGCGGGACGAGACGGCAATAAGGACGTTGTCCTTCTCTCCGGTGTCCCAATCTGTGATCTGCTCGGTTGAGGTAAAGCTTACGCGGGTGTCGGCGAGATTGACGGGTGGGGGTTCGGTTCCACCGACGATCCAGTTCGATCCTCCGTTGATACCGTCAGAGCCGACTGCGAATCTGACCTTCGGACTGGCCTTCTGACCTGGTGCTGGAGTGCCGGTCTTCTTTTCGACCTTGTTTTCCGTGGTGATTTCGTTTGCGGTTCTTCCGGCGCGTTGAGGCAGCAGGCTTGCCTGTCCCAGCCCCTCCGAGATTAACTTGAGCACGGCGCTGTCGACCGGGAGACTCGACATGAGAGTGAAGATTCGGCCGTCGTCCCATTTTTTCTGGTGAGCGGCCACGAGGTAGAGATCGCGTCCATCGAGAACCAACCCTGAGAATTCGCCACCCGGCAACTCTGTCGCCCAAGGCGGAAGGCCAAAGGGAGCTTTGCCATGGTAGTTTGGCCCGAGGTCGATTTGAGCGCCGTTGATGAAGACGCGGATTTCGCGATGCAACCTCAGGCGAGGAAGATCCAGACGTACGACCTCTCCAGCCCGTTCGATGTTCTGAACTGCACCACCGATTTGTTCAGCGTTGTCCTTTGGGCGTTCGTTAACGAGCGCGGTTGTGAGATCGGCACGGTGCGCGCTCTCGTTGCTCATCTGGCGTAACTCTTCCTGCAGCCGCGAGTCCGTAAGGTGGATGGCGAATTGTCCTGCTGCCACGTAGGCGAGAACTCCAACGAGGATGAGGAACAAGACGACTGGAGCGAGCCCTATCAAGATATAGGTGAGCACCAGCTTGTTTCGAAGGCTCCAGAGGAGGTGCTTTCGCACCAACTGCAAGGCGAGGGGAATGGCAACAGAGATGAGAGCGATTCCCACGAAGAACTGCAGGACACCGAGAAAGGTTCCGAATCCGCCTGGAATCAAGTGGCGAATAAACAGGACGCAAAACCACAATCCGAGCCAGACAGCGGCACCAGCCAGTCCTGTCGGGATGCGTTCTCTCAGGAGGGAGAAGAAGCGCGGCCCGGTGGGGCTACTCTGATCCTGCATTTTTTGCCGCCTCCAGTTCCGCCTGCCTTGCCAACTTTAAAGTGTGGCGTGTAGCCGAGAAATGCGCCCCCGCCAGCAGAAGCAGACCGGAGAGAAACGCCCACATCATCAACCCTACTGAAATATAAAACGGCCCGTAGACGGACTGAAAGTCCAACCAGGGGAGAGCCTTAATATAGAGATATTTTGCCAGCAACCATAACAGACCGACGACGATGGCTGTTGGGAGGACCGCCCGGGCTGGGATCTTTCTGTAGGGCAACACCCAATAGATGAGAAAGAACAGCAGGATGCTTGCAAAACCTGCGCACAGCTTGAGGAAACCGTAGGAGACGAAGTGAAAGACGGCGTTTTCTGTGTGGCCAAAGAAGAGCCAGACGAGGATGGTCTGCTGGCTTGCCGTGGATGCGACTGAAGCCATCGCAAGGACGCCGACCGCAAAGGCCAAGCCCAGGGATACTGCCTGGTTGTGGAGGTAGCTTCGGTTCTGACGGACGCCCCAGACTCTGTTCAACGCGACTTCGAGCGGGAGAAAGACGCCCGTCGAAGTGATGAGCAGCATGACCAAGGAGAAGATCTGGGTGCCTTTGTGGGGGTGGGCCAGGAGTTGCATGTTGCGCATGACGAAGTCCTGGCCGACGGGCAGGAGGTTCTTCATCATGTCGCCGACGATGACTTCCATGGAGCGTGAGTGAAAGACGCTGCGACAGAGGGTTAAGAGCAGGACGATGAACGGGAAGAGCGAAAGAATGACATTGGCCGCAACGCTGAACGCGTAGGTATGGACTTCTGTTCGGGACATGTAGCGGGCAAGCGCGGCGATCTGGGCTCCGAGGCCCCTCTCACAGACGACAGGCGCAACGTCTTCGATCGGCTTGGGCGGCAGATCCTGGGGGTTGGTCTTCGAAGGCTCGCTGGTGTCGAGTTTGTCGGGAAGAATGGACGGCATAGGAGAGTTCGATGCAGAGATGAGCGACGGTCACCGCGACTCACTCCGATGCTAGCAGAGGGTGTTCGTTTTTGGCGGTTGCTGATCGTCTCCGACGGCTGGCGGCGGTGCAGCACGTGGCATGAGGCGGCGGATACGCGCCAGAGCCCATTGGGATGACTCTGCAAGGACGGGATCTTCGGCGGTGCTCCATTGCTCCAGTTTGGCGATGAATTGCGTGTCACCGCTGTTTCCCATGGCGATGGCGACGTTGCGCTGCAGGCGCTTGAGGCGGGTTCGTTCGAGGGGAGAGCCTTTGAACCATTGCTTAAACGCTGCCTGATCCATGCCGGCCAGCCATGAGAGAGGCGGGTTGATCAACTGCTTTCGTGGGAGCATACCCTCGGTTGAAGAGATTGGAGAGCGGTGGTTCCAGGGGCAGACGTCCTGACAGATGTCGCAACCGAAGACCTGGCGGCCCATGGGTTCTCGTAGCTCTTCCGGGATGGCACCTTTTTTTTCGATGGTGAGGTAGGCGATGCAGAGCGAGGCGTCCATCTCGTGGGGCGCGACCAGCGCGTTGGTGGGGCAGGCGTCGAGGCAACGGGTGCAGCTGCCACAACGGTCTGCGGCGACTTCCAATGGGAGCTCGGGGGAGACTGGGATCGAGGTGATGATGACCCCGAGGAGAAGCCAAGAGCCGAGTTTTTGGTCTATGACGCAGGTGTTTTTGCCGATCCAACCAATGCCTGCCTTGGCGGCTGCGACTCGCTCGACGAGAGGGCCGGTGTCGACGTAGCAGCGAGTTTGGCAAGGGAGTTGCGCTTTAAGCTGCGATTCGATTTTTTGGAGGCGAGTTAGTAGCTCCTCGTGATAATCGGTGGGTTGGAGTTCGTTGGGGCTCGTGGTGCTGGTTCGGCCGCTCCATGCGTATCGGGCGATCCAGCCGGTGCCGGGTTCGGATTTGTCGATGGAGAGCGGACCGGCGGCGTTGTAGTTCAGGGCGCAGATGATGACGGATTGGGCCCACGGCATTGCGATCTGCACGTCAGTTCGGAGCAGGGCTCCTTGTTCGTTGCGGCGCTTGAGGTACTCCATCTCGCCCGCCCTGCCAGCGTCGATCCAGGATGCAAATCGCCGGGCGTCGAGTGAGCTATGAGGGGTTTCGGAGTTGGGAGCGACGGGCGCTATTCCTGCGGTGTCGAAGCCGGATTGTACGGCCAACTCACGCAGCCACAGCTTGAGGCCGGGAGTCCATGCTGCGGTGGGTTGTGCTGTGAGTGCAGTCAGGCTCGTGCTCCTTCTTCGACAGGCTTTAGGATAATCTCAGAGGCATTGCACCAGACATACCTTTGCCAGTAGACTTGATTCAGCTGGTGAGAATCTCCGAAGTATGGAAACTGACCGGTTACAAATCACTATCGATGGATGTGCGTTATCTCGCGTCCACACCGGCTGGTATTCAGCTACCGTCGATCGGTTAGTGACAGTTCCTCAGGCACGTCCGGCTTTGATAAAGCCAAGGTGCCCGGGTGATTGATGAAACGCGGAGAGGTGGCAGAGCCCGGTTGAATGCACCTGACTCGAAATCAGACATAGGCGTAAGTCTATCGGGGGTTCGAATCCCTCCCTCTCCGCCATACAGTTCTTTCTCTAGCAGAATCAAAGATCAATAGCTTCTGCTTGGTATCAAGTAAACGTTGAGACCAATAAGCCCATCCTCAAAGGATGGGTTTATTGGTTTGAGCGACTAATGAAATATTTACGCGCTAGAGCTTGGATTTTTATTTTTTTATGAGTGCCAAGCGAAAAAGCTGGGGGATCATGATCATTCGCGATGCGCCTCATTTCAGACAAAAGATACGATTCGAACCTTACCTTGCGGACATGATAGATATTCGCCGTTACAGACTTGTCCTTACTATCGATGATGGGGGGTTTGGCTCTGTCTTTGTCGCCATTTTGCACTGACAAACACGGCTATACCGATACCGATAAGCAACAATGTCGAGCCTATCAGTTTGGCAATCGCCGCTCCCTTGTGTGGCTCGTCTTCCGGCGGAACGATCGCGAGAATAACAGTCAAAATCGTAGTTATCAGTCCGATGGAAGCGATTAGGAAGGCAACGGTTTTTCCTCCTGGAAACCGAACTCCTCCATCAGGAAAAGGTTCGCGTTGTAGACGGATCATCGCGAGAAAGAGAAAGATGAATGGGATGAAGTAGGTGATGATGGACATGCTTACGAGCAGATCGTATGCGCTTTGCACGGAACTGCCTGCCTGGCTCAGCAGAGCGCAGAGCATTCCCGCGAATCCGTAGATCGCGATTGCAACCCATGGGGTTCCCCACCTTGCGTGGACGCGCCCGAAGGCCTTTGGCAGGTATCGATCTATGCCAGCGACAAAAGGCAGTCGAGATGTGGAGGAAAGGAAAGAAGCAGCTCCTCCAATGCTGTTCAGTGCGACGAGAACCGCGATCACCACGACGATCCACGAGAGACCCAGGCGACCACACATTACCTGGATTGCACTTGCGAAACCACCCACGCCGCTGATCTCGGTGCTTGGCAATGCGATGAGCATGGCAATTGTTCCAGCGATATAACTTCCAGCGAGAATTATTCCGGAGACGATGAGTGCGCGAGGAATGGTGCGTCGTGCGTTCTTGATCTCTTCGCTCATGAAAGAGCCTGTCTCACATCCACCAAATGCGAAGAAAATAGTTGACCAAAAGATAGCGTTTTTTAGATCAGCACGAGGAGTCATGCTAGCAGTCGTGAATTTTGTAGCTGATCCGAAGCGATAGATACTTACCGCTGCGAGGATGAGCAGGATGACGACTGGTACCCAGCTTCCAAATGCACCTATGCTGTTGAGCCATTTTCCGAATTTAAGGCCTCGAACGTTGAGTGCCGTGATTAAGGCAAGGCATACCAGAGTAAATACGAGGTAATAATTGCCGGTATTGGCCACCGTCTGTCCGCGAGGAAAAGCGAACAGTAGACTGCCAGCTCCGAAGTAGAGGACTGCCGGAAAATAAGGAAGATTGCTCATCCAGTAGGTCCATGCGACGAGAAAGCCGGGGAAGTCACCGAAAGCGCGTTGCGTCCATACGTAAAGGCCGCCTTCTTGTGGATAGCGTGCAGAAAGTTCGAGCACACTCGCTGCCAGTGGGACGAAGAAGAAGAGACAGGCGAAGATCCAGATGAGGATTGTGCTGGGTCCGGCTGCGGCGGCGGTTGCTATCCAGCGCAAACTCAATCCGCCAGCAACATAGAAGAGAGTCAGGTCGAAGAGGCCCAGCTCGCGTTTCAGTAGCTGCTTTTCTTGCAGAGGTGGCGGTTCAATCATCGGGCGTTGTCCAAATCATGCAGGACTGCCATTGCCGCATTGCGGCCATTGATGCCGATCACGCTACCGCCAGGATGTGTGCATGCCCCGCATAGGTAGACGCCCTCCATCGGAGTTCTAGCGGTGAGGCGATTGCTCCACATATAGGCGGGCAAGCACTCCCCTTGAAAGATATGCCCACCGGTCAGGCCGACCTTTTGCTCTATATCCGGGGGGCCGAGCACTTGTGCATCGACGACCGCGTCTGGCAGGTTGCTGCAAAAGCGGCCGATTGAACGCAATGCCAGGGCTTTCGCTTCGCTGCGGTGTTCCTCCCAACTTCCCGATGCGAACTTGTACGGAACGTATTGCGCGAAGACGCTCATGGTGTGATGGCCGGTTGGAACGACGCTCGAATCGTGCACGCTCTGGAAGTAAAGTTCACACCAGAGTTGCTCTGGGAGGCTTCCGGAGCGAGCGGCGGCGTAGCCGGACTTCCACTCCGCTTTCGTCAAAGGAGCGTTGATCTGGCCATAGTGGTGAGGCTCTTGTATTCCCGGTCGAGCCGTGAAGTTTGGCAGCTCGCGAAGTAATACGTTGAGCTTTACGGTGCATCCTTCGATCGGCACCGAGTTAACTTTTGCTGCCCAAGTCGCGTCAGCACTTCCATCCAACATGTGCAACGTGCGGATTGGATCTGCGTTAGAGATAACTGTCCGCGCGGTAATGCGCTCTCCTCCTTCAAGAAGCACACCTTCGCCAGGAAGGATTCGTGCCACGTTGACGCCCGCGGCTATCACTGCTCCGGCTTCACGAGCAGCGTCACAGAAATAAAACGACACCATGCCCATGCCGCCTTTTACGTAGCCCCACATGCCTGGCATATCGCCGAGCCTGCCTGAAGAGTGATGAAAGCGAATCGATGCGGTGCCGGCGTCGAAGGGACTCGCGTTTGTGCCGATCACTCCTTGCCCTAGATAGGCAGACTGGAGTCGCTCCTCTGTGAGATAGCGTTCTACGAACTCTGCCATCGACCAGGTAAAGAGAAGATTATGTGCGTCGGTGTCATCTTTGAGAAGATCTTCAAGCTGGTCATGGGTTGGCGCGTCGCCGATCCATAGATCGCGCAGGCTTCCAGGCGAGTTACCGTTGAGCATTGCATCTGCAGGTCGAAGGGCGTCACGCAGTCTGCGGATGACGTCATTCATCGCACGCCAGCCTTCCAGGTCACGTGGTGAGAAGCGACGGACCTCCTCTTCGCATCGAGCGTCATCATCCCACAGCTGTATGCTGCTGCCGTCCAAAAATGGCACGAACAGTCCATTGATGGCCGGTGTCCAATCGAAGCCGCGCCTTTTCAAGTCGAGTTCTTTGATCACCAGCGGATGAAGAAGTCCGGCTAGATAGGCACAAGGCGACATACGGACGCCGGGAAAGGGCTCTTCTACTGTGCAGGCACCCCCAACTCGCTCGCGGCTCTCGAGCACGAGCACTTGTTTACCGGCCCGCGCCAGATAAGTCGCGCAGGCTAATCCGTTATGACCCGCTCCAACAACGATCGCGTCCCATTGTCGTGCAGCAATTTCCCGGAGAGGCGCAGGAAGTCCGACTTTTCCCAAAAGCGCTGCTGTCGCAGACATAGTGGCAGTATCTACTTCAGTGCTCTAAACACAAAGTAAAAACGTGCCAGATACGGGAGCTTGTTTCTCAATGTCAAACTGCGGGCGGTGCCTTCGGATATGTCGTTCCCTGTGGAATGTATTGGACCGCCAATGTGCCAAAGACTTTGACCTGCTCCGCCTCCCATGCTGAGTCCTTGCCGAGTTCTTTAGCGAGTAGAGATGCGACTGCAGGAGCAATCGCAACCGCAGCACGAGCGTTTAACAAAAGAGCACGAGTACGCCGCGCAAGTGCGTCATCCACGGTGCGAGACATCTCGTTCCGTGCGGCCCACACGACCTCTGCCGCGATGTAGGGCAGATCGGGATGCAATAGCTTGGCGAGTTCGGGATCTTGTTTGGTGAGCTCAAGAATCGCCGGAGCGTCTGCCCCGTACACCCACAGTCCGCCAAACTCTTCTGGATGCTGATGGTAGCCGTGAATATGCATGGTGGCAGTGACACAAGGCTTTTCGTCCAGTCGGCCGAGAGTGGTGGCGTGGTCGACGCAATCTTCGGCCATATGCCGATACGTCGTCCACTTTCCGCCAACGATTGTGAGTAGACCCGAGTGGTCGATGTGGATGGTGTAGTCGCGCGAGAGGGAGGAGGTCTTTCCATCTCCAGCGCCTGCAGCCTTTACCAGCGGACGGATGCCTACGTAGACGCTGAGAATATCAGCACGGGTCGGCTTGTGACTTAGATAGCGGCCAGCTGTTTCAAGGACGAACTCAATCTCCTCTTCAAATGGGAGGGGCTCGTAGGAGACCGTTTCGATAGGCGTGTCCGTGGTACCGACCAGAGTGCGGTTGTGCCAGGGGACGGCGAACAGTACGCGTCCGTCGTCGGTGTGCGGGACTAGCAGAGCGGTGTCTCCGGTGAGGAACGAGCGATCGAACATGAGATGGATGCCCTGACTAGGCACCATCATTTGCTCAACGCCCGGTTCGGCCAACCTACGGATTTCGTCAGTAAAGATCCCTGTTGCGTTCACCACGGAACGAGCGGATATATCAAAACGCTCTCCACTTTCGCTGTCGACCGCGACTACCCCCTGGACAAAACCTGATTCATCCTTCTTTAGCTCAATGACACCCGCGTAGTTCAATAGGGTGGCGCCGTGTTCGGCGGCTGTTGTCATTAGATTGATCAGGAGACGCGTATCGTCGAACTGGCCGTCGTGATACATCACGCCGCCGCGCAGACCGTCCTGGCGAATCGTCGGTAATAGCTGCAGCGTCTCTTCGAGGGAGAGTACCTTGGACGTGCCGAAGCTATACTTCCCTGCCAGGAAGTCGTAGACCTTCATCCCAATGCCGTAAAACGGCGCCTCCCACCATGAGTAATTTGGGACGATGAATTTAAGATCCTTCACGATGTGGGGTGCATTCCGCAGAAGGATGCCACGCTCTTTGAGAGCTTCCATTACGAGCGAAACATTCCCTTGTTCGAGGTAGCGGACTCCACCGTGAACCAGCTTGGTAGCGCGGCTCGAAGTTCCCTTGCCAAAGTCTTCGCGCTCCAGCAGGAGCACGTCGTAGCCACGCGAAGCCGCGTCAACCGCGACTCCGGCTCCTGTAGCGCCGCCGCCGATTACTACAATGTCCCAGGGCTCTTTCCGATTGCGTACACGGGATACCATCTCGTCGCGATTCATCTGCTCTCCTTATTCCAATGGCGAGATCGCTCAACGGCTTCTCTCCAATTCTCCTGCAATCTTTGCATCTGCTTCTTGTCAGTCTTCGGCTCGAAGATTGAGTCAGCCTTCCGATGAAGCTTTAGCTCGTCGATACCGTCCCAGAAACCACTTGAGAGGCCGGCCAGATAGGCTGCGCCAAGTGCGGTGGTTTCTAACACTGCGGGACGATGAACCGGTACACCCAACAAGTCCGCTTGAAACTGCATCAAGCCATCATTTGCTGCGGCTCCCCCGTCGACACGAAGCTCTGTGAAGGGATTCTTTGTGTCGGAATCCATGACGTGAAGAACGTCAGCTACTTGAAACGCTATGCTCTCGACGGCTGCTTTTGCTATGTGGCCGATTTGGGTGCCGCGTTGCAGACCAATGATGAGGCCTCTTGCCTGCGCGTCCCAGTATGGCGCTCCGAGGCCGGTAAATGCGGGAACAAAGACCACTCCATCCGAGTCAGGCACAGAGGCCGCGACCGCCTCTACCTCTGAGGACTTTCGAAAGAATTTCATGTTGTCGCGAAGCCACTGCACGACCGCTCCCCCGATAAAGATGCTGCCTTCGAGCGCGTAGACCAGCTTCCTGTCGGTACTGCATGCCAAAGTTGTGATGAGCCGATGGTTTGAAAGGGTGAATTCGTCGCCGATGTGCTGGAGCAGGAAGCAACCTGTGCCGTAGGTGTTCTTCGCATCACCGGGGGCGACGCAGAGTTGTCCGAAGAGCGCCGACTGCTGATCTCCTGCGATACCGGCGATCTCCACCTCGCCGAGTCCCAGGGATGTCGTTACCTGACCAACCTTTTCGTTGGACCAGACGACCTCAGGGAGAAGGCTCTTGGGGATATTGAAGAGTTTCAGCAGGTCGTCGTCCCACTTGTCGTCAACGACGTTGTAGAGAAGCGTACGCGAAGCATTGGTGCGATCTGTGACATGCTGTTTGCCACTGGTCAGGTTCCAGACCAGCCAGCTGTCGACCGTACCAAATGCCAGTTTTCCTGCTTCGGCGCGAGCACACGCACCATCGACGTTCTCTAATATCCATGCAACCTTGCTCGCCGAAAAGTACGGACTTAGCAAAAGCCCTGTCTTCTGACGTACGGTCTCCTCTGCTCCGTCAGCGGCCAGCTTGTTCATCATGGCAGCGGTGCGGCTGTCCTGCCACACGATGGCGTTATAGACCGGCTTCCCCGTCTCGCGGTCCCAAACGATCGTCGTCTCTCGCTGGTTAGTAATTCCAAGCGCGATGACATCTCTTGGACGTACGCTCGCCTTACCCATCACCTCAATCGCGGAGCCGAGCTGCGACGTAAGAATATCGAAGGGGTCGTGCTCTACCCATCCGCTTTTTGGATAGATCTGCGGGAATTCACGTGCCGCAGTGCCTGCGATCTGTCCGTCGTGGTCAAAGAGAATGGCGCGGGAGCTCGTCGTTCCCTGATCGAGCGAGAGTACATACTTCATCTTGTCTCCTTGGATGCTCGTTCTTTCAAAAATGAGTCATTTGCGTCGGGAGCTACGCTTTTGCCGCGTCGAGCAGCGCTTTCTCCCGCGCAGGAAGGAAAGGCCGGATAAGAAGTTGATAAGCTCCTCCACCCACAACAGCTCCTAGCAAAGGCGCGCCGATAGGTATCCACCAATAGCTTTGTGGTGAAGGCAATGCAGAAGCACCCCATCCTGTAAGAAAACAGAACAAGCGGGGCCCGAAGTCGCGGGCCGGGTTGAGCGCCCACGCCTCCAGATAGCCCATCGATGCGCCTATCAGCGCCACGAGAAACCCGATCATCAGCGCTCCAGCATTCGCGCCAGGGGCCATTTCGTTGTACTGTTCGGTGATCGCGAAGATGCCAAAGATCAGAAAAGCGGTCAGGATGATCTCGTCACCAAAGGCATGCATGGGAGTGATAGCGAGGCCAGGGTGGGTGAAAAAGACTCCTGCAGCCCCGCCGGTAGCACGGGTAAGGTGGTTGGTCAGATTGAAGTTGTCGATCACTGGGGAGAACAAGGTATATACGATCCCGGCTCCCAGGAAGGCTCCGGTCACTTGTGCAAGGCAGTACGGAAGCACTTTGCGCCAGGAGAAGCCGCGATAGACCGCGAGTGCCAACGTAACGGCCGGGTTACCGTGGCAGCCGCTTACCGAAGCTGTCGTATAGATTGAGATCGTCACCGCAAGCCCCCACGCGATGCACACTCCCCAATAGGCCTGTTGGTAAGGGCTTGGGCTATAGAGCGTGTACATTGCTGCGACCGAGTCGCCGAAGGCAATCACGATAAACATCGCCATTGCTTCTGATATCAGCTGCCCCGCGAACGTCTTGCTCATGCAGCGCTTTCTCCTGGGCTTGTTTGATTTACTTTGTTCCGTTGGAAGCCTCAAATTGCGGCTGCCTACTCGCTCGCCATTATCTACATTTTTCCCGCTACGTGGAGCTTTGTCTTACGGCGCCGGTCAAAAAACCTCGACAATCATCAGCGACGGACCTCTTCGCGGCGCCTTGCTCTCCCTTGTAGCGGAGAATCCCGCATAATGGAAGATGGGAGTTTTGAATGGGTTTATTCAGCAAGAAAATAAAGCAGGAACACAAGGTTATGCTCCAGCACGATCGCGCTGCCGGTACGCTCCAGCCCGAGTCGCATCGTTCGACCCCTGAGTGCCCTAAACCTGAGCATTGGAGCATGGTCGACTCCATGTCGGCCGAACTTGAGGTCCTCGAATTTCTGGCT
>Ga0302308_10001452_pt1 | contig 19272 bp, 11 predicted proteins | sample III_Palsa_E3_3_FD_200531 | JGI IMG/M metagenome (GOLD analysis project Ga0302308, IMG submission 200531) | Peat permafrost microbial communities from Stordalen Mire near Abisko, Sweden - III_Palsa_E3_3 | ecosystem: Environmental > Terrestrial > Soil > Palsa > Peat permafrost | place: Sweden...
TCACGATGTTGTGTTTCGAGATATCACTTTTGTTTCGCGGTTCTATTCGGACCCGTGGTGGGGCCGGGGTGAAGGAATTTCGTTTACGGCGGTGCCGCGCACCGAGACGACGAAGCTGGGCAGGTTGTACGGAGTCCGCGTGGAGAACGTGACGGGAACGGCTGAGAACAGCGTGCGCGTTTCGGGCAGCCAGATGAGTCGCGTGAAGGATGTGGTCCTGGAGCGCGTGGATGTGACATTTGGGCGGACGACGAAGTACAAGGGCGGAGTGTTCGACAACCGGCCGACGTTTCTGGATGTAGGTGCGGGAAGAGGAATCGTCCCGCACGATACACCGGGGTTCAGCCTGGAGCATGCGGATGATGTGACGTTACGAGATTGCAGGGTGACGTGGGACGGTGCGCGAAAGGATGAGTTCAGCCATGCAGTCGAAGCGCGTGATTGTACGGGGTTGAAGATGGAGCGATTTGTGGGTGAGGCTGCGCGTGCCGATGTCAAAGCCGTGGAGATTGTATGAGGATCTGGCTGGGATTGGGCTGGTGGATGATGGCCGTGGTGACGGTATCGGCGCAGCAGATGCGGCCAGTGCAGTCCCCGCCGATTCAGCGAACGGAGCGAAAAGGCACGACAGAGCCTCCGGCTGAGATATTCAGGGTGTTCCAGTTTCCGGCGGACAGAATTCCGCGCATCGACGGCGATGACAGCGACTGGGCGATGGTGCCGGAGAGCTACTCGATTGGGCTCGACAAGATGCACGACGACGAAAAGAAGCATGCGACGCCCGATCCGAAGGACCTGGACGTGCATGTGAAGGTAGGGTGGGTGAAGGGGTTGAATCGGCTCTACTTTTTGTATGAGGCGTATGACAACTTCTGGGACTTTGCGGATCCCGGACTACACAACGATACGTTTGAGATTGTGGTCGATGGCGACCGGTCGGGCGGTCCGCTGGTGCCGCAGTTCCGCAACAACGCCGATCAGGACGAGTGGGACGCGCACTTCTCGATGCATGGTGTGCAGGCGCAGAATTACCACATCTTTACGCCTTCAGAGGGAAAGGACTGGGCGCTGGCGTGGGGATGCCAGCCGTGGGACAAGGAACTGCCGTGGGCGAACCATGCACAGAGTTACAGCTTCAGACATGGCGAGTCAGGGAAGTATGTTCTGGAGTTTTACATTACGCCGTTCGACTACGCGGGATGCGAGGGGCCGCAGCGTGCGGTGGAGTCGAAGCTCTATGAAAACAAGATCATCGGACTGTCGTGGGCTGTGATCGACTACGACGGCGATGCGAAGAATAACGGCTTCTGGAACCTTGGGCTGGAGCACACGATGTATGGCAACGCGTCGCTGCTGCGGGAGTTCCGGCTGATGCCTCTGGAGCCGCAGTTGGTGAAGGCTATCGAGGCACGGTGGAGCTTTAAGGTGCTGGATATGCAGCGGAGGCTGGTTGCGTTCGAGGACGAGTCCGTGGGCAAGGTGACGGCGTGGAAGTGGGACTTCGGCGATGGGACGAGTTCGACGGAACAGTATCCGATCCATGCTTATGCGAAGGCGGGGCAGTACGTCGTGGCGCTTTATATTGAAGGGCCGGCTGGAAAGTCCCGGATGTCAAAGATCTGGGACGTAACGGTGCGCTAAGGTCCGTTGCCGCGTTGTACCTGCGATCAGAGACTACTCACCTGCACTGCTTGCTGACGATGTATTGGCTCCGCCTCCGACGGGTGCGGCTGTGGGGAGTACGTCGGCGCAGAACTCAAGCACGGCGATGGCGTTGAGGCTATTTTGCGAGGAGCCGTTGGTGTCGGTTCCGTCGTCGGTTGGGGCGAGGGCGTTGGGCGGCTCGACGCGATTACCGCGACTGTGGCCTCCATGCACGGTGGCGATGGCGCTTTGCGCGAGTGCCGGATCCTTCGTTACAGAATAGGCGTATGCCTGCAGCTTGCCAGCGCTGATGCTTGCACCGGAGTTCGCGCAATAGTCCGCCCAGACTTTTTTCCACGCGGGGTCGTCCATGCTCAGGTTGAGCTCAAACATAAGCTCCGCGCCGCCCATGATGGCGGCAAGATTGTAGGTGCCGAGGGAGGTGTCGCGCGCGGTGAGCCTCCCGGTTGCGGGGTCGAAGCCCATCAGCATATTTTTGCCGGTGCGGAAGCCGTGAGGCATAGCCTCTATGGATTTCATGCCGGCGACGATTTTGTCGCGCCATTGGGTGTCGCCGGTGCGCTCCCACTCGGTCATCCAGTTGCCGGCGATGGCGAGCCAGTCGGGACCAGAGCGTATCCGCGCGACCAGTTTTTCATCACCGGCGCGCGGCGGGTCGGCGAGGCGCATGGGGTCATAGGCGATGATAGATCTCTCGGCCTGCATCGCCTCACGCATCACATCGCCGGTGCGCTCGTCCGCTGTGAGGTAGTAGTAGTACCGGCGGAATGCGGCCTGTCCGATGCGCGCCTCCTTCGCCCCATCACCCCAGTGTGTGACCCCATGCCGCGTGCCCAGGCCAGCCATCGGGCCGAAGTGATAGGTGTCCACCTCGCCGGTGTGGCGCGTCATCGCTTCGGCCATGCGGAAGATGTCCGCCCGACCCGTGCGCAGGAAGGAATACCACAGCCAGGTATCGGTGCCGAGCTCGGAGTTGTCCCACGCCATGCCTCCGAGGTCGTAACGCCAGACATGCCGCGCACGGTCGAACGAGTGCATCACATCGCCGTAGTTCCAGAATCCATACCAGTTGCGCTGGTCCACCTGGCCGACGTAGAGGTTGAGCGTGGCATCGAGGCCGCTTTCGACGGCCGCTTTGAACGGCGTCGAGGTATCGCGCACACTCCAGAGCCCGAAGGCGCGGACGTCGTGGTAATACTGCGGCGAGGCGACGAGTCTGGGCAGAGCGGCGCCGGTCTTCGCCATCGCGGCGCTGGCTGCTTTTGCGGGTACCTCGCCTGTGGGCCAAAGGGTTAGCTCGCTCGTGCGCGCGACGCCGTGAGGTGTACTGTTGCCCTTCTGCACGTCCTCATACGAAGCCTCGAGGCCGTGGGCACGCGTGTCGTAATGCCGCAGGTCCATCGGTGCGGCTTCGGGCGACCACATCCACGCGGTGAGCCGGGCGACGGGACTGGAGGCATTTTGCACCTGTAACTCTACCGGGTAGGACTGCCAAAAATTTTTGACACTCACGCCAAGGCCGCCGCTCACGTCGCCGACAAAGGCGAGGCCCGAGGCGCGTTTGCCCGCAGCCGAAAACAGCCAGGTGCTCTGCGGGTTGGTGCGCTTTCTGATCGTGAACCCGTCGGGGTTGAGCTGTACCAGTTTGAAGTCGTCCCACACGGCCCAGTTGCTGACCATGTTGATGGCCTGTTGATTCATCTGCGCGCGGTTAGGCACACGCCGGCCCTCCAGTTGCGCGGGGTAGGCGTCGTTGCCGCTGGCGTCGGTGACGATGCGGTTGGGGCCTGAGCGTCCGATCAGCGGCTGGATTGGCTCGGACCAGAGGCCGTCGCCTTCGCCGGAGAAACGCACATGGCGGTTTTGGATCTCCTCGCGCAGCGGCACGGCGAATGTAAGACCCAGGCCGTGGATGAAGTCCTTCTCCTGGTCGCCGTCGAAGAAGATTGTATGCACCGTCCGGACCGAGGTTTCGCCTGCGTAGAAATAGAGCCGCACATGGAACGGCAGCCACTCTCGGCCCGAGGTCACGCCTTTGTGGACGCCCTCGAATTTGACCACGGCACGCACCGGGCCGGACTGCTCCACCGTGACTTTTCTGATGGAGCTAACAAATTTTTCACGCGGGCGCACCTCCTCCGGAGTGCCCTCAGGGCCGCTTTGGAGGATACAGACGAGCTGCCCCGCGCCGGCGACAACACGGCCGTCGATCGCCATCGAGTCTACGAGGTTCGTGGTGCCGGCGAGCGGAATGGTGCATTTGAGTGTGCCGGTGTCCACTACGATCGATCTGCCGTCGTTGGTGACGTTCAGCGAGCCGGAGGCGGCGGGTGAACCAGCGGACAATGTCATGGGACCAGCCAGTCCGGCGGGCACGACCGTGGCGAAGCCGCTCCATTTGACAGAGCCGTCCGGCCACCAGGCCATTGGCCAGGCCTGCAAGGGTAAGTCTTTGCTCTGCGCGGTCAGCCTGAAGGTCGCGCCGCGCTGGACGGCACCGTGTGCGAAGGGCACTCCCCAGCTGATGCCGGCGGGCACGAGAGGCGTCTCATTCCCAAGCCAGGAGAGTGTGACCGCAGGTGGAGCCGATGAGGCGGGCAGGGCAGCGGAGAGTAGCTTTTGGGAAGGGAGAGCGGCGGCGAGCAGATTGCCTTCGACGAGGGCTCCGGTGGTGATTCCGGCACCGGCGAAGGCGCTGTCCTTCAGGAACTCCCGGCGAGTTGTTTCGCTCATAGATATTTCCTCTCGATGTTGCGAAGTCTGGCAAAGCCTGGTGAAGACGGGTTATGAATGATTGACGGATTGCGGGAAGGAGTTCCGACTTCGGGGCTCATGGATTCGGCACGGTGAACATGCGGTCGTAGTCGCGCCAATGCGCGTTCATCACATCGATCTTGTGTCTGATCTGCGTGGTTATATCAGGGCCGAGGCGCATGATTGTCTCCTCCTCAGGAGTCGGGGCCAGGTCGAGAATGGGTTCGGTCGCGCTTTGAAGCAGACGGTTGAGATTCACCATCGTGTCGATCTCTCTGCGGGCGGTCTCCATCAGGTCCGTGCGATCCCAGCCGGACTGAACGCCCAGAACCGGGTTCTCCTCGGGCTTCACGCCCAGGCTTTTTACGCGATCCAGCTGCGCCTGGTAGGCCACCATATTGTCGGCCGACTCGAGCAGATAGATGAGCGCCTGCAACCGCTTACCCATCAGCTCCCACTGTCTGCGGGCGGCCTCGTCTTTCGCTGCATCCCGGATGCCTTCTACCAGGCTGAGGGCCCTGCGCACTCGGGGCACGGTGAGCTCGATGGTGCGCTGGAAGAGCAGCCTGGCGCCCCACCCTTCATACATGCGCATCGCCTGGATATCTATGAGGTCGTTGGCCTGTGATTCGCCCTTTGCCTGGAAGAGAAATGGGCGGTAGTCTTTCTTCTCCGATGCGCTCAGTTCCTCGGGGTACGGCACCATGGGACGAGTGACCCAGCGGTTGAGGACATGACCAAACCGCAGCATTCCACCAAAGTCCAGGACCTCCAGGTTGCGCTGCACGTCATTGAGCGCACTCCATGACTCCATCAGGTTGTCGGCCTGCGCTTCGCCTGCCTGGCTCACGGCAAAGGCTCGAAGCGCCGTGACGCGCTCTACCAGGGTATGCATTGGCGTGCCGCGAGTGGCCTTGAGCAGGCGGTAATTGAAGTCAATCACCGCGCTGTCACCCAGGTTGATCACGACTCGCGCCGGAGCGCCTCCGTTTTCCTGAAGCGCCTGGCTAGTTCCTCCGCTGATCGACGGGACGACGATGCCGACGACAGGGTAAAACGTCCCGCCTCCGGAGCTGCCTGTCGATCCAGTCGCGAAGCGCCGGCCATCGGGCCCCTCTCTCCCCTCGACTGCCAGACCGCGGGGCAGCTCCCGCACGACGGCCTGCAGCACGTCCGGCGAAAATGTTGGAATCATCCACTGTCGAGGCGCGATGGGATTCAGGTTAATCTCGATGGTGTGGCCGGCTTCGCGGGCGGCCTGCTGGGCGTTGATCAGGAAGCCGGCGACCCGGTCTGCCACAGGGCGGTCCCTGTAGTTGCTGTTGCCGTTGATGCCGGGGTAGAGCGAAGGCGTCCAGTCAAAGCCCGAGCCCGCGTCGGTGGTGACCCAGTTGAAGATCTCTACCTCCGGGCATTGCTTGAGCAGGAGTTGCATGGACTCGCGATATATTCGCAACATCTCGGGCTCATCCACGCTGGGCGCGAAGTACGGTTTGCGCGAGCGATTGGGCTGGTCGATGCGCGGGCCACGCAGTTCAGGATGCGCAGTGAAGAATGCCTCGGGCATAACCGCAGGCTCGTTCGCGCTCCAGATTGCCTTGAGGCCGTATTTTCTCAGGACTTCGCAACGCTTTCCGAGAATTGCGGAGAGTCTTGCAGCGTACTTCATGTCCACGTAGGGCTGGATCTCTTTGGGTGGGAAGATCTTCAGGAGGCTCGCATGATGCACGAACCACATTGGGTAGGGATCCTCCGGGTCCATCTCCCAGGTGGCCAGCGGCAGGCCATCCGTGACGAGCACATGGGTTGCTCCCAGATCTTTTGACAGCATTGCCTTCCTCTCAAATTTCAACAGGTCGGCTGCGTCGCGCGCCGCAACGTCGTCCGTGGTGCGAGCCCATGCCGCTGGCCCCATATGCAGGAAAACAGAGAGGACACCTGCGATAAGCGTGAAAAGAATCCGCATGGAAGCTCTGCTTTTCAACGAGATTTCCTTTCCACCGCTTAGATCCTCTTTCGTGGCGAAGCCTGGCTGGTAAAACCATGTCGAGGGCAGGCGCATGTCGCCCTGCGCCTGCTCTCGACATTTACAGCGAGGCGAGCATTCGTCAGAACGTAAATCTGGCGCTGAACTGCAACTTGCGGGGTTGATTGGCCTGGGATGTAAGGTATCCAAAACTCGTTGAATCCAGAGTCGTGTTCGGCGCTCCTAAATAGACCGCGTTGACGACATTGAAAGCGTCGGCCTGCACTGAGAGCTTCAATGTGTCGTAGATCGGAAACTCTCTGCGAACACTTACGTCGATATCCGCCGTGTGTGGTGCAAAGAGTCCATAGGGGGCACCACGAGCAGCGTTTCCGTACGTGTAAGCCGGCGCATCCGTAAAGGCCGCCTTATTGAGGAAGGCTGTGGCGCCGGCAGCGGCCGTGGATGGTCTGCCATTCTGCCAGACACTTCCGCTAAAGCCCGGCGTATAGTTCGGGTAGCAGGAGGCGTCGATGATGCCGCCTCCAGTGCAGGTTCCGGTGATCGACAACGGTGCGCCCGTGCCTATGGTGAAGATGCCGGAGAACTGCCAACCGCTGATCAGACCGTTCACAACAGGATTGTCACTGCTCAACTTTTGTCCCTTCCCAAAGGGCAGCTTATAGACGGCGGTTGAAGTGAGTACATGTGCATGATCGATGGTGCCCGGAGCATATTCCAGATAGTCCGCGCCGGGAAGCCGGACGCCCAACAGATTGTCGAGTTCCTTGCTGAAGGTGTAGTTCACCATAAAGGTCAGGCCGCTCGACATTCTTCTGTTGAGCGATATCTGCAGCGAGTTATAGGAAGAATTCCCGACGTCCAGCCATGGATCGCTAAGACTCGAATACTGTGGATAGGGCTTGAGCGCCTGGCCGATCGTTCCTGTGAAGTTCGGGAACGGGGTGGCAACCGTGAACCCCAGAGCCTGCGCCTGAGCGGCAGTCGCAGGGGTCAGCGTTGCCGTAAGCAGCGATTTGAGCGGAAGATACTGCAACGGAATCTGATCTGTGAAAGGTCCGGCCACACCAGCACCGGGCAGATGGCGGCCGACGCTGGCGCTGTAAGCGACGCTCAACGTCATGTTTGGCGTGAAGGAGTGTTGAATGTTCAGGAGCCAATTCTGGTATTGGGGAGCGATGCCGCCTTTTTCAGGATCGCCATACGCGAGGGTCTGCGCGGTGCCGGGGCCTGAGCCAATTGCCGCAGCTCCTGGTGACGTAGCGGAGATGAAACCGATTCCGTAACTTGGATTGAAGAAGGGCGGATTAATGGGGTTGCCGGGATAGCCGCCGTCCCAGTAGTAGGCGGGCTGTCCGTTCACCGTGCTGCTGAGGCCGCCGCTGTTGTCAAATCCAATCTGACCCAGCCCCTGGCGTCCGTCGGTGCGGCCACCTACGCCACCGGCATGCGCGTAGAACATGCCGTAGGCGCTTCTGATAACCGTTTTGGTTCCGAGCTGGTAGGCAAATCCCAGACGGGGTCCGAAGTTATAGTAGTGGGTCTTCACTGTGGTGTTGCAACCGCAACTGTCGACACCGTGTCCCGCAAACTGCAGCGCTCCCAGGATGCCGCCTGCCACCGGGTTGGGAATGTTGGGATTGAAGAAGGATGTGCGGTTCTGCACTTCCGTAAACGGAGTCCACAGATCCCAGCGCAGCCCGACGTTCACGGTCAGTTTGGGGGTGAACTGAATATTGTCCTGGACGTACGGAGCGTATGTTTTGTAACGTGCACCGGTTTCGATCACGGAATTCTGGGTTACGACACTGCTGTCGACTGCTCCCAGGAGATAACTCGCGTAAGCCAGGCCGGTAGCAGTGTTGATCGCTCCGGTGGAGTTGAAGTTCGCGGTTTCGTTGGGGCCGAAGGTGAAACCGGCCTGTGTGCCGGTCAATGGGACGTTCTCGTTGTCCTGGAGCGCCTGCCACTGGAAGCCCACGGTGATCTGGTGCTTCCCTTTGGTCCAGAGTAAGTTGTCCTGTGCGGTGTACGTAGTCTGCGTCTCGTCGTAGGCGTGCGAGTTGGTTCCATCCCAGCTCACAGGAATCTCGTTCCCTGTAAAGGTAACGTCAGGAAATCCCGTACTTGCGATGCCGGGTGGCAGACCGGTGAGCCCTGCTTTGCTGGGGTAATCGCCGCCGCCGGTATTGCTCGTCAGCGGTATGAACAGACGACTCAATCCGTAGCCAAAGTCGTTCACCACATTGGGACGGATGACATATGACTCGTGGATCTGGGCCAGAGTCGCGTACTCGATCACGCTTCTGCCGTCGGTATATGGCACAGGTAATGTGGAGTTGGTGGTGAGGGTAGCGGCAGCGAGACTGCCGACGGTGGGATTCGCGTATTTGCCTCTGCTGAAGATTCCGGATAACCGGTGTTTGGCCGATATGTTGTAGTCCACTTTGGCCGTGCCGCTGTCGTTGTTTACCAGGTTCGGCAATGTCGCCAGATAATTACTGGTAAGTCCTCCGTTAGAAACAGATGGAAGGTATGACTGGAAGGACTTTGCAACGCCGGACAGGCGGCTGGGGGGAATGACATTCAGCACCCCATTGTAGGAGAACTGCGCACGGCCGGTGCAGACACCGGCGGCGTTCGTCGAGGTGCAGGTGGTTGGATCGTAAATGGGATACGGGAAGGCGCTGAAGTCGCCTGTACGCTCGGCGGTCGTGGGAATATTTTGTGGAGTAGGAGCAAACGCCGAATCAAAACGATAACCGTCGTAATTGGCGAAGAAAAACAACTTGCCCTTCAGGACGGGGCCGCCGAGCGAGCCGCCAAACTCATTCTGGTGTTCCACCGACACTGTGGTAGCGAAGAAGCTCTTGGCATCGAAAATAGTGTTGCGGAAGTACTCGTAGATCCCACCGTGGAACTTTCCGGTCCCGGATTTTACGATGTAGTTTGAAACGCCCTGACCTTCGTACGTTGCCTCAGAGCCCGTCGTGGCGATTTGAAACTGTTCCACCGCCTCAACGGAGATTCCAAAAGCCAGATTGCGCGTGTCGCTCTCCGTGCCGGCGCTCGTCATAGGAAGGCCTTCAACGTAGGTCTCATTTTGATAGGTCTGGCCACCATTGAAGGACCCGGTGGATGGGCCGGCCGGCTGGACGCTATAGCTGTTTACTCCCACGGCTAGTCCGGCGAAAGCGGAGGGATCTCTGGCTGCTCCGTTCATAGCCAGTGGAAGTGAGTCATAGGTGTCATTGTCAATGGACGACCCAAGCTTGACGTCGTCTGTCATCAGCATGGTTGGCTGGTCTGTTACGGTGACCGATTGTGTGGACGCGCCAATCGATAATCTTGGATTGATCCTCACATCCTGAAGCGCATCCACAATCACGTTTTCCTGCTTGAGTGTTTCGAAAGTGGGGGCTGTGACCGTCACCGTATAGGGCCCCGGCTGGAGCAGGGAGATCACAAAATGTCCAGCCTCGGTTGTGATACTCACTGTCTTGACGCCGGTCAGGGTGTTTGTGGCTGTGACCGTAGCACCGACCACCACTGAGCCTACAGGATCATCAACCGTGCCTTCGATTGAACCTGTGCCGCTGGTTTGAGCAAACGAAACCAGACCGACGAGAAATATCGCAAGGATTGCCACGCGCGTAGCCAGCAGCAAGAAGCGCGAAGGGCATACGGAACGGCCAGGGACGGGAATGAAGCGATTTATCCGCTGCGATGACAAGCGATGGCTCGCCAAAGGAAATCGCAACCAGTGACTGAACGGGAATGATTTTACAAGGCTGTCCGTGCAGGTGACGGTACAGCCGGCCGCAGGAATCGGTTTAGCCGATATCAGGGTCGCACGACTGAACAGATGATGAATGATCGAGAGATGACGGGGAACGAAGTTCATACAGCCTCCACGGACGCAATTGACGCGCGTCACTAGCGCAGCAAGAATTGGCAGGTTTCATAGCGCGGAGATTATTACTATCGGCTCCATTAATTGTCAATGGGTAAATGATTTTTTCGGAGAAATAATCAGACTAAAATCCTGAAAACGAAAGAAATATAATTTTCGCGACAACCGTTATGTTGGAGACACCACTCGCCAACGTGTCCTGAAACGCGCCCGGGAGTTGAACTACCTACCGATGAACGCTCGGAGCCTCGTCACCGGGCAGAGCCTTCGCCAGCCTCAGTTTTGCTCTTTCCTGCTGTCAGGGAGTAATCCTGTCTGAAAATAATCTGATTCCAGACGCGCTGTTTCAGTTCGGCGTCGCGTATGCCAGCACTGAGCCGAGCATGAAGGTCGTTCGCGGGCATAATCATCTGGCCGTCGTAGACTCCCTACTAGCGAAGACTGCTTGATGCGTCGGTGGACTGTCGCAGCATTGACGGTAGCCGCAGTCGTGGGGCTGGGGTATGTGCATCCTTTTGGGAATCCGCGTGTCGAGCCTGATAAATCGGCAATGGAAGTTAAATAGCTCTGTTCCAGCGCATTATCGAAAAGCGCAGGAAACCCACGGCCGTCACATGAATCGCTTTACCAGCAGGAATCAAGAGCAATCCCGCAGGCTATGGCTCGCGAAAGCGGTATCCGATGTAGCTGTCTGTCAGGATGTAAATTGGGTTTGCGGCGTCGTCTTCGAGTTTTTTACGGACCTGACCGATGAGAACGCGCAGATACGCGCGTTCGCTTCCAAAACCTGGGACACGTAGGGCAGCAACCAGCCGAGCATGCGTAATCGGCCTGCCGGCGTGCGCCATCAGAAGCTGAAGGACGTCGAATTCGCGCGGCGTCAGGTGTACCTCGATTCCAGCTCGTTCGACGCGCCGCCGGACAGGATCGAGCATGATGGCGCCGTTTGTGATCGACATCTCTGCAGGAGTTTCCGGTGCACGAAATCGGCGAATAGCGGCACGGATTCTAGCCGTCAACTCACGTGTCTGAAATGGCTTTGTCACGTAGTCGTCAGCACCGGCCTCCAACGCCTCGACTTTGTCGTCTTCACTGTCGCGGACCGTCAGCATAAGAATCGGGATCTTCGTATAGACGCGCCTGATACGTCGACAGGTCTCTATTCCCCCAATTCCAGGCATATTAATATCGAGCAGCACTGCCTCATAGTCGACCATGCGCAGACGGACGAGGCCATCCTCTCCGTTGCTGGCCTCACCTACATCGAATCCCAGGACATCGAGGGTAGTGCGCAGGCTGCGTCGCAGTGCGGCGTCGTCTTCTACAACCAGTAATCGTCCTTGTGAGTCGTCCATGTCAGGTGTCCTTGCTTATGCGCGGCAGCGCGAAAAAAAATGATGTACTTGCTTCTGAATCGCTTTCAACCCACACTCTCCCTGTATGTGCCTCGGCAATTCGTTTGGCAACAGACAGGCCGATGCCTGTTCCGGGCGCCCTATGTTGAGACCCGGGGGAACGATAAAAGCGTTGAAAGATCCGCAACCTTTCTTCCGGGGGAACGAAAGACCCTTCATTCTGAACGCTGAACACGACCTCGGTGTCGGTTGCTGTAATGCGAAGAGTGATTGGCGATCTGGGATTTGCATATTTTGAAGCGTTGTCGAGAAATTGCAAAAGAGCCATTTCCAACAAACGGGTATCCGCCCATACATAGCTATCAGTTGTCTCGTCGATGATCCGTAAAGGATGATCCGTCAAAGTATGGACGGCTTCCGCTTTAAAGAACCGGAACAATTGATCCAGGCAGATCTTTTCGTGATCTACCTCTAACTGTCGCTGATCCAATTCAGCAGTCTGCAGCACTTGATTGGTCAGCTTCGACAGACGTGTCGCTTGTTCATCAATGAGAGACAAGAGTTCTCTCTCTGGATATTCAAGACTGTTAATTTCCAGCAATCCCGAGCTTGCGCTCTGGATCGTAGCCAAAGGCGTTTTGAATGCGTGGGCCAGACCATCGAGAACGGTGGACCGGAGCTGCTCGCTCCGCTTTGCAGCTTCGGCGTTACTCTCCGCGGCAAAAGAATGCGCTCTTTCAAGGGCGATCGCCGAAAGGGAAGCAATCGCGTCCACGGACCTGGGATCTAAGTGGTCTTCATGAGAAGCGCCTGCGATGTAAATCGCTCCGACAGGCCTGGTCCCTAGTCTCAACACACGCTTGAATTTGCAGGAGACCAGATCGTTCTCATAAATCTCATGAAAATAAGTTGCACGAACTTCATCATCGGGAATGGCATCTTTTCCGGCCTTGTCCATCCGCGCTTCGCGTGCGTCCCATAGGGCCACAGCATCAACATGAAAAGTGTCAGCAATCAGCCTTGTAAGTTGCGCGCCCACTTGATCACTCCGGTCCAACATGAGGATGTCCCGGCTCGTCAGATACAGCTTCTCCAGTCTTGTCCGTTCGCTCTCGGTTTGAATTGCCTTTCGCTTAATGCGGTCCGCAAAGTGTCCAGCCGTCAAAGCGATAGTGACAAATATCCCTGATGAGATCCAGTCCTGAGGGTCCCGTTCGTAAAGAGAGAAGATGGGTGGCATGTAGAAGTAGTCCAGGCATGCGACCGCCAATACTGACACGACCACCGCTTCAAGAAATCCCCATTGGAACGCGATCAACATCACTAGAACCAGTTCGATGAGACCTGCGGTTAATGCCTTGCCGTGACTCAGATAGATGACGCCAGTGAGCAATGGGACGACGGGAACGATTGCGATGGTTTGCAGCAGGTGCTTGGTCACGTGCGTGTACTTCATCTCTGAATATCAGGATACCGCTGAATTGTCGCAAATCTCTCTCGCTGCTCTGCCTGGGATCAAGAAAGTTGTAAGCAAACCATAAAAGTTCCGTTCCTAGTTAGGTCGTAGTTATGGGATGTGATCTTTCATGAGACATGGCAGCCGTTGTGCTGACAGATTGGAGAACTACCATGGCCTCTCACGGAGGAACCATACATCACGTTTCACCCCTCACTTCGCATTCTTTGATGTGTTTACATTTGGAGGCAGTACTTCTTCTTGAGCAACAGGCTGCGGTATCGCGTGAAAGAAACAGAAAGCATGCTACTGTGCTTCGTCCGCGAGTAGTTCGGCCAAATCATCTACTAGGAACTCTCGTTGTTTTGTTCGGTCTACTCTTCATGAGCGCCTCTCGTGCCGAAGCGCAGTCTACGTTCGGAAGCATTCGTGGGGTTGTTCAGGATAATACTGGAGCAGCAATACCAGATACTCTGATCACCTTGCATAGCATCGATGAAAATACCGACAGGGTGGTAAAGGCAGATGCTGCGGGCAGCTATGCATTTGAGAATGTGCTTCCTAACAGATACAGCCTCCATGCACAGCACGACGGATTCGCTGATACGGTGGTCAACGGCATCACCGTTGCAGCGCGACAGGATCAACGGTTCACCCTCACGATGACGGTTGCCACACAAGCGACCACAGTTGAGGTTGACTCCGCCGCGAACCAGATCGACACAGAGAATGGAGTCATCGGAGACTCAAAGGGCACTGGCGATATTGGACAGTTGCCGCTGAATTTTCGCGCTTCGACCACTAGCCCTTTAGCAGCGCTGGCCACTTCTCCGAACGTGCAACAGGACAGTCAGGGAAATATTGCCATCGGTGGCGCAACCTCAAATATGGTTGGCTTCTCGGTCGACGGCATCTCAACGACGAACGTCTTCAACAGCGCTGCTGGCGCAAACCCCTATCCCTCTCCTGAAGGGATCGCGGAATTGAAGGTCACGGCCTTCAATAACAATGCAGAGTTCTCGCAGGTCGGTGACGTGACGTTCACTACCAAAGGCGGAACGAACAGCTATCATGGAAGTCTCTTTGAGTATCTCCAAAACGATGCACTCGATGCTCATGTGTTTAACTTTGCAGAGAAGGCCCCAAAACATTTCAATACATTTGGTGGCAGCATTGGAGGGCCGCTGTCGATTCCGCACTTTTATAATGGTCACGACAAGACGTTCTTCTTCTTCGACTACGAGGGCAACAGGAGACGCACGTCGCAAGCGGAGCAATATACTGTGCCGACTGCGCTCGAAAGGTCGGGAAACCTAAGTGAACTTGCGTCTACTCTTCCAACGAATGCAAATGGCAATCCAGTGTTGACTAACCCCTTCACGGGACAGCCCTACCAAAATTTCACAATACCGAATATCAGTCCGTTTGCTACGGCACTGCTGAATGCGTACTATCCGCTGCCGAACCTGCCCACTACTCTCGGCGGCGTCAACTACCAGACACTGGTTCCGATTCCATCGAATACCGACGGGTTCGATGCCCGAATTGATCAGGTTATTACCTCCAAGCAGCAGGTGTATGCCCGGTTCAACCGGAAAAACCTTACTGTCAACGTTGTAAACCCACTGTTGCCAAACGACGTGGACTCAGAGCATGATCGGAGTTTCCTGGTCTCTCACAACTACGAGATCAACAGTCGATTGCTGAACGAGTTTCGCTATGGCTTCACAGATACAATTTTGTCTCCGAATTTCGCAATTGAAGGAGCTGCAGCTCTCCAGGCGTTGAATCTTCAAGTTGGCGGCAATCAGGGTGTAAATGTTTCGAACCATCCTACAGACCAGGGCTTTCCGAGCATTGTCTTCTCCGATGGAACGAATTTCACGCCAATTGGTAGAGACCACGTCGGCCCAACTCTGTCCACAACCAAACAGATTGCAGACAATATCACTTATAGCCGAGGTAGACACACCTTTCGCGCCGGTGTGGATATTCGCTGGGTGCGCTTCGCTGTACCTGAGATCGAAACGCCCTCCGATGACTACGGTTTATTCACCTTCAATCAAAATACTTTTACTGGAAGCTCCTTTGGTGATCTTCTGCTCGGCGCTCCGAACACGACCTACTTTGCAGTGACGGGACCAAGAGATGATGCGGGCGGCGCTCAGACAGGCATCTATGGGCAGGATCAGTGGCAGTTGAACGATCGTTTGACGCTCAACTTCGGTTTACGGTGGGAGTTGCTTCCTCCCTTCGTCGACAAGAACGGAATTCAGGCTAACTTCGATCCCAACTACAGTGGGCAGGGAGCGAATGGACAGGGCGCGGTGATCGTCAACAATATTCTTCTGAATGGTCTCAAGCCGGCTCCCGACTTCCTGGCTTCGTTCAATGCCTGTGGTTTGGCTGGTATCAATCCCAACTACAATCCAGCCACCTGTACTCCTGTGGTGACAAATGGTCAGGACGGTGTTTCGACAGGTCTTCGGCAGACGTATCTGCGCAACTTCGATCCTCGTGTCAGCGTTGCGTACCGTCCTTTCAAGGACAATAAAACTGTTATCCGCGCTGGCTTTGGCATCTTTACCGTGACGGCCCTGGGGCAACTCCAGAACAACAATGAGAGTAATCCGCAGGCTGCAGTTAATACCTGGCAGAACAACAACAACGGAGTGCCAATCTTCACGTTCCCCCATGTCACCCCGCCGGGTGCAGGACTGCAGTTTGGTGGTGGAGAGCTTGAGCAGGCCACCGATCCGCATTACCGCGATGCACAATCGGCGCAGTGGAACCTCACGGTCGAACATGAGCTTAGCTCCAACACCTCGTTGCGTGTGAGCTATGTTGGGATGAACTCCTACCGTCTCAATGTCTCAGAAAACCTGAATCAGACAAAACCCAGCACCATGCCATACAACTTCGCCAACGCACCATTTCAGAACTGGGGAGTCATCTTCTCAACGAACAATCTGGGTGGCCAGAACTACCAGGCGTTGGAGTTGGAAGCCACGCACAGAATGGCGAAAGGGTTGTCCTATCAGGCCAACTACGCCTGGACCCACAACATCAGCGATGCTCAGGGCGATGCGCCCACCGCATTCCAGGGTGAGACTCGCTACGGACTCGCGGATCTCAATCGTTTTGACATCAGTGCAAACCGTGGCAACGTTGTAGGAACGCGGCGTCAACGGCTTCTGATAACGGGAACATATGAGCTGCCATTCGGCAAGGGGCGGCAGTGGTTGAACTCTTCACCTGTCGTTGGCGGCATCCTTGGTGGTTGGAATGTCAACACAATCACGCTGCTGGAAACGGGGCCGTACCTGACTCCGACTGACAGCGTATCCGCTGACCAGACCAACACAGATCCAGCTGGAGACGGATCGATTGTTCGGCCGGACAGGGTCGGCAATCCAATTCCTGCCGATCGCTCGCCGGGCAATTATTTCAACCTCAACGCGTTTGCCCACACTCCGCTCAATGCGGGAAGGATTGGCAATGCTGGCGTCGGAATCCTCGAAGCACCCGGCACTATTGCAGTCAGTGCTGGGTTGGCGAAACTCATCGCGGTCAGGGAGAACTGGCGTCTGCGCTTCGAATCGACCTTCACCAACGTGTTGAACCATACCAACTATGCGCCTCCAGCGACGGACATAAGCAGTCCAAGCTCGTTTGGCGTGCTTACCGCCGCGCAGACGGCAGAAAACGCGGGGAACCGGACTGGCCAAATTGCTCTAAGGCTTGAATTCTAGATCTCGATTGGAGGCAAAGCCAGCCGGCATCGGGCTGGGGCGGAGTATCGTAATGCTCCGCCCCTCCTGAGGCCGCCGCTCCAAAGATAGCGTTCACGTTCTGGATCGATAGAACCCCACATGATTCGAGGTAGAGGATGAGTTTGTTATGGACAGGTGCGTGCCGGGTATATTTCAACGCTTACACAGAAGCCCCTTTATTTTGGTCCGTTGATAACGGAGATAGTGCCACGGAGATCAAGTGTCCGCGCGTAGTTATGGCCGGAAGTTTTGAGACCGTCGTTGTGCCTGAGCAAAAGGTGCAGCCGCGCGCCTGGCTTTCCTTCAGGAGAGCAAGCGTCTACAAGCAGAAGGACGGAGTTGTTGTTGTGATTGACTGGACACCAGCGGCCCTACGCAATCGGGAACTGCAATGAAGCATGGCGACGGCAGTTATATGCCATGAATGCCGGTCGTCGACGATCAGCCTCAGATTACAAAGTTGCACGAAAAGTGTCTCTTCTTACAGTCACTTGCCGTATGTCAGCGGTCGATTTGTCGTGACTCACCTGGTTCAACCAAATCCTAATCGGAATAGTGTTTTTCCGAACCTGCCAACAGATCGCGGCGTCTTCGATGGAAGACCGACTCTAATCCTGCTCGCCGAGCGTTTGAGTATAGGTCTTGCCATATGGATAAAAAAATTCTTTGCGGTCTTCTTTCCATGCAATCTTCATTTCCGGGGTTGTGATGTCCCAATCTGGCTGGCACTTTTGGAGGACAGCACGGAGGTCCTGACGGAGGGTCGGGCGGCCGAAGAACCAATAGCCGTTGTAGATCTTGTATATGACGAGGCCTGGTTCCAGAACGATGACGTGTGGAATCATCGGATTGTTGACCGGATCCGGCAATGTCGAGATCCTTTTGAACGATTCGTCCCGCATCAGAGAGGAACGGCCAGTGGGCACCGACGCCTGTGCGGTACTCGTTTGTCAGAGTGATATTGTCTGTGCTGATCGTGACGAGACGGCAATATGCAACTTCCAGCTCACGGTGCAGTTGGACAAGGAGTTCTGCCTGCCGACGGTCTTTGGGGCAGTAACCTCCGCGGCTGAGTACGAGAACCATGGGATGCTGACTCTGCAGTTCTGAGAGAGTGCGACGCTTGGCTGTATGGTCAGTGAGTTTGTAGTCGGGAAAGAGCGCGCCGGGCACAATATCGGATCGCATAATAAAGTTCCTTTCGTTATGTCGCTTTCGGTGGTCGCCGCTTATCTGTGATGTCCTTCGGACTCGATCTAATTCGGGGTTACAAATGCGGCGCCCAGTTTCAACTTCCGGATGCGCGGCCGACCGCGGAATAGTCATTTTCTAGAACTCACGCAAATTCACGATTCTACTGCGTAATTATCGAACGGATTGCACCGTTGTCACATCGTTAGAACCACGCGGAACTGTGCGTCGCCGCTTATCATCCGCGCGTAGGCCTCAGCCGCTTTCTCGAGGGGATATGTTTCAATCATGGGACGCACGCCGGTAAGCTCGGCGAAGCGCAGTGTGTCCTCGGAATCTGTTGGTGTTCCCGCGGCCCAGCCTTGAATCGTTCGACTTCCACTGATGAGCTGTACCGGTGTTACCTCAATCGGATCGAATGTTGCACCGATCACCATGAGCTTGCCGTTGGGGCCCAGACCGTTGATGAGCTCAGACATCGCTTTAGAGCTTGGGGCCGTCGCCAGAATGACCTGAGCCCCACCCAGTTTTTGCAATTCCTCTGCTGCGTTCGTCGCTTTGCTATCGATGTACACGCTTGCCCCGAGCTTCTTTGCGAGCGCCGCATTTTCAGACCCGCGCCCGATGGCTGCGACCTTATAACCAAACTTGCTCGCAAATTGAATTCCGAGGTGCCCCAGACCGCCGATACCCTGCACCGCAACAAGGTCACTGGGGAGCGCACCGCTGTGCCGCAACGCGTTGAAGGTGGTAATTCCGGCGCAGAGCAGCGGTGCTGCTTCAACGTCACTTAGACTGTCCGGTATCGCCGCCAGTGCCTCCACGGGAGCCACCATGTATTGCTGGTATCCCCCGTCATAGCTGATGCCTGGAATTTTTAAATTTCTGCAATTGCGAAAATCTCCGCGCCGGCACGAGAGACACGTGCCGTCCTGGCCGCCGTGCCAGCCGACACCGACGCGCTGTCCCTTCTTCCACTCGGAAACACCGGCACCCAGTTCATCGATGATGCCCGCGATTTCGTGCCCTGGCGGGGATACTGAATTCCGGGCCACGCGCCTTCTTTCGTGAGCACATCACTGTGGCACACCCCACAGGCCTGCACCTTGATGAGCACGTGTCCTGCACCCGGCTTAGGAATCTCGCGCTCGACAATTCGGAAATCTGCTCCGGGCTTA
>Ga0302308_10001459_pt1 | contig 19169 bp, 17 predicted proteins | sample III_Palsa_E3_3_FD_200531 | JGI IMG/M metagenome (GOLD analysis project Ga0302308, IMG submission 200531) | Peat permafrost microbial communities from Stordalen Mire near Abisko, Sweden - III_Palsa_E3_3 | ecosystem: Environmental > Terrestrial > Soil > Palsa > Peat permafrost | place: Sweden...
ACTCCGCAGCAGTACACCAACTGGCTGGACGGCATCAGGCAGCTGCTGCCAGCCAAGCCGATCCTGCTCACGTTTGATGACGCGTTTGTCTCCGACACGGAGGCCACGCCGGTCTTGAACGAGTACGGTTTCAGCGCAGTAATGTTCGTGATAACCGGTTACGCAAACGGCGACTACGGCTCGATCTACGCTGGCTGGAGCACAATCGAGACCATGGCCACGGAAGGCTGGATCATCCAGCTGCACGCAGGGGAATGCGGGCATGCCTACCTGCCGGATGCCCCGGCATCGTGCACCGCCGGGCTGGACCGGTCGCAGTTTACCGCCACCGATTTCGAGTACTACATCTGGCCCTTCGGCGAGACGGACGCTCAGTACGAAGCACGCGTCATCAACGACGTTACCGTCGGCGAGGCGGCAATCCAGACGCACCTGAACTTCCCGGCAGGCTGGCAGTCCACAGTCTTCGCGGCCCCGTTCGGCGCCTGGGGCAACGGGGAGAACCGGTGGCTGATCTCATACTGGGACAGTATCTTCAAGACGGTCTTCGTCCAGTACATATCCGCCTCCGACCAGGTCATAGCGCACGCCGACAAGGTGCGGTACCGTCTGGAGCTTGGCTACGAGACCCAGAGCGTAGCGTACCTCAAGAGCCACCTCAGCAACGCGGCGTTCACGCGGGCCGGAGCGGCCAGCGGGATAACGACGGGATCATCAGGTAACGAAAACGTAGGCTGAGGAGCACAACATGATCATCATATTCACTCTCGACGACGGATTCGAAGGGCGTGCGCAACGATAAACCGGCGCCGCTTTATTTCATCAGTGCTCGGCGCCGGAGCGCTGACACCGCTTTCATCATGCACGAGTCGGGAATCGCGGCCGCCAGTTAGCTATGCGTTCGAAGATGAATTTAATGGTCCAGCAGGAAGCCCGCCCGACCCGTCTAAATGGGAGTATGATATTGGCGGCGGCGGCTGGGGAAATACTGAGCTTCAGGTTTACACTTCTTCGCGGGCAAACAGTTTCCAGGACGGCGATGGTAACTTGGTGATCCGCGCGACCAAGCGCGTCCAGACCTCAGGTGGCCGGACCACGACTACGTATCAGAGCGCCCGGCTCAAGACCGTTGGCAAGTTCAGCGCATATCACGGCAACTTTGAGGCCCGTGTCAAGCTCGATATCCAGCGCGGGCTGTGGCCAGCATGGTGGGCATTGGGTGCTAACTTCGGGGAGGTAGGGTGGCCAGCGTGCGGCGAAGTGGACATGCTGGAGAACTATGGTGGCCCTACCGTGCAGACGTCGGTCCACACTCCCAATAACATCGACAGCAACGTGCTCACGAAGTTCGCGGACATCTCGGCGGATGATAATTGGCACATCTGGCGAATGTGGTGGCAGCCAAAGACCGGAGGCTTCACGTTCTATAAAGATGGCAAGGACTACATGACTGTAGAACCCGCACAGATGCGCAACTGGTGTTTCAGTTCCGGAGTCCCGATGTTTATGATCCTGAACCTCGCGGTCGGCGGCCTCGTCGGTCCTCCGCCTGATGGCGTGCAGTTTCCTGTCAATCTGCTAGTCGATTATGTCCGGGTTTGGTAACGCTCTCACCTTGCCCGGGTGACCCGCAAAGCCGGTGCCGAGCGGGGGATTTCGCACGTCTTACTTACATGGAGTCTGATGAGCTAGACGGCGCGGCCGCCTTGCGCTGGACCGATCCGGGGCGCGCAGATCCAGGCTGGCCTGATGCTCAGTCCGCGCGGAGAACTGCCGCGGACAGCGCGGAGGCGGCGGTCGGGGCACTGTATGACGCGGCCGCGGTCGGCCTGATCCGGCTGGCCTACCTCATGCTCAGCGACCGGCCGAGCGCCGAGGACGTGGTCCAGGACGCCTTCTGCGGCCTGTACCGGAACTGGGACCGGCTGGCCGACCACGACCGCGCGCTGGCCTACGTGCGCTCATCGGTGCTGAACGGCTGCCGCTCGGCGCTGCGCCGCCGGGCCGTCGGACAGCGGCTGACCACCTATCAACCGCCGGCCGCCTCCGCCGAGGCCACCGCGCTCGGCCACGAGGAACGCCGCCAGGTCATGCAGGCGGTGCGGCGGCTGCCCGCCCGCCAACGTGAGGCGCTGATGCTGCGGTTTTACCTCGACCTGCCCGAGGCCGAGATCGCCCGCATCATGGGCCTGCGGCCAAGCTCCGTCCGGTCCGCCACGCACCGCGCCCTTAAGGCGCTGGGCCTATCCCTGGGGGAGGGGTCATGATTCCGCTGGAAGACAAGCTCCGCGCGGCCATCCACGCGACCGCCGAGGAGATCCCCGCCGACCCGCCGCCGCTGCGGCTGGGTTCGCCCGGGCGGAGCCCGGGACGCCGGCCCTGGTCCCGGTTGAGCCTAGGCGCGGGCCGGATCCGCCTGGGATGGGGCGGCGGCCGGAACACCTGGCTCGCTCCGCTGGCCGCCGCGGCCGTGGTCGTCGCGGTGGTCCTCGGCTCGCTGGCCGTGACCGGAGGCGGGGCCGGCCGGGCTACCCCGGCTACCCCGGCCGCGCCAGCCGGCCTGGCCGGCGTCCCGCCGTACTACGTCGCCCTGACCATCAGCGGCGGCGACGAAGTCGAGGTCGCGCGCGCCACCGGGGCGCAGGTCCGGTCGACGGCTACCGGCGCGGTGCTCGCGACCATCGCCGTGCCCAAGCCGTACGCCGGCTTCAACGGGATAACCGCGGCCGCCGATGACCGCACGTTCGTGCTGTCCGCGGAGGAAGAAAACGAGCGTGAGCGTTTCTTCGTCTTGCACATCGATCAGGACCCCGCAACCAGTCCAGCCCGTCACGGCCGGGTATCGCTGCAGCCGTTGCTAGCCTCATTCCCTCCTAGCGAGGGCATTCTGGACATGGCCCTGTCGCCGGACGGTACCTCGCTGGCCGCCGAAATCGGCAACGGATCCGACGTCCGGCTGTACGTGTTCAACCTGGTGACGGGAACCCAGCGGACGTGGAGCTTCCAGAGCAGCAGCGGGTGTAGCTTCGTGGCCGGCCTCCCCGCCCTCGGCGTGGACGCGCTGTCCTGGACGGCCGACGGCCAGCACATCGGGTTCATCTGCTCCGGCGCGTCGGCGAACTCGACCGCGGTCCGGTTGCTGGATACCAGCGGTCCAGGCACCAACGCGCTGGCCGTCAGCAAGCCCGTCGCGCCGTCTGCCTCGGTCACCAATCTGACCGGAGGCTGGCAAGGGGCGATCATCACCCCCGACGGCCGGACCGTCCTGATCGTCGCGGAACTCGACACCAAAGAAGGGCCGCATATGCAGGTCCGTAAACGGCTCCTGAAAGTCTCGACGGCTACCGGTAAGGTGACCGCGATCCTTAACAACCTGAATATCGGCCGCGAGCAGGTCCTGTACACGAACGCCACCGGTAACGTGCTGGTCGTCAGCTACGCCGGGCCGGGGGTGAACGCGGGGATACTGCGCGGAGACACCTACACGCCGCTCCCGTGGACGGCCAGGACGCTGACGGCCGCCTGGTAGCGGCGGGCCGCGCCGCTATAGTGGCGAAGGTGACGGCTGACCAGACCCAGACCCAGACTCAGGCCCAGGCTCAGACTCGGCAGGCCCCCCGGCTGACGTCGCTGTCTCCCGGCGCGGGCTGCGCGTGCAAGCTGCCCCTGGCCAAGCTCGAGGCCCTCTTCGCCACCATGGACGGCGTCCCGGCCATGGGCCCGGCCTCCGGCGACCTGCTCATCGGCGCGGCCGAAGGCGACGACGCGGCCGTCCTGCGCCTGGATGCCGAACGCGCCCTGGTCCTCACCACGGACTTCTTCACCCCGATCGTGGACGACCCGTTCGACTGGGGCCGGGTCGCGGCCGCCAACGCGCTGTCGGACGTGTACGCGATGGGCGGTCGGCCGCTGTTCGCGGTCAACATCGCCGCCTGGCCCGGCGAAGGGCTCGACATCGCCCTCCTCGGCCAGGTCATGCGCGGCGGCGCGCAGGTGGCGGCGCAGGCCGGCTGCTTCCTGGCGGGCGGGCACACGATCGATGACCCGGTGCCCAAGTACGGCCTGGCCGTGGTGGGCCTGGCCGACCCGGACGCTCTGATGACCATCGACCGGGCCGCGCCCGGCGACCAGCTGATCCTGACCAAGGCCCTCGGCACCGGTGTGGTCGCCACCGCGCTCAAGCGCGACGGGGCCTCCGGCGACCAGGTCGCCGCCGCGGTGGGGTCGATGACCCTGCTCAACGCGGGCGCCAGCCAGGCCGCGCTGGCCGCGGGCGTGCGCGCGGCCACCGACGTGACCGGGTTCGGGCTGCTCGGTCACCTGCACCGGATGCTGGCCGCCAGCGGCGCGGCGGCGCGGCTGACGGCCGCCGCGGTCCCGCTGCTGCCCGGGGCCGCCGAGCTCGCCGCGGCCGGTTACGTGTCCGGCGGCACCAAGGCCAACACCGAGCGGATGCGGGCCGTGGTGACCCTCGACGACGCGATCCCGGCCGAGGTCGCCGTGCTACTGCACGACGCCCAGACCTCCGGCGGCCTGTTGCTGGCCGTCCCGCCGGACCAAGCGTCGGCGCTGGCCAGCGTGCTGCGGGTCCAGGGCCTGCCCGCCGCGCTGATCGGCGAGGTCGTGCCGGGCGAGAGCGGTCGCATCGAGGTGAGCCAGGGCCCGTTCTGAACAAAAAGACTCCCGGCCGTGGTCCGCGAGCACTTCCGGGCCCGGATACCGTGGTGCGGTGAGAATGAGGCCAGCCGCGGTGTGGTCGGCGCTGCTCGCCTGCCTGCTCGCCGCGCTGGCGCTGGCCGTCGCCGGGTCGAGCCCCGCGCACGCGCAGACCTCAGCGGACCCGGCGGCCACCGCGGCCCGCCACGTGGTCGTCGTGGGCATCTCCGGCCTGCGCTGGAGCGACGTCTCCGCGACCGCTACCCCCACGCTGTGGCGGCTGGCCGGCCAGGGCTCGGCCGGGTCGCTGGTCGACTACGCGGTAAAGCCGCTGACCTGCCCGGCCGACGGCTGGCTGACGCTGAACGCGGGCGCTCGGGCGCAGTCCGATCACACCGACGCCAGCTGCGGCGCGTTCCCCGCCGTGGTCGCCTCCGGCGCCGGCGCCCAGGTCCCCGGCCTGCCCGCGCTTGAGTCCTACAACAACCAGTTCCACAACACCCCCAGCTGGGGCCTGCTGTCCCGCGAGTCCCCTGGCTGCTCCACCGCCGTCGGCCCGGGCGCCGCGCTGGCCCTGGCCGACAGCTCCGGCCGCGTCGCCTCCTACCTGCCGTCCCCTGGAAATATCACCGCAGGGGTGCTGTCCCGCTGCCCACTGACCGTCGTGGACCTGGGAAATCTCGGATCGGCCGAACGGGGCCCGGTGCTTGCCTTCACAGACTCCGAACTCGCCCGGATCGTGGCGGACCTGCCGGCCGGCACCACGCTGCTTGTCACCGCGCCCGGCGCCACGACCAAGCCCGCGCACCTGCAGCTCGCCCTGGTCAGCGGCCCCGGCTACCGGGCGGGCCTGCTCGACGCCGCCTCGACCCGGCAGCCGGGCCTGGTGGTGCTCACCGACCTGACCCCGACCGTGCTTGGCTGGCTGGGTCAGCTGCCGTCCGGCTCGGTGTTGTCCAGCCTCAGCGGCGCGCAGATCACCCGCGGTGACCGGGGTGCCCTGGGCCCGACGGTTCGCTCCCTGGTCGGCCGGGACACCGCCGAGCAGGTGTGGCGGTCCACCCACAGCGAGTTCTTCTGGGCCTACGCGCTGGCCGACATCCTGGTGATGGCCGCGATCGGGCTGGCGTTCTGGGGTGCGGCGCCGGAGGTGCGGCGTCGGCGGGCGCGGTGGTGGCGGGTGGCCGGGGTGTTCGCCGTCTCGGTGCCGGTGGGCACGTTCCTGGCCAACCTGGTGCCGTGGTGGCTGTTCGCCCATCCCGCGGTGTGGCTGTACGCGGTCGCGGCGGCGTGGGCCGCGGTCATTGGCGCGGCCGCCTTGTTCGGTCCGTGGCGGCCCGATCCGCTCGGGCCGTTCGGGGTGATCTGCCTGCTGACGGTGGTCGTGCTTGGTATCGACGTGATGACCGGGTCCCGGCTGCAGTTGGAGACGCCGTTCGGGCTGTCGGTGCTCGAGGCCGGCCGGTTCTACGGCATCGGCAACGAGGCGCTGGGCATCTACGGCATCACTGGGTTGCTGGCCGCGGCCTGGCTGGCCCTGCTGGCGCTGCGCCGGTACCCGTCGTCCCGGCGCCTGGCGGTGGCCGTGGTGGCCGTGGTCGCGCTGTTCGCGGTGTTCGCGTCCGGCTGGCCCGGGTTCGGCGGGAAGGTCGGCGGCACAATCGCGATGGTGCCGTGCTTCCTGCTGCTGGCTGGCGCCGTGGCCGGGATCAGGCTGAACTGGCGGCTGGTACTGCTGGTCGCGGTCAGCGGGCTCGCCCTGTTCGCGATCTTCGCGCTGATCAGCTACTTCACCCCGGTCACCGGCAAGTCGGACATCGGCTCGTTCGCCGGAAGCTCGCTGCACGGCCACTCCGGCGGTTTGCTGCTCCGGAAGATCAACTCGAACATCGGCTCGCTGCATGTCAACGCGCTCAGCCCGCTGAGTCCCATCGTGGTCGTGATCACCGGGCTGATGCTCTGGCGTCCGTCCTGGTTCGGGCTCAAGACCGTGCCGCTGGCCTACGAGGCCCAGCCGCTACTGCGCCCCATCATGGGGGTGCTGTGGCTGTTGCCGGTGCTTGGCTGGTTCGCCGACGACTCCGGCGTCATCGTGCCGGCCGCCGCCCTGCCGCTGGCGCTGCCGCTCGGTATCGCGATCCTCGCCACGGCGGCTTACTTCGACGGCCAGTCGCGCTATCGTAATACCACCGTAACCGGACCTTCCGGACCGAAGACCGCCGACCAGCCCGCGTAAGCAGAAAGTCATCCGTGCAATACCAGCTATCGCGCATCGTCGCCGGGCCGTTCCTTTACACGATCTGGCGGCCGAAGGTGACCGGCGGTGAACACGTGCCCGCCTCCGGCGGCGCGATCCTCGCGGCCAACCACCTGTCGATGCTCGATTCCGTCTTCTTGCCGCTGATGCTCGACCGGCCGGTGACGTTCTCGGCCAAGGCCGAGTACTTCAGCGCCTCCGGGCCCGCCGCCCGGCTGTGGGCGTGGTACCTGAAGCACACGAACCAGCTCCGGATGGACCGGGAGGGCGCGCGGGCCGCCCAGGACACGCTGGAGGCGGCGCTGGCCCTGCTGCGGGAGGGGAACCTGTTCGGCATCTACCCGGAGGGCACCAGGTCACCGGACGGGCGGCTGTACCGGGGCCGGGCCGGAGTCGGCTGGCTCGCGCTCAAGTCCGGCCTGCCGGTCCTGCCGGTCGCGATGATCGGCACCCGGCGGGTGCTGCCGCCGGGCCGCGCGGTGCCGCGGCCGGGCAAGGTCGAGATCAGGATCGGCGCGCCGCTGAAGTTCGGCCCCGAGATCACCGAACGCCCGGCGGGTAAGGCCAGGCAGCTGATCGCCGAGCAGGTGATGGCCGCGATCAGGGAACTGTCCGGCCAGGAGTACGTGCACATGTACGCCTCCGACCGCAAGGCCGAACTCGCCGCCGCCAGCCAGGCCAAATAAGACACCGCCAGCCAGGCCAAATAAGACACCGCCAGCCAGGCCAAAGCCAAGGCGGCCCGCCAGCGCTAGCCCCGCGCCGCGCACTCGGGGCACAGGCCGAATAGCTCGAACGTGTGGCCCACGTCGGTGAAGCCCGCCTCGGCGGCGACCCGTTCCGCCCATTGCTCGGCGGCCCGGCCCTCGACCTCGACGCTGCGTCCGCAGCTGCGGCAGGTCAGGTGGTGGTGGTGCACGCTCGTCTCGCACTGCCGGTAGAGGATCTCGCCGCTGGCGTCGCGGATGGCGTCGATGCTGCCCTGTTCGCTGAGGGCCTGCAGGTGCCGGTAGACGGTGGTGAGTCCGACGTGCTCGCCCTTGCGCCGTAGCTCGGCGTGAATCTCCTGGGCGCTGCAGAAGCCGGGCAGGCTCCCAAGCGCGGCGGCCAGCGCATGCGCCTGCCTGGTCCCGCGCACCCTGGTACCGCGGGCGGGACCCGAAGAACCCGAAGAACCCGAAGAACCCGAAGGCCCCGGGGACCCGGAGGCCTGGTCCCGCACGTCCTGTTCCGGCTGCGGCGTGCTCACAGTCGCACGGTACATCGTCGGCGGCGTTCCGGCTAACGGACACGATCCGGCGTCCGTGTTGCAGACGAAATTGGGAATCATTATCATTAGGCGAAGACGAACGACCCCCGCCGAGGAGCACCGGTTATGCTGAGCCGCTACCTGACTTTGGCTGTCGTCGTGCCGCTCGGCACGGCGCTGCTGGCCAGCGGCTGCTCATCCGCGGCGGCCGGTTCGTCCGATCCGGGCGGCAAGATCGTCGCGGTCGGCGCGGAGAACGAGTACGCCAACGTCATCGGTCAGGTCGGCGGGAAGTACGTCCAGGTCAGCGCGATAATGAGCAACCCGAACACGGACCCGCACACCTTCGAGGCCAGTGCGTCCGTGGCCCGGCTGGTGAGCTCGGCCCAGCTGGTGGTACAGAACGGGGTCGGCTACGACACGTTCATGAACTCGATCGAGAGCGCGGCCCCGAGCTCGTCACGCAAGGTCGTCACCGTGCAGGATCTGCTCGGCCTGCCGGACAGCACGCCCAACCCGCACCTGTGGTACAAACAGGTCACGATGCCGGCCGTCGCGTACGCGGTCGCCGCCGACCTGGCCGCCCTGCAGCCCGCGCACGCCTCGTTCTTCAAGGCTCAGGCGGCCGCCTTCGTCAGCTCGCTGAGCACCTGGAACAACGCGATGGCGGCGCTGGCGTCGAAGCACGCCGGCACGCCGGTGGCCACCACCGAGCCGGTGGCGGACTACATGCTGCAGGCCGTGGGCGCCGACAACGTGACGCCCTGGGCGCTGCAGGCCGACATCATGAACGGCACCGATCCTTCCGCGCAGGACGTGGCGACGCAGCGGAGCCTGTTCACCCAGCACAAGGTAAAAGTCTTTCTCTACAATCAGCAGGTGACGGACTCGCTGACCGAATCGTTCATTTCCCTGGCCCAGGCCAACGGCATCCCGGTCGTAGGGGTTTACGAGACGATGCCGGAACCCGGATATGACTACCAGTCGTGGATGCTGACCGAAGTGCAGGACCTGCAAAAAGCCGTGGTCGATAAAGTCTCTAGCGAGCACCTGTGACCGCCGACCTGCTCCGGCTGGACGAGGTCGCAGTGCGGCTGGGCGGCCGGGAAATCCTCAACGACGTCTCATTCACCATCGCGGCCGGCGAGTTCACCGGCCTCATCGGGCCGAACGGCGCGGGCAAGACCACCTTGCTCCGGGTCATCCTCGGCCTGCAGCCCGTCACCAGGGGCTCGGTGCTCATGGACGGCGCGCCACGGGCCGCCAGGGACGCCTCGATCGGGTACGTGCCGCAGAAGCTGGTCATCGAGCCGGACATGCCGCTGCGAGTCAGGGACGTGGTGTCCCTCGGGGTGGACGGGCACAAGTTCGGCATCCGGCTGCCGTCCCGGGCCCGCCGTGAGCTCGTCGACGACATGCTGACCGCCGTCGGCGCGCAGCGTTACGCCAACGCGCGAGTCGGCGAGCTCTCCGGCGGCGAGCAGCAACGGGTCATGATCGCGCACGCCCTGATCAGCCGGCCGCGACTGCTGCTGCTCGACGAGCCGCTGGCCAACCTCGACATCTCCAGCGAGCAGGGGATCGTGTCCGTGCTGGCCCGGCTGGCCCGGGCCGAGCGGATCGCGGTGCTGCTCTCGGCGCACGACATGAACCCGCTGATGCCGGTGATGGACCGGATCGTCTACGTGGCCGCCGGCCGGGTGGCGGTCGGCCGCACCGACGAAGTCGTGCAGCCCGACGTCCTGTCCCGCCTGTACGGCCAGCACGTCGACGTGATCCGGGTGCACGGGCGGATCCTGGTGGTGGCGGCGCCGCAGGACACGACCGGGAGGGACGAGGTGGAAGGGATCGACGACGCAGGCCCCCGCGAGGGCGCAAGCGTCGTGAGGTGACCGTGCTTAGGTACATCTTCGAGCCGGGCTTTTTCGCCAGCGGCCCGGTGCACGTCGCCCTGGCGGTCGGGACCGTCGTCGCCGTCACCTCGGCCGTGGTGGGCGTGTTCACGGTGATCCGCGGCCAGTCGTTCGCCGGCCATGCCCTCGGGGACATCGCCACCACCGGGGGGTCCGGCGCCTTCCTGGTCGGCGTCAACCAGTTCTGGGGTTACCTGGCGTTCGGCGCGGGGGCGGCCGCGTTCATGGAGATGATCGGCGTCCAGCGCCGCCGCGGCCGGGACGTGGCCACCGGGGTGGTGCTCGGCGCCGGCCTCGGCCTGGCCGCGCTCTTCCTGTACCTCGGCACCCAGTACAGCTCCACCACCGGCGCGTCGTTCACCATCTTGTTCGGCTCCATGTTCGTCATCACCTCCTCCACGGTCCCGGCCCTGATCACCTCCGCGCTGCTCGCGCTGGCCACGGTGGTGCTGCTGGCCAGGGTGCTGCTGCTGAGCTCGCTGAGCCCGGACATCGCGGCGGCCCGCGGCGTGCCGGTGCGGGCGGTGGGGGCGGCCTACCTGATGGCGCTGGCCGTGTCGGTGGCGCTGTCCGCGGTGATCATCGGCTCGGTGCTGAGTACCGCGCTGCTGATCGGCCCGGCCGCGACCGCGCTGCGGGTGGCTAAGGGCCCGGTCCGGGCGATGGCCGCGGCGGCCGCCATCGGCGTGGCGGCTACCTGGATCGGCATCGTGCTCGCCTACGACAGCTTCTACTGGCCGCCCGCCCGGCGGGGCTGGCCGGTCAGCTTCTTCGTGGTGACCCTGATCGTCGGCTGCTACCTGGTCACCTACCTGCGTCCGCGGCGGGAACGGCAGGACGCGGCGCGCGAAGCGCCGGATACGGAGCAGGTATGTTCTCCGGCCTGATGCTGAACACCTGGATCGCGGCCACGGTGGTCGCGGTGATCGCCGCGGTGACGGGTTTCTTCGCGGTCCTGCGCGGGTCGACGTTCGCGGCGCACGCGATACCCAACGGCGCCTTCGCCGGCGCGGCGGGGGCCAGCCTGCTCGGGCTGAACGCGTTCGTGGGACTGGCGGTGTTCTCGGTCGCGGGCGCGCTGGGCATCGCCGGGCTCAGCCGCCGCTCCCGGCCGGACGTGGCCACCGCGCTGACGTTCGTGATGATGCTGGGGGTCGGCGCGCTGTTCGTCAGCTGGAGCACCGAATACGCGCAGGAGGCGTACTCGCTGCTGTTCGGGGAGGTATTCGGCGTCAGCGCGGGCGAGGTGCTGCCCATCGTGGTGCTCGGTGCGGTGTCCATCGTCGCGATCATCGTCATGTTCCGCCCGCTGATGCTGTCCTCGGCGATGCCGGAGGTCGCCGAGGCCCGCGGCGTCTCGCCTCGCCGGATGGAACTCGCTTTCCTGCTCGTGATGGCCCTGGCCACCAGCATGACCGTCCCGGTGGTGGGCGCGCTGCTGATGTTCAGCCTGATGATCGGCCCCGCCGCCGCGGCCAGGTCGCTGACCGCGAGGCCCATGCTGGCGATGGCCCTGTCTGTCGTCATCGCGCTGGTCACGGTCTGGACCGGCATCGCCGTCTCCTACCAGTCCAACTGGCCCCTAGGCTTCTTCGTCGGCGTCATGGGCACCGCCTTCTTCCTCTTCGCCCGTGCCTGCACCGCGGCTCGCCGCCGCCTGGCCACCCGCACCGCAATCGCGGCGGCCTAAGCCACGCTCGGGCCGGCACGTACCTTAAAACCATGAACCGGCTGCGGAATTCGACAAGTCCCTATTTGCTCCAGCATGCGGACAACCCGGTGGACTGGTGGCCGTGGTGCGACGAGGCCTTCGCCGAGGCAGCCAGGCGCGACGTTCCCGTCATGCTCTCGGTGGGCTATGCCGCCTGCCACTGGTGCCACGTCATGGCCCACGAATCGTTCGAGGACCCGCAGACCGCGGCGCTTGTCAACTCCCGCGTGGTCGCGGTCAAGGTGGACCGGGAGGAACGGCCCGACGTCGACGCCGTCTACATGACCGCGACGCAGGCGATGACCGGCCAGGGCGGCTGGCCGATGACGGTCTTCATGACGCCGGATCGAGAGCCGTTCTTCTGCGGTACCTACTTCCCGCGGGGTAACTTCAGCCAGCTGGTCCTGAACATCTCGCGCGCCTGGCGCGAGCAGCGGGAAGATGTGGCGGACCGGGCGAAGCAGATCGTCGCCGCGCTGGCGGAGAACGTGTCAGCCACCGCCCGCGCGCTGCGGGATGACGGTCCCGGTGGCGCCCGCCTGACGCTGGCCGGCCACGGGTTTGGCGACGGGCTCGGTGAGGGGTCCGGGGTCGGGTTGGGTGACGATCAGACCGGTGCGCGGTTCCGCGAGGTCGCCGACGCGGCGGTGACGGCGCTTGACCGCGGATACGACGGCCAGCAGGGCGGGTTCGGCGGGGCGCCGAAGTTCCCGCCGTCGATGGTGCTGGAGTTCCTGCTGCGTTACCACCAGCGGACCGGATCGTCCCACGCGCTGCGGATGGCCGACGGCAGCTGCGAGGCGATGGCCCGCGGCGGCATGTACGACCAGCTGGGCGGCGGGTTCGCCCGGTATTCGGTCGACGCCTCCTGGGTGGTGCCGCACTTCGAGAAGATGCTCTACGACAACGCGCTGCTCGCTCGCATGTACCTGAACCTGTGGCGCCGCACCGGATCGGAGCTGGCCCGCCGGGTGGCCGAAGAGACCTGCGACTGGATGCTGCGTGAGCTGCGGACGGGCGAAGGCGGATTCGCGGCGTCCCTGGACGCCGACAGCGAGGGCGAAGAAGGAAAGTTCTACGTCTGGCGTCCCGCCGAACTGCGCGCCGTGCTCGGACCCGATGATGGCGAGTTCGCGGCCCGGGTATTCGGCGTTACCGAGAGGGGCACGTTCGAGCGCGGCGCCTCGGTGCTGCAGCGGCGCACGGACCCCACCGATGCTGGCCGTCTCGCCCGCATCAGGAGCGCGCTGCTGACCGCCCGGGCCAGCCGGGTCCGGCCGGCCCGCGATGACAAGGTGGTAGCCGCGTGGAACGGGCTGGCCATCTCCGCCTTCGCCGAAGCCGGGCTGCTCCTCGGCCGGCCCGACTTCATCGCAGCCGCGCGCGACGCTGCCGCGCTGCTGGCCGCGGTCCACCTGGCGAACGGAAGGCTCATCCGCACCTCCCGAAACGGAACCGCCGGCTCTTCCACCGACGGCGGAGCCGCCGGAAGGACGGCGGGCGTGCTTGAGGACTACGCCTGCGTGGCCGAGGGATTCCTCACGCTGTCCGGGGTGACCGGGCAGGCGCGCTGGATGACCCTGGCCGGCGAGCTGCTCAACGTCGCGCTCGCCGCCTTCGGCGACGGGTCGGGCGGCTTTTACGACACCGCGGCCGACGGTGAGCCGATGATCTTCCGCCCGGCCGAGCCCGCCGACAACGCCACCCCGTCCGGCACGTTCGCCGCGGCGGGCGCACTGCTCAGCTACTCCGCGCTGGCGGGCTCGGCCCGGCACCGCGAAGCCGCGGCGGCCGCGCTGGGCGTGCTGCCCGCCATCGCGGCCCGTTACCCGCGCGCGGCCGGCATGGGCCTGGCGGTCGCCGAAGCCTGGCTGGCCGGGCCGGCCGAGATCGCGGTCGTGGGCAACCCCGCCGACGAGCGAACCCGGGCCCTGCACGAGACGGCGTTGCACGCGGCCACGCCCGGTGCGGTCCTCGCCCTCGGCGACGGTAGCCAGGCCGCCGTGCCGCTGCTCACCGGGCGGAGCCTGGTCAACGGAGCGCCCGCCGCCTATGTCTGCCGCCAGTTCACCTGCCTGGCCCCGGTCACCACGCCGGAGCAGCTGAGGAAGGCGCTCGCGGTTCCGTCCTAGGCTCGGGGAGCCGCTCACCGTTCCGTCCTAGTGCACGGTGGGTGGCCAGCAGGGAAATGGATCGGGCCAGGCTCCCTCGTTCACCGAGGAAGCCTGGCCCTGCTGGGCAAGCCGTCAGGCGGTTACCGTTACGGCGTCGTCAGCACCGCACTGAAGAGGAAGGTCGCGATCGCGCCCTTGGCCAGTTCCGGCGCGTTATTGCTGGTGTTGCACTGGCCCTTGTGCGAGCCGGACGTGTACCTCGGCACGTACCCGGCGCCGTAGACCTCCACCGCGCCCGGACCCGAGGTCCCGGCGAACGCTCCGGTGCTCTTGCTGCCCACGACTTTGAAGACGACGTCGGTCCAGAACGCGAAGCGGCAGACCTTCGAGTTGAAGCTCTCGTTGCTGGTCGGCGCGGCGGTGACCACCACCGTCAGGTTTCCGGCCGAGGTGGTGAAGGTGTGCTCCTGGCCCTTCTTCGGCGCGGCGCCGCCAGTGGAGAAGACGCCGTGGGCGTACACCTGCCCCCGCCAGGTCACCGGCATGACAAGGTTGTTCGCGGTCGCGGCCTTGCCGTAGATCACGCCGGAGGCGCTTTCCGGGGCGGTGTTGGCGTGGCTGCTCGCCAGGGCCGGCGTCGCGGCCAACGCGAGTGCGGCCGTGCCGCCCGCAATGCTCAGCGCCGCAAGTTTCCTTCTGAACTGCATTGTCTCCCCCTCATTGGGTTAATGTTCGATCCTGCTGTGACGGACGAAGCTGCATCGCGCGAGCCGGCACCGGAAGAAACCATTAACGGCTACCGCAAGGATGATCTTCACCGGTAAGTTAGGTCCGGCCCGCAGACTGGCATTTCTGCCGACGGCTGTCGTTTCAGAAGTCCCACCAACACCACGCCCATCAGCGGCGCGCTCCTGTTACACCGGCCCGACGTCAGCAGCCCCCTCATAAGCTCAATCCGCCGCCCGTGCTCCTTTCCGCAGGCCCGGCGGCACGGCTCCCAGACACTCTGGGCTTGACTAAACCGCCTGACGCGGGCATTGTCTATACGCAGTTTGCGCACCATGCGCGTTGTGGGGGGATTTGTTGGTGGCCTATGCACGTCTCGTTGAGCGCGTTGGAAAAGGCGCTTCAGCTTGTCGGGGACCTCGCAGAAACTGAGCACCCGGCAGACTTTGGCGAGCGGGCCCTTCCCGGCCTCGCCCGGCTGGTTAGCTGTGACCATCTCACCTATAACGAGATCGGGCCCGCACCCGGCCAGATGGCATACTGGGCGTGGCCCGCAGACATCGTCCCCCCGGTCGGCCTGGATATCTTTGCCGCGCATGTGCACGAGCATCCGCTGGTGAACTATTACCGTGCCACCGGCGACGGCCAGCCGGTCAGGATCAGCGACTTCCTCGGCCGGGAACGCTTCCACCAACTCGGCCTCTATATGGACTTCTTCCGGCACTTTCCGGTGGAGCACCAACTCGCCCTCAGCCTGCCCAGTACGGCCCCGCAGGTTATCGGCATTGCCCTGAACCGTTCCAGCGGCGAGTTCACCGATGCCGACCGCGACCTGCTCGCCGTGCTGCGCGAGCCGCTGATCACTGCCCTGGAGCGGGCGACAGCCCGCGACCAGGCGCGCCGGGCACTGACCACAGTGGCCGACAGCAAGCTAGCGGACCTGACCGACCGCGAGCTGCGCGTCCTCCAGCTCGTGGCCCTGGGCCGCACGAACAGCGCCATCGCGCACCTCCTGGACGTCAGCCCCCGCACGGTGGCCAAGCACCTTCAGCACATTTACCGCAAGCTCGGCGTCTCCAGCCGTGCTGCCGCCGTGTACCGCACCAGCGCCCTTTCGTCATCGTCGCCCTGAACTGGCCCCCGCGCCCGCTCATCCTGCGCTGGGTCTTCGCGACATATGGTGAAGCAGATGCATTCTCTCGCGGACACCGAGCGCCGCCTTAGGCGGCGGATCATGGGTGGGAGTCCGGAGGTAACCCCGGCCCGTAAGCGCCTGGTTCCTGTGGTGATCAGCGTGCTGGTGGTGCTCGGGGCCGTGGTGGGTGTGGTGCTGGCCACGGCGGGTACCAAGTCGGCCGGGATGAGCGGGCGGAACGCCGCCATGCCGGGCTCCAGCCCCGCTCCGGCGACGAGCAGCGGGCCGGTCGTGCCACTGCTCGGCGGGAACACCGAGGGCCGCGGGAAGCCGGCGGCGGTGCCGGTAGCCAGCGTTTCAGCCGCGGCGAGCACCAAGTCGGCCCGATCCGCGCGGGTCGCCCCGCTGCGCGGCCTGCGTCAGGCGGACCTGCTGGTGGTCGCGCCGTTCTCGCTCTCGGGACAGATCCTGGCCACGGTGTCGCGGCTGCCCGCGGTCACCAGCGCCGAGCCGCTCGAAGCCGCCAAGATCAAGATCAACGGGGTCTATACCGCCGTGCTCGGCGTGAACCCGTCCACCTTCCGCGGCTACGCCGCCCGGGCCATGGCGACCTCCAGCCCGCTGTGGCAAGGGGTGGCCAACGGCGGCGTCGCGGTGTCTTACACCATGGGCACCCTGGACCGGCTCTCGCTGGGCGGCACGGTGACCGCCGCGGGGCGCACGCAGCAGCAGCTGCCGGTGGTGGCCTTCGGCACGGTGGGCATCGGCGGGGTCGACGCCGTGGTGTCGGACTCGACCGCCAGGTCGCTGGGGATGCCCGCCGCGAACGCCATCGTCATCAGCGCCTCGCCGGCGGACGTGACGTCGCTGGCGGCCCGGGTAAAGAAGATCCTGCCGTCAGGTGCCGGGGTCGAGCCCCTGGTCACCCAGGTGGCCGGGACCTCCGCCGGAGCGGCGCCCACTGCTGGCGACGGCGCGGGTATGACGACGACCCAGCTGACGGCGGCTTTGCGCGCCGCCGAGAGCAGGAAAGGTCTTCCGTATGTGTGGGGCGCCGCCGGCCCGGCGTCGTTCGACTGCTCAGGTCTCGTCCAGTGGTCATTCGCCCAGGCCGGCGTCGGCATGCCCCGGGTGGCGGCGGATCAGGCCAGGACCGGCCCGGCCGTGCCCGTCAGCCAGCTCGAGCCCGGCGACCTGCTCTTTTACCACACCGACCCCACCGACCCCGGCTACATTTCCCATGTCGCTATCTACCTGGGCAACGGGTGGATGATCCAGGCGCCCCAGCCCGGCAGGAACGTCCAGGTGGTCCCGGCGGACTTCGGCTCCCAGTTCGCCGGCGCCATCCGCGTCAACCCCCGTCTCGCCGCCCAGGTAGCCGCCGGCCTAGCCTGACCGCGCCCGCTTGACCCGCGCCCGCTTGACCGCGCCGCTTCGCCCTGGGCGGACACCAGGTGATTGACCCCGTCAGATCAAGGTGTAATCATAATTACATGAGTACAGAGCAAGCAGAACCCGGTCCAGCCGAAGCCGCGGGCCCCGAGACGAGCGCTAGCGATGAGACCGACCACAGCGGCGAATCCGGGCGGGCCAGCCGGTCCGGCGAGGTGCGCGGCTGGTTCACCGGACGGCTGCCCGGTGACTGGTTTACCGGCGCGCCCGATATCCAGGTCGACCGCGAGGAGATCACCGTCGTCGGGACCCTGCCCGCGCCGGACCCGGCCGGAGCGTCGGATGCCGAACGGGCCGCCGCGGCCGAGGGCCGGATCCGCCGGTTCCGCGAGGAGACCAGGGGGCGCCGGATCGAGATCGCGCGCGAAGCCGAGCACAAGTTCCGGCGCAAGGTCTCCTGGGGTGTTACCTGCGCGGGCCATCAGGAGCTGTTTACCACCTTGTCGGTTCCGGTCATGACCAGGCTGCGCCAGCCCGAGCGGCAGGTGCTCGACACGCTGGTCAAGGCGGGCGTGGCCCGCAGCCGCAGCGACGCGCTGGCCTGGTGCGTGCGGCTGACCGGCGAGAACGCCGATGCCTGGCTGGCGCGGCTGCGTTCGGCCCTGCGGCAGGTCGAGGACGTACGGGATCAGGGGCCGGGCAGCGCCTGAACCTCGCCACCCAGGTCTCAAGAGGATAACGATTCCCTGCTCCTCGGGGATCAGGCCGCGACGTCCCGGGCGGCGGTCCGGGGAGTGCGGGAGCCCCTGAGCCCTAGCCCGGACGGGACGAGCCCGTCGCCGCGTCGCTCCGCCGCTGTCCGCCGGGTTGTCTCGGAACCTCAGTCACCGACCGAAGCGTTCCATTCGTTGGATACGTTTGGGTGATCATCACGGTGATGAGGAAGGCCGCAGCATGGGACTTCGTGACCTCGGCTACCGGCTGTACGAGCGCCGGCTCGCGGTTTCCCTGTCGCCGGACGCCATCCCGCGCCACGTCGGGGTGATGTGCGACGGGAACCGGCGATGGGCCAAGTCAGCCGGGTTCCGCGATGTCAGCAACGGTCACCGCAAGGGTGCGGACAAGATATTCGAGCTGCTCGACTGGTGCCGGGAGACCGGCGTCGAGGTCGTCACCCTATGGCTGCTCTCGACCGACAACCTGACCCGGTCGGCGGACGAGCTGGTGCCGCTGCTGAAGATCATCGAAGACACCGTGCAGGGTCTGGTCGCCGAGCACTGGCATGTCAACCCGGTCGGTGCGCTCGACCTGCTGCCCGGCGAAACGGTCCGGGTCCTGAAGGACGCGGCCGACGCGACCGCCCACTATCCCGGCCTGCTGGTCAACGTGGCGGTCGGCTACGGCGGCCGGCGCGAGATCGCCGACGCGGTGCGTTCGCTGCTGCAGGACCAGGCGACCAGAGGAACCACGATCGAGGAACTGGCCGAGGTCCTCGACGTCGAGCACATCGCCGAGCACCTCTACACGGCGGGCCAGCCGGATCCCGACCTCGTCATCCGCACCTCAGGCGAGCAGCGGCTCGGCGGTTTCCTGCTCTGGCAGAGCACCCATTCGGAGTTTTACTTCTGCGATGCCTACTGGCCGGCTTTCCGCAAGGTCGATTTCCTCCGGGCTCTTCGGTCGTATGCCGCCCGGAATAGGAGATTCGGATCCTGAACGGGCATTCCGTCTGCCCCCGCAACCCTTCAAGCCCGCCCGGCCGCCGAACGGAGCCTGGCCCGAGCACATCGGACCCGATCCGCCGCCAAGCTCGGAATTCAGTCCGTTACCGCACGTTAAGCAGGCGATTGTCGGTTAGTAACGTGGCGGTGCTTTTGCCGTAACACGATCGCGGGTACCTTCGGTAGTGGTGGACGGCGCGGTGCCGTTCCCGGGAGGGCCCTCGAATCTCTGAGCTTCGCGCTTTGCGTGCAGGCGAGATGACAGAAGGGCCGGCGCGGCCCTTTGGGGGCCAGG
>Ga0302308_10001466_pt1 | contig 19105 bp, 23 predicted proteins | sample III_Palsa_E3_3_FD_200531 | JGI IMG/M metagenome (GOLD analysis project Ga0302308, IMG submission 200531) | Peat permafrost microbial communities from Stordalen Mire near Abisko, Sweden - III_Palsa_E3_3 | ecosystem: Environmental > Terrestrial > Soil > Palsa > Peat permafrost | place: Sweden...
TAGACTGAATCTCGCATCAGCATCAAAGCAAGAAGGGAAGTCCGATGAAACGTGTCCTCTCGGTAGTGTTTCAATTCATCCTCTACCTTGTCGTCTTCGGCGCGGGCTCGCTGCTCCCGGCCTTTGGCACCCTCCCCACCTGGAGCGTTTCCACCGGCCCCGGCCGCGTCTTTGTCTACGACGGCCTGCTTCTCATGCTTCTGGCTTATGTCGTAATCCTCCTCATCGCCGCCGCCCGCAGGCGCCTCCCCATCGCACTCCCGAACGCGACCATCGCCCTGGTCCTGGCCGTGATCATCGGCCTGCTCATGAAGTTCGGCCTTAAGAGCGTGTAAATCTGCAATTTCGACCGTCGTTGATGAACATTCGCTCATGTTTGAGGGACCAAAGTTTGGTCCAGTACCTCGGAGTACCGTGCCAAAATCGGTTCATTTCACACTTTCCCTATTTGAACCTTGGTAAACTAAGGCAGCAGGAAATTCTGTCGGCATGCTGATATGCGATCCGAAAAGCTGATCGGACTACGCTTTTTGCCGATGAATTTCCTGTTTGCTTTAGTAGCGTCCGGGCCGCGTACCTCGCTTGGCAAGAGGATTTCCCTAAGATCATGAATCAACCATCTACCCCCAGCTCCCGCCCCCAGCAGTCTCCCTCCTTCGATATCTCTGCACGCAAGATCGCGTACTTTTCCATGGAAATCGCGCTCGCCAAGGCCCTGCCAACCTACTCGGGCGGACTCGGCATGCTGGCCGGCGACACCCTCCGCTCCGCCGCCGATACCGGCGTGCCCCTCGTCGCCATCTCCCTCGTGCACCGCCGCGGCTACTTTGAGCAGCATCTCGACTCCCACGGTCAGCAGACCGAGAGTGACGTCCTCTGGTCTCCCGAAACGACGCTCCCCTCCGCCAACCAGACCATCACCATCACCCTACAGAACCGCGAGATCACCCTCTGCGCCTGGCGCTTCGACGTCATCGGCCACACCGGCCACATCATCCCCGTCTTCCTGCTCGATGCCGACGTAGAAGGCAACGACCCCTGGGACCGCCGGCTCACCGACCACCTCTATGGTGGCGACACTTACTATCGTCTCTGTCAGGAAGCCATCCTCGGCCTCGGCGGCATCCATCTCCTGCACGCTCTCGGCATGCAGCCCGAAGTCTGCCACATGAACGAGGGCCACGCCGCCCTCCTCTCCATCGGCCTGCTCGAAGCCCGCGTCGCCCCGTCGCCCCTCAGCGCCACGACCGACGCGGACGCCGCAGCCGTCAAGCAGCAATGCATCTTCACCACCCACACGCCCGTCCCAGCCGGACACGACAAGTTCGGCCTCGACCAGATGCGCCAGATCCTCGGCGCCGACCGCTCCTCCACCATCGAACGCTTCGGCGCCCTGCATAACGAACTGCTCAACATGACCTACCTCGCCCTGCGCTTCTCGCGCTACGTCAATGGCGTCGCCATGCTGCACGGCAAGGTCTCGCAGCAGATGTTCCCGGAATACACGGTCCACTCCATCACCAACGGTGTCCACGCGGCCACCTGGCTCTCGCAACCCTTCCAGCAGTTGCTCGACAAGGAAGTCCCCGAGTGGCGCCACGATAACCAGTACTTCAAATCGGTCTACGGCATCGAGCCCGAAGTCATCGAAGCCACCCACCTGCCCAGCAAGGTGCGCCTCTTCCAGACAGTCAAGCAGCGCACCGGCATCGACCTCGACCCCAACGTCCTCACCCTCGGCTTCGCCCGCCGCGTCGCCACCTACAAACGCGCCAGCCTCATCCTGCACTCGCCCGAGCGCCTCATCGAGATCGCCAACCGCATCGGCGGCCTGCAGATCCTCATGGCTGGCAAGGCTCACCCCGCTGACAACGCCGGCAAAGGCCTCATCCGCGACATCTTCACCACCGCCGCCAAGCTCGAGTCCAGCAAGCTCCGCATCCTCTACCTCGAAAACTACGACTGGGATCTCGGCGAGCAGCTCACGAACGGTGTCGACGTCTGGCTCAACACGCCACTGCGTCCGTATGAGGCCTCCGGCACCAGCGGCATGAAGGCCGCGCTCAACGGCGTCCCCAGCCTCTCCGTCCTCGACGGCTGGTGGGTCGAGGGCTGCGCCGAAAACATCACGGGCTGGGCCATCGAGAACTCCGAAGACGAAGGCGTCGAAGCCGAGCGTGTCTACAACAAGCTCGAGAACTACGTCGCACCCGCCTTCGCCGACAAGGCGCGCTGGGCCTGCATCCGCCGCCACTGCATCGCCATCAACGGTACGTACTTCAACACGCATCGCATGCTCGGCCAGTACGTCTCGAACGCCTACTATCCTCCGTCGGCCTCGATCGCCGCCTCCGACCAGGTTGTCGTCGACGACGAGATCCACCAGCCCGTCCTCGCTTAGCCTTGCGGCATAACGCGCACAGCCCCAGGAGTCCCGCCTCATGCAAGCCGGCACTGTAGTCGAAAACTTCACCCTGCCCGATCAGGACGGCAACCCCGTCAGCCTCTCCGACTTCGCCGGCAAGCCCGTAGTCCTCTTCTTCTATCCCAAGGCCGACACCCCCGGCTGCACCATAGAAGCCTGCGGCTTTCGCGATCACTTCAAGAAGCTCCAGAAGGCCGGGGTCGTCGTCCTCGGCATCTCCCGCGACACCGTCAAGGCCCAGAAGAAGTTCGCCGAAAAATATGATCTCCCGTACCCCCTTTTAGCCGACGCTGACCAAACCATCTGCAATCGCTTCGGCGTCATCAAGCCCAAGACCATGTACGGCAAGCTGGTGTCCGGCATTGAGCGCACCACCTACGTCATCGGTCCCGACCAGCGCCTCATCCACGAGTTCAACAAGGTCAAGCCCGAAGGCCACGCCGAAGAAGTCCTCGCTCTCCTAAAGAAGTAAGCATGCCCACCCCGCTCACCCCGATGGAAGCGACGTTAGCTGCCACAGCCGCCTTAGCCGTCACCGCGGGCCTCACCCTCACCTACGCAGCCCTCAGCCCCGGCTCTCAACTCTTCGGCCACACCATCATCGCCGGCACCGACCCCACCCAAGTAGCCCTCACCTACGACGATGGCCCCAACGACGTCGCCACGGACGGGCTTCTCGACCTCCTGGCCCGCCACAACGCCCGCGCAACATTCTTCATGATCGGCCGTTTCGTCCGCCAGCGTCCCGAGATCGTTCGCCGCCTCCACGCTGCCGGTCATCTCATCGGCAACCACACCGACACGCATCCCTGGCTCAGCTTCCTATCCGCCCGCGCCATCCGCGAGGAGCTCCGCGCCTGCAACCAGGCCATCGAAGACACCATCGGCGCACCCATCCACTATCTCCGCCCACCCCACGGCGCCCGCCGCCCCATGGTCTTCCGCGCCGCCGCCGAACTCGGCCTCAAAATCGTCCAATGGAACGCAATGGGTTACGACTGGCAGCCCATCTCCCCCGACCGCATTGTAGCCAACGTAACCCGAGGCCTTGACCGCGGCCGCCGCAACCACACCGGCGCCAACATCCTTCTCCACGATGGCCACCAGCAGGGAATCGGCACTGACCGCTCCGCCACCATCCAGGCCACCGCCACTCTCCTCGAGCGCTTCGCCCGAGAAGGCACGCGCACCGTTACAGTCGATGCCTGGGGCTAATTTGTTAGGGATTATGGTGCGCCCGAGAAGATTCGAACTTCTGACCTACAGCTTCGGAGGCTGCCGCTCTATCCAGCTGAGCTACGGGCGCACATGACACATCAGCATCCGACCTTGCTCCGGGCCCCACAATCCCGGACCCGCCAAATTGGCGCTAATTTCCCTGGGATTGCGGTCCAACGGCGGTGGGACACGCATGGCCTAAGCATACCAGAGGGAATCCACCAAGACCCTTGTCCGATCCATCGGGAGCCACCTCTCTGCGTCGAGACGTTACCCGCGCCACGCAAACCTTCGCAGAACGACCGGCTTCCACATCGCGGCTCCAGTCCGCTCTCCGCAGAAAGTCCTTTCCATTTCTCCGCAAAAACCTGCGCTTTCTCCGTTCTTACCGAACTAAGTCCTTCATCATCAATAGATAGATTGGCAGTCTAATTGCTCCACTATGCCCGTCTACGGGAGAAACGATCTCCCAGGCTTTACGTTTCGTGCATCTCCCCGCAAGACCTGATGTCCTGCAGCATGCTCCCGGGTCAAGGTACGTGGATCTCTCATTCGCGCCTGGACGTTGAGTATTCCCTCCGCCTATTTGAGTGATCCTCCGTTTCTCATCTGGAGGAAGTTCACATGCACATCGCTTCATCTCGCAAAAATTACTGTCGTCTTCTAGCAGTTCTTGCCATCGTTGGCTTGGGATACTCGGGCACTGCGCTTGCAGATCCTATTCCCGTTGGCTGGACCTGCAGTGGCTCCTGCGGCACCCTTGGTGCTAACGGCGTCGTGCCCCTCTCACCTATCGGCACCAGCTCATACGAGTACGTCACCACCTACGGCTCATCCTCAACCGCTCCGCTTCCTTCCGGAGCTCTTGGCGGCGAGACCAACGGCTCGACCCTCGCCACCCCCATCTTCTCCGCGACGGCGGGTACCGCTCTCAACTTCTATTTCAACTACGTCACCTCGGACGGAGCCGGCTATGCTGACTACGCCTGGGCCGAGCTCTTCAGCTCAACCAATACTCCAGTCGCGCTGCTCTTCACCGCGCGTACGGAACCTTCCGGAAGTATCGTCCCTGGAACCGGATTGCCTGACCCCACAGCTACCCTGATCCCTTCCTCCGTCCCGATTATCTCCGGCGCTCCAACCTGGTCGCCTCTGGGTGACTCTTCAGGCACTTGCTGGTCCTCAGGATGCGGCTATACCGGCTGGGTGAATTCCAACTACACCATCGCCGCTGCAGGCAACTACTACCTTGAAGTAGGTGTCACCAACTGGGATGACGAGGCTTACGACACGGGCCTTGCTCTTGACGGCGTGACCGTCGGCGGCAATCCCATTGGCCCTTCTCCAACCCCCGAACCCTCCACGCTCATCCTGCTGGGTTCTGCTCTGGTCGGCGGCGCATCAGCAATCAAACGGAGATTGCTCCGCTAACACCACCAAGACTGCGATCGCCTGGCGAGTGGAGCCTCATGCTCCACTCGCTTCGGTGCGTCCTGCCCCGCGAGTAACTTTCGAGAAGAAGCACCTTCGGGTTGGACGATGCGCCAGTACGATAGCCGCAAGGAGCATTTACCACCATGACCATCAAATTGCGTAGTGCAGGTATCCTTCTCCTTCTCGCCGCCGCGTCTGCCGCCCCTCTCCGCGCCCAAAGCACACCGCTGAAAGTTCAGCCAGGACAGCGCGAAGTCCTTCTCCAAACCGAAAAATCCTGGAACGGCAAGCAATACATGCACTACCCCGCCGGGCAGGTTCAGCTCACCACGCTCAAAGTCACCCTCGCGCCGCACACCGCGCTCCCCTGGCACACCCACCCATTCCCCAACGTCGTCTACGTCCTCTCCGGCACCCTCACCCTGCACGACAAGGCAAGCGGCAAGACGCTCGTCGTTCATCAAGGCGAAGCCGTCGGCGAGTCAGTCGACGATGTCCATCGCGGCGAGGCTGGTGACCAGCCCGCCGTGCTCATCATCACCTACGCCGGCATCCCCGGCACTCCCACCTCCATCCCCGCCAAGGGCGAGAAAGCTGAGTACTAAATCCCACAGCGCAGCAACGCCCAACCGTGTCCCGAATCAACATCCCGGGAGTACGATTACAGCCATGAAGAATCCTTCCCGCTGTACCCCGCTCCTCCTCACCCTCGCCTTCGCCGCAACCCTCACCCCCGCCCTCCCCGCTGTAGCGCAGATGTCCAATATGGACATGCCTGCCAAGCAGTCCGACGCTCCCGCCAAGCCCGTCCTTAGCCCCGCCGAGCAGACCGACGTCACCCTCGGCGCCACCACCATCACCATCCACTACAACTCGCCCGCCATGCGCGGCCGCGTCATCATGGGTGGTCTCGTTCCCTACGGCCAGGTCTGGCGCACCGGAGCCAATCCCGCCACCAGCTTCGTCACCACCGGCAATCTCAAGATCGGCTCGCTCACCGTTCCCGCCGGCAGCTACACCCTCTACACCCTGCCCGCCACGCCCGGAACACCCTGGCTCCTCATCATCAACAAGCAGACCGGCCAGTGGGGCACCGTCTACAAGCAGGACATGGACCTCGGTCGCACGCCTCTGCACTACGAAAAACTCCCCATCCCGCAGGAGTCCATGACCATCACCTTTGAGCACACCGAGAAGCACTCCACCTACCTACACATCAAGTGGGACACCACCGACCAATCCGTCAAGATCGAAGCCGTAAAGTAATCAGCCTTCGCGCTGCATCCGCCTCGCTCTCGCAGGCGTAGTGCAAACGTCCGTCATCTCGACCGAAGCCAAACGGTTCCATCGTTTGGCGAAGCGGAGAGACCCCTGTATCTTCTCTGTCGGGGCGATGAACTTCACCTGTAGGGCAAATGCTTAAGTGCGCCCGCGCTTTGCATCGGCCTCGTCGTTGAGCTTACTCAGCGCCGAGGCCACCAGTTCCTTCGCCCCGCCAATCCCCGCCAGCACCGCCTGCAGATCCATCTTCGGCAGCGCAGGATTCCGTTCGCTCCGGCAGTACACCCCATGCTGTCCCACCAGGATCATCGCGTCCGTCAGCACATCGAGCGCCACCGACAGCCGCCCCCGCGCCTCGCCCCGCATAAATTCCTCGCGCTCCAACTCCTCGCCCCGCGCATAGAACACATCTCCATGCCGATAGAACGGCGAGCCCTTCCCAGCGTCATCCGCCACTACCACTCCTTCGCCGCGCTATCAGGCGTCAGCGGCGTTTTCGCCACCGGCCCCTTCCACCGCAACACCGGCTTACGCGCCGCCGTCGTCTCATCCAGCCGCTGAATCCGCGTAGTGTGCGGAGCCGTCTGCACCAACTCCGGATTCTCCTCAGCCTCGCGAGCAATTTGCTTCAGCGCATCGACTAGCAAATCCAGCTCCTCGCGACTCTCACTCTCCGTCGGCTCAATCATCATCGCGCCCGCAACCACCATCGGAAAGCTCACCGTGTACGCATGGAACCCATAATCAATCAGCCGCTTACCCATGTCGCCCGTCTTCACGCCGTTCTTCGCCTGCAGCTTATCGCTGAACACCACCTCGTGCAGCGACGGGGACTTGTACGGCAGCTCAAACGTCCCATCCAACTTCGCCCGCAGATAGTTCGCATTCAGCACGGCATCCTCAGTCGTCTGCCGCAACCCATCGGGTCCATTCGCCAGGATGTAAGCCAGCGCGCGAATAAACATCCCGAAATTTCCGTACCACGCACGTACCCTCCCAACACTCTGCGGTCGATTGAACTCCAGCCCCAGCGATCCATCAGCCTTCGTGATCACGACCGGCGCAGGCAAAAACGGCTCAAGAATCTTCTTGCAAGCCACCGGCCCCGACCCCGGACCACCACCACCATGCGGCGTAGAAAACGTCTTGTGCAGATTCAGGTGCATCACGTCCACACCGAAATCACCCGGCCGCGTCTTCCCGCACAGCGCATTCATATTCGCGCCGTCCATATAAAGCAGCGCGCCCTTCGCATGCAGGATGTCCGCAATCTTGTGAATGTCACTCTCGAACACGCCAATGGTCGAAGGATTCGTCAGCATCAGCGCGGCAACATCCTCATCGACCATGCGCTCCAGCTCCGCCAGGTCCACCATCCCCAGCGCATTCGACTTCAGATTCGCAACTTGATAACCACAAATGGCAGCCGTCGCCGGATTGGTCCCATGCGCCGAATCCGGAATGATGATCTTCTTCCGCGCATTCCCCTTAGCCTCGTGATACGCCCGCACCATCAGGATCCCGGTAAACTCTCCCTGCGCTCCCGCCGCCGGCTGCAGCGTAATAGTGTCCATGCCCGTAATCTCAATGAGGCACTCGCTCAGCAGCTTCATAATCCCCAGCGCGCCCTGGCTCAACGACTCCGGCTGATAAGGATGCGCCTCCGCCAACCCCTCAATCCGCGCGACGGTTTCATTGATCCGCGGGTTGTACTTCATCGTGCAAGACCCCAGCGGATACATCCCCAAATCAATCGCATAGTTCCAGGTAGATAGCCGCGTGAAGTGCCGGATGATCTCAATCTCGCTAAGCTCCGGCATCACACCCAAATCATCGGTACGCACTGAATCACCCAGCAGGGAAGCAGCATCCACCGCCGGCACATCCAACTGCGCCAGCCGATACCCCTTCTTCCCAGCCGAAGACTTCTCAAAAATCAAATCCTCATTCTGATTAACATGCGTAGTAGCCTTCACCGGCGTTCCAACAAACTTATCTGCCATCATTACCTCTCTAAATCCAAACTCTCAATCCATCGAAAACCTCTTAGGATTGTCATCCTTCGCCGCAAGCGGAGGATCTGCTTCTGTTCTTGCGGCCACTACCTCGTGCGCGTTTCGTGCTTCCGTTCCGGCTGCTCCCGAATCTCTATCCAATACTCTTCACGAACATCCTCATCAATCTCAATCGGAATGTTCGTTACATAGAGAGCATCTCCGCCGCGTTTCTTAGGTCTCGATATCCAAAACCACTCGCCAGTCTCACACGCGTAGTTCGCTTTGAACTCTGTCGCCTTACTGAACTCCTTACCGCGATACATCAGGCTGCGGCTAGTCTTAGAAAACGTCACCCGACCAATCCGTCCCGGCCCCGTCAAACTCGCTGGCGATGATGTTGTGCCCCACCAATGAGTGTCGATCTGGCCGCCCTTGTTTTCGATGTACATAATCCGCGTCTTATGAGCCATCACTAAAATCCTCTTCAAAAAACAATCAGTGGATCGCCTGCAATGCCGGAAGAAAACTGGACGGCTTCAGGACCTTCGTAATCTTCTTCGCGCAGCGAGGTGCGGAAGATCGTTCCGTTCTCAAACTTGAGCTCCAGCGCCACGCCCTCTTCGGCCGACGTCGTTTCCACCGGCTCGCCAATCTGCAGGCACAGCGCGTCGCGATAACCCGGCTCGCCATGTGCATAGGAGCCCTCGCCGATCTGTGCGCCCGCTGGAACAAATACTTCAGGCCAAATAAACAAAGTAAGTCCCGGACCATTGAAGTCGAACTGCACATAGTCCTGCACGAATGTCACGGAACTCAATTCCTCGCCCTCAATCGCGCTGATATCCACTAGCCTTCCCTTCGAGCAATCCGTACAAACGCACCAACAATCCAACCCAGCGCGGCGTAAGCCAAAAATTGAACGCCAACTTCAATCGAGCCCACGACCAGGCAGAAAATTCCTCCGCCCTCTCCGTGGATGCTCCCGAATACCGCCGACGGCCATAGCAGAAGCATGAATCCAGTAGCGCTCGCATTGCTCTCAATCATCACGAGCATAATGGCGATGCCCAGGCACCCCCCGATGATCGCGCCCTTCGTACTCGAAGTCATCGGGGATCCTGCCTTTCTTCCTGACTATTTCACTCCAACAAGCTCCTGCTCCCGCGCGCCCGCCAACACCTTCGCCGCCGCATCCATCTGCGCCTTCGTGGTCAACTCCGTCGCGCACCAAAGCGTCGCACTCTCGCCCAGTTCCGGATACCACTTCGCCAACGCGAGCCCTCCAACAATCTGTTTCTCCAGCAGCTTTGCATTCACCGCCGCAGCCGACTCCTTCGTCGTCAGCACAAACTCATGAAACCGCGGCGCACCATCAAACTTCGTCTTTGCGCCCGCATCCAGCAGCGCCTTTCGCAGATACGCCGCCTTCGCCAAATTCTGCTCCGCCAGCTCGCGCAGTCCCTGCTTGCCATACACCGTCAAAAAGATCGTCACCATCATAGCGACCAGCGCCTGGTTTGTGCAGATATTACTCGTAGCCTTCTCGCGCCGAATATGCTGCTCACGCGTGCTCAGCGTCAACACCCAACCGCGCTTGCCATTCGTGTCCTTCGTCTCGCCGACAAGCCGCCCCGGCATCTGCCGCAGAAACTTTTCCTTGCAAGCAATCACGCCGCAGTACGGTCCGCCAAATCCCACCGCGACGCCAAAGCTCTGCGCCTCCAGCGAAACAATATCCGCCTCCACTGGAGCCTTAATCACCCCAAGCGAAACCGCCTCAGCAATCGAAACGATCAGCAGCGCGCCCTTCTTATGCGCAATCTCCGCAATGGCCGCAACATCCTCAATCGTTCCAAAGAAGTTCGGCGACTGGATCAGCACGCAAGCCGTCCCGTCCGTAATCGCCGCGTCCAGAGCCGCCAGATCCACGCGCCCCGTCTCCGCAACGTACCCAAACTCCGTGATTGGAATCTCCTGGTGCTTCGTCACCGTAGCCAGCACCTCGCGATATTCCGGGTGCACCGTCCGAGCCACCACCGCACCCTGCCGCCCCGTAACGCGGCAAGCCATCAGCACAGATTCCGCTGCGCCCGTCGACCCGTCATACATCGACGCGTTCGCAATCTCCATCCCGGTAAGCTCGCAGATCATCGTCTGGAACTCGAACATCGCCTGCAGCGTGCCCTGCGAAATCTCCGGCTGGTACGGCGTATAGCTCGTCAGAAATTCCCCGCGCTGCACCAGCGAATCAATAATCACCGGCCGATAATGCCGATAAGCTCCAGCCCCTAAAAAACTAGCAAACAGTTTCGACCCGGGCAGCTCCGCCAACTCCAGCGCATCGCCCGACGCCACGTTCGCACCAAACGCGCGAAACCGCTCCAGAATCTCCGACTCCGAATGCTGCCGAGGAATCTTCAAATCCTCGGTCAGCCGATACTCCGCAGGAATCGTCTCAAACAAACTCTCAATCGACGCCACGCCAATTTCAGCGAGCATAGCCTCGCGATCAGCAGGCGACTTCGGCAAATAACGCATTCAGCCCTCTCTCTTCACCCAACTTCCGGGTGTAACCCAAACTCCGGGTGCCCCATCCGTACGCGCACTTGCGGACGGGTGGGGGCGCAATCTCTCTAGTGCCCAGTCTCTTCCGCCACAAACTTCTCATAGCCCGCAGCATCCAGCAGCGCGCCCTCCGCAGACTTATCCTCCACGGCCAGCTTGATAATCCAGGTCGTGTTCGCGGCAGTATTGATGGTCTCCGGCGCATCATTCAGCGCGGAGTTAATCTCCGTCACCGTCCCGCCCACCGGCGAGTACAAATCACTCACCGCCTTCACCGACTCGACCGAACCAAACGTCGCCCCAGCGGCAATCTCCTGCCCAACCTTCGGCAGCTCCACAAACACGATGTCGCCCAGCGACTCCTGCGCATAATCCGTAATGCCAATGGTGGCGTTATCGCCTTCGAGCAGCAGCCATTCGTGAGACTTCGCATACTTGTAGTTATCGGGATAGCTCATGCAAGTATTTTAGTGCGTCCCACCACGCATCCCCGTTGTCCTATCAAATTTGACCGTGGAAATATTCCCCCCGTTGGCCCAGCCCCCACGCGTGGCTCACCCCGGATACCCTATAGTTTCCCGTAGCGAAGGCCTCTCCACGTTATGAACTCGCCGTCCGAAGGAGCAATGATGAAATCCCACCGCAACATCCAGGCACTTATCCTTGCCTTTTTTGCTTGTATAGGCGCCGCCGCGCAGACGCCCCAATCCGCCTTGGCAGTGGGGACGCGACTTTCCGTCCCCAACAACCTCCTGCCCGTGAACGTATTAGTGCAGGGGCCCACCGAAGCTCCCGGCGACCTCCAAATCATTTGCCTATTCCATTCCGATCCCGAAAATAAACTGCTCGCCTCGCTCGCGCAGATGGACCAACAACTCGGCGGCGTGCTCACCCAGGTTCGAACCAACGGTCTCTTCCGCGGTGATCTCGGGGAGACGATGTTACTCACTCCCAAGTCCGGCGTGATCGCCGCCCAGCGCCTGCTCATCATCGGCCTTGGCGACCGCACGACCTTCACGGCACAGCGCGAAGAGTTGGTAGGAGAGATCGCCTACGCCGAAAGTGAGCGCCTCGGAGTCGCCGCGCCCACCTTCGCCCCTACCGTCATCGACGGCGGCTTCACGGGGACCGATACCGGCACCATTGGGTCTGACTTTATGAAAGGGTTCCTGCGCGGTCGAGCCATCGCAGCAGCCCTCTACGCAGCGCACACAGGCCCATCGCCCAAAGTTTCCCGCGTCACATTTCTCGCGGGCCCAGCGCACGCTCTGGATACGCAGAAAGGGCTAGCCGCCGTATTGAACGCCAAGCAATAGTGCTCTGTGTTTTAGGACAGCGGCGCAGTCACCACTGGAGCTGCAACCGTCGCCCCAGCTTTCGCCCGCTTATAAAACGGCGTAGCCACAACCACTGCCTTCACCATCTGCCCGCGAACCTCAACTGCAACCTCAGTCCCCGGCTCCACAAAACCAACCGGCACATACGCCAGCGCAATATTCTTCTTCACAAACGGTCCCGGCGACCCGCTAGTAATCTCGCCAATCTTCTCGCCCTCGAGCGAAAACACCGCATACCCATCGCGCCCAATCCCACGCTCGACCATCTCCAACCCCACTAGCCGTTTCGCCGGGCCGCCACTCTCCTGCACCTGAGCCAGCGCCTCGCGCCCCACAAAGTCCACGCCCTTCTCCATCTTGCAATACCGCCCGAGATTCGCCTCCCACACATTCAGCTCATCAGAAATCTCATGCCCATACAGCGCCATCGCCGCCTCCAGCCGCAGCGTATTCCGCGCTCCCAGCCCACACGGAATCGCACCAAACTCCTCACCCGCAGCCAGCACCTCCGCCCACACCCGAGCGCTGGTAGCCTCATCCGCCGGCACATAAATCTCGAACCCGTCTTCGCCCGTATACCCTGTCCGCGCGATCAGCACGTTATGCAGTCCGCACACCTTTCCCCAAGTAAACCAGTAGTTCTTAATCGGCCCCAGGTCCACAGGAGTCAGCTTCTGCAGCGTAGCCTGCGCCTTCGGTCCCTGGATCGCAATCTGCGTGTAGTAATCGCTAACGTCGGTAATGTGCAGCCCGCCCATCCCGCCAATCGTCTTCCGCACCCACTGCACATCCTTCTCGCGCGTCCCCGCATTAATCACGATCAGGTAATCGTTCTCGCCCAGTTTATGCAGCACCACATCATCCACAAACGTCCCATTCGGATACAGCATCGCCGAGTAATGCGCCTGCCCCACTTGCAACTTCGACGCATCATTCATCAGCAGCTTCTGCACCGCCGCCAGCGAGTTCGGCCCCCGCAGCTGAATATCCCCCATGTGCGACACATCGAAAACCCCCACCCCGGTCCGCACCGCCATATGCTCCTCAATCAGCCCGCGATACTGCACCGGCATATCCCATCCGCCGAAGTCCACCATCCTCGCCTTGTGCTCGTGATGCGTAGCATGCAGCGCCGTCCGCCGCAGTGGCGCAGGCGCAGGAACAGCCGGCAAATAATTGGAAATCGTATCGCTCATAAGGTGTGCCTTCCAGCCGGCAGCGCAGTTCTCCGCGCGCCCGGCATCCCTCAAACGATACCAAACCCCCCACCCTCCCGGCGAACCCACCCCTTCGCCGGGTCGTACAGCGCCCGCTAAGGATTTGGCGTGGCCACACTCTTCAAATCAATCAGTAGCCGATCCAGCGCCCGATCAAAATTCGCATCATGCGTCTTCTGCAGCAGCGCCACGTCCACAGACTGCGTATCCGCCCACAAAATATAGTGAGTCGGCCGGTCATACACCACCAGTCGCGCCATCGGCAACGGATCCGACGCCCCATTCACCTTGCTCGGATTCTGCGGCCCACTCGGCGCCGTCACCCGTATCTCGAACACCAGGTCTGCCGCCGCCGGATCATTCACCAGCGTGTACGTCCCGTCCTTCTTCAGTGCCGCGTACAAATAGTCGTACGCTCGCGAAGGCCCCCCGCTAAACGGGCTCGGAAACAACCCGCTATCCGCCCCAGCATTCGAAAGAAACACGGTCTTCCCCAAGAGCTTTGCCGGAAACGGCGCAGGTTGTGGAAGCATCTGCGCCCTCATCGCACCCGGCATCAACACCGCCGCAAACACTAGGCAAAGCACTGCGCGCAACACCTTCACGTTCGACATGCGATCCTCCTCGCAACATCCGGGCCCAAAGTCTGCTCCCAGATACGTTGCACAGCGATCCCAAGTCTCATCACTTGCACGATTACCTCTGACCACCGTGCCCCACGTTCGCCGTCCGCGCAGGACCTAGCGTCTTTCCCGCAGCCACGCTCTTACAAAATTACTCACCGCGAAATAACCAAACGCCGCGAACGCGATCGCCAGCACCCAAAACTTCGTCGCCTCATGCGACCCCACCGGAAGCCGCCAGGCCGCGCGTTCCTTCCACGCCCCCTGCGCCAGGAACATCGCAATCAGCCCGAAGAACAACCCCGTCACCTGCAGCCACACCACGCTCGAAAACCGCGCCAGCGGCGTCCACACCGACCGCCCCAGCTTCCCTGCATGCTGCTTCGTCGTCGCCACGGTCCGCTGCGTCTGCGCCACCTTCTCCGCCACGCGATCAACGGGCGCGGCAGGCTGCCGCGTCTGCGCCGCAGGCTGCCGCGTCTGCGCCGCAGGCTCTCTCCCCGTCGCCGACCGCGTCGGCCCCGGCGTCGTCGCCGCGTCCGCCGCCTTCATCAGCGTCTTCGCCGCATGCCGAGCGCCATACCCCAGCGCGCGTCCAAACCTTACCCTGTCCATAGCCTCTCCAGTCTACCGCCCGCCCGCCCGCTAACCCCATCCCCGTCTCCTGCATCCAACCCCTCACGACGTTCGAAGTCACAGTCAAAACAGAAACCAAAGGGGCAGGCATGAAGAATCTAGTTTGGATGGTCAGCGGCTTGGCAGCAGCGCTCGTAGGATTCCTGGTCTGGGATCGCGCCCGCGTACAGCCTGTAGAAGAACTCGCCCACCGCCTCGAAACCGCCTGGTCCGACCACCACACCGTCGTCTAACCCAGTCGACCGGCCCGCCCGCACCAAGCCTCTCCGCAGGTAACTCTCCCGCTACATCCAATCATTCCTCCTGCCTGTCCTAATTAAGACGTGGCTCAATCTGGTGGATAATAGGACGGAAGGGAAGCACGCATGAAAAAGCTAGTTTGGTTCATCGGGGGCATAGCGGCCGCCGCAGCTGGATTCCTGGTCTGGCAATCCACCCAGTCACCGAACCTCCACGAACCCGCCTACTACCTCGACGAAGACACCTCCGACGACCCCACTTTCGTCTAGCCACCCGGCCAGCGCTCGTCCACTCCTTCCGACCGCCCTCCTTCACCTCGCCTCCCTCCTCGTAGACCGCCCGCCGCGCCCGCCGGTAATCTTTCTCGATTCCGTGTGATCTGCGTACTTGGCTTCCACACGCCCTCGGCGTAATCTTGATATAGCAACGAAGCACCCGCAGCTGCCGTTCCCGCTGAAACTGGCAGGGAATACCCAATGCGTGGGATGGGCATTCCAACATCCGGAGAAGCAAGTCTTTCTCTCAACACTTGTTTCCAAACGACGGGGAGGTGGCATTGAATCAACAGGTCAAAGACCTTATCCAAAAACTCGGCGAAGCGATCCACGAGTCGGTCAGTGAGTCCGACCAGATCTCAGGCGTCGTCCGTGAAATCCGCGAGCAGGGGTTCGACGTCCTCCTCATGCTCGAAGCCACCATAGGTCTCAACGAGGTCGAAGACGAACCCGAGACCATCGACGCCGATACCGACGCCGATGCCGCCGACGGTCCCTTCACCCGCAACGACCTTACCTTCCTCAAGTCCCTTCGCATCTCCACCGAAGAGACGGAACGCATCTCCGCAGAGAGCGCTGAATCTCCCGGCGAAGACGCTGCCCCGGCCTCATAGCGCGCACTCGACTTGCCAAAATTTTCTCGCCGCTGATACTCTCGGGCGTCGTGGATGCCGTAACATGCATCCGAGCAGAGTGTATGCGACTACAAACGTCGCACAGCCGTTCGAGGAAGCTGGACCATGAGAGATACGTTAGGTGTTTTGCTTGCCGGTGGCGCTGGAGAGAGGCTCTTTCCCCTTACCCGCGACCGCGCCAAGCCCGCTGTCCCCTTCGCCGGCCAATACCGCATCATCGACATCACCCTCTCCAACTGCATCAACTCCGACCTCCGCCACGTCTACATCCTCACCCAGTACAAAGCCCTCTCGCTGAACCGCCATATCCGCGAAGGCTGGGGCTCGGTCGTCGCCTCCGAGCTCGGTGAGTTCATCGAAATCCTTCCCCCCATGCAGCGCGTCTCCAAGTCCTGGTATCAGGGCACCGCTGACGCCGTCTTCCAGAACATCTACTCCATCGGTTCGGAAGAACCCAAGCACGTCCTCATCCTCTCCGGCGACCACATCTACAAGATGAACTACGCCCGCATGAAGCAGCAGCACTGCGACTCGGGCGCCGACGTCACCCTCGCCACCCTCCCCGTAACCCCCGACAAGGTCTCGGAGTTCGGCGTCGTTCAGGTCGCCAAGAACGGCGAAGTCACCGGCTTCGTCGAGAAGCCCAAGACCACCGACCTCCGCTCCCCCTTCGACCCCGAGATGGTCGACGTCTCGATGGGCATCTACCTCTTCAACACCGATGTCCTCCTCCCCGAACTTGTCCGCGACTCGGAAGATCCCGACTCCCGCCACGACTTCGGCCACGACATCCTTCCCAAGCTCCTTGGTCGCTACAAGGTAAACGCCTACAACTTCGTCGACGAAAACAAGCAGCGCGCCCTGTACTGGCGTGACGTCGGTACCCTCGAGGCCTACTACGAGGCCAACATGGACATCGCCGCCGTAGCCCCCGTCTTCAACCTCTACGACAAGGCCTGGCCCATGCGCTCGCGCGCCTACCAGTACCCGCCCGCCAAGTTCGTCTTCGGCGAACCCGGCCGCACCGGCATGGGCATCAACTCCATCGTCAGCGCCGGCTCCATCATCTCGGGCTCGGTCCTGCGCAACTCCGTCCTCTCGCACGATGTCCGCGTCAACAGCTACGCCGACGTCGACAGCAGCGTCGTCTTCTCCCACGTCAACATCGGCCGCCACTGTCGCATCCGCCACGCCATCATCGATCGCGACGTCCACATCCCCGACGGCACCGTCATCGGCTACGACTCCAACGAAGACAAGAAAAATTACTTCGTAACCGCCAGCGGCCTAACCGTCGTCACCCGCGACTACTCCGCCTACGAAAACCCCGTCTCCCCCGAATTCCTCCAAACCTAGGAGCAGGGATTAGTTCTTACACCCCGCCCCGCACAAAGCAAAGGCCCTCCATAACGGAGGGCCTTTGCTTTGCTAATCCCTAATCCCTGCTCTTACTTCGGTCCAAACCGGTACACCGCGCCCATCGAGATCGCGAAGAAAATTCGTGTCTCCGTACCAAAGTGTTCGAATGTCATGTCAGGCTGCAGCCGAATCGCCAGCTTCCCGCTCTCATTGAAGTCGATGCTTCCACCCACCGCGCCCCATGGTGCCCAGTGGTTGCAATACAGTCCAAGATTTCCCTGGTTGCCGTAGCCATCCTCTCCCTGCTGCGCCGCGCATGCACTCACCGGGCTGCCGCCAGGATAATGATTCACCGCGTAATTGAAGTGGCCGTACGTCTCGCCGGCCAGCGCATGGAAATCAATCGCCGCATACCGGTTCTTCGGTCCGCGAACCTGCACACCGCCGCTGGGAATGCTCTGCATAATCAGCACGCGGTTGTAGAACGGGCTGGTGACCGGCGTAGTTCCCGCACCAAAGCGGAAGTCCCCAATCAGACCCCAACGCTTTACCTTCGCGCCGCCCAGCCAGTACGTGCCCATCACCTCGCCGCCGCCCATGTTGTAGCGCCGGCCCGGCTGCACCTGTCCCGCCTGTCCGTTCATAAAGTTCAAGCCGGCATAAAGTTCCCACCGGTTGTTGTACTTCGGTCCCGTATAGGCAGTCAGCGCCGCCGCCGTTGCCTTGCTCACCGCCACCGTGCCCGGCGCCGCCGTCTGCGTCTGGCCGCTGCTGCTCGAATCCGCGGGCGTCTGTGCCGGCGTTTGCGTCTGTGCCGCAGCATTTCCAGGCAGCGCCATTCCGACCAACAGGCTAAGGGTTGCAGCACAAACCACCTTGCGAGTGGCACAGTCAAAGGTCTTCTTAATCAGTTGCAGCATCTTCCTCGTAGGCGGGCTCATCCGAGCAGCGCGGGTCCATCTGTTGTGCCTGTCTCTAAAGGACTCTTCCGCGGCGCATAAGAAAGCACCTCTCCCCAGGAAACCAGGCGTAGCGCGTCCACGGAATATTCCCGCAGCGCGTCTCTCCAAGGATATACCGTCCCGCCCCCGCCCCCCGCTCCCTTCCGCAGCATTTGCATCCAAATCGCTCCCCACCGCGTACTTAGACTGCCAGCCGCCCCGGCCACCGACATTCTCCAACGTATCGTGCGACAATGAATCGTCGCCTTTTGGAGCACCCTGACATCGGAGCCCAAGATCACAGCACGGGCGGCAGCAGGGAGATTCATGTATGGGTGATCTATTTCAACCGTGGCACCTCATCATCTTGGCAGGCCTCGCCATCCTTCTCTTCGGCGGCAAAAAGCTGCCCGAGCTCGGCAAGGGCCTCGGTGAAGGCCTCCGCGGCTTCAAAGAAGGCATGAAGGGCATCAACGACGACGTCAAGGCCGACGCCAAACCCGCCGACGCCGCCCACACCGTCACCCCCAAACCCGGCGAAGACCTCAAGCCCCCCACCGCCTAAGCTTCACCGACCCCCAACATCCAAAGAGCGACGAGCCCAACCCGCGGCCGTCGCTCTTTCCTTTTTAGACCAACCCGTCACTCACCGCCTCGACGACCACCGCTTCCTCAGTGCCCATCAGAAAGCCCGCGACTCGCGGCCCGAAACGATAGAAGATAATCCCCAAAGCTAACTCCACAACCGCCTGCAGAATCGCATGGAACATCATCACTTCCGACGACTTGGCAAGACTACGCGAGACGGCCTCGCCGTACGGAACGTTGCTCATCTGTGTGCTCATCCCGATGCTCATCACGCCGACGGAATTTGTGTCAGACTCATCACGGCTCCGTAAAAGAACCACAAACTGATTACCCT
>Ga0302308_10001472_pt1 | contig 19068 bp, 14 predicted proteins | sample III_Palsa_E3_3_FD_200531 | JGI IMG/M metagenome (GOLD analysis project Ga0302308, IMG submission 200531) | Peat permafrost microbial communities from Stordalen Mire near Abisko, Sweden - III_Palsa_E3_3 | ecosystem: Environmental > Terrestrial > Soil > Palsa > Peat permafrost | place: Sweden...
AAGCGAAGTCCTTCAGATGCCTGATGCCCCAGACCTGACGGTCGACGAGCTGGTGCTGGCCGCGGAGTTCCCGGCGGCGACCCGGCGAGACTGGCAGCGTCTCGTCGCACGTGTGCTGCACAGCCCGGACGGTGCTGACGCCCCGGAACGGGAGCTTGCCACCCTAACCCTGGACGGCATCGAGATTGCCCCGCTGTACACAGCGGACGACGGGACCGGCGGCGCCGGCTATCCCGGGCAGGCCCCGTTCGTGCGCGGCCGTACGGTCGGCGGCCACCGGAAGGGATGGGACATCCGCGGCCGGTACGGCCACCCGGACCCCGCCGTCACCCGAGAGCAGATCATGACGGACCTCGATGGCGGGGTCAGCTCACTGTGGCTTGAGATCGGCGCCGGAGCCATCCCGGTCGAGGCGATCCCGGAGGTGCTCGCCGAGGTCTACCTCGATCTGGCGACGGTCGTCCTGGACGCGGGGGAACACGCGGGCGCCGCCGCCCGGATTCTGCTGGACACCGCCGGGCGCCGCGGCGTTCCTGCCGGGCGGCTGCAGGCCGTCCTGGGCATCGATCCCATCGGCCTGCTCGCGCGGACCGGCTTGGACGCGGGGATGGCCGATGCCGCCGAGCTCGCCGCGCGATGCGCGGCTGACCTGCCCGGTGTCCGGGCGATCGTGGTCGACGGGCTGCCGTTCCACGATGCCGGGGGGACCGACGCCACCGAACTCGGCTGTGCCCTCGCCGCCGGTGTGGAGTACCTGCGGGCGCTGGCCTCCGCTGGCCTGCCGATGGCCGGCGCATTCGGGCAGCTCGAGTTCAGGTACGCGGCCACCGCCGACCAGTTCGCCACGATCGCCAAGCTGCGCGCCGCCCGCCGGACCTGGTCCCGCGTCGCCGAGCGGTGCGAGGTGGCCGGCGAGGCGGCGGGGCAGCGCCAGCACGCCGTCAGCTCGTGGCCGATGACCACCCGTCGTGACCCGTGGAACAACATCCTGCGCGGCACCCTGGCCTGCTTCGCGGCTGGTGTCGGCGGCGCCGACGCCATCACCGTGCGGCCCTTCGACGCCGCGCTCGGCCGGCCGGATGCGCTGGCTCTGCGGATCGCCCGCAACACCCACGCCGTGCTGGCGGAGGAGTCCCATGTCGCCCGGGTCATCGACCCGGCGGGTGGCTCCTGGTACGTCGAGAACCTCACCGAGGCGCTGGCCCAGCGTGCCTGGGTGTGGTTCCAGGACATCGAACGATCCGGCGGGCTGTCCGCCGCGCTCCGCAGCGGGATGGTCGCCGACCGGATCGCGGTCAGCCGGGACGCCCGCCGCGCGTCGCTGGCCCATCGCCGTGAGGCGGTGACCGGGGTCAGCGAGTTCCCGATGACCGGCGAGACGCTGCTGGAACGGCCGGCCGGCGGCGGCCTGCCGCAGGCCCCTGGCGGCCTGCCGCGGATCCGGTGGGCGCAGTGGCACGAGGAACTCCGCGACCGCGCCGACGCGTACACCCAGTCGACGGGGTCGCCGCCGACGGTGGTGCTCATCGGAGTCGGCGCGCCGCGGGCGGCCGCGTCACGGGCGGCCGCGGTCACGGCACTGCTGGCGCCCGCGGGGATCGCCGCGGTGACCGCCGACCCCGGGCGTCCGGGCGCGGTTCCCGGTGATCGCGTCCCGCTGGTCGCCGTCGTGTGCTGTGCCGACGATGCCGGTTCCGATGACGTGACCGCGGCCGTCGCCAGGCTGCGGGCCGCAGGCACATCCTGGGTGATACTGGCGGCACCACCCGGTACCGGACCCGTCCCGGCGGCTGACGACGTCATCGCCGACGGCATGGATGTGCTCGCGCTCCAGCGCCGCACCCTCGACGCACTGGGGGTACCCGAATGACCCCGCCGCCCGGCGTGCCCAACTTCGCCGATGTCCCGCTCGGCGACGCCCCTCTAGCGGACGGTGAACGCTGGCGGCAGGCCATGACCGAGCAGGCCGGCGCCGACACTGACAGCGGCGCCGCCGCTGACACCGGCCCTGTCGGGCTGGTGTGGGCCACGCCCGAGGGGATCGACGTCAAGCCGCTCTACACCGACGCGGATCTCGGCGGCCTGGACTTCCTCGACACCTATCCCGGTATCGCGCCGTACCTGCGCGGCCCGTACCCGACGATGTACGTGAACCAGCCCTGGACCATCAGGCAGTACGCCGGGTTCTCCACCGCCGAGGAGTCGAACGCGTTTTACCGGCGCAACCTCGCCGCCGGGCAGAAGGGCCTGTCCGTCGCCTTCGATCTCCCGACCCACCGCGGGTACGACAGCGACCACCCGCGGGTGGCCGGCGATGTCGGCATGGCGGGCGTCGCGATCGACTCGATCTATGACATGCGTCAGCTCTTCGACGGGATCCCGCTGGACAAGATGAGCGTGTCGATGACGATGAACGGCGCGGTGCTGCCCGTGCTGGCGCTCTACGTCGTCGCGGCCGAGGAACAGGGCGTGCCGAGCGAGAAGCTGGCCGGCACGATCCAGAACGACATCCTCAAGGAGTTCATGGTCCGCAACACCTACATCTACCCGCCGGGCCCCTCGATGCGGATCATCTCCGACATCTTCGGGTTCACCTCCCGGCGGATGCCGAAGTTCAACTCGATCTCGATCTCCGGGTACCACATCCAGGAGGCCGGCGCGACAGCTGACCTCGAGCTCGCTTACACCCTGGCCGACGGCGTCGAGTACCTCCGGGCAGGTCTCGGCTCCGGGCTCGACATCGACTCCTTCGCGCCGCGGCTGTCGTTCTTCTGGGCGATCGGGATGAACTTCTTCATGGAGGTCGCGAAGCTGCGGGCCGGCCGGCTGCTGTGGGCGAAACTCGTCAGCGACTTCGCCCCCAAGAGTCCGAAGAGCGCCAAGTCGCTGTCGCTGCGCGCCCACTGCCAGACGTCGGGCTGGTCGCTGACCGCGCAGGACGTGTTCAACAACGTCGCCAGGACCTGCATCGAGGCGATGGCCGCGACGCAGGGGCACACCCAGTCGCTGCACACCAATGCCCTGGATGAGGCGCTCGCGCTGCCCACCGACTTCTCGGCCAGGATCGCGCGCAACACCCAGCTGCTGCTGCAGCAGGAGTCGGGCACCTGCCGGGTCATCGACCCGTGGGGTGGCAGCGCGTATGTCGAGCGGCTCACCTACGAGCTGGCCCGCCGCGCCTGGGCGCATATCGAGGAGGTCGAAGCCGCCGGCGGCATGGCCCGCGCCATCGAGGCGGGCATCCCCAAGATGCGCGTCGAAGAGGCCGCGGCGCGGACCCAGGCCCGGATCGACTCCGGCCGGCAACCGGTCATCGGCGTCAACAAGTACCGCGTCGCGGGCGCGGACGACATCGACGTCCTCAAGATCGACAACCGCGCCGTCCGCGCCCAGCAGCTCGACAAGCTCCGGCGCCTTCGCGCCGAACGAGACGAGGCTGCCTGCCAGGCGGCGCTTGACCAGCTGACCAAGGCCGCCGCCAGCCCGCCGTCCGAGGACGGCAACCTGCTGGCGCTCGCCATCGACGCGGCCCGGAAGATGGCCACCGTGGGCGAGATATCGGATGCGATGGAGAAGGTCTTCGGCCGCTACACCGGGCACATCCGTACCATCAGCGGTGTGTACCGACAAGAGGCCGGCGACACCGCGAGCATCCAGCGGGTCCGGACCGCGACCGATGACTTCGCCCGCGCGCAGGGGCGCCGGCCTCGCATCCTCGTCGCGAAGATGGGCCAGGACGGCCACGACCGCGGTCAGAAGGTCATCGCCAGCGCCTTCGCCGACCTGGGTTTCGACGTCGACGTCGGCGCCTTGTTCCAGACTCCCGAGGAGGTCGCGCGGCAGGCCGTCGAGGCCGACGTTCACATCGTCGGCGTCAATTCACTCGCCGCCGGCCACCTGACGCTAGTGCCGGCGCTGAAGGACGCCCTCGCCGAGGCCGGCCGCGGCGACATCATGATCGTCGTCGGCGGCGTGATCCCGCCCCAGGACTACGACGAACTGCGCGCGGCCGGCGCGGCGGCGATATTCGGCCCGGGCACCGTCATTCCCGAGGCCGCCTATGACCTCATCGAGGCACTCGCTGCCCGCGGTGACCAGGCCCCATGACGGCCTGGCCCCCGCTCGGGGATGCGCTGCCGTGAGCGACACGGCAGCCGCCGGGCGATACGCGGACGCGGTACTCGCCGGTTCCCGTCCGGCCATCGCCCGGGCGATCACGCTGGTGGAGTCCAGCCGGCCCGACCACCGGGTGCTGGCCCAGCAGGTCCTGACCCGGCTGCTGCCGCACGCCAGCCAGGCCCGCCGGATCGGCATCACCGGCGTGCCCGGAGTCGGCAAGTCCAGTTTCATCGACCGGCTGGGCAGCCGGCTCCTCGACCAGGGCCACCGCGTCGCGGTCCTCGCGGTCGATCCGTCGTCGAGCCGGAGCGGTGGCAGCATCCTCGGCGACAAGACGCGGATGACCCGGCTCACGACCGACCCGAACTCCTTCGTCCGGCCGTCACCGACCTCGGGCACCCTCGGCGGCGTCGCGCGCGCGACCCGCGAGTCGCTGGTCATCATGGCCGCGGCCGGCTACGACGTCCTGCTGGTCGAGACCGTCGGGGTGGGCCAGTCCGAGGCGGCCGTCGCGGAGATGACCGACACGTTCCTGCTGCTCGCCCTCGCCCGCACCGGCGATCAGCTGCAAGGCATCAAGAAAGGTGTCCTCGAGCTCGCCGACGTCGTGGCCGTCAACAAGGCCGACGGGCCGCACGAACAGGAAGCCCGCCGCGCCGCCCGGGAGCTCTCGGGCGCGTTGCGGCTCATCGGTCAGCCCGCGGACGGCTGGGCGACGCCAGTCGTCACGTGCAGCGCGCTCACCGGCGCGGGCGTGCCCGAGGTGTGGGATCTCCTGCAGGCACACGAAAAGGCCCTGCGCGAGAGCGGCGAGCTCGAGCGCCGCCGCCGCGACCAGCAGGTCAGCTGGATGTGGTCACTGGTGCGGGACCAGCTGATCGACCGGCTCCGCGAGGATCCTGAGCTTTGCGCCATCGCGCCGCAGCTGGAGTCCGAGGTCCGCTCCGGCGCACTCAGTGCCGGGCTCGCCGCCGAGCGGCTCGTCTCGGCGTTCCTGCCCACCCCGGGGTAGTCATCCTCAGAAGTCGTCGTCAAAGGACACGTCACCGCTGACGCCGACCTGGTAGGCCGAGACCCGGCGCTCGAAGAAGTTGGACAGCTCCTGCACGTCTTGCAGCTCCATGAAGGCAAACGGGTTCGACGATCCGTACAGAGGCTCGATGCCTAGCTGCGCCAGCCGCCGGTCGGCGACGTGCTGAAGATATTCCCGCATGTCGGCCAGGGACATCCCGGAAATGCCCGGCCCGAGGAGATCGGCGGCGAACTGGACTTCGCACTCGATGGCCTCGGCGAGCATATCGCGCACCTGTGAGGTGAGCTCGGCGTCGAACAGCTCGGGCTCCTCGGCGCGGACGGTGGCCACGACGTCGAACGCGAACGCCATGTGCATGGACTCATCCCGGAACACCCAGTTCGTGCCGGACGCGAGCCCATTGAGCAGGCCACGTGAGCGCAGGAAGTAGACGTAGGCGAACGCGCCGTAAAAGAACAGCCCTTCGATGCAGGCCGCGAAGCAGATCAGGTTCAGCAGGAACGCCCGCCGGTCCGCCGCCGTGCGCAACTCGCGCAGCTCGTAGACCGAATCGATCCAGCGGAAGCAAAACTCGGCCTTGCGCCTGATCGACGGGATGTTCTCCACCGCCGCGAACGCCGCGGACCGCTCGGCGTCGTCGGGGACGTAGGTGTCGAGCAGGGTGAGGTAGAACTGGACGTGCACGGCCTCCTCGAACAGCTGCCGGGACAGGTACAGGCGGCCCTCCGGGGAGTTGACGTGCTGGTAGAGGTTGAGGACCAGGTTGTTGGCGACGATCGTGTCCCCGGTGGCGAAGAACGCGACCAGCCTGCTGACCAGGTGCCGCTCGGCCGGTGACAGCCGGCGCAGGTCCGCCAGGTCGGAGTGCAGGTCGACCTCCTCGACCGTCCAGGTGTTCTTGATCGCGTCCCGGAACCGGTCGTAGAAGTGCGGGTAGCGCATCGGGCGCAGCGTCAGGTCCATGCCGGGATCAAGCAGCATGCCGCGGCGACCGGCCGGGCGGGCACCGGCGGAGTCCGTACTGCGGGTGTCGCTGATAGTCACTGGCATGCCTCGCAGGTCTCGGGGTTCTCCAGCGAGCACGCGATCGCGTCGCTGTCTGGGGCTGGGCTGAGCCCGGCGCCGGTACTGGCCGCGGCCCGGCCAGCCTCGGTGCTGGCGGGCGGTGCGGCTACCGTGACGGTGGCCTGCTGGATCCTGGTCGCCGGGCGCGACCGCAGGTAATAGGTGGTCTTCAGCCCGGACTTCCACGCATGCAGGTACATCGACGACATCTTCCCGATCGACGGGGCGGCCAGGAACAGGTTCAGCGACTGGCTCTGGTCGATGAACGGCGCCCGCGCCGCGGCCAGGTCGATCAGCGCCCGCTGCGGCAGTTCCCAGGCGGTGCGGAACAGCGCGCGGGTCTCGGCGGGCAGCTCGGTGATGCCCTGAACCGACCCGTCGGCCTGCTTGATCTGCTCACGGACCCGGTCGGTCCACAGCCCATGCGCTTTCAGCTCGGCCACCAGCGCGGTGTTGACCTGGAGGAACTCCCCGGACATGGTCTCGCGCTTGAAGAGGTTGGACACCTGGGGCTCGATGCACTCATAGCACCCGGCGATCGAGGCGATGGTCGCCGTCGGGGCGATCGCGACCAGCAGGGAGTTACGCAACCCCGTTGCCGCTATTCGCTTGCGCAGTGCCGACCATCGCTGCTCCTGCGTGCCGGACACTGCCCACAAGTCGGGCTGGAGCTTTCCGGCCGCCGCCCTGGTCTCGCCGAAGGCCGGATGCGGCCCGTGGGCTTCCGCTAGCCCGGCTGAGGCCTCCAGCGCGGCCAGGTAGATCTCCTCGGCGAGCCGGGCGGACAGCTCGCTGGCCGCATCGGAGTCGAACGGCAGCCGCAGCGCGAAGAACACGTCCTGAAGACCCATGACGCCCAGGCCGACCGGCCGCCAGCGCGGATTCGAGGCGGCCGCCTGCTCGCTCGGGTAGAAGCCGAGGTCGATCACCCGGTCCAGGAACGGCACCGCCATCGCGACCGTGTGGCGCAGCTTGTCCCAGTCCAGCTGGGGGCGGCCGTCCGGCCCGGCGGTCAGGTGCCTGGCCAGGTTGATCGAGCCGAGGTTGCAGACCGCGGTCTCGGTGTCCGTCGACACCTCGGTGATCTCCGTGCACAGGTTGGACAGGTGCACCACGTTCCCCGCCAGCCCGGTCTGGTTGCACTTGGCGTTGGACGCGTCCTTGAACGTCATCCAGCCGTTCCCGGTCTGGGCCAGCGTCCGCATCATCCGGGCGTACAGGTCGCGGGCTTTGACCTGCCGCACGTACCGGCCGTCGGCCTCGGCCTGGCGGTAAGCCGCCTCGAACGCCTCGCCCCACAGGTCGGGCAGCCCCGGCACCTGGTCGGGGTCGATCAGCGACCACATCTCGTCGGCCTCGACCCGGCGCATGAACTCATCGGGGATCCAGTTGGCCAGGTTGAGGTTGTGCGTGCGCCGGGCGTCCTCGCCGGTGTTGTCGCGCAGCTCGAGGTACTCCTCGATGTCGGGGTGCCAGGGCTCCAGGTAGACACACGCGGCGCCCTTGCGGCGACCGCCCTGGTTGACCGCGGCGACCGAGGCGTCCAGCGTGCGCAGCCAGGGCACGATCCCGTTGGACTGCCCGTTCGTGCCGCGGATCAGAGCGCCGCGGGAGCGGATCCGGGACCAGGCGATGCCGATGCCGCCGGAGAACTTGCTCAGCCTGGCCACCTGCGCGTACCGGGCGTAGATGGAGTCCAGGTCGTCGCGCGGTGAATCGACCAGGAAGCACGAGGACATCTGGGGATGGCTGGTCCCGGCGTTGAACAGGGTCGGCGAGCTGGGCAGGTACGCCATCTCCGACATCAGCCGGTAGAACCCGATCGCCTCGGCCGGGGTAGCGGACAGCCCGGCGGCGACCCGCAGCAGGAAGTACTGCGGCGTCTCGATCACTTGACGGGTGGACGGGTGGCGCAGCAGGTATCGGTCGTAGACGGTCCTGATGCCGAAGTACTCGAACTGCAGGTCCGCGCGGACGTCGACCGCGTCGTCCAGCTTGCGGGCGTTGTCCTTGACGAACTTCGCGGTCTCGTTCCCGATCAGGCCCTCGGCGTGGCCCAGGCTGATCGCCTGGCTGAACGACGCGATGCCCTGCCCCCGCACCTCCTTGTCGATGTACGCGGCCAGCAGCCGGGCCGCGAGCCGCGAGTACTGCGGCTCCCCGCCGGTCATCTCCGCTGCCGTCTGGATCGACAGCCGGTCCAGCTCGGCCGTGGTCGCCCCGTCGTACAGGCCGCTGATCGTCTTGGTCGCAACCCGCATCGGATCCACGTCATCCAGGCCGCCGGCGCACCGCTCCACCGCGCGCACGATCTTGTTCACGTCGACTGGCTCGGTATCGCCGTTGCGCTTGCGCACCTGCATGCGCCCCGGGCGCACGCCAGCATCCCGGGCCGCCCGGCCCGTCCTCGAAGCCGGGCCTGCCTTGGCCGCCGTGCTTATGGCACCGGGCCGGGAATCTGTAACCGTCATGGCTCTCTCCTCGCGCGCTCGCTGCGGAAGGCCCGCGCAGCCCTGGACGGACTGCAGAACCAGCTATGGGTCACCACCATATGTAGGAGCGAAGGGCAAACCAAGCACCACATATCGTGTCGGCGTGTCGGCCGTCAGGCCTGGCTCCACTGGCCGGTGGTCACGTCGAAGACGGCGCCGCTCAGCTCGCCCAGCCTGCTCTTGGCTACCCGCTGCGAATCGGTGCGGGGCAGGTCATCTTCTGGTTGCCAGAACCGCGGCACCTTGAACGCGGCGAGCCGGGCCCGGCAGTACTCGGCGAGCTCGCCCGGCGTGGCATGGCCGGCGACATAGTAGGCCTTGACCTCCTCGCCGCGGATCTCGTCAGGCACGGCGCAGACGGCCGCCAGCCGGACGGCGGAGTGGGTCAGCAGGATCTCCTCGACCTCGCGGGCCGCGATGTTCTCGCCGCCGCGCCTGATCATGTCCTTGAGCCGTCCGACGTGATACACGCGGCCACGGCCATCCATCCGGCCCAGGTCGCCGGTGTGGAACCAGCCGCCATCCATCGCCGCCGCGGTCGCGGCGGGATCGTCGAGGTAGCCATCCATCATGCCGGGCCCGGTCAGGGCGATCTGCCCGGTTTCCCCGGCCGCCACCGGCTGGCCCGCGGCGTCCACGATGCGCACCTGGCGGTAACTGACGGGCTGGCCGAGGCATCCGGTGCCGACGAGCTCGTCATGATCGCGGTCGGTCACCCGCAGGTCGGCCCCGGTCTCGGTCATGCCGAACGCTTCGTACCAGGGCACGCCCCAGCGCTCTTCGAGCTCGCGGTGCAGGGCCTTCGGGATCGCCGAGCACTGCACGACGCGGACGACGTGCTCGCGGTCCTGCGGGTCGGCTGGCATGCGCAGCAGCAGCGTCGGCATCGCGCCCAGGCAGTAGAAGTAGGTGACCCGGTGCTGGCGGACCTTCGCCCAGAACGACGACGGGTGGAAGCCGTCCAGGACGACCAGCTCGGCGCCCGAAAGTAGCCCCGCGGCCACGTTCCACTGCGGGTCGATGTAGTGGAACGGCTGAGCGGTCAGCAACACGTCGCTGGCCGTGAGATAAGGGAACTCCGTGACCAGCCCGGCTGCGAGCTGGGTCCAGTACCGGTGCGGGAGCACGCAGCCCTTGGGCCGCCCGGTGGTGCCCGAGGTGAACTGGATGTTGGCGGTGTCAGCCGGACCGGGTTCGGTGTCGGCCGGCGGCCGGGCGCTGCCTGCCGTGGCCGCCGCCGCGATGACCTCGACGGGATGTAGCTGCCGCAGCGCGGGCACGTCCGCAGGGAGGCGCTCCAGCAGCGGCTCGAACTCGGCACCAGCCACGATGCCCGAGGCGTGGCAGGCGCGCAGCACGTGCTCGGCGTCGGCCGTCTGGTACCTGGTGTTGACGGGGACCATCACCGCGCCGAGCCGCGCGAGGGCGAGCCAGGTCAGCGGGAACGCGGGCCGGTTCGCCAGCATCACCGCGATCCGGTCCCCTGGCCGTACCCCGCGCTCGCGCAACGCCAGCGCGTAGCCAGCCGTCAGCCGGTCCACGTCCGCGAACGTGAACCGCTCGCCGGGGTCGAACGTCCAGGCCACCCGGTCCGGCCAGCGTCGTGCCGCCGCATCCAGAGCGCCGACGAGAGTGCCGGCCGGACGCCAGGCGTTAGCCGGCACGGCTTCCCGCCGGGTCGCTGGCGGCCCCGGGGGCCACGGTCAGCGCGGCGAAGTCCGTCTCTGCCGCCATGGCTTCCTCGAGCGCGCATTCCGCGCCCCGGTCCAGCGCCTGCTTGGCCAGCGCCAGCGCCAGCGGGGGCTGATCGCGCAGCCGGGCGGCGATCCCGGCCGCGAGGATTTCGTGCTCCCCCGCCGGGGCGACCCGGTTCACCAGCCCCAGCTCCAGCGCGCGGGGGGCGCCGAACCTGTCGCCGAGCAAGAGCAGTTCCTTGGCGCGGACCGGGCCTACCAGCAAGGGCAGCAGCCGGGAGATGCCTCCGGTCACGCTGAGGCCGACCGATACCTCAGGGAACCCGAACTGCGCGTCCTGTGCGGCGACCACGAGATCGCAGCCGAGCGCGAACTCGCAGCCGGCGCCGAGCGCGTACCCGTGCACGGCCGCGATGACCGGGCCGGGAAAACGCCGGATGGCGCGGGTCACTTCCTGGATCCCGTCGACCCGGAGGCGGGTCGCCAGCACCGTTTCGGCCGGCACCGGCTCCTTCAGATCGTGCCCGGAGCAGAACGCGCGGCCGCGGCCAGCCAGGATGACCACCCTGGCCCCGTCCTGTCCGGCCTGGCCCAGAGCCGTCACCAGGCCTGCGGTCAGCTCGGGCACGACCGCGTTGAGCCGGTGCGGGCGATTCAGGTAAATCCGCGCGACGGAGTCTGCCAGCTCGTACTCGACGACCACATCAGGTCCTTTCCCTGGTGTCCCTGACGAGCACCATAGGGGACGGGTTTCACTCCCGCGGCCACGGGCGGCCTGCCGGATCGTGGGCGTGCAGCTCGAAAGCGGGGAACTGCCGGGGCTCCAGCTGCCAGCGGAATCGGTACACGGCCGCCACGATGGCACCTGCCTGGCCGGGATCGGGCGCCGCCGGGCGATCGGATAGGGGGCCGGACAGCGGGGCGGTCATCAGGAGCATCGGGGACTCCCCTGAGGTCTCCGGCGCGACGTGCGGCGCCCGATATCCGGTCACCGGTAGCAGGCTCGCGCCATGCCGCTGATAAAAACGGAGCCGGCGGAACCGGAGCCCGGCCTCGCCCGATTCGCAGCCCGGCTCGTCTGGATCGTCGATGTCGAACACCAGCAGCGTGAATCCCGCGTCCTCCAGCCGCGCGGTCAGCTGCTCCCACAGCAGCCCGCCCAGTCCCTGCCCGCGCTGGGCTTCATCGACCACGAAATAGCGCAGGAAGATCCAGCCGGTGCTGCCGAGCGGGCGGAGCATGGCGAAGCCGGATGGCTGCCCGTCCCGGACCAGGGCCAGGGCGAGCTCGTCGTCGCGGCGCTGAGCGGTCACGGCGGCGAAGTCAGCTCGCTGGTGCGGCGGGAACCCCTCCTCGTAGATTCGCCCGAGCACCGTCATCGCCGCCGGGTCCAGGGTCTCGGCAGGTTCCAGGCGATAGGCGCCTTCAGTCATGCGTCGAGGGTCTCACGCAGCTCGCGGGCGGCGGCGACCAGGTTCCGCCGGGCCGGCCCGGTTCACCAGCAGCCAATCTGCTCCGCCGCGATGCGGGCGGGTTCCGTATACAGTCGGACTTGTGCTGGTCCGGCCGCCTGGGACGTCCGGTCGAGTTCGCGAGGAGAACCCGTGCCAATGCCCGCTGACCCGGCCGCGCCGGGGCCCGCCCTGGCTGATGGCGGGAGCCTGGTGGCCACGCTGCCGGGACGGTCCTACACCGATCCCGATGTCTTTGCCCGCGAGCGGGAAGCGATCTTCGAAGGTCACTGGTTCTGCGCGGCGCGCGGGGCCGACCTGGCTGATCCCGGCCAGTTTCAGGTCGTGCAGATCGGCCGGGAGAGCGTCCTGATCGTCCGGCACCACGACGGCGGGCTGCGCGGCTTCCTGAACGTGTGCCGCCACCGGGGTTCCCGGCTCTGCGTCGAGGAATCCGGTCAGGTGAAGCGCACGCTGCGCTGCGGCTATCACGCCTGGACCTATGACCTGGACGGCCGGCTGGTCGCGGCGCCCAACCTGGCCACGATGGCCGACATCGACCGCGGCCGCTACGGGCTGCTCCCGGTGCCGCTGCGCGACTGGCTGGGATACGCCTGGGTCAGCCTGGCCGGCCAGCCGCCGTCGTTCGAGGACACCGTCATCGGCTCGGTGACCGAGCGGCTCGGCGACCCGGACGCGATAGAGCGCTATCAGGTCACCGACCTCGCACTCGGGCAGCGGATCAGCTACGACGTCGCGGCGAACTGGAAGCTCATCATCGAGAACTTCATGGAGTGCTACCACTGCGCCACCATCCATCCGGAACTGATCAGCGTGCTGCCGGAATTCGCGCGCGGGTACGCCGCACAGTATTACGTCGGCCACGGCGCCGCCTTCGCGGACCGGGCCGAGGGGTTCACCGTGGACGGCCGCGGCGGATTCGGCGCGCTTCCCGGGATCTCCCCCGACCAGGACCGCCGCTATTTCGCCGTCACCGTCCGGCCGCAGGTCTTCCTCAACCTGGTCCCCGACCACGTCATCGTGCACCGGATGTATCCGCTTGCCACCGACCGGACCACGGTGGTCTGCGACTGGCTGTTCAGCCCCCAGATCGTGGCGTCCGGGCAGGACGTCTCCCGGTCGGTGGAGCTGTTCGACCGGGTCAACCGGCAGGACTTCGCCGCCTGCGAGCGCACCCAGCCCTCGATGACCTCCCGGGCCTACCGAGACGGCGGCGTCCTGGTCCCCAGCGAGCATCACATCGCCCGGTTCCATGACTGGGTAACCCGTCACGGCTGAGCGGCGGTACCCGCAGTCCCCGGCGCCTAGGGCCAGGTCACGGTCGCCTGGCCGCCCATACGGTCCTCGCGGTGCGGACGGTGAGGTCGCCGCGCTGCAGCACGCCGTCGGGCCCGTTGCTGTCGATGAGGATGTCGAGCGTGGCCAGGTCCTCGGTGCTCATCCGGCCGTCGAGGCCAGACCGGATACGCCGCAGGAAGGCCTGAGCGTACCGGCTAGAGGCGGCGGGAAGCGGCGAGGCCAGGTCGATGACGAAAGGCCGCTCGGCGTCGATGGTGAAGCCGGCCCGGGACAGCCGCGGGCCCCAGTCGGAGCCGAGATGCGGCATCTCGGTGGCTTGCTGCTCGGCGAGGACGGCATGGCAGCGCGCTTCGAGTCCGGGGCGGCCAAGGCCGAGGTCGTCGGGCAGGAAGAACGGAAAAGAGACCATCTCGGCCACCACTAGCAGCCCGCCGGGCCGGAGGGTGGCGAAGATCCCGGCCAGGACCCGGTCGGGATCTGCCACGTGGTGCAGTGACGAAGACGCCCAGACCAGGTCGACCGCGTCGATGTCGGGCCACGCCGTGTCCAGGTCCGCCTGGACGGAGCGGATCCGGTCGGCCACCCCGAGACCGCGGGCTTTGCTGCTGAGACGTTGCAGCATTTCCGCGGATACGTCCAGGGCGATCACGTCGGCCGCCTCGAACCGCCCGAGCAGAGCGAAGGTGCCGGTACCGGTCCCGCTGCCCAAGTCGAGGATCCGGCGGGGAGGCGGGTCGGCGGCCAGCTGGCGGATCCAGCCGGTCACTTCGGACAGGTAGGAGTGCAGGACCTCGGCGTCAAGGTCCAGGAGCTCGGCCATGGCCGCGTCTCTCTCGGCGGCGGAGTGGTCCTGGTGGTGATGATGGCTTCCCATGCCGGCAGCCTACGAGTTCCCTGGGCTGCCCGGTGCTTCGTCGCGCGCCGATCAGGATAACGGTTCCCTGCTTACCCGGCTGTCTCGCTATTTCGAATCCGATGCCTTTATTGGCCCCGGTAATCAGGGCGATCCTCGGTTGGCATTTATGGCCCCTTCTTCTCATATAGTCAGCCCGGGCCTGCCACGCCCGATGCACTCGTTGCCCGCCGGTAATTCTGGTGTTATTCTTCCGAATGCTTTCCTAAGCCGATCCGGAGGTGTGAATTTACATGTTGCGCCAAATTTATACTATTATTGCCGCTGCAGCGATGCTGGTCCTCAGCGCACTACCGGTTTCTGCGGCCACCATGTCATCCAGCACCCACAAGATCTCCTTCCCGAGCCTGCATGGCGTCGACGCGTGGGGCAGTTTTACCAAAACTGGCGCAACGGTCCGGGTTGCCGTGTGTGCCGGAGTTGCTGGTCACGGTGTCCCCGCTGTCGGTGCGGTCGCGCTGGCTTCGAATGCCAACAACAGCAAGTCGAGCAGATTCGCCGCGCTGGCCATCGGATACCACCAAGCCTCCTGCAAGACCGAGAACCTGCTTTACACCAACCATCTCCGCATCTACACGTTCATCCTTTCCAGCCACGGGAAGATCTCGGCACAGAGCAAGACCGAGACGATCTACTGACGCTGGCGTGCCAGGATCCTGGCATGACCATCAGGCTCGGCAGCACGGTGATTAACTGCGCGGACATCGAGCTAATGACCAGCTTCTGGTCCCGGGCTCTCGGCCTTGTTCCCTTCTAAAGGCCAACGCCAGCGTGGCGGCTGTGTGCCACGGTCCGGCCTGCCCGCCCGCTCACCATCGAGGCCACGGTGAGCGCGTGATCGCCCCGCCCTCGCCCTGGACGCCACAGCCGCTACACAAAACCGCTACCATCACGCAGGCGGAGGGGGTTCTCCGGGGTTACCGCGGTGGATCCGGGCACCGCGGTGGATCCGGTGCGCGGGAGTACCCCGGATCAGCCACGGAACCCGGATCCGCCACGCACATAACCGGCGGAAGTGGACAAAATGTCCGTTGCGGCGGCGCGATGTGGCGACGCGCCGGGGCGGTGGCATACGGACCCTTCTTAAGCCGGCGGAGCAGCCGGATCAGGGCTGGCGGCGAGATACCGGGTGTTATCCCGGTCAGGCCGCGGCTTTCCAGGTGGTGCCGGGCGAGGATGTCGCCCAGCTCGGCGGGGGGCGAGCGGGTGAAGGGTGAGAACAGAGCCGGCTTCAGTGGCAGAAGTGAGGACCGGGGTGCGGGCCGGGGCCGGGGCCGAGGGCGCCGTCGACGAGCCGGAGCACCTCGGGCCCGCCGTAGGAGAGGCGGCAAACTGCGCTGCTTTCATTTCGCTCAACCTGTCGGCCCTTGACGGTAGTCTCGGCAGGCGGGTGCGCGGATAAGAGGGGCGGGCAGCGACATGGCGGCGCAGACCCCGGAGGTAGACGTCCGGGACAACATGGAATCGCTTTGCTACGACGCGGTGATCGACGGCGAGGTGATCGGCACGGTCGTGTACGAATACTCGGGGCCCAGGATCGTGTTCCTGCACACGATCGTCGATCCGGAATTCCGCGGCCGGGGGATCGGCACCACGCTGGTCACGGCGGCGCTGGACGACGTCCGGGCCAGGGGCCTGAAGCTGAGCAACTACTGCAACTTCGTGTCAGCGTTCATCGGCGCCCATCCGCAGTACGCGGACTTGCTGGACCCCGAGCACCCCGGCCTCCCGCACGGCCTGTGACCCGGCCGGACCAGCACTGTCAGTGCGGGATACCAGAGATCAGGTCGCCCGCGCGGGCCAGCAGCGAGGTGCGCGGGGACCGGCGGGCTGATTCCAGCCGGTCCGCCGTGCGATAGAGCGCGTACAGGCCGTGCACGCCGGCCCAGCGGGCCGGCTCGGGCTCCCAGGAAGGCGAGTGGTGGCCCACCCAGGGCAGCGTGGTGAGCGGGCTTGGGACGCCGCGCACCAGGTCGGCGAGCGTACGGCCGGCCAGGTTGGCGGCGGCGACCCCGTGGCCGGAGTAACCGCCCGCCCAGCCCAGGCCGGTCCGCGGATCCAGGGTGACCGTGGCGCACCAGTCCCTCGGTACCCCGAGCACCCCGCTCCAGGCGTGGTCGATCCCGGCCCGCGCCGCCGCGGGGAACATCCGGCGCAGGATCCGGCCGAGCTGAGCCACCGTCGACGACGCGATCGCGCCATCGGCATCGAGTCCCGAGCCGAAACGGTACGGGATACCGCGTCCGCCGAGCGCGATCCGCCCGTCGGGGGTGCGCTGCGCGTAGACGTAGGCGTGGGCCTCATCGCTGAGCGTCTCGAAGCCGTCCCAGCCGATCGATTTCCAGGCCTCGTCGTCCAGCGGACCGGTGATGATCATCGAGCTGTTCATCGGCAGCAGCGTCCGGTGCTGCCCCGGCAGGCCCGCCGTGAACCCCTCGGTGCAGCGCAGCACGTAAGGCGCGCGCACCTGGCCGGCCGCCGTGTCCGCCCGTCCGGCTGAGATCGAGGTCACCGGGGTCGCCTCGTACAGCAGCACACCCGCGCGGGTCACCACCTCGGCCAGCCCGGCGGCCAGGTCGGCCGGCTGGACCCGGGCGCAGTGCGGGGAGTACAGCGCCCCGACCGCGCCGGTGACCCGGAGCCGTCCGTCGAGCTCGGCCTTTTCCAGGTACCGAACGATCCCTGGTCCGTCCCCCCAGTCACGTTCAGCCTCCAGGCGCTGGCGCAGCCGGGCGTCCTGCGCCGCGGAGGTGGCCACGGTGAGCGTGCCGCCCTTCACCAGCCCGGCGTCGATGCCTTCGTCCGCGCAGACGCCGGCCACCTCATCGACGGTCTCGCGGAGCCGCTGCTCGAGCTCGCGGACGCCCTCCCGCCCTCGCGGACCCCTGGCGTAGCGGGCGCGCGAACCTGGCAGGGTGGCGGTCACCCAGCCGCCGTTCCGGCCGGAGGCCCCGAATCCGGCGAAGTTCGCCTCGAGCACGATGACCCGCAGCCCGGGATCGGCTCGCTTGAGGTAGTAGGCGGTCCACAGACCGGTGTAGCCGCCACCCACGACGCACACGTCGGCCTCGGCGCCGCCCGGCAGCGGCGGCCGCCGCGGTCGGCTGGCGCGGGCCTGCCACCAGTACGAGACCTCCCCGTTGCGCACGCGAAGACCTCCCCGGACAGGCGCAGCACTGCTCGTTCCGAATATAGATTTGTCCGGCCGGGCTGGCTGCCTCTGTCGGCGTCGGCGACCGCCGGCGGGTAGCGTCAGAGTATGCGACTTGGGGTACTCGACGTGGGTTCTAACACGGTGCACCTGCTCGTGGTAGACGCCTACCCGGGGGCGCGGCCCATGCCTGCCTTCTCGCACAAGGTGGAACTCAAGCTCGCCGCTCACCTCAACGGGAGCTCGCTGTCCGGAGCGGGCGAGAGCAGCTTGCGCGATGTCGTGGCAGAGTCGCTGCGGATTGCGGAAGACAAGGGGGTCGAGGAGATCATCGCGTTCGCGACCTCGGCGGTCCGGGAGGCCGAGAACGGCGAGCAGGTCCTGGCCAGGATCCGCGAGCAGACCGGGGCCCAGATCAACGTGATGACCGGCCTGGAGGAAGCACGGCTCACGTTCCTGGCCGCCCGGCGCTGGTTCGGCTGGTCATCCGGGCGCCTGCTCGTGCTCGACATCGGCGGCGGCTCGCTGGAGGTGGCATCGGGCATCGACGAGGAGCCGGACGCGGTGGCCTCGCTGCCGCTGGGCGCCGGGCGCCTGACCAGGGACTGGATCAGCTCCGACCCGGCGTCGCCGCCGGAGATTCGCCGCCTGCGCAGGCATGTGCGAGCCGAGATCGCCCGGGAAACCGGCGGCATGCTGAGGCAAGGCCCCCCCGATCAAGTGGTGGGGACCTCGAAGACCTTCCGCCAGCTCGCCAGGATCGCCGGCGCGGCTCCGTACGGCGCAGGCCCCTACGTCGAGCGGGTGCTGCGGCACGCTGACGTAGCGGCCCTGGCCAAACGGCTGCCCACGATGACTGCGGCCGAACGGGCCCGGCTGCCTGGCGTATCAGCCAGCCGGACGCCGCAGCTTCCGGCCGGAGCCATCGTGGCCGACGCCATCCTCGACTTGCTCGGCGTCGATCAGCTTGAACTGTGCCCGTGGGCCCTGCGTGAGGGCGTGATCTTGCGGCGCCTGGACCGGCTCGCGCAAGGCCTGGCCCCCGTGACCTGAACCCGCAAAACCCGGGGCTAGTTGCCGCTGCCGGGGACGATGCGGATGCCCTCGGTGTGCTCGTCGTCATCGATGATGTTGGCCCGCGCCGGGCCGCGCTTATCGGCCGCCTGGACCGGCTGCGCTGACGTCGGCTGGGACGGGTTCGGCTGGGACGAGCCCGGCTGGGACGAGCCCGGCTGGGACGAGCCCGGCTGGGACGAGGCCGATACCTGCTGGGAGGAAACCGCGGGCCTGGCCGGCGCCTGGGCGGCCGGCTTCGGGCCTACCCGGAGTCCGCCGGTGGGGCCGTTCGGGCCGGCTGGCGCGGGGCGCGGTCCGCCCGCGGAGTCCGACCCGGCGGCGATCGACTTGGCGGTGGCCTGATCGACCTCGTCCTCGAGCGACAGGCGGGAGGTCTCCGCCGCGACCAGACCCGAGACCCCGTCCAGGATCTCGGTCAGCCGCTTGATCGTTTCCGAGTGCCGGTTAGACAGCAGGTTCAGGCGGCGCTCGGCGCCATCGTGAATCGCGGTGGCCCTGGCCGTCGCCTCGTCGAGCGCCTTCTTGGCCTGTGCTTTCGCGCTGGCCAGGGCGCTCTCGGACTTCTTCTTCGCCTCGGAGGTGGTGTGCTCGGCCTCGGCCCGCGCGGCGGTCACGGTCTTCTCGGCCTCGGCCCGCGCGGAGGTGATGGCCCGCTCGGCCTGCTCCTGAGCCGCGGTGAGCATGCGCTCGGCCTGCTCGCGCGCCTCGGCCCGGGACTTGTCCGCCTCCGCCTGGGCTTCGTTGCGCTGCCTG
>Ga0302308_10001479_pt1 | contig 18993 bp, 10 predicted proteins | sample III_Palsa_E3_3_FD_200531 | JGI IMG/M metagenome (GOLD analysis project Ga0302308, IMG submission 200531) | Peat permafrost microbial communities from Stordalen Mire near Abisko, Sweden - III_Palsa_E3_3 | ecosystem: Environmental > Terrestrial > Soil > Palsa > Peat permafrost | place: Sweden...
CGCGCGTGGGGTCGCCCATCAGCACCACCCGGCGCATTCCCTCGGGGTAGCGCGTGGTTGGCGTGCTGACCACGCCAAGCACCAGGTTCGCGGTATTCAGCCCCGGCTCCCGGTCCACCGGTGCCGGGGAGCCCGACTCGTCGAGATCGTATTCGGCGAACGTGCCCGGGGCGCCGCCCGGGTCCGGCGACCGGATGATCTGCGGAATGAGCTCGTAGGGGTAGACGGTGCCGCGGCGGCGGGCCCGGATCACCTTCTGCGTGTAGGAGTTCAGCTCGCGCAGCGGCTCTGGCGGCGGGTCGGTGACCTGGAGCGTCAGCCCGGCGCCCGGCGGCCGGGACATCCGCAGCATCTGCTCGCGGATCCTGCCGTCCGGGACGGCCATCTTGAACTGCACCATCACCTGCTCCAGGCCGAGGCCTTCGGTGCGCGGCGCGAGCGACCTGATCACCTGGTCGAACTCGTCGAGCGTGGCGTCCAAGACCGGCCATACGTAGAGCTTGACCCGGTTCCAATCCAGCCTGGCCAGCTCGCGGTCGGCCGAACGGGCCGCGCGCAGGCTGTCCAGGCAGTCGTCCAGGGCGCGCTCGAGCTGCGGCAGGCCGCGGACCCGTCCGTCCTGGTCGCGCAAGATGGTCAGGTCGCGGACGTCGGCCAGCACCATGAGCCGCTGATCGTCGGGCACCTCGCGACCCTGGATGCGGAACAGGTGCACGTCGGGCGCCGCGGGCAGCCGGGTCAGCTCGAACCGGGAGAACCGCCACAGGCCCAGGCGTTCGGCGATCATCGGGTGCAGGTAACGCTGGGTGCGGTCCTCCTCCGGCACACCGTCCGGTCCCAGGCGGAAGGTGAACCAGGCCGGCCAGCCGTCGCCCGGCCTGTGCACCGCCGGCGAAGCCTCGGGGGGGATCGGGGGGGTCGTCCCCCCCGGAGCCAACACCGCCACCGCGACCCGCTGAACGGCGGGCGGGATGACGCCGAGCTTGTCGCGGATCCGCGCGGCGCGGGCGTCAGGGTCGCCGTCGGCCTCGTCCTCGGGGGTCTGGGAGGTCACGTAGAGGTCTACGAGCACGGTACGGCCGACCGCGAGGGCGTCGGCCAAATCGGGCAGGCCGGATTCGGCCGCGCTTTCCGTGCCCTCGGCTACGGTCGCGATGACCAGGTAGTCCTGTCCGTCGTGGGTGTACTCGGCGGTTAGCAGCGGGCGACCGCTGCGCTCGGAGACTTGTACGTTTTCCAGGAGCCTGATCCGGTAGTAGCGCCGGGTCATCACCTCGAGCATGACCGCGTGGTCCCGCTCGGTGAAGATGCCGAGGATCGGCGCGCCTGAGGCGACGATGGCGTCGATCTGGACCGCCCTGGCCTGGGGGTCGGATGATAGGTGGTCGAGTTCCGCGCGCACCTGCTGCTGGGCCCGGACCCGTTCGGCGGCGATGACCGGGGCGTCGAAGCACCGGTACCTGACCTGCCGAGCCAGATCGCCGACGACGGGGTAACGCAACTGGGTGGCCGACATCAGCTGGTCGACGACCCGCCGGTAGTCGTCGCGGGCGTCGTCCGGCAGCGCTTCCGGATCGCGCAGCTGCCAGCGCAGCAGTTCGGCCACGACCGGCACGTGGGTGGCCGCACGCCGGTGGGCCAGGAAGATCCGGTACAGCGCCGGTCCGAGCTCAGGCGAGGGCTCCAGTTCGGTGACCCCGTAGTGGGCGAGGGTCCGGCGCAGCTTGATCCGGAACGACTCGGGTAGGCCCTCTGCGTCGGCGTCCACCGAGCGCAGGTAGGCGTGCAGGTACTCCTGCTGGTTGTGGGCGGCCTCGGCGTCCACTGCGGCTTCGTCGTCGGCTTCGGTCTCACTGGGCACCCGGCGGTTACGCCACAGTGCGGAAATGTCGGCGAAGATCCGCAGGATATTGGTCTCGCCGGCCAGCAGCTTGGGGTCGCCGGCCGGTAGCTTGGCTCGCGCGGCGGCCAGCCTCTTCAGCTGCCGTGCGGCTTCATCTCCGTCGATGTCGAAGCCCAGCACCATGGAGCGCAGGGCTTCCAGAGCGTCGGCGGCGTCCCACGCCGGGTCGTGCTGGTCGCCGCCCGCGCCGGCCAGCGCGCTCAGGTCGACCCGGGCATCTGACTCGCGGCCGCCGCTGGCCTGCAGTTCCGGATCCTGCTCGATCCTGACCAGCTTGGCACCCGTCTCGACCTGAGTGTTGACGTCGGCGAGCACCTCGGCGACCCGGCCGGCCACCGGGGCGCGCAGCGCGGTCTCCAGCTTCATGCTCTCCACGATGGCCACGACGTCGCCCTCCGCGACCTCGTCGCCGACGCCGACCGTCATGGCCACCACCATGGCCGGGGCGGGGGCGCGGACCAGCCCGGCCTCGCCGCCGGAGATCCGGTGCACCGCTCCGTCGACCTCGACCAGGTAGTCCGGACCCTGCGCGACCGAGAGCACGTCGAAGCGCTGGCCGCCGACGCCGAGGGTGAGCTCGAACCGGCCCGACCGCTCGACATCGGCTTCCACCGTACGGCCGTCCAGCTCAACCCGGTACCGGGTCGGCCGCGGCCGGGATACCCGGAGCCGGTAGGCCTCGGCGCCGACGCGGACGTCGGCCTGATACCACGTCTCGTGCCCCACTTCCGGACGCCCGCGCTCAGCTGAGGTGAAGAGCCCGTCCTGCTGGCGTCGGGCATGCGCCTGGTAGGCCTCGAAGGCGGTGGCCAGCAGCGCGACGTCGACTCGCCGCGGCGGGACATAGCCGTCGGCCATCATCGTGTCCAGCCAGGTCGTGTCGACCTCGCCGCGGACGAACTCCGGCCGGTCAAGGAGGTCGAGCAGGAAGCCCTTGTTCGTGGTCCCGCCCTTGATCACCGCGGTGGTCTGCCGCAGCGCCCGGGACAGCCGGGCGCGGGCCTCGGCCCGGTCCCGGCCCCAGGCGATCACCTTGGCGATCATCGAGTCGAACTGCGGCGGGATAACATCGCCCGCCGAGACCCCGGTGTCGACCCTGATGCCGGGGCCCGCGGGCAGCGCCAGGTGCTCGATCAGGCCCGGCGCGGGCGCGAAATCACGTTCCGGGTCCTCGGCGGTCAGCCGGGCCTCGATGGCGTGCCCGTGCACCAGCGGCCCGCCAGTGACCTCATCCAGCAGGGCCCCGATCTCGGCCAGCGCGCCGCCGCCCGCGATGTGCAGCTGCAGCTTGACGATGTCCAGGCCGGTGGTCGCCTCGGTGACCGGGTGCTCGACCTGCAACCGGGTGTTCACCTCGAGGAACGACAGCAGCCGTTCGCCCGGCTCGTAGAGGAACTCCACGGTCGCCGCGTTGACGTACCCGGCGGCCCGGATGAGCTCGGCGGCGTGGGCGCGCACCACCTTCTCCTGCTCCGCGTCCAGCGCCGTGGAGGCCGACTCCTCGATCACCTTCTGGTTGCGCCGCTGCACGCTGCAGTCCCGGACGCCCAGCGTCCACACCGTGCCCTTGGCGTCGGCGACGACCTGTACCTCGATGTGGTGGCCGCCACGGATGGCGCGCTCGAGGAACATCGTCGCGTCGCCTGCTGTCTTCGACGCCTCAGAGCTGGCCCGCTCGAACGCCTCGTCAAGCTGCTCGGCCGACCGGACCAGCCGGATGCCGCGGCCGCCGCCGCCCGCGGTCGCCTTGACCATCAGCGGGTAGCCGATCGACTCGGCTGCGGCCTTTGCCTCCGTTAGGTCAGCCACCGGGCCGCCGCTCCACGCCGCGAGCGGCACGCCGACCTCCTCGGCCAGCCGCTTGGACTCGATCTTGTCGCCGAGCCTGCGCATGACGTCGGCCGACGGGCCGATGAAGGTGATCCCCAGCCGGTCGCACAGCTCGACGAACTCGGCCTTCTCCGACACGAACCCCCAGCCCGGCCACACGGCATCGGCCCGGCACGCCCGCAGGGCGCGCTCCAGCTCCGCGTAATCCAGGTAGGGGCTGGCGGCGAACGCCTCGCCGGGGTCCGCCGGGCCGATCAGGACCGCCTCGTCCGCCTCGCGGACGAACGTCGCGTGCCGGTCGGCGGCGGTGTAGACGGCGATGACGCGCAGCGGCGGGCGCCCCTCGGCGTTCCACTCCCGGACGGCGTTGATCAGCCGCATGGCCGGCTCGCCCCGGTTGACGACCGCGACCCGGCTGAATGCGCCTCGGCTGTCGATGCTCACCGCGTCACCCGCCGAACGCCGCGCGCATGTCGTCACTGCTACCGCCGGCCACCGGCGGCGGCGCCGCGGTCTGGAGGACGACGTCCAGTACCACCTCGTCGGCCATGATGGCCGGGTCGACCTGCAGTACGGCGTAGCCGCCGACCGCGCCGGCCCCGAAGCCGGGCGCGAAGACCCGCGTCCGGCTGGTTATCGCGCCGTCGCGCACCGCGTCGAACAGCGCGATCGGGATGCTCGCCGCCGATACGTTCGCCATCTGGTCTACGTTGAAGTACAGCTGGTCGGCGGACAGCCCGACCTTGCTGGCCAGGTTGAGGATCATCGTCTTGTTGGCCTGGTGCGGCACGATCAGGTCGATGGCCTCGAGCAGCGTGCGCCCGGGGTCGCCGGGATCGGGAAGCTGGCCGAGCTCGTCCAGCATCTGGATCAGGTAGCGCTGCACCAGCGACTTGACCTCGGGGCCGTACACGGTGATGTCGTTGTCGAAGTCCGCGTTCGGCCAGATGATCGAGTTGACCTCGGTGTGCGGCCCGCTGGCGTAGGTCTGCACGATCTCCACATCACCCGGGTCGCCGTCCGGGGCCGGGCCGATGACCATGGCCGCAGCCCCGTCCCCGAAGATCATCCGGGAGGTGCGGACGCTGCCGATCTTGTCGGAGAACTTCTCCACGCAGACCAGCAGCACCGGCCGGCCGACCTCCTGGAGCTGCCGGATGGCCTCGGCCATCCCGTACGGCAGCCCGGCGCAGGCGGCAACCAGGTCGACGGAGGCATGGGTCTGCAGCAGCCCGAGCTCGCCGGATATCCAGCACGCCATGGACGGGATCAGCCGGTTGCTCGTGCACGTGCTGACCAGCACGGCGCCGATTTCCTCCGGAGTGCGGCCGGACTTGGCTAGTGCCGCCCGGACCGCGGGCAGGGCCAGCTGCTCGGGCTCCCGGCTGGTGTAGCGGCGCTGGTTGATCCCGGTCTTCGCGCTGATCTCCGCGGCACTCATCGGCGACCACGAAAAGCTCGCGTTCCTGATCACGTCGTCGTTGGTGCAGACATGCTCGCCGCGTACGACCGCGAGGGCCTCGAGCTTCGGCTGGATCCTGAACGCCTCCCTCACCCGGACCGGCGGATATGGCCTCACCGGCGGCACGGCCTCGACCGGCCCGTTCTGGCTCGCCACGGTGGCCTGCTCGCGGCCGCCGGCCGTCGAACGCCTGACCCGCTCGATAAAGGCCAGGACGTCGCGGTTGCGCGGATGGAACGCGACCACGAAATCGTCGTCGCTGATCTCGCCGGGTCCGCGTAGCTCGGTGCGCGCGCGTTCCCACGGGTACTGGTTGTGCAGCACCATCGCCCAGCGCATCAGCGCCTCGAGCTCCGGCACGTCCTCGTTGGCGTCGAGGATCTGCTCGAACGTAAACGCCGGATAGTCGGGGTCATGGTCCGGCATCACGAACGTCAGCGCCCCGGGCTGGCTGAGGAACTCGGCCACGGTCGGCTTGATCGCGGGCAGTTCGGTGGCGTGGTGCAGCCTGGTGCTGAACACGCCGAACAGCAAGTCGAACACTTTGTCCTCGGTGCCGGCGTCCCACGTCGCGGGCAGTTCACGGAAGGCGTGTTCCACCGCGGCCACCTTCCGCTCGCTGTCCTCCCACGGGGTCAGCACCGGCAGGAAGACATCGTCGCGACCCTTGGGCAGGTCACGCCACCGCGTCGGCCGCTTGTCGAACATCGTGATCGCGTACCGGTTGACCCAGAACAGGTTCTGCCCCAGGTCACGCAGCAGCTCAAAGCGCCCCGGATAGGTGCCGGCCTCGACCCGGGCCAGGATGTCGGTACCGGTCGGCGCCTTGGCCTCGAAGTCCCGCCCGATCACCGCGGTGAACTGGTCAAGAGACTCCAGCACCGAGAAATCCAGCTCGCCCAGGAAGTTGGCCGGGAACACCAGCCGACCGTGCTTATTGATCACGAATGGTTTCACGTGCAACCTCCTGGGCGAACGGGTCGGGCGCTGGCACCGTATCTGCTGCCGTACCCGGAATTCGTTGAATATGTGCGTCCGCCTGGCAAATCGCCTCGGTCAAAATTAGCCTGGCTAGCTCCGGTCACTTTGGTGACTTGAGTCTCGCAGTTTTTGCCGACCAGCGCTCGGTGATCTTGGGCGGCGTTGGCTTGTTACCTTGAGGTTCCGGACGTCCCAGAGGAGAACTCCCGGAACCTGCCGCGCCGGGCGCCCGGTCAGCTGGTCAAGGACATACCGCAGCTGGTCATAGTGCGGCGCGGCCGGGCTGAGCACCACGATCGCGGCGTGCCAGTACCGCAGATCGGCGCGGAAGGCGGCCCGCTCGGCGGCGGTGATCCGGGTGCTTGCCCCGTACTGCACGATATTGATGAGCAGCTCGGCGGTCGGGCGGAGCGGAGGGCCGTAGTTCCCCGAGCTGCCCGGGAACGGCCCGAGGAAGTACCCGCCGACCATCTGGTAGTCCTGCCCGGCCGCGTTGTCCCAGTCCATCGTGGTGAACGAACCGACCCAGAAGACGGAGTCCACGACGAAAACCGAGTCGTCACCGGGCACGTACTGGCGCCACTGCCCGCTAGTGAAGAACCCGGGTACCGGCGCGGCGCGCTCGGCCGGCACCGGCCAGGGCGCGATCGGCAGCAGAGCCACGACCAGGACCAGCGTCCAGCCGTACCGGAGCCAGGCCTGGGATGTGGTCGCCGCCGCGTGAACCGAGAGCGCGAGCAGGATCGCGATGACCGGGACCAGCGCGAGGCCGAACCGGGTGGGTACCACGCTGTGGAAGAACTGCAGGTGGTCGAGCAGGCTCATCGGACCGTGCTGCAGCACGGTATGACCGCCGAACTTGACGGTCAGGCCCAGCGACAGCACGGCGAAGACGAGCGCGACGACGGCCAGCGCCCGTACCGCCACCTGCCGCCGCCACAGCCAGACCACGATCAACCCGACGGCGATGAGCAGCGGGGCACCGAAGAACGTGTTCTCCTCCGGCGGGCCGCCGTAGCTGCTATGCGAGGCGCCGTGCCGGACCAGCGACGACTGGGCGAACGCCGAAAAGGCCCGCACGTCGGTGCCGTACCCGAGCACGATCTCGGGCAGGCCCCGGTAACTTTGCGGACCGAAGAACTGAAACCACAGCGGGTAGGCCAAAAGCGCGCCGGCCGTAAGCAAGGCGGCCAACAGCCCGGCCAGGAACGGCCTGAGCTGTGCCCGCACCTCGGCCGGCCGGAACACCGCGTACACCACCACGAAGACGGCGACCGCAAGGCCGGCCTGGAACAGCAGTTCCTCGTTGAGGAACGCCTGCCAGGTGATCAGCAACCCGAGCACGACGCCGTCGCGGGCGCGACGCAGCGAGATGGCCCGCCAGACGATGAACGGGATCAGGAACTGATTGACCAGGTCCGGGTGGCCGTTCACCTGGTTGACCATGCCGGGGGCGAAGCCGGCGAACAGCCCGCCGACCAGGGCCGCCGGCCAGAAGCCGACGATATGCCGGGAGAGCACGTGGTACCAGGCCCACGCGGTGGCGGTCAGGCCTCCGGTGAGCATGACCGTGAACGCCACGGCGGGCCCGAACAGCAGGGTCACCGGTACCAGCGGCACGGTCAGGCCGAGCAGGCCGGTGTTGGCCATCAGGTTCACGCCGTTCGGCGCGTTGAGCGCAGGGGTGAAGAACGGGTTCTCGCCATGCGAGAAGATCCGGGTCGCGTGGACCAGGGCCCACTCGAAGAAGTGAACGTCGGAACCACCGTTGACCAGGGTTAGCGCGCTGACGTGACGCCACAACCCGGATGTGACCCAGAAGGCGAGCACGAGGTACAACGCGACGGCGACCGGATCTGTCCACCGAGGCGTGGGTCGGGCCGCGGACCGCGGCGCGGTCTGCGGGTCGATGGCCTTGGCCGCACTCGGCGTGCCCACCCAGGCGAGCCTATCGGGTAGGGACCACGTCACCGAGCCTTACTATCCGCTAAGGTTGCCAGGTTCGCCAATTACCACAGCCGCATCAAGCTGTTCCGCCGTCCACGAGCAATAGGCTGCCGAGCCTGGAGTGGCAGATGACGCGAATCAACGGAGATCAGCGCGTACAGTCTGAGGTCCTCGAGGGCCTCGCGACAGCCGTGAACCACCGCGGCTGGTTCGTGGAGCTGGCCGTGCCGTTCCTCGGCGACGACCCGATCGAGATCGGCAGCGGCCTGGGCGACTACGCGCTGGAGTGGGCCCCGCACTTCAGCCGCTTCACCGCGACGGAAGCCGATCCCGGCCGTCTGGTGGCGCTCAAGGAGCGGCTCGGCCGGTACGAGAGCGTGGACATCCGGCAGATGCTGCTGCCTACCGACGAGGTGAACACGTACTCCGGTGCGGTGTCGTACAACGTGCTCGAGCACATCGAGGACCACGTAGCGGCGCTGCGGAGCATGGCGCGGCTGGTACGGCCTGGCGGCCGGATCGTCCTGATCGTGCCGGCGTTCCCGTTCGCCATGAGTCCGGTGGACATCGCGACCGGACACGTGCGGCGTTACACGAAGAAGAGCATGCGGCGGGCGCTGACCGAGGCCGGGCTGACCATCGAGCACCTGCACTACGCCAACGCGCTCGGTCTCATCGGGTACTACATGGCGACGAGCGTGTTCCGGCTGACGCCCAAGGAAGGGACGATGGTCAAGCTCTACGACCGGTTCGTCCTCCCGGTCACGCGCGCGGCCGAACGTGCGGTACGCCCGCCCTTCGGCCAGTCCGTATTCGTGGTGGCACGCGTACCTGAATAGTCAGAGCGGTTCATGGCCGGCGGTAATCTGCCGGCGGGTGGCACTGGAGCCGCCGATGAGTCCGGTGCGCAGGGCCGGGGCGGGAATGGTGACGGGCCCCGAACGGGTGGGCATCAGCGTGGAGCTGCTGAGGCGCAAGGCCAGCGCCGGACACATATGCACGGCCTGCTGGGCGTCCTTTTCCAGCCAGACCGGGACCGGGATGTTGAGGATGACCGGATAGCCCTGAGGGTCCAGGTGGATGATCTCCGGGACCAGGTGTGCGCACAGCCCGTGTCCCTGGCAGCGCGTCCAGTCCACGACGAGCCGCTGCCTACCCTCCCGGTCCGGGCCGGAGGGCAGCGGCAGAATGCCGCGGACCGGGCGGCCGCAGGAGGAGTGAAAGACGTGCGCGGCGAGGTCTTCGGTGAAAACGTCCAGCGCGGACAGCACGAACCTGGTCACGCCGTCCGGATGCGAGCAGGCGCCGCGCCCGTTCACCCCGGCGGCGGACCGGCGGGCCACGTCGAGCGCCTCGATGCCGCCCGAGCCGTCGACCAGCGCGGCCAGGGACCGGGCGATGGCGGGCAGGCCGAGCTTGCACGGACCACACTGCCCGGCCGACTCGCCGGCCAGGTAACTCGCGATCCGCGACACCTCGCCCAGCGGGCAGGTCCCGTCACCCAGGGGCAGGACGATGCCGGAGCCTAGGGTGCCGCCCACGCCGGCCAGCCCCTCACGCGAGACCGGAACCGCGTAGGCCGTCTCGGCCGACAGCCACATACCGTGATACCCGCCGACCAGGACGCCATCGCCCGCAGGTGCCTGGCAGACGTCCAGGACCGCGGCCAGCGGCAGGCCGACCGGCACCTCGACCACGGCGGGATGCGCGGCGGAGCCGCCGACGCTGAGCAGGATAGTGCCGGGCTCGTCCATGGTGCCGACCGCGGCGAAACGCTCCGGTCCCAGCAGCGCAAGCACGGCGAGCTGGGCGAACGTGGACGCGTTGGACAGCAGGGTGGGCAGGTCGTCCACGCCGACGTCGCTGGCCAGGACCTTTACTCCGGGCGGGACGGGCCGCTTGCCGTTGATGGCCCGGACCAGGGCGCCCGATTCGCCGGAGATGAACCGGTCCGGCACCTGCACGACCCTGGCCATCTTGCGCAGGCCAGACTCGGCCGCGATGGCGGCCTCGATCGACCGGTTAGCCAGTTCGTTGCCCGCCACGCCGACGATGATCTCGTCGGCGTCGAGGGCCTCGGCCACCAGAGCGGCTCCGCTGAGGATGAGGTACGGCGAGCGGATCATGAGCATCTTGTCTTTGACGCTGCCCGGCTCGCCCTCGGTGGCGTTGACGACCACGATCGTCGGGCTGTCGCTGGCCTCGGCGGACTTAACCACCGCCCGCAGCTTGAGCGCGAAGGGGAACGCGGCACCGCCCTGGCCGCGCAGGTCGACCTGTTCGACCATCGAGATCAGTTCCTCGATGGAGAGCCTCGGTAGCGGGCCGAAGATCCTGCGGTGGGCATCCAGGTCGAGCCGCGGCATCCGGTCCAGGCCGGCGGTCAGCCGGGCGGCTCCGATCCTCGTGATCGAGGGCGCGTCAAGCCCCTCGACCTCAGTCATCTCCACTCGTCGCCTCCCGGACGCCCGGGAGTGTCGCGGTACCTCGGATCCGTGGCATGCGTCCGGCGTGACCGGCGGGTGGCCGTCGCGGGTGCGGGGCCGGTGGGCGGCCCGTGATGCGGGTCAGGGCTCGGCACCGGGCCGGTACCGGGCCGGGGCCCGCCGTCGGCGCTTGGCGGGGATCCGGTGGCACGAGGATTCGGTCCCGTGCCGTTCCGGGGCGCTGAGCCATAGTCCGCGCCGTGCCTCGGGCCCGTCCCGAGCCGGGGCATCGGGCCGGAGTCGGCGCGAGGCACCGGGCCTGATTCAATTCGCGGCCGGGGATCAGAGCCGCCGCGCGGCCGGGGACCGGTATCGATCCTGGGCATCGGGCCGGTATCGGCGCGGGACGCCGGGCCCGGCCCGGGCCGACGCATGGGACCGGAGACAGGCCGGGACATCGGGCCAGAATCAGGCCGGGGTACCGGGCCCGTTCCGGATCGCGGCATCGGTCCGGAGTCCGCGCGGGACATCGAGCCCGCCCCGGGTATGGGCATGGGACCTGATCCCAGTCGCGGCATCGATCCGGTGTCGGTCCGGGGCATCGGGCCCGTCCCGAGCCGGGGCATCGGACCGGAATCCGTGCGCTGCGTCGGACCCGTCCCAAGCCGGGGCATCGGACCAGTGTCGGTCCGCGGCGCGGGGCCCGTCCCAAGCCGGGGCATCGGACCGGAATCCGTGCGCGGCGTCGGACCCGTCCCAAGCCGCGGCATCGGACCGGAGCCGGCACGGGGCCTCGGACCGGAATCGGCACGCGGCGCGGGACCCGTCCCAAGCCGCGGCATCGGGCCAGAGTCGGCACGCGGCATCGGCGCCGGACCTGGCCCGAGCCGGGGCAGCGGGCCGGTGTCGGTCCGGGGCATCGGGCCGCTACCGTGGCTAGGAGGCGGGCTGAGGGGCAACGGTCCGGTCCTGCCCTCACCCCAGCCCGGGCGACGGCTCGGCGCGGCGTACGGATAGGACGACAGATCGTCCTGGGACAGGTGTTTCCTCGATGCTCCCTCGAAGCGCGGCGGACCGTCGTATTCCGGCTCGTACATGGGCTGCCTGCCGGGCGCGCCTGGGTACAGGTAGCCGCGGGTCCCGGCGGTCATGGGCGTTTCGTACACGGGCGCGCTCAGGGGCATGAGCGAGGGGTCCTCTGCATAGTCGGTCCCGACGGGAAATGGGGACAGCGATCCCGACGACGCGGCCCATACGGGCGCGGGCGCGGGCGGCAGCGCGGCCCACCCGGGCGCGGGGGGCAGCGCGGCCCGCGCCTGGCCGCCCGGCAGGCCGAGGCCGGACCCCGGCAGGCCGAGGCCGGAGCCCTGCGCACCGGCGGCGGGCAGCATCTGGATGGTCGCACCCAGCTGAGACTGAGCCATGCTCAGCGCCGCGGAGCGTAGCGGCGAGGTACCTGAGTAGCCCAGCCCGCCGACCGCCCGGTCGACGCCGGGAGCCGCGCTCACCTTGTCCTTCGAGCGCAGCGAGATGGCCAGGAACCTGGCCGCCACGGCCAGCGCGGTCACCGCGATCGCGAACCCGTAGCTCCAGTCCACGTACGGCTTGGCCGCCCGGCCGCCGAGCAGCCCGTGCAGGACCCCGAACACGAACGCCAGGTACGAGCTGTAGTGGATGGCCCGCCAGCGCCAGGCCTTACCGTGCGCGGTGAACCGTTTACGCACGATGCTGGTCACGACAATTAGCAGAAGGAGATCAGACGCGATCGTGCCGAGCCCGATGTAGAAAGTCCGGTATGGCGACAGGAAAGGAATAAATGCGTCGATTACGTGGACCCGCTGCGCGAGGATCTCGGTCACGATGTGGATAATCAGGAAGGCCAGCGCGCCGAACGACACGGCCCGGTGCACGGCCTGGGCCATCACCCGGCGGCCTGGGGTCATGATGATGCGGTCGGTCGCCACCAGGCCGACACCGACCGACGCGGTCAGCCCGATGAGCGCGAACACCCCGGCGTAGAACAGCATAAAACGCTGCGTAGCAGCATCGATGTCCTGCCCTGGCTTGGTCATGACCAGGGTGAAGGCGATCACGACGAGGCCCGTGATCAGCGCCGTCATGATCTTCGGCAAGTGCTCGCCAACCGCTCCCCGCGTGCCCGAACGCACGCCCTGACGGCCGTGTGAACGGCCGGCGGTCGATGGCACGCTTATCCTCCTCGGGATCGTGATTAACGAGAGAAAGCCAATTGCGACGCCCGGAACGCTGGCGTTATCTCTGGTCTATATGTCGTGGAGTGCGACTATATCAGCGACAATAACGCTTTGACCACGAAATGATGTAGGAACGATTTCGCAGCCGGGCACCCGCGCGCCGGGCGGCCGGACGGACGGGTCTCGTCGGTCACGCCATCACGAAACTGAGGCGACGGCGGTGCACCTGGGGCGGGCCCGGCTCCGGGCCGGGCGGCCGACGCCGCGAGGCAAGTGCTCCGGGCCCGGGTTGCCCGCGAACGAACCGGAGCATAGCGATATACGAGCACGTTCCTCCTTCGCCCTACCCCGCCTCCTTGCCTGTTATACCGCCCCCGACCGTGGCAGATCTGCCAAACCCGCAAGCTCCCTGCTTACGGGACTCTTGCGGGCAGCCAGGCCGCGCCGCCCATAATCGCCCACTCCGGCCGACCCGCCGGTTCTCGCCGCAAACCCGGCATGAACCTGTGAACACCGATCGCCTGGGCCGGGCACCGGCCATGCCTACCGGGGTAGTGACCGCTATGGGCGTCGGGACGGTAAGGAGCACGGCCCGAGCTCGGAGGGTCAGGAGCGCGGCCCGAGTTCGGCCGCGACCAGCTCCGCGATCTGGGCGGTGTTCAGCGCCGCGCCCTTGCGCAGGTTGTCGCCGCAGACGAAGAGGTCGATCGCGCGCGGGTCGTCGAGCGACTGGCGGACCCGTCCGACCCAGGACGGGTCGGTGCCGACCACGTCCACCGGGGTGGGGAACTCGCCGGCCGCGGGATTGTCGGCCACCAGCACGCCCGGCGCGGCGCGTAGCACCTTCCACGCCTCGTCCCGGCCGACCGGCCGGGAGAACACCGCGTGCACGGCTACCGAATGCGCGGTGATGACGGGGACCCGGACGCACGTCGCGGAGACCCGCAGCGCGGGCAGGCCGAGGATCTTGCGCGACTCGTTGCGGATCTTCAGCTCCTCCGACGACCAGCCGTCCGCCTTTAGCGAGCCCGCCCACGGGACCACGTTCATGGCCAGCGGCGCGGGGAACGGGCCCAGGTCACCGATCGCGGACCGGACGTCGCCGGCTCGCTGACCCAGCGACCGGGTGCCCGCGACCTTGTCCAGCTGCGCGTACAGCGTGTCGACGCCCGCCTGGCCCGCGCCGGAGGCGGCCTGGTAGGAGGCGACGACCAATTCCTCGAGCCCGAACGCCCGGTGCAGCGCGCCCACGGCCACGATCATCGACAGCGTGGTGCAGTTCGCGTTCGCGATGATCCCTTTGGGCCGGCGGGCCAGCTGCTCCGGGTTGATCTCCGGCACGACCAGCGGGACATCGGGATCCATCCGGAACGCGCCGGAGTTGTCGACGACCACCGCGCCGCACTCGGCCGCGACCGGCGCCCACTGCGCGGAGACCTCATCGGGCACGTCGAACATGGCGACGTCGATGCCGTCGAACGCGTCCCGGGACAGCGCGACCACCTCGGTCTCGCGGCCCCGCACGGTCAGCTGCCGCCCGGCCGAGCGCGGCGAGGCGATCAGCCTGATCTCGCCCCAGATGTCTTGGCGGGTGGACAGGATGTCGAGCATCACCGTGCCGACCGCGCCGGTGGCCCCGACCACGGCCAGCGCGGGCCGCCCGGCGGAGCCCGCGGCGCTCACCGGCCGGTCCCCCCGTACACGACGGCCTCGACCTGGTCCGAGTCGAGCTCGAACGCCTTGTGCGTCGCGTTCACCGCTCGGTCCAGGTCGTCCTGGTCCACGATCACCGAGATCCTGATCTCCGAGGTGGAGATCATCTCGATGTTCACGCCCGCCTCGGCCAGCACGCCGAAGAACTTGGCGCTCACGCCCGGGTGGGACCGCATGCCGGCGCCGATCAGCGACACCTTGCCGATCCGGTCGTCGTACAGCAGCGACTGGAAGCCGATGGGGTCCTGCAGCCGCTGCAGCGCGCTCATCGCGCGCTGGCCGTCGTCGCGCGGCAGCGTGAACGAGATGTCGGTCAGCCCGGTGGCCACCGCGGAGACGTTCTGCACGATCATGTCGATGTTGATATCCGCCTCGGCGATAGCGGTGAAGATCTTCGCCGCCTCGCCCGTCCGGTCGGGCACGCCCACCACGGTGATCTTGGCTTCGCTGGGGTCGTGCGCTACCCCGGAGATGATGGCCTGCTCCATAGCGGTTCCCTCTGACTCCTCGCTCGCGTGCCCGGTGACCCAGGTCCCGTTCCGGTTGGTGAACGACGACCGCACGTGGATCGGTACCTCGTAGCGCCGCGCGTACTCCACGCAGCGCAGCATCAGCACCTTCGCCCCGCAGGCGGCCATCTCGAGCATTTCCTCGTAGCTGATCTGCGGGATCAGCCGGGCGGACCGCACGATGCGGGGGTCGGCGGTGAAGACGCCGTCGACGTCGGTGTAGATCTCGCACGCATCGGCGGCCAGCGCGGCGGCCAGCGCGACCGCGGTGGTGTCCGACGCGCCGCGGCCCATCGTGGTGACGTCCTTGGTGGTCTGCGACACGCCCTGGAACCCGGCCACGATGGGGATCGCGCCGTCGGCCAGCGCGCCGGCGATGCGGCCTGGCTTGATGTCGATGATCCGCGCCCGGCCGTGCGCGGCGTCGGTGATCACGCCCGCCTGGGAGCCGGTGAACGACCGCGCCTCCAGGCCGAGGGTGGCGATCGCCATGGCGAGCAAGGCCATCGAGATCCGCTCGCCCGCGGTCAGCAGCATGTCGAGCTCACGAGCGGGCGGCAGCGGGCTGACCTGCCGGGCCAGGTCCATCAGCTCGTCGGTGGAATCGCCCATCGCGGATACGACCACGACCACCTGGTCACCGCTCTTGCGGGTGGCCACGATCCGCTGCGCGACCCGCTTGATGCCGTCCGCGTCGGCGACCGATGAGCCGCCGTATTTCTGCACGATGAGCGCCACGAACGGTCGTACCTCCCGGGTCAGAACGGACCTTGAGTTTAACTAGCCGACGTCGAGGCTGGCGTGCGCGACCACCGCCTGCAGCGCGCGCAGGGCGGCGCCGCCGTGGGTCCCCCAGTGGTTGAAGTAGGAGTACTGCCACCACCACAGCGCCTCGAGGGACCGTCCGGCCTGGTAGTGCTTGAGCCCGTGGATGAGATCGGCGGTGATCGCCGCGATGTCATCGGAGATCCGGAACGGCAGGCAGGCGGTGTCCTTGTACGGGTCGAACACCTCGGCGTACTCGTCCACGGCGGCCAGTCGCCGGGCCAGGCCGGTGCGCAGCGCGTCCAGGTCAGGGTCGGCGCCGACCTCAGGCTCCCAGTTCCCCGGCAGGATCACGTCCCGGCTGGCGCCCAGCTGCGCTCCGGCGAGCAGAATCTGCGACACCTCGAGCAGCAGCATCGGCACGGTCTCGTCGCCCCCGGTCCGGGCCAGCGCGTCCACGCCGTCGATGAAGTTCTTCACGTTCACCGCGATCTGATCCGCGATCGGCCGCCATTCGCCCCCCTGAGCTGGCGGTTCAGACATCAAGCAGTCTCCGTCCTTCGAATGCGCGACCCAGCGTCACCTCGTCGGCGTACTCCAGGTCGCCCCCGACCGGCAGTCCGCTCGCGGGCCTGGTCACCCGCAAGCCCATTGGCTTTACCAGCCTAGCGAGAAAGGTAGCGGTTGCCTCCCCCTCTAGGTTCGGATCGGTGGCCAGGATCAGCTCGGTCACCGTGCCGTCGGCCAGCCGGGTCATCAGCTCCTTGATCCGCAACTCGTCCGGGCCGACCCCGTCAATGGGGCTGATCGCTCCGCCGAGCACGTGATAGCGGCCGCGGAACTCGCGGATCCTCTCCACCGCCGCGACATCCTTGGGCTCTTCCACCACGCAGATCAGCGTCGGGTCGCGGCGCGGGTCGAGGCAGATCCGGCACTCTTCGCCTTCGGCCACGTTCCCGCAGGTCCGGCAGAAGCGCACCCGCTCGGTGACCTCGATCAGCGTATCGGCCAGCCGCCTGACGTCGGCCTGGTCCGTGGCCAGCAGGTAAAACGCGATGCGCTGGGCACCCTTCGGCCCGACCCCGGGCAGGCGCCCGAGTTCGTCGATGAGGTTCTGGATGACCCCTTCGTACACAGCAGGTCCTTGGTTCTAGGTCAGGGGGTTCTAGGTCTCCGGGTCATCGTCGTCGGCTGGCTCCGGCGCGTACGGGCCCGGGCCGCCGAGTCCGAGGCTGGACAGGTCGAGCCCGCCGGGCAGGTCAAGACCGCCTCCGCCGGGCATGCCCGGTATCCCGGGCATGCCAGGTATCCCGCCGCCCTGCATGGCCGCGGCGAACGGTCCCATCTGCTGCTGCTGGAGATTCTCGACCGCCCGGTACGCGTCGCGGACGGCCGCGAGCACGAGGTCGGCGATGGTTCGCGCCGTCTCCTCGGCGTCGTCGGCGTCTACCGCGGCCGCGGCGATGCTGAGGTCAAGCAGTTCGCCCTGGCCGTTGACGGTGGCCTTGACCAGCCCGCCGCCCGCGGTCCCGGTGACCTCTGCGTCGGCCAGCGCCTGCTGGGCGCTCATGAGTTGTTCCTGCATCTGCTGCGCCGCCGCGAACAGCTGCTGCATATCCATCTGGGGTTCCACATCGGCCTCCTACCCAGAGCCTACGACCAGCCCGCTGCGGTCAAGCCCAAGCGGGGCCGTGGCTCAGTCCTCGATCTCGCCGATCACCCGGCCGCCCAGCTCGCGCTGGATCAGGTCCATGCCGGTGAGTTCGGTCACGACGGGAGCCCGATCGCCGTCGGGTTCGTCGGGGGGCATGTCGTCGTCCGGCGGGAACTCGTCGGCCGGGAACTCGTCGGCCGGGGGCTCATCGCGGCGCGGCCGGGACCGGGCCGGGGTGGTAGCGACCGGGGTAGCCGCGCCCGAGCCGCCCGCGGCGCCCGAGCCGGCGGGCCGGGCCGGGCCAGCGCCCGGGTCGGCGCCCACCACCCCCCTGATCGTCACGTCCAGGCCGAAACGGGCGTTCAGCACGCGCTTGAGGATGGCATCGTGACCGCTCACGCCGAAGCCCTTCAGGTCTCCGTCTCTCGGAAACCGCAGGGTGAGGACCTTGTCCTCCAGGGAGAGCACGCTCGCGGTGCGAAGCAGCAGCCACGCCACCTTGCGCTCCTGCATGACCGCCTCGAGGACCGCGTCCCAGTTTTTCCGCAGCGAGTCGGCCGCGGACTGGCCAGGCGCCGGATCGGCGGCGGCCGGAGTGGGGGGCGCAGTGGCCAGCGGGGGGCTGGATGGCGCGGCGCTCTCGGCGGGCTTAGCGGAGGGCTTCCGGTCGGCGGGGGGAGGAACCCGGGGCCGTTCGGCCGAATCGTTGGTACCGGAGTGCGGCGGGGAGGGGGGTGACTGCGGCCTGGGAGCCGACGTGCCCCGGCCTCCGGACTCCAGCCGCTCCAGCCGGGCGAGCAGGGACTTCTCGTCGGTGGTGGCGGCGGGCAGCAGCACCTGCGCGCACATCAGCTCGAGCAGCAGCCGGGGGGAGGTGGCACCGCGCATCTGGTCCAGGCCCGTGCTGACGATCTCGGCCGCGCGGGCCAGCCCGGCCTGGCCGAACCGGCCCGCCTGGGCGGCCATCCGCTCGGCCCGGTCCGGGGGCAGGTCCAGCAGCCCGGTCTCGGCCGCGTGCGGCACGGCGGCCAGGATGATCAGGTCCCGGAACCGGTCCAGCAGGTCGGCGGCGAACCGGCGCGGCTCGTGCCCGCCCTCGATGACCCGGTTGACCACGCCGAACACCGCGGCGCCGTCGGCGGTGGCGAACGCGTCCACGATCTCGTCGAGCAGGCTCGCGTCGGTGAAGCCGAGCAGCGCCACGGCGCGCTCGTAGCTGAGCCCGGACTCGTCGCTCCCGGCCAGCAGCTGGTCCAGAATGGACAGCGAATCCCGGACCGATCCCGCCCCGGCCCGCACCACCAGCGGCAGCACCGCGTCCTGCACCGCCGCGCCCTCGGCGCGCAGGATGTCCTGCATCAGTTCCCGCAGGATAGAAGGAGGCACCAGACGGAACGGGTAGTGGTGCGTGCGGGACCGGATGGTCGGCAGGACCTTCTCTGGTTCCGTCGTGGCGAAGATAAACTTCAGGTGCGGCGGGGGTTCCTCCACCAGCTTCAGCAGCGCGTTGAACCCCTGCTGGGTGACCATGTGCGCCTCGTCGATGATGTAGATCTTGAAGCGCCCGGACACCGGGGTGTAGAAGGCCCA
>Ga0302308_10001480_pt1 | contig 18989 bp, 19 predicted proteins | sample III_Palsa_E3_3_FD_200531 | JGI IMG/M metagenome (GOLD analysis project Ga0302308, IMG submission 200531) | Peat permafrost microbial communities from Stordalen Mire near Abisko, Sweden - III_Palsa_E3_3 | ecosystem: Environmental > Terrestrial > Soil > Palsa > Peat permafrost | place: Sweden...
TAAATCTTTGCGTCACGTAGGCAAGTTCAATAACCAAGCTGCGAATTTGACGCAATATTATTTACCTATCAAAGGCCCGTCAAGGAGTCCTTTACCCGTGGGGCTTTGTCGAGGACCTGCCGGATATCACATTCACTCCTCGCATTTCACATCGGGCTTTGGCACAACGATAATGACCGGATATGTCCCGTGATCGAGTTCCACGCGCGCAACCACGTCCATGGTCGCGCTGTCGATGTCGTCGTCGTACACGCTGACTTTTTCATGCTGGAGGCTTGTGATGCCGGTACAGGCAGACGCGCGACCCTCGTCGGAGACTTGGCATTGGATCGGGTTGTCCGCAAGGAAGCGATATTTGTCTCTGTCGGGGGTCGCAAGGTAATCATGAACGCTTTGTGCCGATCCACCGACGCCGGTGACATACCCAATGGCGCACTGTTGTTTGGGGGTATCGCTGCCCGCGGGGGTGTCGGCTATCGCGGCCGTGCTTGCGGTCGAGATGACCGCCGCGAGTGTCAATGCAAAGAGGTATCTCATGGCGCAATTCACGGTTGTCGGATCGAAGTGCTGGATTGTAATGGCATCTTGCATCAGGTACCCGCCATCCCCGACCCGATCAGCGTTTAATCAGCATCGACAATACCGCGCTCGCCGCGCACAGCCCCGCCACAATCGGAAAGATGATCGACGTATTACCCGTTGAATCAATCATGTGGCCGATGACCGGCTCACCAATGCCAGCAAATATATAGGACATGGTATTGAGGACACCCGTTGCAGTGCCCGCCACGCGACGTCCAAAGATGTCTGGACAGAGCGCCCAGAACGAGGACGCCGGCCCGAAGACAAAAAATCCGCAAAGGAACAGCAGGGCAATCGCGAACATGCTTGCGTGCGGCACGAACATCATGACGATCGCGGTCGTTGAAGCCAATACCATGTATGCGACGATCGCGACATAGCGTCTTCCCTGAAACAGCACGTCGGAAATCCAGCTGTTCGATAGTGAGCCAAGCGCCATCCCTACCGGCAACGCGACAGTGATCCACTTCGGATCAATCAGCGCTGACGACGTCTTCCAGTCCATGCCGAGAAAATGTACCGGCACCCAGACGACTAAAGCGTATCGTGCGGCGTTCTGAAAACCGATGGCAAGCCCGGTGATATAAAGCCTCCAGTTTCGCAGCACGAGTCCATATCGCTGTGCGCTCGTCAAATCATCCTGCACCGCCAACGGCAGGATGTCACTCGCAGGTTCAACGCTCTTGAGATGCTTGTCTTCGGGACGCTCCGATACAAAAATCAACAAGACCAGTGCGCCGAGTAGCATCGACAGGGGAGCCAGTCTAAAAATCCAGATCCAGTCGAGATGCATCGTGCCGAGAATGAGAACGGGAAAAACATAAGCGAGCACGGAAGAAAATCCGGAAAATCCGATATATACGCCGTACACAAAACCGCGATGTTTGTGATCCCACCAGTTCGACAGCAAGCGGCTGCCCGGCGCGAAACCCATTGACTGAAAGTAGCCGTTCGCGCCCCATGCAAGTAGAAAAAACAAGAATGTGTGGCCGAAGCTGAAGACCCAGTTCGCCGCAAGCGAGAGGATCGCACCGGCGATCATCATTGCCTTGCCACCGAGTTTATCGCCCAGATTGCCGTTGATGAATTGGCCACCGGCATAACACCACAACATCGTTGCGCTGATCCAGCCAATTTGGTATTTCGACAAGCCGTAATCATGCTGGATGCCGGAGACCGCAAAGCCAAGGGTCTGGCGGCCGGTGTAGTAGAAGAGATAGCAGAACGTCACCCCTATGAGCGCGCGCCATTTGTACTGGTTGAAGGTGGCGCTTTGCAATGTTGGTTGGCATTGCAAAGTATTGGGTGTATCTGAGGGCATATCTGTCTCCGTGCGGCGCGCAGTCTTCGCTGCGCTAGCCGGTTACTTGATCAACCGAGGTGGTTGAGCGCGATATCGATAACGTCGAAATTACGCAAACGACGGGCACTATCAACGTCAACTACCTTGCGGTTGAAGATGAGCGGCACTTTTTGCTCGGACACGCCGCCGTGCGAACGCAACGGCACGGTCAATCCGGACAAGTCATGTTTGTCGGCAGCGCTTCCGAGTACCGTCAGCCGCTCTCCGAGCACCACGAGGTCACCTATCCGATCTTCAGGCACTTCGAACCGCTGGCTAGCTTGCGAGCGCGTAAATACCGCCTCGACACCAGCAATCCCAGCGAGGAAATCCGTGACGTCGCGCCGGCGTTCTGTGTCGTGCAAGTAAATCGTCGCATAAGACCCAAGCGCGCCATGATGTACCACATAGGGATCTGTGATCGGCAGGATGACGCGGGCGAACTGCGCCCCGTATCGGGCGTCCAGAAGGTCTTGCAAAAATACGATGTTTGGACGGCCTATCGCGTCGGTCTTGGCATTCATCCCGTGGTCGGCCGTGATTGCCACTACCGCGCCTTCGTCGTGATAACGCTTGAAGTAGTCGTCCATCATCGCGTAGAACGCATTGGCTTCCGGCGTGCCTGGCGCGTACTTGTGCTGTACGTAATCGGTTGTTGATAAATACATCAAGTCAGGGCGCTCGTGGGTCAGTAACGAGAGTCCTGCGGCAAAAACAAACTCCGAAAGCTCCGCGCTGTACACGGGAGGTACCGGCATGCCAACCCTTGCTACGATATCCTCAATACCGTGCTCACCCAGGTTCACCTCGTCGGCCTTTTCAGCCGAAAAGCAGATACCTTTGAGCTGATGGCCGAGCAGGCTGCGCAGCTTATCCTTTGCAGTCACCACCGCGACACGCTGACCCGCCCGGGCCATCTCGGCCAAGATAGTCGGCGCGCGAAGATATTTCGCGTCGTTCATCAGGACCTCCTCTTTCGCCTCCTGATCAAAAAAGAAGTTTCCGCAGATGCCGTGAACGGATGGCGGCGCACCGCAAACGATCGACAGATTGTTCGGGTTGGTGAACGACGGAACCACGCAGTCTCCTGTCAGTACCGAGCCGAACGCGGGCAGCTCGGCGAGAAACGGAGCCTTCCCTGCTTGAATGGCCTGATTGATGTATTCCTGTTCGCATCCGTCGACGCAGACAACAATCGTCGGAGCTGACGGCAGTCGATACGATCGGGAATTAACGTTGATAAGTTCAGTCATGGATCACCTCGCTTGTTGAGCTGATCTCAGCGTATGATGAGACGCGTTCTCACACAATCGCTAAAAAGTAGCCATATCTGTGCATAAAGCTCACACATGAGACAAAAGCTTCCCCCGCTTCACGCGTTGCGCATATTCGAAGTGGCGGCCCGTGCAGGGAGTTATTCGGCCGCCGCCCGAGAGCTGAACCTCACTCACGGCGCGGTCAGCCGGCAAATCGCGAGTCTCGAGGAGTGGCTGGGTCAGCCGTTGTTTGTGCGCGAGGGGCAAAGCATGGTGGCGTCTCCTCATGCCCGGGCGCTCGCCCGCGAAATCAGCGCTGCGTTCGATCACATTGCGGACGCCGCGGAACGCTATGGAAAGAACCGGCATGTAAAGGTCATCCGAGTCAGCGCATCGGCCACGGTCGCGATGCGCTGGCTGATCCCCCGGTTGCCACTATTCGCTCAGGCATGCCCGGAGGTGGACGTGCGTGTGTCAACCGTGCTCTCCACGGAGCCTGCGTTCAGGGGAAGCTTCGACGTTGCAATACGGCGGGACGTACCCAGTGGTGGCCAATTTCAGGCATGGCCGCTGTTTCGAGAATCGAATACCGTGATCGCGAGTCCGTCTCTGCTCGCCCGTTCGGGCATCAGGACCGTTGAGCAGCTTGCCGCCGAGACTTGGCTGTCGACTGAAACCCGCCCGGGCGATTGGGAAGCGTGGATTGAAGCCGCGAGCCAATCCACGCTTCGAGCAAGTCGAACGTTACGGTTCGACCATTTTTTTGTCACCTTGCAGGCGGTAGTCGATGGGCTCGGTTTCGGTATAGGGCCCTTTCCTACGCTTGACGCCGATTGCACAACCGGCCGGCTGCAGAAGCCATTTCCCGCTTTGCTCTCGCCGGGCTCAACCTACTACGCGTTGGTGCCGCTTGACGCTGACAAGCCGGTCCATATGAGAGCGTTTGTCGACTGGCTTCAATCAGTCAGCACGAAGGAGAAGTGAATCGCATTGCCTGTAGCGTGAGCGCGGATAGGCTCGGCGGGTTCTCAGCACGCAATTTCAACCTTGTCCCTTGATCCGGCTCCGATGCGCCGCTTGCTTCGCCCGGTTGCCGCAAGCCGCCATGCTGCACCAGCGCCGCGCATGTCCTCGCGTGTGATCGGCGAACATCAATGTGCAGGTCGGACCTTCGCAGGCTTTCACGTGCGTGAAATCCTCCTCGCAAACAAGCTTCGCCAGGATTTCCCCGATTGGCAGAAGCAGTGACTCCGGCGAACTCCAACGTCGTGAGCGTTCAAACGTGAAGGCACCCGTCGCCGCATGTTCGTGAGCGACGATTTTCCCAAATGCGTCATCACGTGCGAGCAGCAGGTTCAGAGGCTCCAGCTCACGCAGATCCGCAGCCTCAAGCGTTCTGCCCATGCGATCACGCACGAACACCCTGAACCATTCACGCAGACTGCGCGCCTGATCCGCCAGGCGATCCAACTCGCCTGGCATGGCGCGCTCGCGCATTGTGCGCAGCACTTGTGCGGGCACCAGCTGCGACTGCTCGAGCCAAGCCAGCAGGCCCTCGCCATCGGCGATCCAGTCGATCGGGACGTCGACGGGCGTAGCCACTGAATTCAAAAAATCCAGGCCAGCCGAATCGGCTATGAACATCGCGGGAAATTGCTGGGGCATTGGCTACCTCAAGGTGGATGAAAATAACCTTCTCAAAGACTATTGACAGGTTACCACATCATCGAATAACCTTTCCGAATGCATTGGAAGGGTTACTTGGATTGTTGGCCAACTTGCTGCCACGGATTTCGCCTTCACGTGAATTTTCCTCTGAGCAAGGAGACGAAAAATGTCTGAAAGCGATGTGAAAGTGGTGCTCGTACCCGGGGCCTGGGCCGACGGATCAAGCTGGAGTAAAGTCATCACTGGACTCCAGTCAAATGGTGTTAGTGCGGTTACTGTCCCTGTGCCATTGACAACCTTGGACGACGACGTTGCGGCACTCGACCGAACCCTGGAACGGATTGACGGGCCTGTTGTGCTGGTGGGACACGCCTACGCTGGCGCGGTCATTGGTGCCACGCGCAATCCCAGGATCAAGGCGCTGGTCTACATCGCCGCGCTTAGCCCCGCCGAGGGAGAAACGGTAGCCGATGTGTTCTATCGAAACGAGCCGCACCCCACAGCGCCCAAGCTCGGTCCTGATAACCATGGCTTGATCTGGTTGCCCCAGGAGGCGTTTGCCGCGGCCTTTGCACAAGACGCATCGGCGCAAGAGTTGGCGGTGTTGGCTGCCGTCCAGCGCCCGATCTCGCCGGCTTGTATCAGCGTTCCCGTAGGACGTCCGCTTTGGAAGGACGTGCCGAGCTGGTATTTGCTGGCCGAGCAGGATCACATGATCGTCGCCGAGACCCAGCGCTTCATGGCTGAGCGTATGAAGGCGCGGGTGAGCGTGCATCCGGTCGACCACACACCGAGTGTCACGGCACCCGGTTTCGTCGTTGATGTGATTCTTCAGGCCGTGCGTGAAGTTCGCGTCTGATAGACCCGAAGGCTTCGTACCCGCCACAGGGTTGCATGAATTCAGCCCACGGGCTTGGTGCTCGTGTCTTTACGCAGTGGCTTTATCGCCAAGGGCATTTGGCGCAACTGTAGGTATCAACGAGGAGATTCACCATGACTGGTATCAAGTACCGTACCGCGGATGTCGACGGCTTCAATATCTTCTATCGCGAAGCAGGGCTCTCGGGAGCGCCCAAGCTGCTTTTGCTTCATGGCTTCCCCAGTTCCAGCCACATGTTCCGGGACTTGATCCCGTTGTTGGCCGATCGCTTTCATATCATCGCGCCGGACCTGCCCGGGTTTGGCCTGTCCGACATGCCGCCTCGCGAGCAGTTCAAGTACAACTTCGACAACATCGCCGGCGTCATCGATCGCTTTACCGAAGTGGTGGGATTCGACCGTTTTGCGGTCTATGTATTCGACTACGGGGCGCCGACCGGGTTGCGGATCGCAGTCAAGCATCCCGAGCGCATCACGGCGATCATTTCCCAGAACGGCAACGCCTACGAGGAAGGCTTGAGCGACGGATGGAACCCGATCCGTGCGTATTGGCAGGATGCGTCAGAGGAGAACCGCGAAGCGCTTCGCGGCTTCCTGTCCCCGGAGACGACACGCTGGCAGTACACCCATGGCGTGGCCGACGAGGCGGCGGTCTCGCCGGACGGTATCGCGCTGGACAACTTCTACATGACGCGCCCGGGAGCCGATGAGGTTCAACTGGATTTGTTCGGTGATTACAAGAGCAACGTTGCGCTCTATCCAACGTTCCAGGCGTACTTCCGCAAGCACAAGCCTCGGTTTCTCGCTGTGTGGGGGAGTCACGATCCGTTCTTCCTTCCGCCGGGCGCAGAGGCGTTCAAGCGGGACATTCCGGACGCCGATATTCGCTTCTACGATACCGGCCACTTCGCCCTGGAAACGCATGCCGCGGAGATCGCTGCGGCGATCGGCGAATTCCTCTCTCGATGAAGCCAGCCTGTGCGGCAGGTTGAGCTTTGCCTGCTGCGGGCCGTTCACGACTGAACGCCGGCGCGTGCATAAACTTAGGAGAATTGACATGTCAAACGCAGTTGCTGTTGTTACGGGAGCCAGCCAGGGCATCGGCTTTTCCACGGCAGTCCGTCTCGCGCGGGATTTTGGCTCCATCGTGCTGGTTGCGCGCAATCGCGCCAAGCTCGAGGAGACGGCTGCGGCCGTCAAGGAGGCTGGTGCGGAGCCTCTTGTCATTGACGTGGACCTGTCCCACCCGTCTGCGGCGAAGGAGGTCGTGGAGCAAACACTGGCCAAGTTCGGGCGCATCGACGCGTTGCTCAATATTGCGGGCGCCGTTCCTCAAATCGACGTGCTCGAGATGACGGACGAGCAGTGGGATGCTGGAATGGCGCTGAAGTTGCACGGTGCCCGTCGCCTGAGCGTTGCAGCGTGGCCTGCGTTGATGGCTTCCAAAGGCTCTGTCGTCCTGATCTCAGGGAATTCCGCACTTTTTCCGAAAGCACCTTACGCGGCGGTCGGGACAATCAACGCGGCGATCATTGCGCTCGCGAAGGCGTTTTCCGACCGGGGGATCGCTGACGGTGTCCAGGTGAACAGCGTGCTGCCCGGCCCTGTGATGACAGGGCGTCGACGCTCCTATCTCGAGCACTGGGCGCCGTTGCACAACATGACGGTCGAAGAGGCAACCGATCGATTCCCGCTTGAAGTGGGGATTACACGCTACGGCGAGCCTGAAGACATTGCCGAATTGATGGCATTCCTCGTTTCACCAGGGGCTCGATGGATGACCGGCTCCGCCATTCGAATGGACGGGGGTGAGGTCAAGTCGATCTGAGCAGGCGAGTGAATCAGCATTCACACAAGGGATCGTGGGCTAGTTGACCGGCTCATATCTAACGACAATTTGAATGGCACTGCCTACGGACTGGAACACATGCGCTTGAAACGCTGATCGATCGCGTTATCTTTTTGGTGGCGTGGATTTCCCGCTACGTCGACGGGGCTTGGGCTCGACACCCACGCGCGGATCGCGTGCAAGCACGAGTGCCGTCATCCTTTGCGCGATGGTTTCAAACGCCGGATCGTCTTGCGGTACGTAAAGCCATTTAGCGAGCACCGGATGCGGTTGCAGTGCGGGCATTTCATCAATGAGAGCGGCGTGGCGATCTTGCGATGTGCACACGAGCAAGCCGTTCCACGGCGGGTCGCGATCGGCGGCAACCAGACACAACAAGCCATCGATATAGGCGGCGTCGCTGCCGAACATCCGCTTGGCGATGTAGGTCGAATCGCTCTCGAATGCTTCGAAGATCCAGACGAGCGAATTGCGGATTGAAGAGGGCATTGGCGTGAAGTCGTGGGCGAAGGATGAAGATGATATGACATAAATCTCAGGGTAAGTCCTGAAGAAAACATCAGACGTCTGATGTATCTTGCACCAAGTCAACGCGAAAAAACAAGCCATGCGCCTCAGTGTAGAGCGATCGATGAGCGAGAAAATACAGGACTCTCTGCGCACGATGATTCGGGAAAAAGCGCTGAAGCCCGGCGATCAGATTCCCACTGAAATAGAGCTTTGCGAGCAGCTTGGCGTGGGGCGTTCCAGTTTGCGCGAGGCCGTGGCGCAGATGATCTCGCACGGGCTTTTGTCGCGCATACAGGGGCGAGGCACGTTCATCAGACAAATCTCCCTAAAGCTGGAAGGCGGCCTTGATGATCTGATGTCCGTGACCGACATGATCAAGAGTGTCGGCGCGGTTCCATCGACCAGCCGTTTGCAGATCAAACCGGTTGCCGCGTCCGAAAGCCTGGCGCAAAAACTCGCGTTGCAAGCGGGTGACCCGTGTGTGCGGATCGAGCGGGTACGCTGGGCCGATGACGCCGTTGCGGCGTATTGCATCGACATCGTGCCGAAAGCGTTATACGACAGAGCCGATGGCGATATGGGCGAGTCCTTGTTCGCGATGTTCGAGCGCACCGGGCTTCGCCTGTCGCATACGCATAGCTCGATTCAACCGACGATCCTGACGTCGAGGGACTTGCCGGAATTGCGGGAAGGAGTCGGTCTGTTCCTGCTGCTGGATGAAGTGGATTTCGACGATACCGGCAAACCTATTTGTTACAGCAACGACTACTACAACACCAGCATCTTCAAGTTCGATCTTGTGCGCAAGCGCCACTGAAGCGCGACTGAAGCGCACCGTAGCGCAGCAAAGCGCCACTGAGCATGCCGCGCCAAGTTAAGCCTGAAGACGCGTGTGAAGGAGGGATCGATGGAATTTGAAGCGTTGAATTCTGCTGACTTGACGGCTTACCTTGGCGGCGTTCCGGCGGTGCGTGCGTTGCTCGGTAATACCGATGAACTGGACGTAGTCGAAGTCGGCGACGGCAATCTGAATTTCGTTTATTTCGTCAGTAACGCTCGGGCACCGGAGAAAAGCGTTGTCGTCAAACAGGCGCCGCCTTTCCTGCGTCTGGTCGGAACGAGCTGGCCGCTGACGCGCCAGCGCATGGAGCATGAGGTGGCGGCGCTGCGCCGGTTCGGCGCGCTATGCCCGCAACACGTGCCTGAGGTTTATCACGCGGACAGTGAGCTGTTCCTAATGGTCATGCAGCGTCTGTCCTCGCACAAGATCCTTCGACAAGGCTTGATGGAAGGGATCGTATATCCAAAGCTGGGCGATCATCTCTCCACCTATCTCGCGCATACGCTGTTCTTCTGTTCGGATCTGTTCCTCGCGCCGCATGTGAAGAAGGAGGCCGTTAGCGCGGCGGTCAATAGCGAGCTCTGCAAGATCACGGAGGACCTCGTTTTTACCTATCCGTTCGAGGATCACCCTTCAAACAGTTACAGCCCTGCCTTGCCTCGCTTCGCTGTAGAACGGCTGAGAACGTCGGCGGCGTTGCGCATTGCCGTCGCGGAAATGAAATGGGCGTTCATGAATCATGCGGAGAGTTTGCTGCACGGCGACCTGCATACCGGGTCGATCATGGTCAATGAGGACGAAACCTTCGTGATAGATCCGGAGTTCGCTTTCTACGGGCCAATGGGTTTCGATGTCGGTGCGATCCTGGCTAATCTCTGGTTAGCGTACTTCTCTCGCGACTGGCATGGCCGTGCCGGAGGTGAAAATCCCGGGCACTACCAGCAATGGCTGCTTGAGCAGGCCGCCCAGATCTGGAACGGCTTCGCAGAAAAGTTCCTGAATCTCTGGCGCGATCATGAGAGCCGCAGCAAGCAGCACTTCATTGGCGAAGATCCTGACGCAGCGTGCTCGGAAGCATTTCGAACCCATTTCGTGCGAAGGCTTTTTGCGGACACACTCGGATTCGCCGGCTGCAAGATGATTCGCCGGATTGTGGGAATGGCGAAGGTTGCGGAGATCACGAGCATTCCCGACGAAGCAGCACGCGCCGAAATTGAAGTGCGTTGTCTGCGCTTTGCTGAAGCCTTGCTTGTGCAACGCCAGCGGTTCGACGGCATTGACGAGGTTCTCGCTCTTGCAAGGACCGTCGGCGCGCAGAGCGAGGACTGCGTGTGAGCGCGCTAACCTCAACCCATGCTGGTCAGGCCGGCGAACGTCGTGATGGAACGTCGAATCAGGACAAGGTTATTCAATCTGGAAAACTCATGGTTTCACCGGCGCCGTTCGATGCCCTTCCTGCGACGCTTGCCTGGCAGCAGGAGGGTTTGTATCTTCTCGACCAGACGCGACTGCCGCAGGCTATTGTGGTTGAACGAGTCAGCGGGGTAGAGGATGTGTGGCGCTGGATTCACGAGTTGCGGGTGCGCGGTGCGCCGGCGATCGGGGTGGCGGCAGCCTACGGTTTGTGTGTGGCGATGCAACCGTTGCGGCACTTCTCCACGCAGGATTTTCAGTCGCAATTAGTTCAGCAAGCCAGCTTCCTGGATTCGGCACGACCGACGGCCGTGAACCTGAGTTGGAGTCTCAAACGTATGTTGGCGGCTGCGCAGCGCTCGGCAACGCAAGATCCCGAAGCTGTGTACGAGGTGCTGGTTGCGCAGGCCATGAAGATTCACGCCGAGGATCAGGCGCTCTGCGCCGGCATCGGTGCGCATGGTGTTTCCCTGATCACGCCCGGTTGCGGCGTGCTGACCCATTGCAATGCGGGTGCGCTGGCGACAACGGGTATAGGTACGGCGACTGCACCGATCTACATGGCTCATCAGCAGGGCATCCCCTTCCGTGTTTTCGCCGATGAAACGCGCCCCTTGCTGCAAGGCTCACGTCTCACGGCCTTTGAACTGCAAAGAGCCGGCGTCGACGTGACGCTGATCACCGACAGCATGGCGGCTTCCATCATGTCGCAGGGCTTGGTGAACCTGGTGATTGTGGGCACGGATCGGGTGGCGGCTAACGGTGACTTCGCCAATAAGATCGGCACGCTGAGCGTCGCCATTGCCGCGCGTTATTTCGGCATACCGTTTTACGTCGCATGTCCGTCGTCGACGCTTGACCTGTTGACGGCGAACGGATCGGACATCGTGATTGAAGAGCGCCAGGACCACGAGGTGACGCATCTTGCAGGCCAGCCCACTGCGCCCGCCGATATCAAGGTGCGCAACCCGGCCTTCGATGTCACCCCTCACGATCTTGTAACCGGCTTCATCACCGAGCGCGGCATTGTGGAGCAGCCCTTCGATCAGAACTTCACCACCCTGTTTTCATCCGGCGGAGGTGCGTTGTGAACAGCATGCCGGCCGCCGAGACCGCACTGCGCCGGGAGGTCATTGAGACCGCCCTCGAGATGGAACGCCTTGGGATAAACCAGGGAACCTCCGGCAACATCAGTGCGCGATGGCAGGATGGTTTGCTGATCACGCCGAGCGGCGTCCCTTATGCCGAGTTGAAAGCGCAGGATATCGTCTGGCTGCCGCTTGATGTGAGTGATGACGCGGTAGTGTTCGAGCAAAGCCGGCCATCGACGGAATGGCGGTTTCATCGCGACATCCTGCGTTCGCGGCCCGAGATCAACGCGGTGGTGCATACCCATTCAAACGCCGCTACGGCTCTGGCTATTCATAGCAGGGGTATACCTGCACATCACTACATGGTGGCGGTGGCTGGCGGCAATTCCATACGGTGCGCACCCTATGCGACCTTCGGAAGTCAGGCGTTATCTGCTCATGCCATTACCGCCTTGAAAGACCGTACAGCGTGCTTGCTCGCGCACCACGGCGTGATTGCCATCGGACATGATCTCGCTCGTGCGTTGTGGCTGGCCAATGAAGTGGAAGTCCTCGCTCAACAGTATCTGCTTGCTTGCCAGCTCGGAGCGCCGCCGGTCTTGTCCGATGAGGCAATCAACGAAGTCATCGAAAAATTCAAGGGATATGGTTTGCGAAGCAAAGCTTGAAGGGACGGATGTGCTCCAATTTTGCAACGAGCCCTTTCGATTTTGGGGATGGCGCGCCGTGAACGGCGAGGATAGCATTCGATCACGATAGGCTGTATTTCGCTCGACGATCTACTGTTGAGTTCTGGCTTCATCGCTTCAGCCAGAAGTTTGTCGATCGAAGTGAAGAAGATGCAAGGCAATCTCAACCTGCTTTTAAAACTTACACAACGGAGACGGTTATGGCCTGGAATTCAGAAAGGTTCGACAGATGGTCGAAGGTTGGCGCATCGACGGGAGCGTTGGCGCTTTGCGCGGCAGCCGCGCTAAGCGGTTGCTCGAAGAGCGAGACGTCGACAACGGCATCGACCGACGCAGGAGCAAGCGCTGCGGCAAGCGCGGCACCGGCGGCAGCGGCAGCGGCATCGGATGCGGGCGGCGGCAAGGTCAAGGTCGGCTTTTCGGTTTCCACGCTGAACAACGCGTTTTTCGTCGGCTTGAAGTCCGGGGTCGAGAAGGGCGCCAAAGCGCAGGGCTTCGATCTCGTTCAGACCAATGCCAATGGCGACGCACAGCAACAGGTCAATGACGCCATCAACCTGCTGAGCCAGGGCGTCACCGCACTGGTGCTCAATCCGATTGATTCGAAAGCGATCATCCCCGCTGTCGAGAAAGCCAACGCCATGGGCATCCCGGTGTTCACGCTGGACCGCGGTTCGGACGGCGGCAAGGTGACGTCCTTCGTGGCGTCGGACAACGTGGCGCTTGGCGCAACCGGGGCGAAGTGGATCGCCGACCAGTTGACGAAGCGCTACGGGTCCGCGAAAGGCAACGTGGTCGACTTGATTGGACTGGTCGGCACGACCGCGGCTACCGATCGCGAAAAGGGCTTTAGCGATGCAATCGCCAAGTATCCTGACATCAAGGTGGTCGCACGCCAGGAAGGTGCGTTCGACCAGGAGAAGTCGCTTAACGCGATGACGAACATCCTGCAGAAGTACCCGCAGATCGATGCAGTGTTCGGCGCGAACGACGACAACACCGTGGGTGCGGAGAAGGCGATCGACAACTCCGGGCGTTATAAACCACTCGGTGACAAGGACCACATCATGGTGATTGGCGCAGATGGTACGGCGCAAGCGCTTTCCGCCATTCGCGCGGGCAAGCAGGACGCCACCATTTCGCAGAACCCGATCGAGATGGCGGCGAAGGCGCTGAGTTTCATTGCGGACTACAGTGCGAAGAAGTCCGTTCCGGCGAACTATGCGTGGCCGACCTTGTTGATCGACAAGAGCAATATTGATTCGGATGAGACGAAGAAGTACGGGCTCTGGTCCGAGCAGGTCAGTCAATAAGCTGCTCATGCGCGCTCCCGCAGCATTGGGGAGCGCGCATGCATGTGTCTGTGCATCTTATATTGAGTGAGACCCGAACATGAACAGTGAGAGGGGTTCCGAGGTAAGCACCGGCAACCCGCACCACGCGGTCACTAACGCGGGCAGCACGGTCGCTGCGCCGCCGCTGTTGCGTATGGAAGGTATCGTCAAGAGCTTCCCCGGCGTCAAGGCGCTGCGAGGAGTCAGCCTCGAATTGCAGGCCGGCCATGTGATGGCTATCGTCGGCGAGAACGGTGCGGGAAAATCGTCGTTGATCAAGACGCTTTCGGGCGCCTACGAGCCGGACGAAGGCACGATCGAGATCAACGGACAGCCTCTCGCGCGCGGTACGCATGCGGCTATCGATGCCGGCGTGGCCGTGATCTATCAAGAGCTTTCACTAGTCAACGACATGACGGTTGCCGAGAACCTGTTCCTCGGCCGCATGCCGTCGCGCAGTGGCCTGGTGTTGCGCAAACGGGCCAACGAGATGGCCCGGACAGCACTCGCCCAAGTGGGTCTCGAAGGCGTTTCGCCGTCCATGCGCCTGGGCGACCTGCCCTTGAATAAACGCCAGCTTGTCGAGGTTGCAAAGGCGCTGGCGCGCGATGCACGCATTCTCGTCATGGATGAACCCACCGCCGCGCTGCAGCGTGAGGATATCGCCAATCTCTATGCCGTGGTCCGGCGTTTGCGTGAAACCGGGATGGGCATCATCTTTATCTCGCATCATCTTGAAGAGGTGTTTGAGCTCGCAGATTCGGCCGTCGTCATGCGCGACGGGGCGACCGTGGGTGCCCGTGCCATGGCGCAGTGGACCGAGCAGGATCTGGTGCAGGCCATGGTCGCCCGCAACCTGGATTCGTTCTATCCGTGGGAGCCGCGCGACTATGGTCCGGTGATGCTGGAAGTCCGCAATCTCGCCAGCCCGCCGGTGCTGCGCAGCGCCAGTTTTAGCGTACGCGCAGGCGAGATCGTGGGGATAGCCGGCATTGCAGGCGCGGGGCGCACCGAATTGCTCAAGGCGATCTTCGGTGCACTGCCGCTAAGTGGCGGCGAAGTGCTGATACGCGGCCAGAAGGTTTCCATCGGATCGCCTGCGCAGGGCGTGCGCAACGGGCTCGTGTACACGTCCGAGGATCGCAAGCTCGAAGGGCTGGTGCTCGATGCCAGCATCGAAGAAAACGTCGCGCTGTCCAGCTTGCTTGCGCTTGCCACGGGCGGCTTCGTCAGCAACACGAAAAAGCGCAAGCTCGCGCAGGAAGCAAGCACGCGTTTTGGTGTGCGCGCGTCGTCGGTGATGCAGATCACCGGCAATTTGTCGGGCGGCAACCAGCAGAAGGTCATCCTCGGTCGCGCCACGGCGACGCAGCCGGCGGTGATCATGCTGGACGAACCCACGCGCGGTATCGATGTGGGCGCGAAGACCGAGATCTACGCGCATATGGTTTCGATGGCGCGTGCAGGCGCTGCCGTCATCATGGTCAGTTCGGAATTGCCGGAACTGCTGGGCATGTCGGACCGGGTCCTCGTGATGTACCGGGGCAATATCGTCACCGAAATTCCCCGCGACAAGGCAGATTCAGAAACGGTTATCCAGTGGGCTACAACAGGAGTAGGGGCATGACTTCCACGGCAGCGAATCAGGCGGATTCGCAAGCGCGCTCCCGCCGCATCATCCGGCAATTGCGGACCGGTCTCGGGCCGCTGCTGGCAGCGTTGATCCTGATCTGCATCGGCTTGTCGATTGCGTCACCGGAATTCCTGACCACCAGCACGCTCACCAACATCATGGTGCAGGTGTCCGTGGTCGGCATTGCGGCGGTCGGGGGCACCTTCGTGATCATCACGTCGGGCATCGACTTGTCGGTAGGCTCGCTGGTCGCGCTGAGCGGCATGGTCGCGGCGACCGTGATGGCCGGCTCGAGCCCCGACAACGTGGCACTCGGTATCGCGGGGTTGGGCGTGGCATTGGTGGTGGGCGCGCTGGTGGGCGCGCTGAACGGTTTGTCGGTCGCGTGGCTCAGGCTGGTACCGTTCATCGTGACGCTGGCGATGATGGCCATGGCGCGCGGACTCACACTCGCGATTTCCGATGGCCGGACCAAGTTCGATTTCCCGAACGCGTTCACCGCATTCGGCGCCAAGACGCTCGTGGGCTTGCCTGCGCCGATGATCGTCATGCTGGTGGTATTCGTGATTGGCCACGTGCTGCTGCGCAAGAAGACCTTCGGGCATCAGGTGTTTGCGGTCGGCGGCAACAAGGAAGCAGCCCGGCTTGCGGGGATCCCCGTGAACCGGGTGATCTTCCTCACCTACACGCTGGCTGGGGCGACGGCGGCGGTGGCAGGCATCGTGCTGGCGGGGCGGCTCAACTCGGCGCTGCCATCGGCGGCAAACGGCCTGGAATTGCAGGTGATTGCCGGGATTGTGATTGGCGGCACATCGCTTGCCGGCGGTCGTGGTTCGATCGTCGGGACCTTCATTGGCGTGGTGCTGATCGGCGTGATCAATGTCGGCTTGTCACTGCTCGGCGTGAACCCGTTCTGGACGCAATTCATTCAGGGCGGCGTGATCTTCGCGGCGGTGCTGCTCGACGCCGTCAGCCAGCGGCGCAAGCTCTGAACCCGAGCCGTAAAAAATGACGGCTGAAACCGCGTGGCTCGACAAGATCATCGCGGAACCTACCGGACAAAACCGCGCTTCAAGGAGACAAGACCCATGAAAAAGATCATCAATCAGCCTGAGAATTTTGTAGACGAGGTGATCGACGCGTTGCTGCTTGCGCACCCCGGATGGATCAAGGCGGCGACCGAGGACCGCCGCGCGCTGGTGCGCGCCGACGCGCCCAAGCTAGGCCGCGTCGGCATTGTGACCGGGGGCGGCTCGGGACATATGCCGGGTTTCCTCGGGTATGTGGGCGAGGGCTTGTGCGGTGGGGTGGCGGTTGGCAATGTGTTTTCATCGCCGTCATCCGAGCAGATCTTCGAGGCTACCAAGGCGGTGAACGGCGGCGCGGGCGTGCTGTATGTGTACGGCAACTATGGCGGTGACGTCTTCAACTTCGACCTTGCATCCGATATGGCAGAGCTCGAAGGCATCGACATCAAGACGGTGGTCCTGACTGACGACGTAGCGTCTGCTCCGGCTGAACGAAGCGCCGACAGGCGCGGCGTGGCCGGCATGGTGTTCGCGTTCAAATGCGCGGGCGCAGCGGCGGAGCGGGGCGATTCGCTGGACGAAGTCGCACGCATCGCCGGCAAGGCGAACAGCCGGAGCCGAACGATGGGCGTCGGGTTGTCGCCCACTATTTTGCCCGCTGCCGGCAAGCCCACGTTCACGCTGCCCGATGGCGAGATGGAGATTGGTATCGGCATTCATGGCGAGCCCGGGTCGCATCGCGGCAAGCTGGAAACGGCCGATGAAATTGCCGACCGGCTCACCGGCGCGATTCTTCGCGATCTCGCGTTGCCGAAGGGCTCGCGTGTCGCCATCCTGGTGAATGGGCTGGGCGCGACTCCGCTGGAAGAGCTTTATGTGTTGTATCGGCGAGCGGCGGCCATGCTTGCAGACCAGGGGCTGGCTGTCGCGCGATCGTATGTGGGCGAGTATGTGACGAGTCTGGAAATGGCGGGAGCATCGATCACGGTGATGCACGTCGACGACGAATTGGAGACGCTGCTGGCAGCGCCCGCCCGCTCGCCGTTCTTTCGCGAATGACCGGTCGCTGAATTAATCAGGAGAACATGCGATGAGCGTTACTTGCAAGGAACTCCGGGACGTGCTGACGCGCAGCTTGAGCACACTGCCGGCACATGCCGACGAACTACGCGATCTCGATGCCGCGCTGGGTGACGGAGACTTGGGAATCACCGTGTCGGCCGGCTGCGCTGCGGTCATCAAAGCGCTGGAGGGTCTGCCGGACGATGCGACCGTGGCTGATGTTCTGCTCAGCGCCGGGAAGGCGTTTTCGACCGCTAATCCGTCCACTTTCGCGGCGTTGACGGGCGGTGGTTTGCTCGCGGCATCGAAGGTAATGGCAGGGAAGACGTCGATGGGAAAGGCGGAGGCGGTTGAGATCGGGCGCGCGGTAGCGGGGCGGATTGCCGAACGCGGCAAGAGCAAGGTCGGCGACAAGACCGTTCTCGATGCACTGATCCCAAGCCTTGATGTACTCGAGTCGTCGACGGGCACGGCCGCTGAATTGCTCGCCGCGATGATCGCGACGGCTCAGGAGCAAGTCGATGCGACCGCCGGATTGCAATCGCAAAAGGGACGCGCTGCGTGGGTGCAGGAGCGCAGCGTGGGGCACGCGGACCCGGGTGCGACCGCTTACCTGCTGTTTCTTGCTGCGTTGCAAGCAGCGTTCAAGCTGTAAGGATGCAATTTGGCCGCTTTAGATGTCTGCAGTCAGACCGCATTGTCATGCATTGGTCGAGCGTGAATCAACAGGCAAGGCGCGGGGACCGGGTAAGCAGGGGGCAACTTCAGGATAACGGCTGCCGCAGGCGCTAACTTGCAGCCGTCCGCATGGACCGGTACTCGCGCCGCACAATATCCATCAATTCAGCAACCGACGTGCTGGCGGCTTCCCGCTCGTAAGTCATGCGGCCGCGCTGCATGAGCATGACGCGATCCGCAATATCGAGCGTTTGCGCGTAGTTATGCATGATCATGACAATGGACAGCCCCTGCTTTTCCTTCAACCGCAGGACCAGGTCGATGATCAATCCCGCCTCGCGCGCACCCATTGCCGCAAGCGGTTCGTCGAGCAGCAGGATCTCGCCTTGCCTGAGCGTCATCGACACGCCGTCGAGTGCGGTCTTCGCGCCCAAACGTTTGACGATATCCTCGCCCCGCAACGCGGCTGTACCCGTTGTGCCCGTCGGCAAAGTCGCCCGCGAGCACGGAGCCGAGCCCGCGTAGAATAGGACCATGATGCCGGGAGGAAATACGCCGTTCCCGTCCGCCTCAAGGCACGGAAATGGACTTTCCTAGTGGTCATCGATATATTTATCGTGTTGTCGCTACCGGATAACTGCATATTCACACTTACGCTTACTGCTCGAACCCGTTGCGCTGGTTGCGCAATATGCGAATCGAGCTGTCGAGATGCGCGCGGGCACTTTGTGCATCGCCCAAGCGCATTTGTTCATACGTGCGCTCTGCTACTTCATGCTGCACGGGCTTGAGCGGCTGGTTGCTGCTCATGGCCTTGAGCTGAACCTCTGCCGCGCGCTCCAGATAATAGAGATCGTCCCAAGCCTCTGCGATGCTCGCGCCCGCCACCATCACGCCGTGGTTCTTCAGGAACAGGATGTCTGCGTCGCCCATGGCGTCAGCAATACGATCTCCCTCTGACTCGTCCAGTGCGAGGCCGTTGTAATCCTCATCGACGGCAGTGCGGCCATAGAACTTCAACGACGTTTGCCCGAGCCACAAAAGCGGCGGCCCTTCGATCAGGCACAGCGCTGTCGCATTCGGCATATGCGTGTGGAAAGCCGCTTTTACTCGCGGTTTCGCCCGGTGCAACCG
>Ga0302308_10001490_pt1 | contig 18960 bp, 17 predicted proteins | sample III_Palsa_E3_3_FD_200531 | JGI IMG/M metagenome (GOLD analysis project Ga0302308, IMG submission 200531) | Peat permafrost microbial communities from Stordalen Mire near Abisko, Sweden - III_Palsa_E3_3 | ecosystem: Environmental > Terrestrial > Soil > Palsa > Peat permafrost | place: Sweden...
ATCCGCCTCTTTGAGAATTCCAACGATCTGGCTTTCCGTAAATCGCGATGTCTTCATTCGAACCTCCCGACAAAATCCTGCCTGAAAGTTCTACTTTTGTCCTGTCTGAATTATTGGGGAGCTTACGTACCAACCTTTGCGCTGACGCATCATCAAAGGAATTATCGATGCTTTATCCTGGGTCAAGATGCTTGTCTGGCCGACCTATGAATGTTAAGCATCTTTTTTTACAACTTTTAGGAAACCCCCATCACAGAAGTCTCGAGATGCAGCAAGTCCCTCATAGAGCGCAACTTTCCAATGATTTCCGGAGAGCGTTTTACGTAGATCACTTGCTTCTAGCTGCAATTCGCGAGAAACCTTCCTGTAATTATTGGTTCCGTAGAGACGTCGTAACGAGGATCGCTTTCGGCTAATCTCCGCGGCTGATTTTGTGACGAAACGTTCGTTGAGCGCGAGCGTGTTGAAATGGTTCGCAAAGAGCAACGAAAAGGCTACGTTTGACGGGTCCGCACGGCTGCAGAACTTCAGGTCGATCTGATCGCTGACCGATACATCGACAGAAATGAAATTGTAAGTCGGAAATTGATCGTAGTAAGTATGTAGAAAAAGACGATCGCCCGTCGTGGACAAAAACTGCGACCCCTTGTACTTAGTGTTGCAAACGTGACAAATAGGCACTAAATTCTTTGGGAAAACCGAAAACTCGGGATATTTGTCCTTAGGGAGATAATGATCGAGCGTTTTGGGTTCGTTAATGCCGCAATACGGGCATTCATCAAAATCTTCTAGCCCCGGCGCCAATAATTTCCCACGCATCACCCTCATTGATTTTGTGGGAAAATCGTATGCGTGAAGTAGTGCTTTTTCCCTCACACCAGTTATTCCAGCTGCAATGACAGTCTGTAGTGCGTTGGAATTAGCAGTATAGAGAGTGTACGCCACAGCTATCCGTTTTTGGAGCCTAACAAGACGCTCCGAAATTCTTCCTCTTTTTTCGTTGCTAATCTTATCGTAATAAACGAGCGCATCAATACTGGGAACATTCAAATTTCTCATGGCCTTTCCAGTTAATTTGAACGATCGGAAATAAAAGAACGTGCAGTTAACCCAAGCCGTTTACCGAAAATACTATTTATTTCATCCAACGACAAACCTTCGTTGTCGAGACGTTGAAGTACGGCGTAGAAATTGGATTCCTCAAATGAAAGCCCGAAAACCTGTTCGGTAAGCGTGGAAATCTCTTCCCCGAACGATTCAAGGCCAAGTCGTTTCACGACAGGGTTGAGGGAGGTTCCTGCTAATATCTGAACAAACTTGGATGGGGTTTCTTGGAGAACAACGGGTGAATGCGTAGCAATGATGGCGTACGATCCGTACTTCTTAAGGATGTCCCGCAGAGAGTGCATAAATGCAGCCATCAGTGAGGGGTGCAAATGTGTTTCCGGTTCATCGACAATTACAATCGATGCGGGCTCAATGTGCTCAAATACTTTTGCCAAGATGGAAAGAGTGATTTTTTGCCCAGAGCTGAGCTTATCGAAAATCAACCCGAGATTATTTGCGTCTACTGACGAGAATGAAGGATCTGCGAGGATATGCTCGAGGCAATCTGTCCAAGACTCATCGTCGCCCCGTTTTTTGATCGCATTTACCGCGGATCGGAACTCATCTGAAACCTCAGAGGCAGTTTTTATCCGGTACTCATTTTTCCTTGCTCGCTCTCTCAATCCGCAGTATTTATACCCAAATATGTGGCCTTGCTTAGCAAGTTCATCTTGCTCGAATTTATTTTTCCCGGGAATTTCGAACATATCAAATGCTGAATATGAAACGACGATGGTATTTCGGAACGCCGGGCGATCACGAGGAAATTTTTTCTCTCTTGCGGATAATAGTTCGCTTTGTTCAGCATAACCGTAGCCTGAGATTGCCTTTGATAAATCGCTTAAAATTTGCGTTTTCCCCGTTCCATTGCGGCCAATGATTACGCAAATATTAGATGGGATTTTTGAAGATAACTGATCAAAGAAATCAAAATGAAGATGATGATTTCGGCCGAAACCTGGGAGCCGTGTTTTAAACTCAAACGAATATGAAGGTTTTAGGTTGGGGCCTTCTAGCTTCGAATATAAATCTTGGGCGTACTGCAACGCCTGTTCGGCGGGGCTAAATCGAATTATCGCCGAATTGAATTGTGATTTGCTTTTGAAATTTTCGTAAATATCGGGATTGTATGCACAATCTCTCAGGGACGTTAAAATGTCCTTTTCAATCTCCTTACCGAATCGATGCAGAGATTTGTAATACTCTATTGTTTGCCCCAAAGAACATGCAGTGGGCGGCAACGAGTCGCTTCCCTCTTTTATGCTAACTCTTCCCGAATTTTTATTCTCATCGACGATCTTTATTTCGCCAAGATTGTGTTGTTCACCCTCGATGACAAGCGTGAGATAAAACGTTGCTTTGATTCCGTAGTCATCCCAGGCGTCACTGTCTAGAATTGCATAACACTTGTCTTTTCTTTTTTTCTCAAATGAGGAATAGATTTTCATTTTTTGTTCGCTATTTTTCATTCATCTTAAGAAACTGGCGAGTGAGCTCTAGACATCGTGTAGGCCGCCCCGCCGGGACTTAACTGGTTATCTAGTGATCTATTCTACAGGTGCACGTGACCATCCAGATCTATTGCTTATGAGGTTACTACTACTGTAAGCGCTTGGCCATCCCGTCTTGAAACGAGGTGCAAAGCGTAAGAGCATATGTGTCAATGAATTTGGGAAGCGGACACGTGGCCACTATTACTCTTGCGGCGCCCAACGGTCGCACACGACGCACTTACAGCGCGGCTTATCGTGCCCAATTGGTGGCGCAATGTCGCGGGCTGGGTGTTTCTTGCTTTGCGGTAGCGATCTCCCACGGCATGAACCCGAACGTATTGCGCAAGTGAATCAAGGACGCGGGTGACGGCGTGACACCGAGCGCCAGGCCGCTGCCGCTTGATGTCCAGACGGCATTCGTGCCGGTGCCGATGAGTGCGGCTCCCAGGCACGTAAATGTCGTCAACGCCGGCGTTAAACTTGAGCTCCAGCGCAATGGCGCGATAGTATCCATCATGTGGCCGACTGCGAGCTTGAGCGAGAGCGCTGCATGGGTGCGGGCGATCTTGCGGTGATTCGCGTCGACGCGATCTGTTTGGCGGCGGACCCGATGGACACACGCTACCTGGATGATGCGCAAGTGCCCATCGATAATAATTGGGCTGAGAATCAAATCAGACCAATCGCTATCTGACGAAAAAACTGGCTATTTGCGGGCTCGCTGCGCGCCGGCAAACGCGCGGCCGCGATCATGAGCTTGATACAATCGGCCATGCTCAATGGCCACGATCCGTTTGCCTACCTTAAAGATGTCTACACCGGCTGCCCGCACATCGCGCGCGAGGACATTGATCAACTCTTACCGCACAACTGGTCGCCGTCCGCCTGATCGAAATTACCTGTCAATATGGGATGGGGGGGTGCGGACAAAATCTTGGACTATCAGGAGGTAGTCCATGTACTCGTATGAAGACCGTCTGCGAGCGGTTCAGCTCTACTTGAAGTTGGGCAAACGGATCAAGGCGACCATTCGGCAGCTGGGGTATCCGACAAAGAATTCTCTCAAATCCTGGCATCTGCAATACGAACAGTGTCAAGATTTACGAACTGGCTACGTTCGTTCCAGGCCGAGGTATTCTGCCGAACAGAAGCAGGCTGCCGTCGCTCATTATCTGAGCCATGACCGTTGTGCTGCTGCAACCTTGAGGGCGTTGGGCTATCCGAGTCGCGGGGCGCTTGAAGCCTGGATCGAAGAACTGTGTCCTGAAATCGGAAAACGCCTTGTCGGCAGAGTAGCTGGCAGCGTTCCGAAATCGCAGGAGGCGAAGCAGGCGGCAGTCATCGAACTGTGCACCAGAGAGGAAAGCGCGTGCGTTATTGCCCATAAGACAGGCGTAAGCAGGCCGACGCTGTACAACTGGAAGAACCAGCTGCTCGGTCGGGAGATTCCAGCATCCGTGAAACATCAGAAGAAGCCAGCACCGGAACATGAGTGTGCGGAGCTGGAGCGACAGGCCGAATCGCTTCGACGCGACATCCGGAAGTTGCAGCTCGAGCACGACATCCTGAAGAAGGCGAACGAACTGATAAAAAAAAGAATGGGCATCGACCCGCAACTCCTGAGCAATCGGGAGAAGACGATGCTGGTTGATGCCCTGAAACAAACCTATGCATTGCCGGAGTTGTTAGCGATCCTGGGGCTTGCCCGCAGTTCCTACTTCTATCACCGTGCGCGCCTGCTCGTCGCGGACAAGCATGCTGTCGCGCGTCGCGTCATCGCAGACATCTTTGAGCTCAATCACCGTTGCTATGGATATCGTCGAATCCGCGCAGCATTAATCAGACAGCAAGTCTTCGTCTCGGAGAAGGTTGTGCGACGTTTGATGCGACAGGAGGGTTTGGCCGCTGTCACGACCAGGCGGCGTCGCTACGGCTCCTATTATGGAGAAATAAGCCCTGCGCCGGAGAACCTCATCAATCGGGACTTCCGTGCAGCCGCCCCAAATCAAAAGTGGCTCACCGACATTACCGAATTCCAGATTCCGGCCGGCAAGGTCTATCTATCACCGGTAATCGACTGCTTCGACGGTCTCGTTGTAAGCTGGTCAATCGGCACGCGGCCGGATGCTGAACTCGTCAATACCATGCTGGATGCGGCCATCGAATCGGTGGTTGATTGCGATGAGCGGCCTGTGGTCCACTCCGACCGCGGTGCGCACTATCGTTGGCCGGGATGGCTATCACGAATGCGCGATGCCAATCTCATTCGCTCGATGTCACGCAAAGGATGCTCTCCCGATAATGCAGCCTGCGAAGGTTTCTTTGGGCGGCTCAAGACGGAACTGTTCTATCCTCGTGACTGGCGGGATATGACCGTAGAGCAATTCATTGAGGTAGTTGACTCATACATTCGATGGTACAACGCAAAACGGATCAAGATCTCGCTTGGTTCTCTCAGCCCACTTGAATATCGCGAGCGTCTTGGAATCGCGGCGTAAACCAGTCCAAGATTTTAGCCGCACCCCCAGTGGGTCAGATTTGGGTGCAAATTAACAGCCGGGCAGATCACGGGGCCGTGAATTTCTAGAAGTCCTTGGTCCGAAAAAACCGGTCAGGTCACCGCAACTAAGCGTCATCACCGACCATTTCAAGCCAAGCAGCGAAAATATTCGGAGACATCGAGACGGCACGAATATGTATATCTTCATGTGACAAAATTTCACAATCTCCCCCAGATCGCTTTCTTTCCCAGTCTGCTGTTGTGCTCGGCGACCCCTCATAAACTATCCCAATTATCGTAACTGTATTATCTGACCGCGTGCAGAATACAGGAGCTCCGCTCATCCCGCTAAGCCGAATTCCTGAGTTACTTTTATCTGTCCAGTGCATTACGAATTTATCCACTCCATGCACTAGGGTGTCCGCCAACGGGGCGTACGCCGAAACTGATTCGACAGAGACCAACTTATCAGTTTCGTGTTTGTGCTCTGTTGGAAACCCTATCGCGACAGGAACTCTGATCTTGGTCCAATCTGGCTCCGACCAATGGTCGAGATCTATTGCAACCTTGGATTTCGCGTCCATATGGAGCGCTTGGAAATTGTCGGGTAAGTGAACGATCGCGATATCGTGTGCATGTATGTTTAGCGATCGAAGAGAAACTAGTCTGCCCGCGAAATTGGGTCGTGACTTATCCGAAAATTGATAGCTCGTCCCTCGACCAAAGACGCCCAGTGTATTGACTAACACAGCATTCTCACCGAATTGGCAATCAAAAACGTGCCCGCAGGTGACGCCATACAAACGACGTCTAAACCGAATGTACGTAAGCGTCGCGTTTTCTTTTTGAGCGGTATGCGAGGCGTCCCCTATAGGTGAAATGAACAAAGGCTCACAGTGTACTGTCGCCAGCTTACCTATCTTGTATGAATCAACCTCATCATATTCGGGGGTGTCAATAGTGGTGTTATGTGCTTGTTCATTTGACATATCAAAGTCTCTCTATCTTTACGCAGGTAACCCATCGAAATCCGTGTTTGAAGCTTGGATATCAGCGATTCTTGCCAATCTTTCTTGCTCATATTGAGATAATGATTGAATGTAGTCAGATACACCAACGAGCTCAAAATATCCGTTATCATTGGAATTTACAACATATTCAATATCGATATACTTTTTACCAGAAGTTGCAATCTGCAAATCCCCTCGGTTGGGGGCAAGCATCAGGACTGCCTTGAATGTTTTGTCAGGATTCAATTGGGCCGCCTGCTCGGAGAGCCAGGTAATTTGATCACTAACGCGCCTCACTGCCCCATCATAAAGCATATTCACGATGTGCTGACCGTACACTTCACGCGCCAACGCAATCGGTTTGCGATTTTTACCTTTAGTAAGAATTAAGCGTCCGACGTAACGAAACTTGGAGTTGGGCCAAGCCAAAATTAGCGGGAATTTTTGAATCTTCGAAACATTGACGTCGTTCTCACCAAGCATGCCAAGCATTGCTTCCAACGCCAATCTCGTCCGCTCATCGGGTGCAGCTTCGTCAGGGAACAAAATTTCCATAAATGTTGCCAGCCTAGTTTGTTAAGATGGTCTCGGACCATGTACCGGCCAACTGATAGCCGTTGGTACTCTCTAGGGCACTGGCACGAAGAAGCTGAACTCCGTAAGATTTCAGTGGATCAAAAACGAAATAATGTAGATCCGGACGTGCCTTGTGGAATATTGCATACCCAAAAATTAAAATAAAGTGTCCGTTATTGCTACCTTGCCATGCTATCCTTACTCCAATTGTTCGGTTTGCGTTGAGCTCCGATTTTACTTGGTGCCTAGGCAATTTTCCTGGCACCCATTTGTTAAATGACTTAATATTTTTCAATGCCTCATGGAGATAATGGGGCTGATTACATGACTGCGCCGTGCAGTTATTTGAACATTGCGTTAGGCACAGATTCGCAATATGGCACTGACCAATTACAACTGACTTTCCTCTTGCGACGTTCGAGGAAGTCGCCGCCCAGCACCAGTTGGATTTTTCCTGATGCCCGAAAGACCTGTAGTTCTGATTTATAATCTTCGTATAGTTTTTCATAAAAATATTTATCATTATATTTGTACGATATCAACGACACGCTTGTATGTTAGTCGGGAAGGGTTAGGCTTTTCAAGCCACGTTTGAAGAATATTGTGAGGATGAACTATAGCCGCCCTGCCATCGCACGTTCGCGGAAATGGCGGAAATGGCGGAAATGGCGGGAATGCGCTGGAAGCAGTCCTTGCTGGTGTCTGAGACCGAACGGCGGTTCCGGGTCGAACTCGGTCTTTGGGCGATAGCGATAGCAAATGGTCAGGAGTGGACAACGTGATTGTTGCTATTAACAAGAATTGCCTGGTCAATACCAGCAAGATGGTCAGCGATTGCCGGAATGATGGTCAGTGCCCACCAGCGCCCGCAACCACGAGTCGACTGCGTTCATACCGGTAAGTGATCAGCACCAGAAAAATGTGCTCCAAATGGACAGCCTATTCCGGCACAGGTGGACAGGGACACCGGAATACGCACTAGAATACCTATTCAGGGTAGAACTGCTTTCGGTGACAATGCCTTATGAAGTCCAGAATTGGCCCAAACGGGGTCCATCTTTTCGATCGACTTTCAGGTCTGAATGTCCTGGTAGACGAGTTGCGCCCGGAAGAGGCGGTTTGGTCGACGTCCCCCCGTCAGATATCCATTGCACTCACCAATGTTTGCGACCTTCACTGCGCGTACTGCTACGCGCCGAACACTTGCAGTCCTTTTAAACGGAGACCCTAGCGGTGAAGGTCGACATCGATGCTTCCCATTCAATCTGCTGGCTGCTCAGCTTGTCTCCCGGCAAAAAGCAATTGCGTGGGGCTTCTTGCGAAACCCATATCACGTGCTACCGAACTTGGTTTAGGCCGTGAAGGAGGGCGAGGCTGCTTTGGATGCAATCCGGCGGTGCCCGGAACGCGCGAGCCTCTGTTGAGGGTGATTTGAAACAGGCGTGTTTCACGTACAATCATGCATCAGTAAGTATCGCGCTCCACCACCCCACACCAAGGTGCTTGTTCCATGGAAAAGGTTGTCTCCTCTGCCCGCTTTAAAAACGATCCTATCGGTCGATTGCTGATCGATGACCTTCAGCTTCATGCTGCCGAACTGCAGCTCGAGCGCGCGATTCTCTACTATGATTTCCCGCTGTTCCGGGATTATGAGGAGGCCTTGTATCAGCCAGCGGTGTTCATTTTGCATCCGGAAAAAGGCGCCATCGTCGTCTCTATGCCTGATACCGCATTTGACGTCGATAAGAGTGACGCGATGCTGGATGAGTTCCACAGTCTGCTGTACGCGAAGCTGTTGGCGAGCAAACGTCTACGCAGCGGTCGGAATGCCCTGAAACTCAATATCACGACGATCCTCTATCTTCCTCAGGGCGTGCATGCCGGCGAACGCGAGAGCGAAAATATCATCGTTTCCTCATTTGAAGGCATCAGGGCGGCGATTGCCCAGGCGCAACGCGACGCGCTTACGGAGGAGGAATTTCTCGAAGCTCGCAGCGTCATCGAGGGCGTCAAGGCGCTCTCAAAGAGCGCTAGCCGTGAGACTGCAAGCGACGATTCGAAGCACAAGGCAATGGTGCTGCGCGCTCTGGAGGACGAGATCGCAAACTTTGATGCGAATCAGAGGCGGGCGGCATTGACCGTGGCGCTCGGTCCGCAGCGGATCAGAGGACTCGCTGGCTCGGGAAAGACCATTATTCTCGCGTGGAAGGCTGCCCACATCCTGCTAACAAACCCCGAAAAGAAAATTCTTTTCACGTTCTACACGCGAAGCCTCTACGAAACGATCCGAAGGCAGATTACGCGCTTCTATCGTCATTTTCGCGACTCCGATCCGAACTGGGACAATCTACATGTCCTACATGCATGGGGGGGCACGCGCGAATCAGGTGTCTACTACAACACCTGCGTCGAGAACATGATCACGCCGCGTACGTATATCCGGAATTCTCCTATCACATTCGAAGGAATATGCGCTGAGCTTAACCAGAAAGCGCGCATCGAACCTAAATACGATGTTGTGTTGGTCGACGAGGCCCAAGACCTGCCCGAAAACTTCTTCCGATTGTTATATAGCCTTACCAAAGGTGCGCGCGACGATAAAACGATCATCTGGGCGTATGACGAGCTTCAATCGATATTCAGCCCACAGATGCGAACGCCCCGCGAGCTTTTTGGGGAAGATGCGAATGGTGAGGCGTTTGTTGACCTCGATCGCTCCGCTGCGCGGCTTGGTCTTGGGGAGTACGTCAATAACGATTTGGTCTTATATAAATGCTATCGCAGCCCTCGTGAGGTGCTCGTGTGCAGTCATGCAGTTGGGCTGGGAATATATGGTCAACAGATCGTGCAGATGCTGCAAGATCGTGGACACTGGGAAGACGTCGGCTACGTGGTCGAACAAGGGGATTTCACGACAGGGTCGCCGACTGTCGTTACGCGGCCCGCAGAGAACAGTCCATTATCCATTCCGACCTTGGAGCCCCGTGAAGAGCTAGTCAAGCTCTACCGTGCGGATGGCTTCGCGGAGGAGCTGGATATGATCGTGGGGGAAGTCATGCAGCTGCTTGAGGAGGGCCTACGACCCGACGATATCCTGATCATCTGCTTAGACGATAGGAATGCGAAGAACTACCACGAGGGATTGACGCAGCGGCTGTCAGAAAAGGGTATCGGGACTCACGACGTCCTCAACAACCCGTTCTCGGCATCGACGTTCCGGTTTGAAGGACGTATTACCCTGAGTACCGTGCATCGGGCGAAGGGCAACGAGGCGCCTGCAGTGTTTGTCGCAGGGATTGATGCAGTGGCGCCGGGCCTCTCCGGCCGCACAGCCCGTAACCGATTGTTTACCGCCTTTACCCGTACGAAATGCTGGTTGCGCATCAGCGGTTTGGCGAAATATGCCGGCACGCTGTTCGATGAAATCGAAACCGCTCTTGCCAATGCGCCCAAGCTTGAGTTTGCATGGCCGAATCTGGCCAATGTGGAGCTGCTGCAGCGGGACCTCAGCCAAAGGCAGGCAAAGGCGCGAAATGCACGCGACGACTACTTCCGCAAGATGGCCGACCTCGGATTCTCCGAAGATACTGCACAGGTGTGGACGGAAGGGGTCAGCAAAAGTGAATGAAAAGGCGTTCACGCTCTCGCTGCGGGATGCGCATGGCTTCTTCTCGCAGCTTGGATTGGCGGAGCCGTTGGCCGGCCCCACGTCCTTACCTGTACGAAAGGAGTTTAATCGCATCGCGCTCGACACGGAGCGTCCTTATACCGATGTGTTCTTTACGGGTCTCAAGCTTGGCCAGTATAACTTCACGCTGAAAGACTTCTCCTATTTTCAGTTTTCGTACACCAGCGAAGAGGACGTCCGCTATGCGTTTTATCCTTCGCCGTTCACGACCGACGCGCTCGGCATGATCGCTCAGCTTCAACAGAGACTTGGTGCTCCTAATGCAGCTGACGTTGAGATGATGATGAATTTCGCGGAGTCCCAGCCCGTTAACTATCGGAGACCGCTCCTTCGGTACGAATACAACGTTGAGCAGTATGACGCGGGTGTTCATCCCGTATCTCATCTTCACATCGGCACCTATGGGGACGACCGATGGGTGCTCCAGCCGCGCCTGACGCCGCTGGCGTTCGCACTGGTCATTGCGAAGCTGTACTTCCGGCCCCATTGGGAGGCAGTCACGGAAGGAGAGGGAAAGACGAGAACAAACGAATTTGATCGGCTGCTCGAAAAGGAACGAGGGGTATGTGATCTGACGCCAGAGGATAAGTTTGCGCATGAAGCCAAAACCTTCTACATGGGCTAGTCCTCCAACGCAACCTGCAAACGCGCTCGATTGTAAGGCCGCAAGGACAAGGCAACGTGCGGACGATCGTTGGAATGCTTTCCAGGCCAGATCTACCGAAGACGGACTACCTTCCTCGACGGCTTGCGACTTATGGATGCTGAACTGACAGCCTCGTTTTGATTATTGCTTGAAAATTACCTCGGAGATTTGCGGGTACACTGTTCGCATTACTTTAACCATGCAGGTGTTCTATGGGCACAACAGCAACTCTCGCGCATCATGCCGAGACCGGAAAACCGTCCTGGCGCTTATACGAAGAATTATTTGAAGCGGGCGTCGTCTACCTGGAATTGCGCGGTGTCGGTGTCGAACTTCAAACGCTAGAGCAGGGCGGTGCCGAGGTGATATTGCGACTTCCGACCGAAACGGCAAAACAGCTCGGTTTGCATACCAACGTGCCATCCGGGCAATGGGAGCGTATGTGCGACAAAGAAAAATTTTAGAGGGATCATGATCGCACGCAAACTGATCCGCCTAGCGACCGCCATAGGGGCCGCAATGTGGCTCATGCGAGTTGTATTTTTACAATCCGAACGCCGCAAGCTCGATCTTGCCATGCAGGCGCTCGATCGCGTGGAGGCTTCCCATTGAATCTCCGCGTCCAAGACGTATCTCGTGGCCGTGATCTACCAGATGAAGTGGACCGTATCCGGCGGTGCGTTGCTGGGTCGCACGCTACAGCGGTCCTTTTGGTAGTACTTCTCAAGTGGTGAAGCATGCTCGAATACCAGGATAGAGTCGTGCAGGAGGTTGCCGCCTGCACCCGCGACCGCTGCCAGCGGCGCATGACGCCCGACGATTACAAATTGCACGAAAAACTGTCGATCGCATACCGAGGCGGTTACGGTTCGATATTTGGCGACAACTGTGATGTCAGCATCGACCTATGCCAGCAGTGCGTCAAGGAAACGCTTGGCGCTTGGCTTCGGATAACATCACGTGACTTGACTGTGCCAGGAACGGTTGAGGTTGAGGTGCTGAAGGGCATTTAAGCTTACCTTCATTTTCGTCTGCCCTAATCTTGACAATCCCAAAACTCACTCATGCCTTAGATGGAGTGGGTCTATCCCAAAACCTTCCACCTATACCCCGATACCATACGTTGGTCCGAAGTCCTCCGTATCGAGATCGGTCATCGCTCTCTTCAGCCGCTGCTCGTCGGATTTGACAGCGACTTACGGATTCGCTGCATCATCCACAAAATTTCGTTAGGGGAAACATCCCAAGTCCCGGCCTTGACTTTGTCGGCGACACTATTTTCAACTCGGGTTAGTGCGTCGTCCAACTCCCAACCGTGCTCGGACGTCTTTCGCACGATATAGCCCACGAGTTGTTGAGCAAGGTCTTCGCAAGCGTCGTAACGTACCCACAATTCTTCATCGGTAAGCCCCGCATAATACTTGCCGTCGATTGAGCGTAACGAGACCTTAGGCATCGCGCCGGGGAGGCTTGCGGTTTGCTCCCGCGGAAAATCGCCGGGAATCACGCGTTGAGTCATCATCTTCTCCTAGGACGAATGGGCCTGTGCCACCTGAAATTTTCGTATCAGCTACAAACTGCCGAAACCGATTGATTATGTCAATCTTCTCCCACTTCGGGCTCAAGGCGGGAGCATCAAATTTTCTGTAGATGACAACGTTCGGGTAAACGGCCGCCCTTGGCTGGCTACCGCCCCACATAGCCGGCAGAGGTTGTGAAAGCCTGGTCCAATTTATCGTCATTCGCGAGAAATATCCGGCGTATCCAAGCCTAGACTCTGTCAATACCAGCGCAGATTGCGCATCGATCATTCACTCGGGGCCGATGTACCTGTTTGCCCCAATCTTTACAATCTATTCGTACCAACCTACCATATTGGCTGATACTGCTGCTGCCCCGGACAATGTTTACGTAGATTCGGAACAGAACCGTTCTGAGGTTTTGTAACCGATAAATGTAAACATGAGCCCCGCCTTTGTGCGGGGTTTTCTTTATCTACAGCGAGGGAATGCGTTTTTTTTCTTTGAAGCGTTGGGCCGTAGTACGATGCCCGCGTATCGAAGTCGATCCCCCCTATGGAGTCATAGCATGTCAAGTCTGCCGGGTTCTTCCGACGCGATGAGCCGCATCGTCTTCGCCTGGGAGCTTGGCGAAAATCATGGACACCTGTGGCGCCTGCTGCCGATTGCCCGCCAGTTGCAACTGCGCGGGCATGAGGTCATGTTCGGGTTAAGGTCGATGGCTATGGCGCAGCGTTATCTGGCGCCGCACGGCATCCGCTGGTTTGCCTGCCCGACGCCTGCCGGGGTGGCGGATCTGGGACGGGACATTGCCAGCTACGCTGACATCCTGGCTAGCAATGGCGCCACCCAGCCCGATCTGCTGGGTGGCATGGTGCAGGCCTGGCAGAACTTGTACGCCGTGCTGCAGCCGGACCTGGTCGTGATCGAACACAGCCCGTTCGCCCTGCTCGCCGCCCGGCGAGCAGGCATCCGTACCGTACAGGTGGGGACCGGGTTCACCATACCCCCGACCCTGACTCCTGCGCCATGCTTCCGGCCGTGGCAGCCGGACACCGCCCAGGCACAGAGGCAAACCCAGGACAGCGTGGAGCGCACGGTACAGGCGCTGTTCGACCAGCCGCGCAGCTTGAGCCAGCTACTCACCGCCGACCACACCCGACTCCTGACCCTGCCGGAACTGGACCATTACGCAGCGTGGCGGCCACCCGGCACGACCTTTCTGGGGGCTATGCCCGAGCCGGAGCAGGGCGAGCAAGTGACGTGGTCGCAATCTGGCCGACCCCGCCTCTTTGTGTATCTGTACATGCATCCCTGGATGGATACCGTGCTGGGCGCGCTGGAGGCCACCGGCGCCGAAGTGATTGCGGTCATTCCCGGCCTCGGCGTGGACCTGGCTTGCCGCCATCCCGGCCTGCGACTCTACCGACAGCCCGTGCAGCTGAGCCCCTTGCTGGCGGACTGCACGCTGGCCATTACCCACGCAGGTCACGGCACGGCAATGGACTGTCTGCTGGCCGGGGTGCCCATGCTGTTGCTGCCCTCGCATATGGAACAGCTGCTGGTGGCCGAGCGGGTGGCGTCGGCCGGCGTAGGCCTCGGCCTGATGCCCACCCATGTGGAAAGTGGGTTCGCCGACCTGCTCCCCGAAGTCCTGCGCAACCCGCAATATCGGGAAAGGGCTGGTGCGATAGCGGCACGGTACCGAGACGTGCCGCGAACCCGGGCGCTGGAGGAGATCATCCGGCTGATCGAGCAGGCCCTGGAAGAAGGCTGATATTGCCTTGGCCTTTTATCAAATCCAGAGCATCTGGAGAGATACCTTCTCGCTGTTGCGTCGCGTTGCGGCTTTTGCCTGTTGTTTACATTTTCAAAATGTATCCCCCTCGCGAAAGTCTGGCGCAAGCTCAAAAAACGTAAATAAGAAAAAAGCCTGTCCCAACAAAGGGAACAGGCTTTTTGTTTTCACTTATTTGAAACTATACGTCAGAATTAGGTTTAGGGCATTGGTGGACCCGCAACATTGAGCGCAGGGGTACCGTGGCCGCTGATTATTTTTGCTCGTAAGAGCCTTACCAAATGGAAGCATGCTCTTGGGCAGGTGCTAGCTTATTCGACTTACTATCTGGATCGCGCCAAGGTCATCCATCTATATGTCCCAGGCGATCACACACCAAAACTCAAGGAACATCTACGGGTTTGTGCGCAATTTGAAATTGCTGTTGCGTATCAAAACCTTTTGACCAGCGAGCTTGGGCCGATGTCCAGACTAAGCGAGATTGTTGCTGCCGCATGAGAAATGCAATTCTTCGACGCGTATCGATGCGCTTCAGGCTCGCGCCAGCAGCTTTTCTACCCTTGAGTGAGGTGCTATCCGGGCGGAGCATACTAAGCGCCGCTGTCCGGTATGGGCACGCTGCTAGTGCTGCCTGATGTCGTCAACCGCCTACTCGGATTGCGCTTGCTGAAGATAAGTCTCAAGCGCCTTCACTCTTTCGGCAGTCAGATCCGCAATGCATTGCGAACGATTGACCACCAACCACTGATGCGCGCCACCATTGACACTGGTTCGAAAATCACACTCAGCGTCCCGAAATGCGACCCAAGCACGCTGCGCAGGCACGATTTGAGTTCTGGAGAAATTCTCTTTTTCCGGATCATCCTTTAGAGAGCCCAAGAGTTTTTTGTATACTTCATTTAGCTTTTTATCGTTTGCTAAGCGAGTTTGTTCGGTGCACCGAAAATTTGCTTGAGCACTTGCCAGATCTGTTCCTCCCGGCGGGTTATTGCAATCGACAGCGAATGCATCGATGGAAAGTGCCAGTAGTACCAAGCCAAGGTATTTGGATAGCTTCATAGTATTTTTAGTCGTGAGTTATTTGTCGTATTCAGTTGTGTACGTTGCGGTGTAATACAGATCTTCAGCCAAAAAACCTGTCTCGTCCTTCAGCAGTGTTTTCGCTCGAACAATCTCATCACGTTGGACCGAAAGCCCTCCGATAGAATTGACTTTCTTGATGTCTAATTTTGAGATATATTCGAGCGCGCTTTTTTCATCATCGCCATCAGTGAACGGAACTTTGCTGCCGTTGGCCGTCGCCGCAGCTGTCAACAGTTGCTTTTTCGCGCCACGAATTGCACAAGCAGTTACGAAGGCAATTCCAAGCGCTGAACGGATATTGTTTGTCTCGCAAAATTTAAGGGCTGGGTTCATATATGCCTCAACGGCGAACTCAAGCTCGGCTTCCTGGAAAGTGCCCACTTTACCTGCATCGCTAAAGCGCTGTTTCCAAGTTCCTTCCCATAGATCTTGTTTCGAACCACCGATCGTTATTGCGATCGGCTGAACTCTTTTTCCTCGAATTTCGCTGCGCTTCGGAAGTGAATTTTTTCCGGCAAGAGAACTCAAATTTTTTCCGTCGGCCGTGCGTCGAATAGAATTCCAATGGCTTTGGCCAGATGGATAGTCGACGCCAGATACCGCGACACCCGTGGTAGTGAGCGTTATCAGCTCTTGGTAGTTATCACCAAATACCTGTGTAAACTTGTTCGTATCCTTCTGTTGCATCCGCTGCAAAAGCTTTCCGAGACTACCACTATCTTGGGTGAATTGAATAACACCATACGATAGCCCGATATGCACAATGCGTCCATATGACAGGCTAGCACTGGGTTTCATATGAAACTCGGTGTCGAGATTTTCTGCCGAAAATGGATCTTGCCCGCTCTCGCATAAGGCCACTGCGGCTATGATCTTAAGTCGTTCATTTCTATCTAGAACGACGCCCTTAAATTCGATGACATGTGGCTTCTTGTTTAACCTGTCGATCAATTGCTGGTGATCTGCACTGTCGTTCTTGTTTTTCTTCTTTTCAGGTTGAACCGGCTTCGATATGGGCTGTTGGACTTGGCTGGAGGCTGGCGCTGTCGGTTTCGACCCAGCCTTTGGTGTCAGTGGAACCTCATGTTGCTGCTGCACTTCAGCTTCTTCCCCAGCTTTCCTGATTTTTTCAATTAACTCACCTGCTAGGGCGACTGTACAGGTGTGTCCGGTTTCGTACGAGAAGGGAGCGCCCGATAAATCATGGTTAGATGGGTCAACATCTGTATCGGCAGGCGGTCTGAAAAACGTTGGAAATGCATCGCCATCGTTACCGTCTGATGGCATCGAAGGGTACTGGTCGGTATTTTCGATCATATGTTCTTTCCGCTGAGTTTCTTGAGGATCTCGATACGTACAATATCTGCTGCGTCGCTTATTGCTAGTTGCGCGACGCCATCGTGGTCCGTTTTCCCGTAGACGACGCGGTCATTTTTCAAATGAACTCGAATTGGTCTATTAGGAATAGAGTTCCCCCTGTTATCAACAACCCATACCGGACAATCGAAAAGGTGATTGATCGGCAATGTCGGGAAATCGTATGACATCTTCGCCGGTCCGGAAAACGAATGCTGCGTGCCCTTGATACTGATCAGCCCAGGTGCATGCATCTCGATGTTGCCCTCAGAAATACGAATGTAAGCACCGCCTGCCGTAAGCAAGATCTCCTGTTTGGCTGCGGCTTCAATGTTGTCCGTGGCGGAGACCAAGCTTAGCGTTTTCTGTGCGGTGAGTTCAATATTGTCCGAGTGAGCTTGGATCTCAATCTTGCCTTTGGCGGCGAACAGTTTCATCCCGGCGTTCTGCACGAACAGGCTGATTTTCTCGGCGATGCTGGCGATCAGCGATTTCCCTGTTGCGACATAGGTATTCTGGCCGCTGACCAGATTGATCTGCTGATCGGCATAGATCTGGTTCGATTTCTGCGTCGACATTGCGATACCGGCCGGACTTGCCAGCAGCATGATGGGGTCCTTGAAGCCGTTGGCGTTGCCTGTGCCGCCACCGGCCGTAATGCCGCCCGATGAAGGACCTGCAATGCTATTTTGCGTGGCGTCGGTGAACGTCTTGAGCGCGTCATAACCGTATTTGAGGCTTTCAGCTTGATGTGCTTCACTGGCCTCCGACATGGATTCCAGCAAACTTTCCGCATTGATCAGTTGGCTTGAGGCCGCCCGAGCGTCGAGCGGTTGACTGCCCATGCTGGCCGGGTAGGTGGTCACGTACATCCCTTGACCGGCTCGTAGCGCGCCGTAGGATTCGGTCTTGAGATCAAAGCCGCTGCCTAAGTAACTACCGCGAGAATTGCCGTTTTGATCGATCAAATAACCCAGGTGTAAATGCGAATTGCTGCTGGTGCTAAAAAGCTGGGTGCGATTCTGCCCCGTCGCATCATCCATGACAAGCTGGTTAAAACCAGTGCCTTGATGCTCTTTGGACTGGTAGCCGGAGAGCAAACCATTGGAATGCCAACTCGGCGTCTTCGACCCGTTATACACGCGGGACGTCACCACGGGGCGGTCGCCGTCGTCATCCAAAAATGAAATTACGACTTCGTCGCCGATGCGGGGAACGTGTACACCGCCGCTACTATTCCCTGCGTTGGAGTAGGCGACCCGGACCCAGGAAGAGGCGTTTTCGTCACCAGGATTCAGTCGGTCCCAATGCATCTGGACTTTGACGCGGTTCAAACTGTCGGTGTACACCTCTTGATTGGCCGGACCGACCACAATCGCGGTTTGCAGCGACATTTTCGGCTTGGGATGCTCGAAAGGGCTGTGATACGGGATCGCTTTGCGTTGGACTTCGATCTGCGCCAGGAAGAAGCCTTGGCTGCCGTCGGGGTGCAGGATGGATAAACCACCGGCAGGACTGGCCTGCTGTGCTTTCACTTCATCCAACTGGCTTTTTAAACTAAACGGGAAATCCGCCGTATCCGACACCGGCAGATTATTCTCGATAAACCACCGGGTCTCAATAATCCCGAATTGCCGGTTGGCTTGGCTATCGCTGCTATGCCCCGGGCAATCGGTCAACTCAAACCAATGACCGGCATCGAGATTACGCACCCCACCTGAGCCAAAGAACCGCTTGGAGCGCGATTCCCACTCTTCCATCCGGATCTTGGCTAAATTGTCGCCGCCGGATTGTTGCCCGAACGTGTATGAGCCGCTGTATTCATATACTTCGGTTTGCGAGGGCAAGTTACCCTGGTTCGGCAACGTTGGGGTCGAGGTGCCGTTCGCCAGGCTAGACGATCCACCCGGAGCCTTGTAATCGAAGGTCCGCGTGGTGAGCGTCGTACTCTGTAACGTACGCTCACTCGACCATTGAACCAGCGCATTGGTCTCGCTGCTGGTCCCCGCCCGATAGAACGACACTGTCTGCGGCGACAAAGCCGGAAAGGCATCCAACGTATCCGTAATCACCACCGTATGCGATTTCCCATCCGTCTGCTCGATATAACAATACCAACCTTCCTGCTCCATCAGCCGCATGCAGAAATTCCAGTCATCTTCGTACTGCACACAATACGAGCG
>Ga0302308_10001492_pt1 | contig 18948 bp, 19 predicted proteins | sample III_Palsa_E3_3_FD_200531 | JGI IMG/M metagenome (GOLD analysis project Ga0302308, IMG submission 200531) | Peat permafrost microbial communities from Stordalen Mire near Abisko, Sweden - III_Palsa_E3_3 | ecosystem: Environmental > Terrestrial > Soil > Palsa > Peat permafrost | place: Sweden...
TTGATCGGAATAGCCGTTACCCCGCCGGTCATGGGCGACAGTACGGTAACCCTGGCCATTGAAGAACAGCATCTGCGCTTCCCACGCCGCGCCGGTCAACGGCCAGCCGTGCGAGAAAACGATAGGCGTTCCGGAGCCCCAGTCACGATAGTAGATCGAAGTACCGTCACGGGTAGTGATCTTTGGCATGGAATATCTCCTTGGGTAGTTGAGCGGCCAACGCAAAAGGCGATTCGCGACGCGCTGTAACCGAGACTAGCAAAAAGGCAGAGCCATCATAGTGTAGTCGGACCGCCTTAGCTGCACGGCAGCAACAACTTGACAACAGTCAGTTGTAATACCGATTCGTCTGGCAGGTCGACCTTGAAGTCACAACCCGGGCACAGGTCCTGGTTGCGCACCGGTCGTAAGCTGGCGAGAAGGGATCGAGACGATGCGCGCAGAAACACCGAGTTTTCATCTCGCCGATCGCGTCGGACGCGACTACTCGACGGTCAGCCGGCAAGTTTCGAAGCTGAAAAGCCTGGGCTTAGCCCGGCGGCAGGGAGGCGCCGAAGACCGCCGCGTGCGGGAGGCGATCGTGACGCCGAGGGGCAAAGTCATGACCGATGCGGTGGATGCAGCTCGGGAATGGCTCGGGCGCGTGACACGTGCGAAGTGGGAAGAACGGGATTTCGAGGGGCTGGCGCGGCTCTTACGGAAATTCGCGACAGACATTGGGGGTCAAGATTCCCGCAATCGGTAAGTGACAGTACGGCCAGGCTCGGCGGAAAGCGCAGAAGGCGCATGAAGTCCTCCCCTAATGGAAGTTTCAATTTCCCACATCGATGACCACCTTGCCGGTCGCACGGCCTTGTCCGATTCGCCCGTAGGCGGCCGCGATTGAAGAGAAATCGAAGTGCTCTGCGTCCAGGCGGGGTCGGATCTGACCTCCCTCGACCAATCGGGTGGCCTCGCGCATGATATCGCCGTGATGCGTCCGGCCCTCGCCGGTGAGCAGAGGCAGTAGCGTGAAGACTCCGGAGTAGGTTGCAGCGCGGAATGACAGCGGCGCCAGCGCATGCGTGCCCCAACCCAGGCAGCTCACCACGTGACCGAAGCGCCGGACGGCCTGGAAGCAGGCATCGAGGGTCGCTCCGCCCACGGTGTCGTAGATCAGGTCAAATCCGCGTCCTGCGGTATGGTCGTTGACGTACCCCTCGACACTGCTACTGCGGTAGTCGATTGCGGTCGCGCCCAGTCGCTCGATGTCACTGTGTCGACCCGCTGAGCCCGTCGCGTAAACCTCCGCACCGAACGCGCGCGCAATCTGAATGGCGATGTGCCCCACGCCGCCGGCGCCCTGAATGAGCACCTTCTGCCGGGCCTGGACGGCGGCACGGTCCACCAGTCCTTCCCAGGCCGTGATGAAGACGAGGGGGAGCGCAGCCGCTTCGCGCAGCGACAGGACTTGCGGAATCTTCGCGAGCAGCCGCGCATCGACTGCGGCGTATTCGGCCAGCGATCCCTGAACGCCCCCGACCCCGCCCGTGAGACCGTATACCGCGTCGCCATGCTGGAACTGCGACACCCCGGGCCCGAGCTCTTCCACGATCCCTGCCATATCAAGTCCGAGGATGGCGGGAAAGGGATGACGGGCATGAGCCGCCTGGCCGCTACGAATCTTCAAGTCCAGCGGATTGACACCGCTCGCGCGAATGCGCACGAGCACCTCGCCGGTCTTCGGCATGGGACGCTCCAGCTGCACCTCGCGGAAGGCTGCGTCGACGTGATCGAGGATCAATGCACGCATAGCTGCAGAGGATGAGGGACGGCGGCGGTACGTGGCGAGTGAATTGCCGTGAAATTCTAACGCTAAGGCGACTTGGGCTTGACGCGCTGCCAGAACTCGTCGAACTCCCGGGTATCGAAAAATGCGATGGCCGTCGTCACCTTGGCATCACGCATGACGAAATACCAGGTGTAGGTATTGCGGTACGGCAGGCCATCCGCGGCCGTGGCGGCCGCATCGAACAGCGTGGTGACCGTGTCGCCATCGGCGTAGATCCCGCGAACGGTCGGAACGAGTGGAGTGCGCATCCTGGCATTGAAGGGGTGAATGACCTCATCCAGGAAGGACTGCACTCCATGGTAGGTCTTCGAAAGCGGTGACGACCCGACGATGGTCCAGAGCGCATCGGGAAGCAGCAGTTCGAACGGGCTACCGGTGCCTTGCGTCCAACGGTCGAATCTGGGCGGACCAGGGCCTTATAGGTGTCCTGTACGGTTTCGGCTTGCGCCATGATCGTGCTCTCGGTTGAGTTAGTCGCATGCGGCCCGGAATTCGCGGATGTAGTCCGCGATTTCGGTGGTATGGGTCTCAAGGGCGAAGTGGCCCGCGTCTAACATGTGAAGCTCAACGTGCTTCAGATCCCGGCGGTAGGCTTCGGCGCCCGCCGGCAGGAACACGAAGTCATTCCTTCCCCAGGCGATCAGGGCGGGCGGCTGGTACTTCCGGAAGTAATCGTGCCACTCCGGGTAGCGCTCGATGTTGCTTCCGTAGTTCGCGTGCAGGACAAACTGGATTTCCTTGTTTCCCGGTCGATCCATGCCCCACTGCGCGTGCTCCCAGGCATCGGGGCTGACCAGCGTCGGGTCGGGCTCGCCTTCGAGATACTGTCGACGGGTGACAGGTAGCTCGAACAGCTCCCGCAGGTGCGCTTCGGTTTCGGGCGTGCGCTCCTTCCAGATGCGGAGCACGACATCCTTCACGCCATCGGAAACACCTTCCTCGTAGGCATTTGCGTTCTGGAGGATGAGCGCGCGCACCTGCCGGGGTCGAAGTGTGGCTAGCCGGAATCCAACCGGGCCACCGAAGTCCTGCAGATACACGGAATAGCGGGTGAGACCGAGCGCGTCGACGAACCCTTCCATGACATCCGCGAGGTGATCGAAGGTGTAGGCGAATTCGCTGGGCTGCGGTCGGGCGCTGTGGCCGAATCCCGGATAGTCCGGCGCGACCAGGTGGTAGCGGTCGGCGAGCAGTGGAATCAGATCCCGGAACATATGCGAGGACGTCGGAAAACCATGCAGCAGGAGGAGGGTGGGCAGGTCCGGGCTGCCGGCCTCCCGGTAGAAGATCTCCACACCCTGGACATTCGCGGTCCGGTAGTGGACCGCCTGGTTTGCTGTGCGCATTCGTCCGAATGTAGAACGATGCAGTAATCGATAGAATGCCCATAACTCACAAGGGTTGATTGCACGGAATGCAACGATGGATCGGATAGACGCCATGCGGGCCTTCACGGCTGCCGTGGATCGCGGCTCGCTCGCCGCGGCCGCGCGCAAACTCGGATACTCCGCCGCGAAGGTGACGCGGGGTATTGCCATGCTCGAGGGCAGGCTGGGAATGCGTCTCCTGCACCGAAGTACGCGGGCGCTTCACCTGACCGACTTCGGCGAAACCTACCTGGCAGCCTGCCGCCAGGTCCTGTCGGCCCTCGACAATGTGGAGCGCGGTGCCGCAGCCGAGCAGGAACAGCCGAGCGGACTGCTCACTATCACCGCACCGTTGCGGTTCGGGCAGCTGCACGTCAGGCCGATTCTGGATGCCTTCCTGGACGCTAATCCGGCCGTGCAAGCGCGCCTCCTGCTGCTGGATCGCATTGCGAACCTGGTGGAGGAGGGAATCGATGTGGCTGTCCGGCTGGGACATCTTCCCGATTCGCGGCTGTTCGCCGCACGCCTGGGAGAGGTGCGCCGCGTGCTATGTGCTTCACCGACCTACATCAGGCGATGTGGAGTGCCCCAGGCGCCGGCGAAGCTTCGGGAGCACGCCTGCATCATGGAACGGGATGGCGCGGAGACGGAATTGTGGCGGTTTGCCTCGACGTCCGCCAGGTCACTCCTGTCTATCTCGGTGCGAGCGAGATTGCGGGTAAATTCTGCCGAGGCCGCAGTGGACTCGGCTGTCGCGGGGCATGGGATCGCCAGGGTCATGTCCTACCAGGCCGCTGCCGCGATCAGCGCTGGCAAGCTGGTCATCTTGCTGCCCAGACATGAGCCGCCCGCCATCCCTGTCAGCTTAGTGATGCCGTCGGCGCGATCGAAAACGCTAAAGCAGCGGGCCTTCTTTGAGTTCGCAGTGCCGAAGTTGCGCGCCCGACTCGCCAAGGCAGCGAGTGAAATCGGTAACAGTAAGACCGGCGCAATATAACCGCGCCCGTAGCTCATAATGCCGGGGTCGAGGGTTCGAGTCCCTCCCTTTCCACCATTGAAATCAATGGGATACATGCATACCATTTGAAAGCTTTCTCCTGATAAGCACATAGTAAGGGCAAGAGTCGGTTTCGCATTCGTTTCGCTACCGCCTCACGCCGCTGATCCGGCGCCAGATGCGCGAATCGCAGCGACATCTGCACCGAACTGTGACCCAGGAGATCTCGCACCGTGTTCAGGGGAACGCCTCGCTGGACGAGGCGTGATGCGAAGTGATGCCGTAGGTCGTGCCAGCGAAAGTGGCTAATGCTCGCACGCTTCAGGATCTTCTCCCAGGCCGCTTGAAATCCGGCGACGAGAGCAAAGACTTTGGTTCCAGGCTCGCGTTGTTCACGCCAGTGTCGCAGCACGTTCAGCACCGAGAGCATCTCGGCAAAGTTAAACGTGGTCAGATCCCACCAGTCACGCACGCCCGCGACTGAGCACTCCAGCGCGCCGCCAGTTCCGCCTTGGCAATCTTTCCCGTCGGCGTCATGGGCAAATCCGGTACGACGAGGATGGTCAGAGGGGAGAGATCATAGTCGACTCTACCGTCGATCGCCGCTCTCAAGAAGTCCGCGCCGAGCGCGTCGTGCTCTAGCAGCGTGACGAATGCAAGCGGCCGCTCGCCGTGCCGTGGGTCCGGGATGCCGATCAGCGCAGCCTGAGCGACTCCGGGTATCCGGCAAAGCGCCTCCTCGACATCGCGCGGAAACCACAAGACGCCGTCGGTCTCGATCAGTTCGGAGCGCCGCCCGCGCATCGTGATGAAGCCGTCGCGATCGATCATGCCGAGATCACCGGTCCTGAGCCAGCCCGTGCCGATAGTCTCCGCGGTCTTATCGGGTCGACCCCAGTAACCCTGCATGAACCCGCCGCGTAATTCGATCTCGCCGATGATCCCGGGAGCCACGGAATTCCGGTCGCCATCAACGATCCGCACTTCCTTGTCCGGCAGGGCAGGTCCCACCCGGGCGAGCAGTGCATCGTCGGCAATCAACTCCGGAAAACCGAGCGCCATGAAACCGCCGAGTTCGCTCTGACCAAAGCTTTCGACAAGCGGCAGGAGCAGCTCGTCACGCCAGGCCCGCTTCAGCGTCGGCGGCACGGGGCCGCCGCCCGAAAGGCCGGCGCGCAGCCGTCCCGGCAGGCGACCGCGCGCACGGCTCTCGACCAAGACCTGGCCGAGCAGTGTCGGGTTGGCGACGAACAGGGTAGCGTGGGACTTGTCGAGCGCATCCCAGCCTGCGACCGGGTTCCATTTGCCCATCACATGGACGCCTGCGCCGCGGCTCAAGGGGGGCAACAGATTTCCCACCAACTGATAGGAACTCGACAGGGCGGTTGGGCCGAAGCTTTCGTCGGCTTTGGTGATCCGCAGGCGCTCGGCGATGCAGCGCGCGGCGCGCGTCGTCGGCTCATGAGAGAGGCAGGCGCCTTTCGGTGGGCCGGTAGTCCCCGACGTATAGGCAAGATGCGCGATCGCGCCCTCCTGCGCAGGATCAGGGGGTGCCGGCAGGCGCGCCGCCAACAATTCCGGCAATGCCAGTGCGCCGTCCTGCGAGCCATCCATGCAAATGAGATGGCGCACACTGCCGCAGCTGTGCGCCGCACGTTGCACCGCGGCCGCCATGTCGTGGGTATAGACGACGACGCTGGGCGTGTGATCAGCATAGTAGTAGTCGAGTTCGTCGGCTAATTGCACATTCACCAACGCCGAGATGGCGCCGATGCGCCACGCGCCGAACATGGCAATGAGATAGTCCATGCCGTTATGCGCAAATATAGAGACCCTGTCGCCCTTGCCGACGCCAAGTGAAGCGAGCGCGCCGGCCATGCTTTCCATGGACACGACCGCCTCTTCATAGGTCAACGCGACATCGCGATCAACCCAGCGGAGGGCGACTCGGCCGGGAGCGCGCTCAGCTCCCTCGATCAGCAGCTGATGCATCAACATCATGGACCTCCTCGATCAAGCGCCCGATGCGGGCTGAAAACGCCCAAGCACGCGGGTTTCGATCAACCGAACCAACTGGTATAAGCCGACGGACACCGCGATCGAGACAAACGCGACGCCGCAGATCATTCCGTAATCAACCTCGCCGCGCACAGATGCGGCAGACTGCCGGGAAGGCCGGCGTCGCGAAGCGGGATCATGGCAGCCGCTCGCCGTGAGGTCGCAGGCGATCGAGCGGAAATCGCGCAACCTCGCCCACCAGATCAACAAAAGTGCGTACCAGATGCTGCGCCAGTTGACCACCACGAGCCGCATCAGCGGCCGCGGCATTGCCGCACACGCCCCAAGGATTGAGGTCCTGCGCCTGCCATCCAAAACCGAAGCGCCCCTCGGGGGTGAGCAGATGAAAGTCTGCTTCCATTTCTTGTCCCAGCGATACGAAATCCCGCGCGCGCGCCATATCCACCAGATCGGGACGAAGATGGAGCATCAACGAAGTCTCGACCTCTCCACCGTGGATGCCATGCTGACATTCGCTGACCGAGAAAAGATCGGTGGGCATGCCCATGTCGAACCATGCGGCATTAACCACCAGCATGGAATGCCGGATACGAAGTTCGCGCGCAACGATGTCCATCACCTGCGGCTGACCACCGTGGGAATTGAGCAATATCAACTTGCGAATTCTCGCTCGGTGCACACTCTCACCCAGTTCGACAAGCATTGCGATAAGCGTTTCGCATGACAGGCTGAGTGTCCCGGAAAAGGCGATGTGTTCATCGCTCTTGCCAACGGCCTGCAGCGGCAGGGCGAGGACCGGCATGGCCAGGGGTAGCGCCGCCAATGCCCTATCGAGCAGGCTTTCATTGATACATGAATCCACCCATACCGGCAGATGCGGTCCATGCTGCTCAATGGCCCCGATGGGCAACACTGCCACCGTTTCCGGCGGCATGACATCAAACATGGCGGCCGACAACTCCCGCCAGTATCGTGTAGGACGCGGCTCGGGCTGTGTGATCAGATCAGCTCGCACCGAAGATCCGTGGCGATGCGTCGTCGTCGTTCCGACGGTGATCAGTTACCTCCGCCTCGCCATGTTTAGCGAGTAGATCTCGCAGCATTTCGCGGATGATCAGGCCCGGCTTGTCACTGGCCATGCTCACTTCGATCCCGCTGGGATCGAGCGGCACATCATGGTCCGTACCCTCCAGTATGTGCTTATCTTCCTTGACAATAGCGAGATCGAAACGAATTACATCGGCAGTCGATGTATCGGATTCCGAATCGTTTCGAAAGCAGAATTGAACGATTTGCGAACTCTTGTCATCAATTGGCGTGGATGCGGTGACGATGGAATGAATCAGCCCGGTGGGATACTCAATGCGCGTCTTGCGCACAAAAGGCATGTACCACTGCGCCTGCGAGACCCGCGTCGTCGTATCTTCGCCCATACCCAGGATCGCTTTCTGCAGATCGCGATTGACGACCAGAACCTCCGAATCCATGATGAAACCATCGGGAGTTCTGGTGATACTAAAACCCGCAGGCCGCGGGCTGTCGGAGTCGCCGAAAGTGGCGCGGTGTACAAAGGCGATATGCGCCAGATCAAAGCTGTTTTCCATGAGCCTTAGCCCGGCACAATTCCAGACATCGTAGAACTGATCGATCTTTCGAAAGCCGGCCTTCGCGGCTTCTTCAAATTCAGGAATCGCTGTTACCGGGTCGTCCAGCGCGACCCAAACATAGCCGTACCGCTCCGCTGCGTGGTGCGCAGGCGTCGACATCGCGAATCTGTGTTCACGCGTCGAGGCGGCCTGCGGAATTCGGACCACGTTGCCGCTGCGGTCGTATTGCCAGCCGTGATAGCCGCAGACGATACGGCCGCCTTCGCAGTAGCCGCGCGACAACTTCGCCGTGCGATGGCAGCAGCGGTCGGCGATGGCGGCGGGACTTCCGTCGGATGTCAGCCAAAGGACAATGTCGGTATCCAACAGCCGAAATGGCTTCGGCCCGTCCGTCAAATGCGTCATCGGCATGACCGGATACCAGAAGCGGCGCAAGATCGGTTGTTTGCTGACCAGCATGATTCCGCCCAGAGCCTAGTGCGTTTGCCGATTGAAGTGAAGCGCCAAAGTCTGCGCGCTCGGATGCCAAAATGTTCGTCGACAAGACCTTGACGGAAGCCGGAATCTACGTGCGCATAATGGCTTCGCAACGGACGCAAATTCGTGCTTTTGGAGTACGCAGGCGTCTGCTAGCTTCGAACATGAACAGCCAAAAAAGACAATGCTAGAGCGGATCAAATGGGGAGGACGCGGGAGTACAACGAACGCGTGAGATCAATTGCAATTTCGGGAATTGCCAGACATGACCAATTCATTCGACCGCAACTCCGGTCCGGTGCTTCTTGCTGCGACATCGTTGTCGTTGCTGTTCCTGATGCAGCCGGCTTTGGCGCAAGACAAGCAAGCCGCAGCGGCATACCAGATCACTCCGACACCCGCCGTCGACACCGAGCAGCTCCAGGAGGTCGTGGTGATCGCCGACAAGCAGGAGATCAATCTGCAACGGGCGCCGGAGTCCATTACTGCCCTGAGCGCCGCGACCCTGGATGTCGCCAATATCATCAGCCCAGACGATCTAAACGGCTTTGTCCCGGGCCTTACGCTGTCGCCTAATGAAGGAGAGAACCGTGTCGCCAGCATTCGCGGCATCGGTAATGAAGCCAACCAAAACGGTAGCGCGCAACCCGGGGTCGCTTACCACGTCGATGGCGTCTACATTGCGAGCCCCTATGCGCTGAGCGGGGATTTCCTCGATGTCGATCGAATTGAGGTTCTGCGAGGGCCGCAGGGCACAGTGTTCGGACAAAACTCCACTGGCGGTACTCTCAACGTCATTACACACCAGCCGGACCTGAACGCCGCCGGTGGCTACGCCAACGTCGGCGGCGGTACATATGACTTGTTTCGCGGCGAAGCCGCGCTTAACGTACCGGTGGCCGATACGATCGCGGTGCGCGGCGCGGTTCTGGGGGAAACCCATGGCGGATTCGCCCAGGCCACTGAGGTGCCAGGTTACCCACACGGGTATCCGCTGGACAACGAGGACACCCTGACGGGGCGGCTTGCGATCCTCTGGAAGCCTTTCGAGAGCTTCTCGGTCAAGCTTGCGGCCGATACCACCAATATGAATGAGAATGATCCGGCACAAAAAAGTATCTTTGACCCCAATCCGGATCCTCGTCAGCTCACGCAGGATTATCCGGGCACTCTCACGATGAGCTCACAGATCTATAGTGCGACGGCCGCCTGGGACGTGACGGGAATTACAATCAAGGACATCGCCAGCTACCAATATGTGGCGGACGACCATTCATTTGACCGCGATAGACTTACTTACGCGTTATCGCCGCTTCACGATCTCAACCCGGTCATGGATAACGATGTGCGGTCCTATACCGAAGAGCTCAACATTTCATCTAATACGTCATCCCCATTTCAATGGATCGCGGGCGCGTTTTATCTCCACACCTCGCTGAAGACTTGCGAGCTCGAGACGACCACGCCCATTGGTGTGCCGGTTCCGCAGGATTGCCTCACACTTGATCCCGGTGTTTCCCTCAACGACATCGCGTTCCAAACGGCCTCGACCAGCACGCGTAAATCTTGGTCGGTGTTTGGCCAAGGCTCCTACGCGTTCGCCAGCCGTTATAGGCTGATCGCTGGCATTCGCTACACGAACGACCAGGATTCCAGCATCGTCAGCGACAACTACAACGCCTTTGGTCCGCCGACGCATGACAGCTTGACTAGTAAAGGCGTCACCGGGAAGGTATCGTTCGAGGATGACCTGACCTTGGAAAACATGCTCTATGGCACTTGGTCGACCGGCCTCAAGCCAGGCGGGGCGAACCTCAATCAGACCCCGATTTTAGCGCCGTTGGTATTCCAGCCGGAGCATGTCATTTCCTATGAGGTCGGCTCAAAAAACCGCTTCTTGGATAATACCGTCCAGCTGAACCTGTCTGCCTATTACTATCTGTATAAGAATCTTCAGCTTCAGGAGGACGACCCCGTACCGTTCCAGGGCGGCGTCGGCAACATCGATCGCTCGCAGATCTTTGGCCTTGAGGCCGAGAGCGCGATCGCATTGCCCGATCAGTTCAAGATCGATTGGAATCTGGGTTTAGAACACGGTCGAGTGACTTCCCATCAGACGCTCTTGGATGGGTATGAGGGAAATCTGGCGCAATTGGCGGCCGCCGCCCAGGGGTATGGCTTGTTCAGCCCCCAAGACATCGCCGCCAGAGAAACTGCCGCCGTCGACGTATACGGCAAAAGGATTCCGAAGCTGCCCTCGGTTACAGCGGGCGTCGTGCTAAGCAAGTCATTGCAAGTCTCAGGGCAATACACGCTCGTCTCGAGTCTGGCGGCTGTTTACCGCGGCGGCTTTCAGGCGCGCATATTCAACGAACCGGTGATCGATAGCGTCCCTTCTTACGCGATGTTTAATATCAACTTTCGATTCTTCAGGAGCGATCTACCCTGGCAATTGGAGTTAGCCTTTGACAACGTCACGAATAAAGACGGAGTTGCCGCCAGGTTTGTAGACGCTTTCGGGACCGCGACCGACGCTGGCGGCCGCGGCGTGGTCACCGATCAGTATATTCCGCCTCGCCAAGTCATCGCGACGGTTCACTATAGGTTCTAGGGTGCGGATCTGCTGCAGTCGGGTAATGACTTCCGTCTGCAGTAGGGCGACGCCGCGAGTTCCGACCTGCAGCTAAACGGGATGAAACTGACCGCAGGGACCCCTGCTTCGCTCAAGGGTAGGCGAGGATTGCGGCCATGATTGTCTCGATCACCTCAGCCGTAGAAAGCATGGCGCAAAGTCTCACCGGACGACGGTCGGAAAAGGGTGCGGGTCGACTGCGCTGCATCTGCGGCGGCCGACGGTCAAAGACAACCATGCCTGTAGTAAGCGACCCGACGAGTTCTACCGAGGCGCGACATTCAGTGTAGCGGGCAAGCTGCGGTGTGAGGTAAGGCAGGACGGCGCAAGCATCATGCTGAGGTGCGATCTCAAGCCCAGTGGCAGCCATTTGGCGCTCCTTATAGAAGCGCATCACCGCGCCGATAAAGGTCGCGGTACGGCGGCCGCTGCTTTCCAGCCGAGCGATGTGGTGATCCGTAAGTCCGGTGCGGGATGTCAGGTCGTACCCGACTATGTACATGGGGATGGACGATGCCAGCAGCGTATCCAGCGCTTCAGGATCATTGTACGCATTGAATTCGGCAACGGGCGTCGTGTTTCCCTGTGCCGGCGTGCCGCCCATGATAGACAGCGAAGCGATTGCGGGTTCTATGTGAGGATGTTGCGCCAGTGCTCTGGCCAGATTGGTCAGCGGCCCGGTTGCGATGATCGAGACCGCGCCGGGGTGTGACGACGCCTGTTGCACAATGAAATCGATCGCATCAGTGGCTTCCGGCTGCCGCCGTGATATCGGGAGTTCCGCGCCATCCAAACCTGATCGGCCATGAACATTGGCGTGTGTCCTGGGTCGACGCAGTGGCGCCTCGGAGCCACGGTAAACCGGGATACTAAGGCCCGCCAGATCGAGAAAGTCCAGCGCGTTGCGCGTAGTCCTCTCAACCGAAGCATTGCCGTACACCGTCGTGATACCCGATATGTCCAGTGCGGAGGCCGCCAATAGGATGGCGACGGCGTCGTCGTGGCCAGGATCACAATCGATGATATAGCGCACGGCCCTGCCGTCTAATGAATGGCAAGTGCGCTCATCGGACCGATGCCAGCTTGACATTCGGACCGGTGGACCCCTTGACCTCGTCCGCTACAGTCCTCGGCAACCACTTGGAATCATAAGACGGCATCAAAAAGAGAAGGACGGCGCTGCACACTAAGGCAATAGCGATGAAGACCAGCGCCAGATTGTAATTGCCATGGGTGTCGAACGCCAAGCCCATCAGTATTGGTGTAAAGCCGGAAGCTAAGATCGAGACGCCGAAGATCGTGCCATATAGTTCGCTGAACGATCTGACTCCGAAATAGCGGGGTATGACGCAGGGTAGCAGCCCGTATTCGGTGCCGCTGCCAATCCCGAGCAGCACGGCGCCTGCGATCAGCCAGACCGAATCGGTCGTAGAGCCAATCAGGGCGAGGCCGATGATGGATACGATGAGGAAAAGACCGGTAAATCGCGGCGCCTTCGTGCGGTCAAGCATCATCCCGATCACAATTTGCCAGCTTGCGTTGCATAGCGCTGTCGTGGCAAATGTCGCGGTGGCGGTCGCCAGCGGAATGCCGCGATCGGTCAATAGCGGCACCATGTGGGTCAGCATGGCACTGAGCGAACCGGCGCCAAGCGCAACGCTCAACATGAGCAGCCAGAATGCGGGCTGACGGCGCGCCTCCCGAGAAGTCAAACCGGGCAGCGGCATCTGGGGAGCGGCGGTCGCAGTCGTGCCAGACGGTGGATTCTTCAACAGCATCATGGCCGGCATGCCCACGAGCAGGGTGAACACGCCAAGCCCGACGTAGGCCATACGCCAGCCGTGCGCGGCCATAATGTTCCCGGCAAGGAAAGGCATTATGGCGATGCCGATATTGATCCCGAACGCGCCGGTCAGTGCGAACAACAAGCCGCGGTGACGAGTGAACCATAACGAGATGGGCTTCATCAGCAAGACGCAGCTCGACAATGTGCCTGCCAGGCCGGTGAGCGCGTAGAGCGTATAAACAAACGGGCGCTGATTGGTTGAAAACGCCAGGCAAGCCACACACAGGGCAAATGATGCATTGCCGATCAGGGCCACCGGGCGCACACCATATCGGTCGGCCAAGTATCCAGCGACGGGGTATCCGACCACGCCGACGATTGCCATGATGAGTAGGACGACAGAGAACTCGCTACGGGACCAACCCAGTGCGTGGGTGACCGGGACGAGTAAAATGCCGAATGTGCCGTTGATGACCGGTGTCACGCTCACCAGGTTGCCCAGCGCGCAACCGACCAGCACACCCATACCGCCCAATGTCCAACCGTTCGGTTTCAACTGCAATCTGTTCCATGTTGCGGTTAGGGGATGTTCCCATAGCCAATCCCCGTTTCACAGCAACATAATTGCATTTAAGTGAGCGCTTTTTGCGCTTCTCGGGCGGTCCCTCAAACGTCCTTTTCATCGTCCTTTGAAGTACGCTATCAAAGCCGGGACGAGGCCGGCGAGACGACAGAAGATTTGCATGGCGCTATGTGACGTCCCACAATCCGGTGACTTCGTGTTGCGCAATTGCTCCGTGCCGTCAGCCTTTCTTGCCGGGGAGACATCCGAGCAGGACGGCGAGCTCGTCACGCGCGATATCCACATCGCCTCGGGTAGATTTCTCGCTGTTACACGCTCAGATCCGCACCACAGACTTGAAGCACGGAGCCCCTGCATCGATGCGGCGCGCGCGATGATATGGCCTTGCTTCGCCGATATTCATTGCCATCTCGACAAAGGGCAGATACACGGTCGCGCGCCCGGCGGAGATGGCAGCTTCTTGTCGGCGCTCGACGCGGTGGCGTCTGACAGGATCCATTGGAATGGTATCGAGACGCGTTTGCGCATGGACTTCGGGCTGCGCTGCGCCTTTGCCCATGGCAGTGCTGCAGTTCGTACCCATATCGACTCCGATCATTCCGCCGCCGCGGTGAGCTGGGAGGCCTTTGCCGAACTTCGGGATCGCTGGGCGGGGCGTATCGACCTGCAGGCGGTGTCGCTGGTGCAGGTAGGCGCCCTCGCCGACCCGGTCCTATCGCGGACGGTGGCGGAGCGAGTGGCCGAGTTCGGTGGAATTTTGGGCGCGTCGACCCGGCAGGTTCCTGACCTCGACGCCATCATCGACACGCTGTTTCAGCTTGCGGAGGAGAAGGATCTCGCACTCGATTTCCACGTGGATGAGAGCTGCGATCCCAATGCGAAGGCGCTGTCGCTGATCGCGAGAACCGCGATCCGACGCAGGTTCGCAGGCTCGGTCGTGGTCGGCCATTGTTGTAGCCTCGCGACCCAGGACGATGATGACGTCGATCAGACGCTCGATCTGGTCGCGCAGGCGGGCATTGCGGTGGTGACATTGCCCGTCCTGAACCTGCATCTTCAGGATCGCCAGACCGCGCGTACCCCCCGGCTCCGTGGTATGACGCTCGTCCACGAGATGCGCGCCCGAGGGATCCCGGTTGCGATCGGCGGCGACAATGTGCGCGACCCGCTTTATCCCTACGGCGATCACGACATGCTGGCGGTGTATCGGGATGCGACACGCATCGGTCACCTGGATGCGCCTGTCGGAATATGGCCGCGCAGCATCACCACCACTCCGCGCGCCATTATGAAACTGCCCGAACGATTGGTCCGCACCGGACATCCGGCTGACTTCATCCTGTTCGTGGCGCGAAACTTTAGTGAACTGCTGGCTCGTCCCCAGGCGGACCGAGTCGTCGTGCGCGACGGCCGGCCCACCATGGCGCAACTCCCCGATTTCGCGGAACTTGACGAGATAATGTCGCCGGGTCTTGGAGAGTAGTCTTCTCAGGCAACTGCGTAAGTCTGTCGAATTTTGGTCCGGACATGCTCCCCGGCTGTGATCGGCGCATAGCGCGCCGGCTTCGTCGCTGAGGCGCAGCCCGGCAAACAGGCTATTTCGGCGTCATCGCGCGGGCCGGTAAAGAAAACGATGGATAATCGACGGCTCGATGCGCGCCGTTCGAGTGGCGGATTAACGACCCGATGGACATTTGACATCCAGCGATCATTCGTCCATCGCTGCAGAAGATCACCCGTGTTGATGACGAGTGCGCCCGGCACCGAGGGGACGTCGATCCAGTTACCATCCGGCATCAAGACTTGCAGACCACCGGGCGCGCTGTCTTGCAGAAGAATGGTGAAGCCTGCAAAGTCGGTATGCGCAGCATTGCGCAACTGACCCGGCACCGGATCGGTTATTTGCTCCGGATAATAAGCCAGCCGCAACTTGTGTTGCATAGGGGAGTACAGGCTGTCGAAATAGTCGGCCGCAAGCCCGAGCGCCTGAGCACTGAGCCGCATCAGCCGCAGGCCAAGCGCATACGCGAAGTTCGCATACGCTTCCACACAGGCGCACAAGTCCGCCGGTAGATCAGGAGACATCGAAGCGGCCGACCCGCCGCCGCCTGCAGCGCTCGCGACATCGGAAAAGCTGAGCGACTCCACAATATCCGGCGCACTCAGCCCGTCTGTTGTTCTGCCGACGCTTTCCGCCAGCGAGGGAATATAGCCGACGGCACCACGCTGCTCAGCATTGTGCACGGCATATTGGAGCTTCCGCTCAAGCGGCTGCTCAAAAAAGATGCAGGCAGCGCGGTGGATGTCGGCCATTAACTGTTCGGGGATCCCGTGGCCGCGGATCGTCACAAAGCCAATTGAGTCCAACGCGTCTCGCCATTGCGAAATCACCGCCGCCCGTCTATCAACCCGGCTTGAGTCGAAGCCTGCGATGTCAATTACCGGTATAGCCACTGCACTGCCTTCCGATGAGCGAGGATCCCCTCTCTTAACACTCCCGATCTTAGTGGTTCTGCAGCGCCTTTCCAGCATTCGTTTGTGCGTAAAACGAGCTCATTTTGTGCTATATAAAAATGATCGTTCTGAGGTGTCAGGTGCAACATGCCGATGCGATTGCTGCATTCACAACTGCTGCGTTACCTTGATGAGGTAGCTCGTGCCGGATCGATCCGCAAAGCTTCCCTAAAGCTCAACATCGCCTCTTCCTCGATCAATCGTCAGATTCTGGCGCTGGAAGCAGAGCTGGGCAGCCCGATTTTTCAACGTCTCCACCGGCGGCTGCGTTTGACCTCCGCGGGCGAAGTATTGATCGACCACGTACGTCGGACATTGAAAGATCTCGATCGGGCGGTCGGACAGATCGAGGATCTGAAAGGAATTCGTCGCGGAGAGGTCAGTGTTGCCCTGATTGGAGGACTTGCATCCTCGCTGATAATCCGAGTGTGTTCCAAGTTTCGCGAGCAATACCCTAGGGTCAAGCTCAGATTCCGTCGCTATGATGGTGACCAGATTGCCTCTGTCGTCACATCAGGTGAATGCGATCTCGGCTTATCCTTCCTGTTACCGGATAATCCAAACCTGACCGTTGTTGCCACGATCGACTGCTACGTTGGAGCTGTGGTTCCAGCGGATCATCCACTGGCCAAACGCGCCTCCGTGCGAATCAGCGACTGCATTGGCTTTCCGATGGTTCTGCCCGATCAAACGATGATGGTTCGAGGCGTTATAGACTCAGTGTTTCAAAGACTTAAGGTAACACTCCATCCGGAAATGGAGAGTAACTCCATTGAAATGGTCAGAGGGTTTGTTGCATCTGGGCAAGGAATTTCATTTCTGAACCAGATAAATATCAACGATGAACGCAGTCAGGGCACGGTGGTATTTTTGCCGATAATTGACAAGTTCCCGCCGCTTAATCTTAAAATCGTACGACGTTCGGGAGACCGTCAAATCATTCCTGGCCTTCTAGCCAATGCGATAAAGGCCGCAGTCGAAGGCCTTGAGCCGGGCGGCAATACCTGATCCTTAATTTGACCCGCTCGGTGACGTCGGCGATCAAGGCGATGGCGACTTGGCGTTGGTTGCGTGGCGATTGTGTCGCATCGCAATCACAGCCGGTTTTGAACTTCTCATTGGCACTTTATCGCCAACTGCGCGTATGTATGCTCGGCTTCGGCACAGAGACGTAGGGGCGAGCAGTCTGTTGCCAAAAAGGTCTCCTGAGAGGATTCATGTAAAAGGTACTCATAGCGGTTCGTGGCCTCAGGCGAAATGCCCGATCTGCTCCGTGTGAAATCCGTGTGATTACCCTGTGCTTTCATGTGTTCTCACGGGCTAATTCGGGGTTGCAACGGCCGCCCGCCCAATGTTGACGAAAGTTGGAAGTTACATATAATCAATGACTTGGGGACAAGGCTGGTCTCCTAAATCCCCCTCGGCGGCAAGGGTCGGCACTCATAATGCCGGGGTCGAGGGTTCGATTCCCTCCCTTTCCACCAATCTTATCAATTACTTGCGGCGCTCCCGTCGACCGCACAATTGAGAGTGCGGGATATTTGCGGGAGACCAGATCACACGCCTTGTCCGCATATGAACTCCGATTCTCAATATCGGCTCCATAGAGCAATGCGTGGTGACTGAGCGGCCCTGTGTCCGAGCAGGCCTTGGGATCCTCGAACGAGACGCCGGCGGCCCTCTCCAAAGGTATGCTGAAGATCGGCACCCAGATCGATCGAAACTCGGCGGGGGCACGGTCGACCGAGTCCTTCTTGGTACCGGGGCGCCGCCAGCCGTCGGGCTGCCTTGTTGTTCATCCTTGCTTGGGGATGACGGTGACCGTCGCTCATCTCCTTGGTGAACACGAACTCCTCGTGCTCTCGAGATCCGGTATTGATCTTGAACAGCGCAATCCTTGCCAAATGTCCTGCCAGTTGGCGAGGCCAGGCGGTTTACGTTGTGACATGACTTACCCCTTTCGGATGAAGCCAAGTGGCGCCCGTTGCACCGAGTATGGTCCTCAGCCCCAGGGCATCGAGTTCAAGTCGGTCGAACGCCACGCCCTGCGTCCCGATTGCTTTGGCGTGAATTGAGCGAAGTGGCGGCAGTACCGTCGACTCCTCGGAATGGACCGCAAGCATATCCGACACTACGTACCGCTTAGGTGCAACCCAAGAGTTAGGCAACCAACCGCAATTTCAATAATCTATAGGCAACCGCACGATGGCGCGCCCCGTCGTTCGCACCTACTGTCTTGCCCATTAGACAGGAGACCCTTATGACCTTGACCGTGCAAGGGGCGCGTATTCCCGACCGCAAGCTTGCCCGCGAGATCACCGAGCTGGTTCGCGACACGGAATCTCCTTTGCTCTTCCACCACTCGGTCGGATAGCGATACCGTCCGGACTGCGATTGCATTGCATACAACTCCCGGCATCCCACGGCACATGCACCCAGTGGTCGCGCTGGTCACAGCCGGCGTCGAGACGGATGTACGCGGCCTGAGCTATCGCGAGTACATGGATGCCGCGCGAAAAGTGGTGATCGAGCGCATCCGCGCGGCAATTTCTGCGGTGTGATCCGGGGTTCGGCGTGGCTGTCGTGACGAGACTCCGAAGTCCCTACATTTCGTGACGGCTGAAGCATCCAGGAGCTATATCGATGAAACAGAATCCCGCCGCGCCATGTCTGACTCATGCAACGGGCGAGCCGGTCAGCGTCAATCTCAAAATCCAAACCGTCGCTGAGCGCGGCGCGGGGAGTGGCCCATGATTGCATCGAGCAGGCAGATTGGGATTATTTTGTTGCTGGGTAGTTTGCTTCTAATCTTCGGCGATTCCGCCGCGCAGCAGGCCCCTCCGCCGGCCCACCCGAATCCATACCTCGAGGGCTCCGAGGGCTACGACCAAGGGCCGCGCGGGCTGACGAGCTACCAGCCGGATGCCATCGACCGGCCCCTCGCGACCCGGATGGCCGAGGAGGTGGCGGCAAAGCCCGCCGTCGAGCGCGAACACCAGGCGCTGCTGGATGAGCGATATGACTTGAGCGATCATGCCGCCCAGGGCGTCACCATGGAGCATGGCAAACCGCTACAGGCGGGCGTCCGTGTCAAGCTGCCGGCGGGTACCAGCTGGGAACAGCTCGCGGCGATGA
>Ga0302308_10001497_pt1 | contig 18925 bp, 16 predicted proteins | sample III_Palsa_E3_3_FD_200531 | JGI IMG/M metagenome (GOLD analysis project Ga0302308, IMG submission 200531) | Peat permafrost microbial communities from Stordalen Mire near Abisko, Sweden - III_Palsa_E3_3 | ecosystem: Environmental > Terrestrial > Soil > Palsa > Peat permafrost | place: Sweden...
CGTCTCGCGGAATCGCCTGGCGTAGGTGCGAGGGCTCATCATGGCCTGGCGGGCGAGGTCCTCGACCGTCAGCGGCAGTTCGAGGTGCTCCCTGGCCCAGTCCAGCGATGAGCCGAGACCCTGGGCGCCGCTGGCGGCCAGCGGCTGCTCGATGTACTGGGCCTGACCGCCCTCTCGGTGCGGCGGGATGACGAGCCGGCGGGCCAGAGTGTTCGCGATCCTGGTGCCGTGGTCATTGGAGACGATGTGCAGGCACAGGTCCAGCCCGGCTGCTGATCCGGCCGAGGTAAGGATCTGGCCGTCGTCGATGTAGAGCACGTTGGGTTCGACCCGGACGGCTGGCCACCGCTGGGTGAGCTCGCTAGCGTGCATCCAGTGGGTGGTGACGGTGCGGCCATCGAGCAGCCCGGCGGCGGCGAGGATGAAGGCGCCGGTGCAGATGGAGGCGATCCGCGCACCACGGTCGTAGGCGGCGCGCAGGGCCTGCAGCAGCGCCTCGGGCACATCGTCTTGCCTGTCGGCGCAGCCAGGAATGATCACTGTGTCCGCCTGGCTCAGCTCATCCAGCCCGAACGGACCGTCGAAGAGCAGTCCCTCGGCGGTGCGTACCGGACCGTCCTGGACCGCGCACAACTGCAGCTCGTACCACCAGGGCACGGGGAAGTCCTCCCGGCCGGGTTCGAAGACCTCGCACGGGATGGCCAGCTCGAACATCGGCAAGCCCGGTGTCACGGGGATAGCAATTCGATGCATGGCAGTAATCTACCTTAAGTTGTCGATTCTGCCACTCGCGGAGCCGCCCCGAGTGCCGAAGAATGGGATCATGGCCAACAACGGCACCGCAGTCGATACCCGTAGCCCCGCCCTGAGCTGGCTCGCGCTGGGAGTCGTCTACCTGGTGTGGGGGTCGACCTACCTGGCCATCCGCGTCGGAGTCGGGCACCTGCCGCCGCTGCTGTTCGCCGGCACCAGATACGTCATAGCAGGCGCGCTGCTCTACCCCATTGCCTTGCGGGCGACGGCGAACAGCCGCGGATCGGCCCGGGACAGAACCAAGCCGGGCGCCAGGGCATGGTTGGCCGGCGCTGTCATCGGCATCCTGCTGCTCTTCGCGGGCAACGGCGGCGTGACCTTCGGGGAGACGACGCTGCCCTCCGGCTTCGCCGCCGTTCTGGTGGCCACGGTGCCGCTCTGGATGATCGTCTTCGCCTGGCCCGTACAGCATCAGCGCGTCACCTTCCGCACCGCCCTCGCCCTTGCCGTAGGGCTCGGCGGGGTGATCATCCTGGTCGGCGACGGCACGGCGTCGGGCCGCATCTCCGCCGTGATCGTCGTCCTCGGCGCGGCGGCCGCCTGGGGCTTCGGGTCAGTCCTGAGCCACCGGCTCGCCGTGCCGAGCCACGCGATGCTGGCCGCCGCCATCGAGATGCTCGCCGGCGGCGTGGTGCTGCTGGCGGTGGGCGCCGGTTCCGGGGAGTTCTCCCGCATCCAGTGGTCCTCGGTTCCGGCCACGTCCTGGATCGCCCTGGCCTACCTCATCGGTCCCGGCTCGATCCTGGCCTTCACCGCCTACGGGTACGCACTGTCCCACCTTCCCGTGACCACGGTCTCCACCTACGCCTACGTCAACCCCGTCGTCGCCGTGCTGGCCGGGATCGTGTTCCTCGGCGAGCAGTTCAGCTGGCGCGAAGGACTAGGCGCTGCCCTCGTCCTTGCCTCGGTCGTCATCACCCTGCACCGGTCCCACCGCGCATCACGCCCGGCCCCCGTTCGTGATGGCGAGATACCGGAAGCGGAAATGCTTCCCCCGGAGGACGCAAACGCACTCAGCCGGCGCTAGGGCGCTGGCGGGGGCCGTGTCATGCCAGGCGGTGGAACCGCCACGGCCACCGGCGTGTGGAAACTGAACACCTGGGTGGCCAGCAGGACCAGTCCCGCATACGCCACCGTCAGCAGTCCGGTCATTGCCCCCGCTACCTGACCGCACGCCGCGCCTCAGACGTACTCGTCGTGGCGGCGGATCCAGGTCTGGAACGCGTCGCCCTCGTCGCGCCCCATCGGCACCCGGTCGAGGACCGGGTAGTAGCCCATCAGGAACTCCACCCCGCGCCCCGCGGTCGTATAGGTCTGGTAGATCGCGGCGTCCTGGCGCGTGAAGACACTCACCGCCGGTGACTCCGAGAGGTACCCGAGGACGTCGGTCCCGGTCGCGGCCGCGTTCAGGGCCACGATCGGCGGCAGTCCGCTCTCGTCGAGGCCCCACGAACGTACCTGCTCGGGGGCGTGGGAGCCGCCGAAGTCGACGTTGAAGTCAGTGTTCGCCGACGAGACCCAGGGCAGGCTCGGCGGCTGACCACTTTGTGATCCGTCATCGCGTTGTCTCCTAATAAGAGTGGGCCTAGGCCGCGGCGGCCCCGGCCGACACGAACGCCGCATTCTCGCGCTCCATCGCCTTGACCGCGCCGTTGCGCCAGCTGTCGGTCAGGGACTGGGACATGGGATCGGGGAAGATGTCCTCTTCCCCGTTTTCCACTCCGTCGAAGATGGCTCGCGCGACGGACTCCGGCGAGGCCTTGGGTATGTCAAAGCCCCGGGTCATGTCGGTGTCGGTGGGGCCGGTCAGGACCGCGTGGACCCGTACGCCCCGGCCGGCCAGCAGAGCGCGCAGCGACTGGGTCAGGTTGAACGCGGCCGCCTTGGAGATGGCGTAGGCCGGAGTAAACGGGAAGGGGGCGAGGGCCATGGTCGACACGTTGTTGACGATGGCTCCCCGCGCCCGGGTCAGCAGCGGCAGGAACGCCTGGGTCACGCCATAGGTACCGAAGAGGTTAACCGCCAGGTGCTGCTCGAGCACGGCACGATCGCTCAGGTCGTCGTAGAGCGCAATGCCGGCGTTGTTGATGAGGACATCGAGAGATCTTACTTTCTCCGCTGCGGCCTGGATCTGCGCCGTGTCGGTCACGTCCAGGATCAGGGGCGTGACGCGCCCGTCCGGGTGGGCCATGGGCTGGCGTACACCCGCGTACACCCGCTCCGCGCCTCTGCTGAGGGCTTCGGCGACGAGCGCCTGCCCGATACCGCGATTGGCCCCGGTCACCAGGATTGCCTTGCCGTTGATGGTCATGTCCGTTCCTCCAGCTCTGCGGTGTTCCTGTGGTCTCCGCGCCGCTTGTTCGGCGGCCCACTTATATAGACCAGCCGCCGTCCGGGGAGTCGCCGCGGGCGACCCGGTGACTTTCAGAGTTTCTGGCCGGCCCGCTACTCAGCGGGGCCACGCGGGATCGCCTGGTCCCGCGCCGGCGCCGGTCCGGACCCAGCCCGGTATTCCAACGGCAGGCCGAACGACCCGAACAATCCCGTGTCCTGGAAGGCGATTATCCGCGCGATCCCCGTCGCGGTGACCGTAGGCGCCAGCACAGCGTGCGCGTGATACGCCCCGGCTGGGCCGCGCCGGTAGACCGCGAACGCCCCCTCCCCGTTCGCCAGGACCGGAACCAGCCGGAGCCCTCCGGGCTCGGTGAGAAAGTGCGCCGCGATAAAGCCCGCCACCATCTGGCGGCCGCTGAACCAGGTCAGCACCGGAGGCATCTCCAGCGCGACATCCTCCCGCAGCAGCTCCGCCAGGACGCTGCCGTCTGCGTTCTGGATGGCCGCGGCGAACTGGTCAAGCACCGCCCGCCGATCCGGCTCAGCGGGCTCGGCCAGCTCGTCTTCGGCGGGCAGCGCCTCCGCGAGCTGGGCCCGGGCCCGGCGCAACCCGCTGTTCACCGCGGTGGTCGTCGTGCCCAGCAGCTCCGCCACCTGCGCGGCCGGCCACTCCAGTACGTCCCGCAAGATCAGCACCGCGCGCTGCCGGGCCGACAGGTACTGCAGCGCCGCGACGAAGGCCAGCCGGATACCGGCCCGCGACACCGCCACCGCGGCCGGATCGTCGCCTTCCCCGGCCCGCAGCGCGCCGGGAAACGGCTGCAGCCATGGCACCTCCGGCCCCGCCACCAGCGGCGCCTCCATCTCCTCCGCCGGGCCGCCCAGCCCAGACGGCAGCGGCCGGCGGCCCCGCCGCTCGATCGCGGTCAGGCACACGTTGGTCGCGATCCGGTACAGCCAGGTCCGTACCGACGAGCGGCCCTCGAACCCGTCATAAGAGCGCCACGCTCGCAGGTACGTCTCCTGCACTAGGTCCTCGGCCTCCTCAGCCGAGCCCAGCATCCGGTAGCAGTGAGCCAGCAGCTCGCCCCGGAACCGGCCGGTCAGGCCGGTGAAATCCTCGCTGACCGTCATCGGCTACCCACCTCGTCCACGCCAACGCCAGCCACGCGCTGGCTCTATATATACAGACCCGGTCGCCGCCGCAAAATCGCCGCCCGGCTGATGGCGATAGGCACCGCCCTATCCATCACGTGGCCGGCTGCGGGCCGGGACCTGGGCGCGTGACGCCGGCCCGGAAATGACAGCGCCCCCGGAAGCGTGTGCTCGCGAGGGCGTGCCGTGGCCGGTGCGCAGGTCGCCTCACGGCGAAAGGCGCATCATGGCTCCAGCCGGACGGTATTCCATGACGGCAATGGTTAGAGCCCGGGGGACACTAACGCACCGACAGGAAGTAGGAACGCGAGGCCGGCCGGTGCTATTCCAGCCGCGGAAACCACCAGCGGGTGGATACAAGCATCAGACCTCCTCAACCCCGCGTTCCTAGCTGGCCAGCGGCGCCGGGCTACGGCCAGGGGACGTGGCGTCCGAGCCGGCCGCGGCCGTGCCATCGGCCGAACTACTGACCCCCGGAACCTCCTCAACCCGCCGTGGCCCGCGGGTAGAGTGCCTTTCCGGGGCGCTGCTGCGCTGTTGGGTTCTGCTCTGAGGAGGACGCCGATGCATACGCCTGGGGACGACAGCTTGCCTGGGGACGACAGCTTCTCGGCTGGGTTGCGCGCCTGCACGGCGGAACTGGCCCAGATCATCGACGGTGACCTGGACCGGCCGGTGCCGACCTGCCCGGGATGGACATTCCGGCAGCTGGCCACCCACGTCGGCCGCGGCCACCGGTGGGCGGCCCAGATCGTGGCGACCCGTGCGACCGCGCCAGTGCCGATGCGCGAGGTAGCGGACGGGAAGCTGCCGGAGGACCCGGCCCGGCACGCCTCCTGGCTGAACACTGGCGCGGACCAGGTCATCGAGGCCGTCGCGGCCGCGGGCAGCGACCTTGTGTGGACCATGACCGGCATGCACCCGGCCAGCTTCTGGACGCGCCGCCGGGCCCACGAGGCCGCGGTGCATCTAGCCGACGCCCAGCTCGCCGCCGGGCGCGACGTCGATCTGGCCCCTGGCCTGGCCGCGGACGGCGTTGACGAATGGCTTGGCCTCATCACCGCCGGCAGAGCCGGCCTGGCCTCGGAACTGTCCGGGGACGGCCAGAGCCTGCACTTCCACGCCACCGACCCCGACCTGCCCGGCACCGGCGAGTGGCTGATCACGCGTACCCCGTCCGGCATCACCGTCCAGCACGGCCACGGCCAAGCCGACGTGGCCGTCCGCGCACCCGCGGCTGACCTGCTCCTCGTCCTGACGCGCCGCCTGCCGCCCTCGACTCCCGGCGTGGAAATCTTCGGCCAGCAAGCCCTGCTCACCCACTGGCTCCAGCACACCCCGTTCTGATCCGATTCCGCGAATAGCGCGCTGAGCTGACACCTCGTCGCCCGGTGGATAATGTCGGTGGCAGCCGATCCGTGGGAGGTGTCGTGGGCCGCGCCAGCAACCGAAAGAAGGCACAGCGCCAGGCTGGACCCAGCTCCCGGCAGGCCAGCCAGAGCTCCCGGGCTGACGCGCAGAAGCAGCAGGCGATGCGCCTGCTGGCGACTGGCCTGCAGGCGTTCGTCCAAGAGTCGAACGAGCGCAAGGAGCGCGAAGCCGCTGCCCGCCGGACCTGGTCCGGCGGCGCCGACCCTGTCCCGGCGGACGCACCGCGATGGCCCGAGGGCTCGCTCGGCGACCGGTTCTTCACCGGCACCTACGTGGAAGAGGCGCGGAACGCGCCGAGCCTGGCGACCGCGCAGATCCCGGACGCCGCGGTGATCGCCGCCGATCCCGCGCACTGGAACGTCGCGACCGACGCCCTGGTCCGCGCGGTGGTCTTCGACGGTCTCGGACCGGATCACCCGGCCGTGAGCAGGCTGCTCGAGGTGCTCGCTCCCATCGCCGAGGCCGAGCTGGCGTACCGGAAGGCCGCCGATGCCGCGATGTACCAGATCGGGACGGCCTGGGATGAAGACGAGCCGGAGTTCCCCGAGCAGGACGGCCCGGTGTTCCTGCTCGGCACGTGCGCGCTGGTAGACGCGGTATGGGCGGCGGTGGGGGATGACCCGCTCACCGACGTCCTCGGCGTGCTGCTGCCCGTGCTGGCCACCGCCGTCCCCGGCGTGGACAGCCAGATTGCCGCCGACGCTCTCATCGGCGCTTTTTCCACGGAGTACCGCTGCGAGCTGCCCGGCGATGCCGAAGTGCTGGAACGCATCAAGCGCCCAAGCGGCGATCCGCTGGAGGACCTCGCCGCCGCCGGCGCCGTGCCGCCCAGCGACGTCCTCCTGGTGGGGCTGACGATACTGTCCGCGCTCGCTCAGCTCTGCCGGAGCGACTCGGCTTCGGTTCTCCAACGGACAGCCTGACGGTCCGGCGGCCTACCAGCCTGCTACAGCACTCGTCGTACCGACCGTCGCATCCCGCTACCGTTCTGCTACCGTCCGCGCAACGGGCCCGCTTCCTCCGCTCCATAGCGTCGGGTATATCGACCAGGAAGGGTCGCGGAAAGCGGAGATGAATATGACAAGCAAGGCGAATGAAAACGTGAAGCGGCCGATGATGAGTAACTTCCTGGCTCGCCGAAGCATGAAAATCTTCGCTGCGCTGATCACGGCCGGCCTGGTCACCGGGCTGGCCACTCCGGCGTTCGCCTCCTCTGCCCCGGGAACGGCTGTCTCCTTCACGGTTAGCCCCGCCCCGGTTACTATTGCAGGCGGCCCGGGAATCGCCGTGACCAGCACCTGGTCTCACGGCGTCCTAACCATCAGCGCCGACTAGAAAGCCCGGTCAAGTAGCCGGGCCTGCCATCCGCCGATTCCAGCCGCCCCGCATCCCCTTTGTTTAGTTGTACCGTATTTACTTGGCAAGTTTGGGCGGTGGATCCGGGCTTGGCGGTGGATTGGGGGGATCATGATGCACCGGATCCGCCACGGAACCCGAATTCACCACGATAAACGGAGGGGATCTTTCTGTTTTTGCTGCTCGCGTGAGCCCTGAGACCACTGTGGTGCTCGGCAGGTTCGTTCCTTCTGGACGTGTCAGGCAAGGACGGAGCATGAGCTCAGCGGAGGTCGCGGTTGACCGCCTGGGCGATTTTCTCGATGGTGGTGATCCCGTAGGCCATGGTCGGGTTGTCCTGGGTCAGCACGACGATGCTGTAACCGCCGCCGTGGCCGGTGAAGCTGCCGATGCTGTGGATGCGCCACCCGTGCGTGGCCAGGGGTAGCCAGCCGTTCTTGACGTGCACGGTGAGGCTGGCCGGCGCGCCGGCCGGGACACCCCAGCGCTGGGCCGGGATAACCTCGGCCATCAGCTTCAGCGCGTAGCTGCGCGAGGCCGGGTCCAGCACCGCGTTGCTGTTCAGCAGCAGCCGCAGCAATACGACCTGGTCGTTGGCGGTGATCTGGGTCAGGCCCCAGTAGCCGCCCGGGCCCAACCAGGTGTGCCTCATCGCGGCCACGCCCAGGAAGTGCTGAAGGTAGCTTCGCCCGAGCTCGGCCCACAGGGCAGACGCGGCATCGTTGTCGGACCTGGTGATCATCGACCTGGCCCAGGCAGCCTCGGTGGCGGTCAGATGCCGGTGCTGGTCCTCCGCCTTGCGCAGCAGCGCAGCCAGGATGGTCACCTTGATCACGCTGGCGGAGTCGAAAGCCGAGAATCTGTTCACCCAGCACTCCAGGCCCAGGCCCGGGTCATCGACGGCCACCGCGACGGCGGAGACGCGGCCGCGCCGCGCCGTCTGGATGTCGCGGCCGATCCTGGCCGCCAGGGCCGGATGGGAGGAAGAACTGCAGATAGCTGACGATGCCGCGGCCCGGCCGGCCGCCGCGCCGGCCGGCCACGCCGGGAACGCCGTCAGCGCCGCCCCGAGCAGCGCGGCACCCACAGCAACGGTCAACCCACGCCTGCGCCCCATGAGACTCCTCCCCGTACACCGGTGAAGACGAAACTAGCGCCGGCACAGGCGCGAACAGCGGCGGCACGCCGTAGACCAGCACCAGGAAAGCCCGTCAGTAAGTGCTCAGCCTCAGCGCCTGTCTCAAGTGAGGACCACTTTGCGGTAGGTCAGATAGAAGTCGACGGTGAACTCCGGGCCGTTCTCGGCTTTCTCCCAACGGCCCGAGATGGTGCGGGCGTCGTCGCTGATCGTCCCTATGAACCGCTGCGGGAACGGCTCACCGTCGCGTTGGAGTATCCACTCCTTGTTGTCAATGCGCATGGTGTAGATACGGCACACCCCGCGCTCGTCGCTGTAGAGCTGGACATAGCTGCCATCGGCGGCGTCGCAGCCGATGATCGAGATGCTGTCCGGGGCACCAGGCATAGCGATGACGGTGCGCTGGACGAGATGCGCCTGCGAGGGATGCCACTGGAAACTTGCCCGGCCCGCACCGGGCCACGCCTGCCCGTCTGGGCCTCTCGCCTCCACGGTCCACTCACCGACGAGGGGCTCCAGTGCCCGTAGTGCCTGTTCCGCGCTCGCCTGCCCCATCGTGTGGTCCCTCCTCAAACCGCGGGCATTCCTACCGGTCCGCCGGTTCCCCGAGCCGGTTCCCCGAGCCGGTTGCCCCTGATCGAGACGATAAAGCCAGCGTCAACTCATCGAAAGGCCTGACCCCGGCCGCTGTCGCCGGCCACGGGCTCCCGGTCGCCAGCCAGGTTTCCTGAACGCAGGCTCTGCGGGTCTTCTGCAGGGTCTACATTGGTCGGGCGTCGGGCAGGTTTCCCGAGCGGGGCGGAGCACGGTGGTATGTACCGGAAGATCCTGATCATCGCGGCGGCGGCCGGGCTGGGCCTGAGCGTGGCTGCCTGCTCCGGCGCGGCCGTGGGCCAGGGCGCGGCATCTGACCAGGTCGCGCGCACTGCGGCCGTGGGTACGTCAGCGGCCCCGTCCCGGTCCGTCGCGGTGGCGTCGGCCGCCGAGCGGCGTTCATCGAGTACCGCGGCATCGTTGCGGCTACTGACCGAGCCGGCGTCAGGAATCGGGCCCATTTATAAGCTCATCACCGGCGCGAGGCACTCGGTCGACCTGACCATGTACGAGCTAGCCGACTCCACCGCGGAAGCGGACCTGGCCGCGGACGCCGCCCGCGGCGTGGACGTCCGGGTGCTCCTCGACCGGCACCTGGAGAAGTCCGCCAACTCGGGTGCGTACGACTACCTGAGCACCCACCGCGTCCACGTCCGGTGGGCTCCGGCGGGCACCACCTACCATCAGAAGACCCTCACCGTCGACGACGCCACCTCGGTCATCATGACCCTCAACCTGGTCGCCCGCGACTATCCCGGCACCCGCGACTTCGCCGTCATCAACACCGGCCGCTCCGACGTCGCCGCCATCGTCGCCACCTTCAACGCCGACTTCGCCGGGCGGGCCATCACCCCGCCGGACGGCGCCGACCTGGTGTGGTCGCCGACGAACGCGAAGGCGTCGGTCCTGTCGGTCATCGACGGGGCGAAGCACACCCTGGCCACCGAAGACGAGGAGATGGACGACCCGGCCGTCACCGCGGCCCTCGTCGCTGCGGCCCGGCGCGGCGTGCATGTGACCATCACGATGACCGCCGACTCCGAATGGGACCAGGCCTTCGCCGAGCTAGCCCGGGCCGGCGCGCACATCCGGCTCTACCCGGACAAGGCCAGCGCCCTGTACATCCACGCCAAGGCCATCGTGGCCGACGCCGGGCGGTCCGGCCAGCGGGTGCTGGTAGGGTCGCAGAACTTCTCCGTGGCCAGCCTCGGCTACAACCGGGAACTGGGCATCCTCACCGGCTACGCGCGTATCGTGGCCGCCGTTAGCGCCACTCTGGCCAGCGACTACGCCAGGGCCGCGGCCTACACACCGCCGGCCGCGTCCAGATCCGGCGCCAGCTGCACGGCCACCGCGAGCGTGTATGACGCCTCCCGCGACGAGAACAACGTCTATGTGCACTCCAACCAGGACGACCAGGAGGCCACCGCGAAGGCGGACGGCTACTCCCGCAGCTACCGGACCGACGGCTCCGGGTATGCGCTGATCTACCTCAACGGCCCCGCGCCCGGCGCCCGGATCACCGTGACCGTCGGCGGAGCCACCTGCACCACCAGCGACTAAATAGCCAGTTCGGCCGCTGGCCGGGGAGCCGTTCAGAATGCTGCGTGCTCCGTCACCGTCCAGCCGGGCAAGGTTCCCGATGTCTCACCCGCACCTGCATGCATACGAATTCTAAATACCGGCTCCCAACTGGGATTTCCAGCTGGCACGATGGACGGTTGTACCGGCCCTGGCCGGCACCATGTGCCATCATGCCGGCAAAATCGGCTAGCGACGGCTCCCGGACTCGCCCTTTTTATAGATCTTAAGTACGATTTGACGGTTTCCCGGATCGCACCCGGCCCGCGGGTGCCGAAAAAACTAATGAAGGTTCTTTCCGTCCGGACGGCGCGTCATCGCGGCGGGCGGGGCCGTCACTGCGCGGCGGATCCGTGCTGCCGCAGCCCGAGTGCGGCCAGCGCCAGGCCCGCGAGCGCTACCAGCGGGCCCACGACCTCAAAGGTGTGGTTGTTTGACATGGCGCTGCCCCCGATGACGCCGAATCCCTGCAGCGCGAAGACGGCTCCGATGATGATGACCGCGATTCCCGCAGCGATCAGCAAGCGGTTCTTCACGACCGGCGCTGCCGCAGCGTCAGCAGCATGCCGACGCTCAGTGCGACCAGCGCGGCCTCCGCGAACAGCGACACCGTCCCGACCCAGTAACCCCAGTTGCCGACGTCGCTGGGGTCACCCGGCACGCCCACCGTGCGCGAAGCGACGTACGCCACGAACGGCCCGGTGCCGAGTAGCACGGCGGCCGCCCAGCCAAGCCAGGCCGGCCCAAGCGCGGCCGGCCCGAGCCGGGCCGGCCGGGGCACCAGCAGCGCCAGGGCGGTGAGTACACCGCCCACCTCGATCAGCCGGTAACTCCAGCCGATCCAGGCCGGCGAGGTAAAGGCGGTCACGCCGCCCTGGTCGGCCACGTGCACGGCCGAAACCGCCAGCGCGAGCAGGGCGCCTGACAGCCGTACCGCGACCTCCGGTACCGCCACCCTGCCCGCGCTTGCTCGGCCCTTCCGGCCTGCCGTCGTCTGTTGCGCCATCTCCTGCTGCGCCATGACCTGCTCCTTCGCTCCGGGCACCGTCCGCCGGTTCCCTCCCTCCCTCCAATACGGCTGAGGGAGCCGCAACGTTCAGCACTGGGCGGTAACCTTCTGTGAACGTGGTCACATGACGTTACAGCAAATGCACGGAGGGTGGCGAACTTGATCTGGCCGGCCGACAGGTCAGGTGAACCGGCCCCCGTGCTCCGAACGTATCGGTACTTGAAAGATCAATCATTCAGGCAGGGGATCAGGGGGATTGCCAGTGAGTGACACTATGCAGCGGTTGCGCCCGAATGCCCAGTTGCTAACGGGGTCCGGCGCCGGATACGAGGGTTCAATCCGGTGGCGGGAGGGTCAGCGTCTGGAGCACTTGTTCCAGGGTCGTTGCGACTGGCTGCGGCGGCTGGGCCGCGGCGATCATCTTGCGGTCGACGCCGCGGACGTCACGCTGAGCTACGCGGAGCTGGACGCGCGGGCGAACCAGCTGGCGCGTTTCCTGCTGCGCCGTGGTGTGCGGCCGGGTGACCGGGTGGGGCTGCTGTTCGACCGGGCGGTGGACGGCTACGCCAGCATGCTCGCGGTGCTGAAAGTCCACGCGGCGTACGTTCCGCTCGATACCGCGTTCCCGCCGGATCGGCTGGCCTACATCGTCTCCGACGCGGGGGTCGGGCTGGTGCTGTCGCGATCGCACCTGGCCGATCGTGCCGCGGGTCTGGCCGGCGCGGCCCGGCTGCTGTACCTGGATGAGGCCGATGGCCCGATCGCGGCCGAGAGCAGGGATCGCCTCGGCGCGGCCGAGGTCGGCAGGCCGGTCGATGACCTGTGTTACGTCATCTACACGTCGGGCTCGACCGGCCGGCCGAAGGGGGTGGCGATCGAACATGCCAGTATCTGCAACTTCGTCCAGGTAGCAGCCGAGGTGTACGGCCTGGACTGCGACGATCGGGTCTACCAGGGCATGACGATCGCGTTTGACTTCTCGGTGGAGGAGATCTGGGTGCCCTGGATGGCCGGGGCGACCCTGGTGCCCAAGCCGGGCGGGGAAAACCTGCTCGGCCCGGAGCTGAACGACTTCTTGCTCCAGCGCCGCGTCACCGCCCTGTGCTGTGTGCCGACGCTGCTGGCCACGCTGGAGGACGAACTTCCCGGGCTGCGGTTCCTGCTGGTGTCGGGTGAGTCCTGCCCGCAGGACCTGGTGGCCCGCTGGCACCGGGCAGGCCGGCGGTTTCTCAACGTCTATGGCCCGACCGAGGCCACCGTGACGGCCACGTGGACGGTGCTGGATCCGGGCAGGCCGGTGACGATCGGGGTGCCGCTGCCGACCTATTCGGTGGTGGTGCTGGATCCTGACGCGGACCGGGCCGTCCCGCCCGGAGCGATGGGGGAGATCGGTATCGCGGGGATCGGCCTCGCCAGCGGGTACCTCAACCGCCCCGAGCTAACCGAGCGCGCGTTCGTGCCGGACTTCATAGGTATCCCGCAGAATCCGTCCGGCCGGATCTACCGGACCGGCGATCTGGGCCGGGTGAACTCCGCTGGTGAGATCGAGCACCACGGCCGGATAGACACCCAGGTCAAGATCCGGGGTTACCGGGTGGAGCTGACCGAGATCGAGTCGGTCCTGCTGCAGGTGCCGGGCATCGCGCAGGCGGTGGTCGACACCTACCAGCCCCAGCCCGATGTGATCGAGCTCGTCGCGTACTACAGCTCGCGCCGGGACACGGCCGCACTGGACGCCGGCCGCGTTTTTGCGTACCTGCGCGACAGGCTGCCCGGCTACATGGTCCCGGCCTACGCCGAACAGCTCCCGGTGATCCCGATGATGGCCAGCGGCAAGGCCGACCGCAAAAGCCTGCCCGCGCCGCGGGGCCCTCGCCGGCTAGCGACCGAGGATGACTACGTGGCCCCGGCGAACGACGCCGAACGGACACTGGCCCAGCTGCTGGCCACCACCCTGGGCGTCGACCGGGTCTCAGCGGAGAGCCATTTCTTCGACGTTCTCGGCGCCGACTCGCTGCTGATGGCGCGGTTTAACGCCGCGATCCGCAAGCACGCCGGCCTGCCCGCCGTGTCGATGAAGGACATCTACCTCAACCCCACGGTGCGCCGCCTGGCCGCCGCCCTGGCGAAGCAGGCGCCAGCGCACGAGGCCGCCCATGCGGCCTTCGACAGGGCGGCCGCGCCGGCCGGCAAGCCACGGTATGTCCTCTGCGGTGCGCTGCAGCTACTGCTGTTCGCCGGCACCGTCCTCGCGGCTTCGCTGGTGCTGGACGCCGGCGCCACCTGGACCGCGGCCGGCTATGGGGTGCCCGGTATCTGCGCGCGGGCGGTGCTGTTCGGCGCGGCCGTGCTGCTGGGCACGGGCGCTGTGCCGATCGCGGCCAAGTGGATCCTGATCGGACGCTGGAAGCCGCAGCGCATCAGGGTGTGGAGCCTGGCCTACCTCCGGTTCTGGATCGTCAAGACGCTGGTCGTCGCCAGCCCGCTGGCCCGGCTCTGTATGGGCACTCCGCTCTACCCGCTGTACCTGCGGGCCCTGGGGGCCAAGATCGGCCCGGGGGTGGCGATCTTCACCCACCACGTGCCGGTATGCACCGACCTGCTGACCGTCGGTCCGGGCAGCGTGATCCGCAAGGACACCTACCTCAGCGGCTACCGCGCCCGGTCCGGTGTCATCGAGACCGGTGCCGTCACCCTCGGCGCGAACGTCTTTGTCGGCGAGCACACGGTCCTCGACATCGACACCGCCATCGGCGACGATGCCCAGCTGGGCCATGCCTCCGCCCTGCACGCCGGCCAGGCCGTGCCCGCCGGCCAGTGCTGGCACGGCTCCCCGGCCGAGCCGGCCGACGCCGGCTGGGACTACCGGACGGTCACGCCGGCCCCCCGCAGCGCACTGCGCCAGGTCAGGTACTGCATTCTGCGGCTGCTGCTGGCGCTCGGCATCCTCGGCCCGGTGGCGGTGGGCGGCGCGATCTTGATGCTGTCCCCATCGATGCTGACCCGCCTGCTCACCGGCCATGCGCACGCGACGAGCGCGCTGCTCGACCGCGACGCGCTTATCATCGGCGCGGCCGTGGTCTTCGGCCTCACGCTCGCCGGCCTCCTCCTCGTCTGCACCGTTCCCCGGCTGCTCAGCCGTGCCCTCAAACCGGGCCAGGTCTACCCGCTGTACGGCTGGCAGTACACGCTGCAACGTAACGTCAGCAGGCTTTCGAACATCGGGCTCTTCAACGCCCTGCTCGGGGACAGTTCGGCGATCGTGCACTACCTGCAGGCCATCGGATACCACCTGGCGCCGGTGGTGCAGAGCGGCTCCAACTTCGGGATGGCGGTCAAGCACGAGATGCCCACGCTCAGCAGCGTCGGCACCGGATCGATAGTCTCCGACGGCTTGTCCTTCATGAACGCCGAGTTCTCCAGCAGCTCATTCCGCGTGCTGCCCGCCGCCATCGGGGCGCGGAACTTCCTGGGGAACAACATCGCCTATCCGGCCGGCGGCCGCACCGGCGACGACTGCCTGCTGGCCACCAAGGCCATGATTCCGATCGCGGGGCCGGTCCGCGAAGGGGTCGGGCTGCTCGGTTCGCCCAGCTTCGAGATACCCCGCTCGGTCCACCGTGATCACCGGTTCGACCATCTCGCCAGAGGACGGCTACGGCGGCGCCGCCTGGCCGCGAAGAACAGGCACAACGCCGTCACGATAGGACTGCACGAGCTGGTCCGGTACCTGTACGTCGTCGGCCTGGTGCTGATCGCCTTCGACCCGTTCGGCATCGGGAACTTGCCGGACTGGGCGGCCACAGCGACCTGCATCGTGCTCGACTTCGCGTTCACCCTCGTCTACTTTGTGCTGGTCGAACACGCGGTCCTGGCGTTCCGCCGGCTCCAGCCGCGGTATTGCTCGATCTATGACGCCGCGTTCTGGCGCCACGAGCGCTTCTGGAAAGTGCCGTCTACCGCCTATTTCCAGATATTCAACGGCACGCCGTTCAAGAGCGTGATGTGGCGGCTGCTCGGAGTACGGATGGGACGCCGGGTCTTCGACGACGGCTGCGGGATCGTGGAGCGGACGCTGGTCACCGTGGGCAGCGAGTGCACCCTCAATGCGGGCAGCGTCCTGCAAAGCCATTCCCTGGAAGACGGCACCTTCAAGTCCGACTACATAACGATCGGCCCCGGCTGCACCCTCGGCGTCGGTGCCTTCGTCCACTACGGAGTCACCATGGGCGCCGGCTCGGAACTCGACGCCGATTCCTTCCTGATGAAAGGCGAAAATGTGCCGCCGCGAGCCTGGTGGGGCGGTAATCCCGCCACCGAGGCCGTGACCACGCTGCCCCTGTCCCTCACGAAATTCCTTGACCTGAACGGCACTGCTAACAGGCCATAGAAATTACCAAAAGTAATAACTAGTGAACAGGATCCGATGAAATGACAATCTTCGATGAACGCGAATCTGAGGTCCGCAGCTACTGTCGCACCTGGCCAGCGGTATTCGAACGGGCGGGCGGAAGCTGGCTGTACGCCGAGAACGGCCGCGCCTACCTCGATTTCTTCGCCGGAGCCGGCGCACTCAACTACGGCCACAACAACCCGGTGCTCAAAGGTGCCCTGATCGACTACCTGGCCGGCGACGGGATCATCCATTCCCTGGACATGTACACCGTCGCCAAACGCGAGTTCCTGACCGCGTTCGACGAACTCATCCTGCGGCCGCGCCGGCTGGACTACAAGGTGCAGTTCCCCGGCCCGGGCGGGGCCAACGCGGTCGAAGCGGCCCTGAAACTGGCCCGCAAGGTCACCGGCCGAACCGAGGTGATCAGCTTCACCAACGCCTTCCACGGCATGACGCTGGGCGCGCTGTCGATCACCGGCAGCGCGTTTCACCGCGGCGGCGCCGGGGTGCCGCTGGCCCACGCCACGCCGATGCCGTTCGACCCCTCCCCGGGTAGTGATGGTGCGCCCGGCTCCTCGTGGTTCGAGCGCCTGCTTGACGACAGCAGCAGCGGGCTGGACAAGCCCGCCGCCGTGATCGTGGAGACGGTGCAGGGCGAGGGCGGCATCAACGTGGCCCGCGCCGAGTGGCTGCGTGGCCTGGCCGGCTTGTGCCAGCGGCACGACATCCTGCTCATCGTCGACGACGTGCAGATGGGCTGCGGACGCACCGGCCCGTTCTTCAGCTTCGAGACCGCTGGCATTACGCCGGACATCGTCTGCCTGTCCAAGTCCATCGGCGGTTACGGCCTGCCGATGGCGCTCACCCTGATCCGCCCGGACCTGGACATCTGGCAGCCCGGCGAACACAACGGCACCTTCCGCGGCGTCAATCCCGCCTTCGTGACCGGCACGGCCGCCCTGCACGCCTACTGGCGGGACGACAAGCTGGAACGCGCCACCCTGGCCAAAGGCCAGCGGATCGCCACCACGCTCACCGCACTCGCCGAATCCGTCCCCGGTACCGTGATCCGGCCACGCGGCCGGGGCCTGGCCCACGGCCTGGCGTTCGAGAGCGGCGAGCTGGCCGGGAAGGTGTCCTCCGCCGCTTTCGAACGCGGCCTGCTGGTGGAAACCTGCGGCCCGCAGGGCTCGGTGATCAAGTTGCTGCCGCCCTTGCTCGTCACTGACACCGAGCTCGACCAGGGACTGGCGCTGCTCGCCGACGCCACCCAGGCGATTTGCTTATCCTCGGCCCTCAAGCAAAAGGAGGTTCCGCTTTGCACGCGACGGGATTGATGGTCGCGCCGGTACGAACGGTATCGGGGATGGCCAGCCTGCGCTGCGGGCGGCTGTCGACCGGGGAGCGCGTGGGGATCGCGTTCACCACCGAAGCCCGCCTCGCCAGCGTCATGGGAGCAGATCAGGAATGGATGCATATAACTGAACGGACCATGAGGACGATGCTCGTGCCGCTTGGCATCCAGCAGATCCGAGTGGACCCGGGCCTGATCTCGGCGAGTCTTCCGATCGCCCAGCCCGCGTGATCCGCGACCCCGCCGGCGTCCGCCGGCGTAGCACGCAGCCGCCCGGAATCGTCGCGTGGCCGGATCGCTTGCCATCGGCGTACCACAAAGTCCTCGGAAGAAATCCGCGAGGCGGTGTCGGATCGGGGCAGAGGTGTTCGTAGCAGGGGTGACAGGCCGCCCACGCGGGGCGCCCCGAACCACAGGAGATGATCGGTGATGCAGTACCTGGTTTCCGTGATCGACGACACGGCCGGCCTCGCCACCCCGGATGAGATGGCGGCCATCGGCGCGTTCAACGGCCGGCTCCAGGCGGAGGGCCACTGGGTCTTCGTCGGCGGCCTCGCGGCGCCCAGCTCGGCCACCGTCATCGACAACCGGGGCGAGGAGGCCGCCGACCTCGACGTGGCGCTCAAGCTCGCCACCGAGGGGTCCAAGCACTGCAACCGGAAGCTCGAGGTGCGGCCGTTCCTGTGAACGTGGTCGACGTCCGGGAGGCGGTCACCCAGGCCCACCACGAGGAGTGGGCGCGGGTGGTCGCCTCGCTGACCAGGCGTTTCGGTGATCTCGGCATCGCCGAGGAGTCGGCCGCCGAGGCGTTCGCGACGGCGGTCGAGCGGTGGCCGGCCGACGGCGTACCCCCCAACCCCGGCGCCTGGCTGACCACCACCGCCAACCGCACGGCCATCGACCGGATCCGGCGCGAGAACAAGCGCGGCGACAAGCAGAAGGAGGCTCAGCTGTTGTACGACGACGACGACCCGCCCGAGCGTCCCGGGGTCATCGACGACGAGCGGCTCCGGCTGATCTTCACCTGCTGTCACCCGGCGCTCGCGATGGAGACCCGCGTGGCGCTGACGCTGCGCATGGTCGCCGGCCTGACCGTGCCCGAGATCGCGCGTGCCTTCCTGGTCCAGGAGATCACCATGGGGCAGCGGATCACCCGCGCGAAGGCCAAGATCAAGGCGGCTCGCATCCCTTACCGGGTGCCGTCCGCGGAGGATCTCCCGGCACGGGTCTCCGGCGTACTCGCCGTCCTCTTCCTCGTCTTCAACGAGGGCTACCTGGCGACCGGCCCCGGCACCGATCCCGTACGTCACGACCTGACCGCCGAGGCTATCCGGCTCACTCGCCTGATCCGGGGCCTCATGCCGGACGACGGTGAGGTGGCGGGGCTGCTGGCGCTGATGCTCCTCACCGAGGCCCGCCGCACCGCCCGGATCTCGGCGAGCGGCGAACTGGTCACCCTCGACGAGCAGGACCGTGGGACCTGGGACGCGGCGCTGATCGCCGAGGGTCACCGGCTGGTGCGCGAGCGCCTAGCCGCCGGGGTGGCGCCGGGTCGCTACCAGATCCTCGCCGCGATCAGCGCCGTGCACACCTCCGCCCGCGACGTCCGCGACACCGACTGGTCGCAGGTCGTCGCCCTCTACGACCAGCTGGTGCGCATCGACCCCTCGCCTATCATCGCCCTCAACCGGGCCATCGCGGTCGCTGAGCTTGACGGCCCGGAAGTGGCGCTGGCGGCCGTCGACCGTCTCGAGCACAAGCTGG
>Ga0302308_10001512_pt1 | contig 18802 bp, 21 predicted proteins | sample III_Palsa_E3_3_FD_200531 | JGI IMG/M metagenome (GOLD analysis project Ga0302308, IMG submission 200531) | Peat permafrost microbial communities from Stordalen Mire near Abisko, Sweden - III_Palsa_E3_3 | ecosystem: Environmental > Terrestrial > Soil > Palsa > Peat permafrost | place: Sweden...
CGGCGCTCGCTCGACCAAGCAGGCCATCGCCATCGGGCTGTCCAAGGCACGCAGGGCAGGGGTGAAGGCGCCAGCCAGCAAGACCGCCAGCAAGTCGACCAAGAAGAAGGCTGCCCAAGAGGAGGCCGCTTCGCACCATCGCCACAAACCGGCGGCGAAGCGTTCGAGGGCGACAACTAAAGCTCTCAAGAAGGAGGGCTACAGCGCCGCTTCGAAGTCCGCGCTGTCGTCCCACGCGAAGAAGAGCGCCTCGAAGCGGACCGCCAGTTCGCGTTCCGCGGCCGCCAGGAAGGCGGCCCACACCAAGGGCGCGCCCGGCCGTTCGACTGCAGCGAAGAAGGCGGCAAAGACCCGCGCAAAGAAAGCATCCTGATTGACCTTCACCGCTGTCGGAGCACACGTCATGGCACGTCCCATCTGGACCGGAACACTCTCGTTCGGCCTACTCAACGTGCCGGTTTCGCTGATGTCGGGCGAGCGCAGTGTCGACCTGCATTTCCGCATGCTGGACAGCCGCAGCAACACGCCGGTGCGCTACGAACGTGTCAACGCGGAAACTGGCGAGGAAGTGCCATGGAAAGAGATCGTCAAGGCTTTCGAGTACGAAAAGGGCAGCTACGTCGTACTTGAGCCTGAGGACATCAAGTCAGCCGCCTCGGAGGGGCGCGAGGCGGTCGAGGTCGAGGCCTTCGTCGATGCGGATTCGATTGGGCCAGAATATTTCGAGAAGCCGTACGTGCTCGTACCGGGCAAAAAGGCGGAGAAGGGCTACGTGCTTTTTCGCGAGACGCTCAAGCGCACCGGCAAGATAGGCATTGCTCGCGTGGTGATCCGCACACGTGAATATCTATCGGCCGTGATGCCCAAGGGCGACGCGCTGATGCTCATGCTCTTGCGCTATCCGCAGGAGCTGGTCGACGCGAGCGACTACAAGATCCCGGAAGGTGCGGCGTCAAAGCACCGCATCTCGCCGAAAGAAATGCAGATGGCCGAACAGCTAATCGATTCGATGAGTGGCGAGTGGAAGCCTGGTGATTACCGGGATGAATTTCGCCATCGCCTGCGCAAGGTGATCGAGAAGCGGCTCAAGTCCAAGGGCTTGGTTACGCCGCCGACCGATGAAGAGACGGAGACGCCGGAGAACGCCACGACCAACGTGGTGGATTTCATGGCGCTACTGCAGAAAAGTCTGGCCAGCAAGAAACGTACACCGGCGAAGAAGTCTGCAGCAAAGTCCTCACGCAAAACGGTCGTAAAGAAAGCTTCCGCCACGAAGAAGGCCAGCGTAAAAAAGACAACGGTGAAGCGTTCGCGGGTCCGAAAGGCCGGCTAAAGCAGCTATAGAGCAACTTGGCGATAGTGTGGGTTTGGGGTTAATAGCTATCGCGCGATTAGTTTCGCTCTCATCGGACGGACTGTTCGACGAACGTCGAATTTCATTCAGGCGTGGGCCCCAATAACCTTGGCATCACAGTTGTGTTGTGCGTCGGCGTCGCTATCGAAGACGAGTGCGAGGAAGTACGCAGAACGGGCGGCAATTGCCGCCCGTTCTGCCGATCGAGGCTGTTACTTGTCCGCGTGCATGGCCTTTTTGATATCCCTCATCTGGTCGTGGCCGCTGCGCACCGAGATATAGGCTTCGGTGATGGCAGACATGATCGCAGGCGAGACCTCCTTGTCATTCATGGCGTCTTCGAACTTGGCCTTGATGTGGTCCTCGCCGCGTTCAACCTCGTCGACCACGGCGGTATTGTTATTCGAGGTAAGGCTGGCACGCAGATTCACGAACACGCGGTGGGCGGAAGCGAGCACGGTGCCGTCATCCTCGGGTTTACCGCCCAGCGAGCGCGCACGCACCGCTGCAGCGTGGACGCGGTCTCGCGGCGCTCGGTAGCGCGTGCTGTGAAAAGTGAGACTAGAGGCGCACTCTTGGCATCCTTGGCCGCTTCCGCGTAGCCATCCGAGCTGTCCAGCGTGGTTTCGATGAGGCTGTTCAGTGTTTTGATATCGTGGTCATTATGAATCATGGGTGCTCTCCGTAGGGGACCCTGGTTGTGGATCCAGGTTGGGCTGGGGAATCGCCGTATGAGCAGTGAATGACATCAAGCGTGATGGCGATGACATGAAGTTGTGCAGTGAGCGAATGCAGTGATGAATGCCGACGTTTATCTATCATCAAGGTTGATGGCCGCGCACCCGGAACGCCAGACTGATGCGGGGCCCGACTTCCTCGCGCTGCTTGGGAATCGAGTGGTCATAGTGGAGTTGGGTGGCCCAGCTCATGAGGAGGAGTCCACCGGACTCCATCTCGACCTGCAGCACGCGACGCGGGGCTTGCTTGGCGCGGATTGTCATTCGCCTTGTGGCACCCAGCGAGAGTAGGGCGATCGGCTGTCCTCGTTTAAGGTCGGCGAGCGTATCGTTGTGGGGTGCCACGCTGTCATGCTGATCCCGATAGAGGTTGAGGCCGATGCTGTCGAAGGGCGCGCCGACGGCGGCTCGCACCCTTTCAAGTGCGTCAATCAGCGGGCCGGGCATCTGCGCATCGCTTGAACGGTAATGGGCACGCAGGCGTGGCACGTTTACCTCGCGCTCGTACATCAGGCGTCGTCCACTCTCCCAAGCAATGTGCTTGTGCAGCCAAGTGAACCAAGATTGCGCCGTGGCCGCATCCAGGAAATCGGGTGTCCACTCGATGAAACCACTGGAGTCATCCAGCAGTCGGCGCTTGCCCGCGCCGAACAGGCTCAGTTGCGACATCGGCCGCACCGTGAAGGCAGGGCAGGTCCACCGCATCGCCAGGCGAAGTTGCGGCTCACGGTGGCGAATCCATCCTGTAGCGCTTCTGGCAGAGCTCGCAGTAGAAGCTGCGCCGATTGGTCTTGCCCAAGTGGGCGCGGGTCAACGGGATGTCGTGACGCGGGCAGCAACTGCGGTTGTGTACTAGCCATTGCTTGCGCAGCACGAATGCCTTCTTCCACGCAAGAAACTCGAACGCATAGACGCGTGCCTGCTCCACCAGTTCACGCAGCTTGCGCATGGGTAAGGCGCCGACCATGGACAACGGATGGATCCGCGTGCGGTACAGCACCTCGTTTTTGATGATGTTGCCGACACCGGCAAAGATGGTCTGATCCAGCAACGCGTCGCATACCAACGTCTCCGGCATTTTGCGCAGCTTCGATCGGGCAAGCGCGGGGTCCCAGCTGTCTGCCATCACATCGGCGCGCCAGTCATACAGCTCATCCAGGTCTCCCTCCAGCAGGCGCACCGAGCAGCTGTAGAAGTTGAGCTCGCCGTCGTCGAAGCCTAGGCTGAGCCGAGGCGCAGCATCCTTGCGTTCGTTGATGCGATAACTGCCGAACATCAGCAGGTGAATACGAACGGCCAGCTGATCGGGCAACTCAATCAGAAACTGCTTGCCGAAGCTGCGCAGCGCCTGAATGCGTCGGCCGGGCAGGCGTTGCATGTCGATCTTGGCGTTGCCTTGTGCGCGTAGGATAGTCTGGCCGGCAAACGGCGCCGCCTCTTCACGCAGAATCCTTATGGACGGCCCTTCCGGCATGGTTCTCTCCGACGTCGTCTGGAGCACTGTGCGACCCGACGTAGAGCGGGAGCCAAATCGTTGGCCGCATGTCGGCTTGCAGCTGCAACAGTGGGTGTTTTGGGTTAAGGGGAGTGTCAGCGAATATCTGCTGGAAACATGGTGACAACATGGTGAGCTATACGTGAATTCCGTGTCATTCCCTTCACACTTCGCGAGCGACGCTTTGCCGCTACGGCAGGCCCTTCATTTTCGGAAGCCGTTGGTCCATGTGGGGATAACATGTCTAAAGATGACGTCGCGGCTGAACAACATCAGCCTGCCCAGAAAAAATGTGAACGAGGCTCCAACGATACGATCGAGCAGATGCGCGAGGCGGAAGCCACCTCCTTGGATTTGCATCACGGCGAACGCAACTTTTCGCTGCTGGTAGGCAGCATCGTCGACTATGCGATCTACATGCTCGATCCCCACGGCAACGTCACCAGCTGGAACCGCGGAGCCGAGCGAATCAAGGGCTATCAGGCCAAAGAGATCTTGGGGCAGAATTTTTCGCGTTTCTACACGGAGGAAGACCGCGCGCAGAACATGCCGGCGCGGGCGCTGGCCACCGCGCTTCGTGAGGGTCGGTACGAAGCCGAAGGGTGGCGTGTGCGAAAAGACGGCAGCCGGTTCTGGGCTAGCGTGGTCATCGACCCCATCTTCGATCACGGCGACCACATTGGTTTCGCCAAGATCACCCGTGATGTTACCGAACGTCGGAAGAACGAGACCGCGCTGATCGAAAGCGAGCGTCAGTCGCGCGGCGTCATCGATACGGCGCTCGACGGTTTCGCGCAGCTGGATGAGGGAGGCTGCGTTTTGGAATGGAATCCGAGCGCACAGAAGATGTTCGGCTGGTCGCGCGAGGAAGCCGTGGGGCGCCGGCTGATCGACCTCGTAGTGGCTCCCGCGGACCGGGCACGGTTTGCCGAGCATCTGCCACCGAGCCCGCGCAGCGCTCTATCGTCCAGTGGCGGTGGACAGATCGAGGCAGTCTCGCGCGAAGGAGAGAAGCTCATCGTTGAGCTGAGCATCGGCGTGCTGGTGACGAATGATGGGCAGCGATTCAACGTCTTCATGCGCGACCTCACCGAAAGGGTCCTTATCGAGGCGCAGTTGCGGCAGGCGCAGAAAATGGAGGCTGTCGGTCAGCTTACGGGTGGTCTTGCCCATGACTTCAATAATCTCTTGCAGGGAATTATCGGTTCGCTCGACCTGATTCAGCTACGCATCGATGCCGGCCGCGGCGCGGATATCGGCCGCTTCATCGAGGGTGCGCTGACGTCGGCGAATCGCGCCGCCGCGCTAACTCATAGGCTGCTGGCATTCTCACGACAGCAGCCGCTCGATCCCAAGCCGATCGACGCAAATCCGCTGGTCGCTTCCATGGAGGATCTGCTACGGCGCACGATGGGTGAGCAGATACAGCTCGAGTTCGAGCTAGCCACCGACCTGTGGCCGACGCTGTGCGATTCCAATCAGTTGGAAAGCGCGCTATTGAATCTATCGATCAACGCACGCGATGCGATGCCTGCGGGCGGTCACCTGACCATTCGCTCGCGCAACGTGGACGTCGATCCGACGAAGGCGGGCGCATTACGCGACATGAGCGGCGGCCAGTACATCTGCATCGATGTCACGGACACCGGAACCGGCATGCCACAGGAGATCATCGAGCGCGCGTTCGATCCGTTCTTCACTACCAAGCCCGCAGGGCAGGGCACCGGCCTCGGGCTGTCGATGGTGTATGGATTCGCCCGCCAATCGAATGGTCATTGCGAGATCCGTAGCAAGCCGGGCCTTGGCACCACGATCCGGCTGTACCTGCCCCGTCACTGCGCGTCGATCCAGGCATCGCCGCCTGAGCTCGCCCCCCACACTCCTGCCGGCAAGGGCGAAGTAGTGCTGGTGGTCGAAGACGAACCGGTGGTACGGAATATCGTTCTCGAAGTGCTGCACCAGCTGGGGTATCAAGCACTCGAAGCGGCCAGCGGTGAGGCCGGGCTGGAGGTGCTGGGTTCTGGACAAGCGATTGATCTGCTGGTGTCCGATATCGGTCTGCCGGGTTTGAACGGTCGTCTGCTTGCCGATGCGGCAAAGCAGCTCCACCCTGAGATCAAAGTCTTGCTAATGACCGGATATGCGTCGGGTGCCTCGTTGGCGGGTGGCTCCCTCGCGCCGGGCATGGAATTGATCACCAAGCCGTTCACTGTCCAGGCGCTGGCATTGCGGATACGCGAAATGATAGAGAACATTGAACACGATACCCGGAGCCGTTCCGATCAGTCCGCGCAGCGCCTAGCGGCGTCCTGAGTCGTCTATCGTCAGGGTTTCAGTGGGAGTGGCTGGAGACCGAGCAGTTCCAGCACGATCTGTTCCAGTGACTGCACGCTCAGTGGTTTGAGGACTATACGGATCTGCGGGAACTCCGCTGTCAGCTTCGGCTGGTCCATGCCCGACATCACCACAAACGGTATCTCACGCGCGATAAGAGCAAGCACAATCGGGCGAGCGCTTTCACCACGCAACCCCATGTCGATAAGCGCGGCATCAATATCGCTGGCCTCGAGTTCGGTGAGGGCATCGAGCAGGCTGAGATTGACCAGAGTCTCCAGCCCCATGCCCTGAAGGGTGTCCTCCACCACCATGGCGACGACGGGGTCGTCTTCGACAATCAGTACGCGCCGAGTTTTCGGTGACGACATGGTCTGCTTTACTCTGGCCGGAGGCGGCCCCTATCACTCGGAGTCTATGCTGTTCAGCGTAAAATAGTGCGATCCGGCTGGATTACGCATGCATCCTGCGGCAAGAGCGTCATCGCACCTCAGTGCAACCCCTTTTTTGTGGCCTTTCTGCGCCAGTAAGCTGTGCCAGCGGATCGAAGCGTCTGCTTTCGATCATGCGAATTCGTCCGCGCAAGGCGCTGTCGGACAAACTGTAGTCAAATCATTTGTGAGTTGAGACTCCCGGATTGCGCGTGTCGCAGGGAGACTGTTGGCGTTCCTTCTCACGTATGCATCTCATAAAAATCACGCCTAGTCGGCGCAGCGGGACCGACGATGACCACCCCGACGTGCAAAGACCTGCCATGAATATCTTAGCGACCCAGTCCATCAGCGACTCCGGGAACCAGTCTCCAGATCCGGTACCGCCCACATTTCTCGATCCAACCCCCCCCGATCCGCCGAAACCGGAGTTGCTCCCAGTGGGTCTGGGAAAGGTCGGCAGTTCCGTGCCCGTGCGGCTTTCAACGAAACGGCACACTGGGTTCTAACTGCATGAGTGAGCCTACGGAACAAGGCAAACGCCGGTGGCCGCCCGACGGCTATCTGAGGCTGAATTCAGTCGCGGGCGAGCCGGACAGGCTCGCTTGTATGTGCAGTGCGACATGCCAGCCGGATTGCAAAGGTGAATGCGGCTGTGAGGCATGCGCGCTGGCGTGGTTGGTCTATCAGGATGAGCAGGCGCTGTGGAGCGACAACGGCGAACTCCTCAACGTGGTCGATCTCAGGCCCGACTGGCAGCGTGTGGCGGACCCGCGGCAGCTGCGTTTACGGTTCGATCTGAACAAGATATCGAATGAAGTGGATCCTTCTTCGACGAGATCCGATTCGACAGAGCGCGTCGGATCGCACAAACGCCATCGATCCACTGGAGACTCCAGCATGCATTCCGACCACGAAAAGAAGCATCCCGATATCTCATCTTCCTCGGTGCCGCCGGTGCTCGATACCCATCGTAGCCGGGTACCCGATCCTCTCGAGTGGCAGAAGACTCTGCCTAAGAAGAACCTGGCCAAGAAAAATAAGAGTAAGCGCAAACCATCTAGCGTCCCAGAAGACGGTGAAGACGAGGCGGGTAGCGGCTAAGCGAAGCGGCTAGGCAACGATTGAGCTGATGCCCTGACAGAGGCCACACTTTAATCCAAATTCAGCCACCCAGCTTTAGCGAATCTGGGAGTCCTTGAAGTGGCTGCAGATACCCGCAGTCCGACTTGCCATGTCGGATGAGGATTGCCCTGATTTGCTCAAGGGTCCAGTCGTGATCGTAGGCTCCGGCATCTGCGCTGATCGCATTTGCCTTCTGTGCAAAGGCCGACGAAAAGGCCTCATCGTCCTGATGGGCCCCAATCAAATTGGGTACAACTTTATTCAGATCTTCAATACGTTGTTGAAGGCGTTCACGGGTGTCTGTCATAGCGAAGCTCCCAAGCTGCCTGTTTAGCCTAGCAATGGCCACGTAAAAGGCACATCAAATAGCGGTCGACTTCTGCCCTTACGCTGTCCATAGCAAATGACGTATACGAGTGCCCATTTTTCGACACGACATTGAGGAGGAGATCAGCCCCAATTTCACGTAGAAGCGATCCGTTCCGCGATAGCTTTCAGGTCGCATCTCGGATGCGGTCGGCACACATGAGAGTTGATGCCGCGTTCTGAGTACCACTTTGAAAGGAACGCATGATGTCCGACCATTTCCCATCCTGGTGCGTGCTTATTCCCTGCTTCAACGAGGAAAAGGCGATCGGAGAGGTCGTTTCTTCGGCAGTGAAGTTGGGTAAGCCAGTCATCGTGGTCGACGATGGTTCTGAGGATCGAACGGCCGAGATCGCTGCCGAATATCCGGTGGTGCTACTGCGACACCCCAATCAGCGTGGTAAGGGTGAAGCGCTGCGAACAGGATTCCGGCATGCGTTGCATATGGGACTTGACGCCGTCGTTACCATGGATGGGGATGGTCAGCATCTGGCTGCTGATATTCCACGGTTGGCTGAGGCGTCTCGCCTCTACCCAGGCGCGGTCATTATTGGCGCCCGTCTGCTTGGCCGGGAGCAACAGCCAACTTCGCGTCGTCGCGCCAACGAAGTAGCTGACTGGTGGATTTCCTGGGCGTGCGCTCAGCCCATCGTCGATACGCAGAGTGGCCAGCGGTGGTATCCACGCGCAGTATTGGAACTGATGGAATCAGCTCCAAAAGGCTTTGTATTTGAGACCGCGATTTTGATCCGTGCGGCACGCGAGGCTGGCTTGGGCATCGTATCGATGCCGATTGCGGCACGCTACCAGGTTGACTTTCGCCATAGCCATTTTAGGCCCATAGCCGATACCGCACGTATCACGGCGCACATCGCCACTTGCATGTTTCGCTATGGGCAACCCATTTCAAGTTTCCACCGCGCTCATCGCCGTCCGACGATTGTCGCAGTCCAGTCCGACGGTGCGAGTGCGGCTTCATATGGCCGCACCTCACTTAATGGAATGCAAAAAATGACGCACGGCCGGAGAACGTCCCTATGAAGAAAAGACATGTGTTCAGCACGACCAGCGTAGCCGCGGCACAGTCCGCCTTGCAGAGCGCTCGAATGGCAGGGATTTCCGATGACGACATTTCATTGATCGCACGTGACGACATTGAGCTGGATAAAATTCCCGATCACCAGCAAGAACCCAAGGAGGATTTCGGCCGCGGTGGAGTCAAGGGTGTATTGAAGGGAGGAGGCAGCGGTCTACTTGCGGGTATTGTCGCAATCACCGTCGCGCCGATTGGACTTACGCTTGCGGGAGTTGCCGCAATGACCGTAGCTGGCGCTGCCACCGGTGGCTGGGTTGGCATGCTTACCGGTACGGCAGAACCCGACCTCGTACGTCGCACGTTCGAGGAAGAAATTGCCGCTGGCCACGTGCTTGTCGTTATTGATGGTGACAACGACGCGCTCGCTAGCGCGGACGCTGCAATAAAGTCGCTTGGAGCGCGGCAACTCCCGTTCAATACCCCGACAGCGATGAGTTGATCGATGGCGCAGATTTACCGCCCTCGGATTGACGAGCGGTATTCAGCCTTCTGAGACAGTCATCCCGTGGCAGACCGGTTCGGTGTCCATCGCCAGATGCAGCAAAAGGAATGGTTCACGCGAGATCAAAGTTCCACAGCTGTACTCGCCATGCCCATCCGCCGGTGCGGCAAGACCTTTAGTTCTCCCTGAAAAAGGCAAATGGAGCTAGGCGTGCCCAGAGCGCTTCAAAGCGCGCCAGCCTGCTTGTGACCAGCGAGCACCGATATATATGACCGCTCAATGACCCCTCGAGTCGGCGCCGAGAGAGTAGGGTCTTTCAGTGCTTCTTCGTATTTGTGTTTGACGCGGTTCTCGCTGCATACGACTTCATCGATGATGGCGTCGTCGCCTGAAGTCATAATCTCATGCAGTTTGGCAACCAGCCGATGCGCGGACCCAACTAGGGTACCTTGGATCTCAGGGTCGCCTCCTAACGCACAGACCTGGGTTCTTCAGGCGTCGGCCGCCTGTTGTCGGTCCGCTGACCAACGCATAAAGCTGCCGCTGATATAGACGCTACCTATCCTATCCTCTTCGCCGCCTCGACGTAGCCCTCGGCGCTATCGATAGTCGTAGTGATGAGATTGTTCAGGACGGCAATATCGTGAGTGTCGTTATCGACCATGGCAGGACTCTGTCAAAAGAAATTCAAGACAATCGCGAGGACCATTGACTCACTGCCTAGCGCCGGTGAATGCCACCTCCAAAGTACATGATTGTCCGCACCGGCCTCCTAGCCAGTTGTTCCCTACGAGATGAAATTCAGTCTCGCGGCCAATAAAGAGGCCGGTCGTAGACCGACCGGCCTTTACCATTTTCTAGCTTTCTTAAATTACGCGGTTCGTCGGGCGCGCCGGGTATTTGCGCAGATGATAAACGCGATGAATGTGAGAAGCACCCAGCCATCCGCCAACTGCTGCCGCAAGCAACGCGAGGAAGCTGCTGATGAAGGCAATCCACAGCGTCATCGCCAGATAGTGGGCTGTTCGATCCGCGGTCATCTTGGCTTCGGCTCGGGCCAAACCGATCTGTGGGGACAGACGCTGCAACGCTTGCGCGGCACTGGCCTGCGTCGTTCCTGTGTCCGCGGCGAGTAGCGCACTGGCCGTATCGTCGTGATTCGCGATCAAGGCGGCGACGATCGGAGCCGACCCACCATGCTCGCGGCCGGTCAGCTGGAACGTGATATTGGCGTCCAGAACTGCGACCGCACCTCCGCCCGCCATGGCGGATGGGTTGCTGCCGCGCCCGTTGTCTCCATCCGCATGCACGCCCATCATGCCGCCGTGGCCGGACATGGAATGCCCCAAGCCCAAGGCGAGCCAAAGTGCCGTCATGGTGACAGACAGGCCCCAAACCGTCACACCATGAAGCGCACCCATGGTTTCATCATTGCGGCCGTCAAACCAACTCGCGAACATGCCGCCAAGAAACAGCGCGGCAGCCCATGTGATGATCATCCAAATCGCTGTGCCGATACCGATGCCCTTGGCGCTGCCGGCAGCATTCCATGCGTCAAAACTGGAAAAACCCAGTGCGAGACCGGCTACGTAAAGCAGCCCCGCGATACCCGTAGCAACCAGCCATCCCGCAATCACAGCCCGAAACTTCATGCTCGGGTGCAGGTTTCGCTTGTCAATATTTACAGAACTTTCTGGTACGTACGACATGTCCGTCTCCCCAATGGTAATTCAGCTGCAGGATTAAGCTTTGGTCGCGGAGCGCGATTCAGGCGCAACCGCGCAAGAGAGCGAACAGAATCAATAGCGGAATGGGGACACCCATGAACCACAGCAAGACATACCCGATGCCGCCCTTTTGTGTACCCGACTCGGAGCCAGTTGGCCGATCATTAACGCCCATGGTGTCGCCTCCCTTATTGGTTAGCCGACCGAACGAGACGTCACCATCTCAGCGTCGGCGCGTGACCTTATTGCGAGGAATGTGGACTGGCTGTGACGTTTTGGGGATGGGCAATTCACCTGATCGCCGTAAGTCGTCGCCCTTCGAATCAGGTCTTTGCCACGCTAAAGAAGTAACGTGCGTAGTCTTCGATCGTCACGTCGCCAACGTAGTCCAGGTATCCGGTCGAAGGGACCTTAGTGAGGTGCTATCCCCGCGTCAGGTATGACGAACTTTCGTCGCGTATGGGCATCACGCGAAACTAACATACCGTAGCTTTGAATCTGTACCAGTCCGTGCTTTGCCATTTGCCCGGTCCGGCGGTTGCGGGAGCGCTGGGATCGGTAAACATAGTGCGACTCGAATAGAACAACCAACCGGAGTGCCCTGTGGCAACCAAGCATAAGAAAGCCGACCACTCGGCCAATTCGAACCACCTCGTGCCGTTGCGCAAGACGCCGACAGGAATAAAGGGACTTGATGCACTGACGCTTGGGGGACTTCCGATGGGGCGCCCAACCTTGCTGTGTGGTTCGGCAGGCTGCGGCAAGACGCTGTTCGCGATGACCTTTCTGGTCAACGGCGTCAACAAATTCGACGAACCCGGCGTACTCATGAGTTTTGAGGAGCGCGCGCGCGATTTGGAAACCAATGTGGCATCGCTTGGATATGACGTTGCGGAGCTCGTCGAGCGAAAGCAGTTGGTCATCGATCACGTCTACATCGAACGCGCCGAGATTGAAGAAAGTGGTGAATACGATCTCGAAGGTCTCTTCGTGCGGCTGGGCTACGCGATCGATTCCATCGGCGCCAAACGCGTGGTGCTCGATACCATCGAGGCCTTGTTCGCAGGCCTGGACGACACGGCCATTCTGCGTTCCGAGCTGCGCCGGTTGTTCGCATGGCTCAAAGATAAAGGCGTCACCGCGATTATCACCGGCGAGCGCGGCGATGGTCAGCTGACGCGTTACGGTATCGAAGAATACGTATCCGACTGTGTGATTCTCCTGGACAACCGCGTAGAGGATCAGGTCACCACGCGACGCCTGCGCGTGGTGAAATACCGCGGCTCCTCCCATGGAACCAATGAATACCCCTTCCTCATCGACGAACATGGTATCAGCGTGTTGCCGATCACTTCGGCGGAATTGACGCACCGAATTTCGCACGAATCGGTACCCACAGGCGTGCCCGATTTGGACGACATGCTCGGCATTCATGGCTATTTTCGTGGATCCAGCATTCTGATATCGGGACTTGCCGGCACTGGAAAATCGACTTTTGCCTCAGCGTTCGTCAACGCAGCATGTGAACGCGGTGAGCGGTGTCTTTATTTCGCTTTTGAGGAGTCGCCGGATCAGATCGTGCGAAATATGGCGTCGGTCGGTCTCAAACTCGATCAGCACATCGAAAGTGGGCTTCTGGATTTCCAAGCCGCGCGCCCCAGCCTGTATGGATTCGAGATGCATCTGGCGCGGATGAACCGTGACATTGAGGAGTTCGCGCCACAGGTCATCGTGGTGGATCCAATCTCCGCATTTCGCGGACCCTCCTCTGAGATCCACTCGACACTGATTCGGCTGGCCGACATCTGCAAGAGCAAGGGCATCACCGCCTTGTTCACCAGCTTGTCCTCATCCGGCGAGCAGATGACCGAGAGCGAGCGCAGTGTATCGTCGCTGATGGATACCTGGATCTCGCTCAAGGACACCGAGGCGAACGGTGAGCGCAATCGGGTACTTTACCTGCTGAAGTCACGTGGCATGAACCACTCGAAGCAGCTTAGGGAATACGAGCTGACCAACCATGGAATTCACATGGTCGATGCATACATCGGCCCGGATGCCGTGCTGACGGGCACCGCTCGTATTGCACAGGAAGCGCGCGAGCGTGAGGCAGATCTATCGCGTAAGCAAGCCACCGAACGGAGGCGCCGCGAAGTAGCGCGAAAGCGAGCTGCGCTCGATCGGCAGATTGCCGAATTGCGTGCTGCACTTGAAACTGAGGAGGCGGAAATGGCGACCCTAATCGAGCAGGAGGAGGCCCGTGAGATCGCTCATGGGTCCGATCGTTCCAAAATGGCGGCGAAACGCGGGATGCGCTCATGATCGCTAAGAAATTGAACGAAGGCGGCGACATAGCAGGCACACCGAACGATTTTTCGGAGTCGGAAGTGGGAGGATATAACTTGCGCCTCTACGTGGCAGGCCAGACGCCGAAGTCACTGGCTGCAATTTCCAACCTTAAAAAGCTCTGCGAAGGCCATCTTGCAGGACGTTACACAATTGACGTGGTCGATCTCCTGGTTACCCCGCAGCTCGCTGCTGGCGACCAGATCGTGGCACTTCCGACCCTTGTTCGACGCCTTCCGCCTCCTCTCAAGCGTGTCATCGGAGATCTTTCGAATACCGAACGCGTGTTGGTCGGTCTCGACATTCGTCCCAAGACTGGGAGCCCCACATGACTCAACATGAAGAAGCGGATTTACCGCAGGGCCCATATAAGCTGCGTCTATTTATCACCGGGTCGACACCACGTTCAACGCGGGCGATAGAAAATATGCGCCGCATCTGCGCGGAAAATCTTGAAGGCCGCTTTGACCTCGAAGTGGTGGATGTCTACCAGAATCCCGAGGCCACCAAAGAATTGCAGATTATCGCCACGCCGACGCTGGTCAAGATTCTTCCTGAGCCATTGCGGCGGATTATCGGAGATCTTTCGGATCGCGAGCGCGTGCTCGCTGGCCTCGATCTTGCTCCGCTTGGCGAGGACGACCAAGCTCATCAATGAACCGACACCCCGAATTCGTCGGCGTCGATCATTCTCAGCTTGTCGAGCTGCAGGATCGGCTGCGCGAAGCTGAGGAAACGCTGGAAGCTATACGCAACGGAGATGTTGATGCCGTGGTGGTGGGTGGTCCCAGCGGTCAACAAGTCTACACGCTGGAGAACGCGGATCGCCCTTACCGAGTGCTGATCGAGCAGATGCAGGAGGGTGCCGTGACGCTGAGCGATGAAGGCATCATGCTCTATTGCAACCATCGCTTTGCCACACTCGTTGGCGTTGAACGTGAGACCTTGATCGGCGAGTCCATTGAACGCTTTTTGTTGGGCACGGATATCATTGCATTCCGTCATCTGATGGCCAGCGGGCGTGGTGCTGGGCGCTCCGCCGAGTTCACGCTGATCGGGTCAACCGGGTTGGTACCGGTGAATGTGTCTATTGCCGATCTCAAAGTCGACAAGCAGATGCCCAATGTGTTGTGCGGTGTTATCACCGACCTAACTCACAGTCGGGAGCGCAGCCATGAGCTGGCCGCGGCAAATATGCAACTGGCCAGCGAAATCGATGAGCGCCGTCGTGTTGAAGATCGTCTACAGCTCGCGTTGGATGCTGCTGACATGGGCCACTGGGACTTGGACCTTATGAGCGACACCGTGACGCGGTCGACCCGTTATGACCAGATCTTCGGTTACGCGGATACGGTAAAAGCCTGGGGGCTGCCGATGATGCTCTCTCAGTTTGTTCCTGAAGATCGCGACGCCGTACGCGAAGCATTTCTGTGCGCTAAAAGCTCTGGCTTAGTTGAAATCGAGAAGCGCATACATCGCCTGAGCGACGGCGCAATACGCTGGGTGCAGATCAAGGGCCGAACTTTTTATCTGGATGACAGAGCGATTCGCATTAGTGGCGTCATTTCTGATGTCACCGAACGCCGTCATATTGAGGAACAGCTACGCCAATCGCAGAAAATGGAGGCCATAGGACAGCTTACGGGAGGCATCGCGCATGACTTCAACAACCTTCTGATGGTCATCGGTGGCAGCATAGATATGCTGGATCAGCGCATTGACAAGGATGAGAAGACCGTGCGTTATCTCGCGGCCGCGCGGCACGGCGTGACGCGTGGCGCAAAGCTCAACCAGCAACTCCTCGCATTCTCGCGGCGCCAAGATCTTCGTGCCGAGGCGATTTGCGTCGAGAATCTTATTGACACGTTCGAAAACCTCCTCGACCGCGCAGTGGGCGAAGCGGTGACTGTGCACATCGAAAAAGCGCCTGAGCAGTGGTATTGCCACACCGATCCACATCAGCTGGAAACCGCCATCCTCAATCTCGCCATCAACGCGCGCGATGCAATGCCACAGGGCGGCGCGCTCACACTGAAAACAGCGATCCGAAAGCTAGATGCGAAGACCGCCGCCGCCAACGGCGCCAACCCGGGGGAATATGTTGTCGTCTCACTCACTGACACCGGCATTGGCATGACGGCCGATATCGTCAATCGGGTGTTCGAGCCTTTCTTTACAACAAAGGAAGTTGGGAAGGGAACGGGGCTAGGGCTCAGTCAAGTTTATGGTTTTGCCCACCAGTCTGGCGGTTTCGTCGCCATTGAAAGTCAACCTGGCGCCGGTACCACGGTGCTTATCCATCTGCCACGCACAACGAGGCCCGAAACAATTAAGCCGGTCGCGGTCCCTGCAGTTGAGGTAAAAGGCAAGGGAATTGTCCTTGTGGTCGAAGATGACAGTGACGTGCGCGCCGTGGCGCGCGGTCTCCTGGAAAATCTTGGGTACTCGGTGCTGGAAGCAGAGAATGGAAGTGATGCCCTGAAGCTGATTGATAGCGGCGAACATGTGGACCTGGTCTTCACTGACATCATCATGCCTGGAGAGATGAATGGCATCGATCTCGTACGCGAATTGAACGTCAAGCACGTAGGGATTCCCGTGTTGCTTACTTCCGGCTACACAGCCCAGAGAATCGCTGTTGATGAGCTAGCACAAGACCAGCAACTCTTGCGCAAGCCCTACACTCAAATTGATCTCTCGTTGGCTGTACAGACAGTGATGAACAACCCCACCTAATTGTCGCGCGGAATTCACTGGCCTCTGGGCCTACTGCGCGAGACCGAGTCGCTGGCTGCCCCCAGTCGCTTTATTTCACAGACCCGCCACGCATTGACACACCGGCGGCAAGAACGAGAATTGACCATGACTACTATTTCAAAGCCTAGCGTTCTTGTGGCCGAGGACGAGCCATTGGTGGCGATGCTTCTGGAAGATTTACTTGATGCTGCCGGCTATCGCGTGCTGATTGCCGAACGTCTCGACGACGGACTCTTAATGGCTAAGAGCGAAACCGTCGATGTTGCCATTCTCGATGTAACTCTTGGCCGAGAAGATAGCTTCCCGATCGCCGACGCACTGCTTAGTCGCAATATCCCTTTCCTGTTCGCATCTGGCCATGGGAGAGAAAGCATCCCAAAGCGCTTCGATGGAGCGGAGGTATTGCAGAAGCCGTATGACATGAAAGGGGTCCAATTCACCCTGGATAAGCTCATGGCTAAAGATTGAGCGTTCCCACAGGGCATACGGGATAGTCAAAAGTAACCGGCCTATAGCGAGCGCATGAACACATGGCACAACACGTTCTTGATTGACAAAGGATCGACACCACAGTTGCGATGGTGCGAGGCACATTCTGGCTACTTCAAGCCAGAGGGAGCTTTCATGCAAGTTGTAAATTTCTCCATCACGCTGCCCGACGAAACACACCCTGCCACTCGAGTGCGTGTCTTGGACCGGGTATCAGAGAGCTCACTGTAGAAATCCCTACACAGGCACTTCGCGAGGCTGCGAACCAGCCCGAAGCCGAGGCGTCATCAAAAGAGACCGCCTCGGCCGCTGCCGTTCGCCGCGCTCAGGACGACTACGTGCTTGGTGGATATGCCGGCATTTAAATCACATCACGTGCCCGTGGTGCATGCGCCCGCCGTGGTGGCTGGGATCCCCGACCAGCTGCCACGGCGGGGGTGCTAGCGACGTCTTCGATGCACGTATGTAAGCTTTTTGGCGCGTCCGGAATGCGTAGGCTTCGGATGCAAGCGAAAGCCTCGCCAGACATGACAATAACGGCCCAGCTAGCCTCCTCACCATTGGCGTATCTTATCGACCGGAACACGACAGGTCGCGTAGATGAAGGGGTCACATCCAAAAAATCGAAATGAAAGCTGCCGAGGCCGGCGTCATGCGGCATTCTTCTGGTTGTTTGCTTACCAATGAAATTAGAGCGGCCATCTCTCCTAGAGCGGATCGGCGACAAAACAGGCGTACGCTTCCCGTAAGGTAGAAGAGACCCCCAAGACATCAGCGCGCCACTTTTTCAACCATCTACCTCGTCTAATCGCAGACGTTTTATTCACTCCTTTCGTGCGAATAAAGCAGTCGGTAGCGCGGCAGACTTGGTTACGATCCCTTTGCGTTATAGATCGCTATTTAGTTGAGCGTTATACGCCTTCCACACGTCTATTTCGGAGAACGTCATGCTTTATTGGGCTCTTGTATTTCTTTTTGTTGCCATCGTCGCAGCCGTCCTTGGATTCGGTGGAATCGCGGCTGGTGCGGCGAGCATCGCAAAGATTCTTTTTGTGGTGTTCCTCGTTTTGTTCGTACTCTCGCTGCTTTTTGGCGGCATACGTCGCCGCGGCGGCCCGCGCGTCTAGCCTTTGTTTCAGGCAAGGTAGAGCGTCTGTAAGTTCGTTTACGCTGGGACATTGAGCCGAGGGAAATCAGTGATCGCGCTCTTCGATCGCATCGACGCGGTCCGGATAGAACGCGACATGGTCCTTGATCAGTGCGACAGCTTCGTGGGGGTGTTCGTACGTCCATACCGCATCCGTGGCGCACTCACCGCCGGCCGGAATGCTGTAGTAGGCGCATTCGCCCTTGTACGGGCAGTAAGTAGTGTGGTCAGTGCGCTTCAACAGCGCCATATCCACGTCATGTCGAGGGATGTACTGGACGGGCGGATAGCTCGCTTCTTTCAACGTGAGTGCGCGGTGCGTGTCGGCGACAACTAGGCCGGCGATTTTCACAATGACGTGTTGTGCATTGCGTTCGATAGTGATGGGATGATCCGGGCCGGGAACTTTAGTCGTCCTGGCAATGGGGAGTGTGGGTAGAGTCACAGTCGTGTCTCCATGAAGGATGACGGGGGAGCGCTGCCTCGCCTTGTAAAAAATGCTGGCAACGGATGAGGGCGGAGCTAGCTTGCCCGCATCCGCTCTAGCGCGGCCGGAGCACCGCAATCAACGCGAGTGAACGTCTTAGTGAAAACTATTTACCTTCGAGGAAGAGCTTGGGGTGCTGTTGGATCGTGTCTGCCAAGCATCGAAATGCAGGTCAACAGAAGCCGATGCCACTGGCCAGACCTCTGGTGGAGGTACTGGGTCTCCAACCGGAGCCGGCGATGGATTCGGATCGATCAACGGAGGACGTCCCGGCTGTGGATAGGAAGGGCCGGGTTGAGGATTTGTTGGTGGCTCAACCGGCTTGTCTGGCGGGATAGGTTTCTCCGGTGGCGGCGCTGGAGTCTCGCTGTGTCCGCGCAAGGCGGATGAAAAGCGATGCATGATGAGCTCCGTATTGGGCAGCGAATCCTTGTTCTTCGACGCCTCGTGACGATCTATAAATTACAGG
>Ga0302308_10001513_pt1 | contig 18799 bp, 19 predicted proteins | sample III_Palsa_E3_3_FD_200531 | JGI IMG/M metagenome (GOLD analysis project Ga0302308, IMG submission 200531) | Peat permafrost microbial communities from Stordalen Mire near Abisko, Sweden - III_Palsa_E3_3 | ecosystem: Environmental > Terrestrial > Soil > Palsa > Peat permafrost | place: Sweden...
GTCGGCCAGCTCCAGCTCCAGCCGGCGAATGTCCGGATCGATGGCCACCGGGGCGGCGCTGCTGGGGGGCGTCAGCAGGCGGCGAACCAGTGCCTCGGTCTCGCGCACGGATAGAGACTTCTTGGCGACCAGATTGGCCACCTCGATCTGCTGGCGGCGCGAGGTCAGGCCGAGCAGCGCTCGGGCATGGCCCATTTCGATGCTGCGCTGCTCCAATAGCTGCTTTACTTCGTCCGCCAGCTCCATGAGCCGCAGCAGGTTGCTGACCGCGGCGCGCGAGCGCCCCACGGCCTCGGCAGTGGCCTGGTGGGTGAGCCCGAATTCTTCGATCAACCGGGCAAGGGCGCGCGCCTCCTCCAGGGGATTCAGATTCTCGCGCTGGATATTCTCGATCAGCGCCATGGCGACGGCTGCCTCGTCGGGCACGTCGCGGATGACCGCGGGAATCTCCGCAATACCGGCCATCTGGGCCGCCCGCCAGCGGCGCTCGCCGGCGATGATCTCGTAGCGCTGCGACTCGCCCGGATTACGGTGCGGCAGCGGCCGCACCAGGATGGGCTGCACCAGCCCGCGCGCCTTGATCGAATCGGCCAGTTCGCTCAAGGACTCCGGCCGCATGTCGACGCGGGGTTGGTACTTGCCCCGCTGCAGCAGGTCGAGCGGCAGATTCGCCAGGCGGTCCCCGGCCAGCACCGGCGGCTCCGCGGCCGGCACGGCGGTGCGCTGCGCAAGCAACGGGCTCAATTCCGCGAGGCCCCGGCCCAGTGACGGCTTTTTCATGCCGCCGATTATACGGTTGCCGGCGGCGCCTCGTCGCGGCGAATCATTTCGCCGGCGAGCGCCAGGTACGCCAGCGCGCCGCGCGATTCCTTGTCGTGAAACAGCACCGGCTTGCCGAAGCTCGGCGCCTCGGCCAGGCGCACGTTGCGCGGAATCACGGTGCGGAACACCTTCTCGCCAAAATGCTGCAGCAACTGAGCGGACACTTCGTTCGCCAGGTTATTGCGCGGATCGTACATGGTGCGCAGCAAGCCCTCGATCTCCAGATCCGGATTGATGCTGCCGCGCACCTGCTCGATGGTGTGCACCAGGGAGCTCAAGCCCTCGAGCGCGTAGTACTCGCATTGCATCGGCACCATGACCGAATCCGCGGCAACCAAGGCGTTCAGCGTCAGCATGTTGAGCGCCGGCGGGCAGTCGATCAATATCACGTCGAAGTCCTCGCGGATGGGCGCGAGCGCCTTGCGCAATTTGAACTCGCGCCCCGCCAGCAGCGTCATGAGCCGCACCTCCGCCGCGGTGAGATCCTGATTCGCGGGCATGAGCATGAATCCGCCGTATTCCACCGGCACCAGCGATTCGGACGCCGAACAATCGCCCAGCAGCACATCGCAGCTGGTGCGGGCCTGGGCATTCTTGTCGATGCCGCAGCCCATGGTGGCGTTGCCCTGCGGGTCCAGATCGATCAGCAGCGTGCGCCGGCGGGTTGCGGTCAAGGACGCCGCGAGATTGACGGCGGTGGTGGTCTTGCCCACTCCGCCTTTCTGGTTTGCTACTGCGATGACCCGCTTCATGGTTTGCTCGATTTGGGCCTGGCCGGACAGAGTTCCACAACATGCCGCTCGTCGTCCAGCCCGGGCAGCTTCAGGCGGTGCACCGCCAGCACGCGAAATGTCTTCGGCACGGCGCCGAGTTCCTCCTCCGGGCGCTTGCCCTTCATCGCCAACAATCGGCCCTGGGGCGCGCACAGGTGGCCGGCGTACGCCACGAAGTCCTGCAGCGAGGACAGGGCGCGTGCAATCACCGTATCGAACAGTTCGAACGGCCGGTAGCTCTCCGCCCGGGTATGAACCACCTCGACGTTGCTGCAGCCTATGCTTTCGGCGGCATGCGCGGCAAACCGCGCTTTCTTGCCGGTGGCCTCGATCAGCGCGAAGCGCCGCGCGGGGTTGGCAATGGCCAGAGGCAGGCCGGGAAACCCCGCGCCGGTGCCGATGTCCGCGATGCGCGTGCCGCGCAAGTAAGGATGCAAGCTCAAGCTGTCGAGCACATGCTTGACCAGCATTCCCGGCCGATCGCGAATCGCCGTCAGGTTGAATTCGCTGTTGGCGCGCTCGAGTTCGTCGACCAAGCGCAGCAGAGCATCAACCTGCGCCGTTTCCAAGGACAGCCCGATTTCGCCCGCGCCCGCCGTGAGCAGCTTGCGCTCGGACTCAAGTGTCATGGGCTCAAGGCCGCGTTGCGCAGCGTGATGATCAAGGGCAGCTCCGGCTCGCCCGAATCCTCTGCAAGCCGCACGCTGAAGTTGATGTCGCCTTCGCTTCCCTCGCAGCGGCCGCCCCAAGCCGCGCAGGTGCGCGACTGCGCCAAGGCGGCTTGATCGGCGGCAAGGCGCAGCGTCGCCTCGATGCGCACCAGCCGGTCGTGCCTAAAGCACAGCAAGTACTCGTCGAGCTTGCGGCCGGCGAAATTTGGCGTGGGCGCGCTGGTGGCATAACAGTCCTGGTTCTCGGCGTCGCCCTTGGGGCGCGATTCATCCTGGAATTGCAGGACCTCGTGCAGGCTGCCGTGCATGTCCTTCAAGACGCTGCCGAAGGGCGCAACCATCAAGCCGTGCCAGTCGTAGGCCGGATCCGCTGCGGTGGGCGCGGCTAGCGCGGCCGGCGGCGGGGCGATCGGGGGCCGCGGCCCGGACGCGCAGGCGCTGAGCAATGCGCATACGGCTATCCAGCGCGCGTGAGCCATACGTCCAGCCCGTCGGCATCCAATCTCACATCGAGATCGAGCAGCGCGTGCCGCTGCGCCGCATCTGTGGAATAGCCGTGCTCATCCAGGCGCATCGACAGGTAATCGAAAATCCTCGACGCCATCTGCGTCGCGCGGTCGGGAAGGGCGGCGCAGTCCTGCGCGATGCGCACGAAGGTATCGATGTCGGCATGCAGGTCGTGACCGAGCCTCTCGACTTGATTCACACGGCTGTAGTGAGTGAGATACACGGCGCGCGGCTTCAGCTCCATGATGCGCGTCACCGAGGCATGCAGCTGAGCGGGATCGAATTGCGACGGCGAGGTGGTGGTGAAGATGAACTCGCGGCCGGCGATATCGAACTCCTTGTAACTGATGCCGAAGGTGTCGCCGGCGAATAGCTCGCCCGCATCGCGATCCACGATGCTGACATGGTGAAGCGCGTGCCCCGGTGTATCCAAGAACTCGAAGGTGCGGCTTCCCAAGCGGACGCGATGGCCGTCCTCGACCGCCACCACCCGCTCGGCCGGTATGGGCAGGATTTCCCCGTAGTGCTTGCCGAACATGCGCTCACCGTACACCGCCTTGGTGGCGGCAATGAGTTTCGACGGATCGATCATGTGCGCGGCGCCGCGCGGATGCACCAGGACTTGCGCGCGCGGCAGCGCTGCCGCCAGCCGGCCGGCGCCGCCCGCATGGTCCAGATGCACATGCGTGAGGAAAATATAATCGACGTCGGCCGCATCGACGCCTTCGGCGGCGAGGGCGCCGAGCAGATTCGGAATGGAGAAATGCGTGCCGGTGTCGACGAATGCGGCGCGGCCGTCATCGATGATGAGGTGACTGGCATCGAGCCGCGGGCGCAGATGCTCGGTGTCGACCGCAAAAATGCCCGCCCCGACGCGCTCGTAGGATGCTGCCATTCAGCTCGACCCCAGTCGGTGCGCAATTTCCTCGAGCTCCGCCGCGGCCTCGGGGTCGGCGGGCCGGTCGTGCTCGAGCACCCGGCGCAGCGCCTGTAATGCGGTATCCTTCAAATGGGCGAAGGCGCCTGCATAGTGGACGCGCCAATCCGCGATGAGTTCCGGCTCCAAGGCGTCGTAATCGCGGCCGTTGACGACGGCATCGAGCACCATGGCGCACAGGGCGAGCTGCTGCACCCTGGCCCAAGACAAGCTGCTTGCCGAGGAGCCTTCAGCGAAACAGCGGCGTAGGTAGGCGGGCGGATCCGCGCTTGCGATGTCGTCGAGCTGATCGCCGACGGCGTAGGTCTTAAAAAGATGCTCGAAGCCTGCCATCGTTCGCATTATCCTCGTGGTGGAACAACTTAGGAACATTGATGGCTCGAATTTACTCGGTGTTGGCGCTGATGGCGACGCTGCTGTGCGAATCGGCGGGCGCGTCCGCGCGCGACGCGCGCGGGCGGCTCGTGTCGGACAACATCCCGGATGCGCCTGCGAGCCTGACCGAGAAGCTGGATGCTTATTTGGGCGGGCGCGACGCGAGGTTGCTGGGCTGGTCTGCGAGCGGCGGCCTGCTGATCCTCACGCGCTTCGCAGATGTCGATCAGCTGCATCTGGTTGCGCATGCGGGCGCGGCACGGCGCCAGCTCACCTTTCTGCGCGAACCGGTGATCCAAGCGGCGTTTTCCCCCGATCCGAATCGGGGCGGCCTCGCGTACTTCAGCGAGCCGGACGGCAGGGAAAACGCGCAGCTCTACTATCAGCGCGCTGGAGAGTCCGGCGCGAAACTGCTCACGGACGGCAAATCCTTGAACAGCAATGCGGTCTGGTCGAACTTCAGCCATGAAATCGCCTTCTCCACCACCGCGCGCGGCGCCAGCCGCGACATCGAGGTCATCGATCCCGAGTCGGGTGCGCTGCCGCGCCTCGCCTTGAGCGGCGACGGCGCCGCCTGGTATCCACTGGAGTGGTCGCCCGACGACAGAAAACTTCTGGTGTTGAAATCCGTCTCCTTTGCCGAAAGCTATCTGTACATCGTGGACCTCGGCAGCGGGCAGCGGCGCGAGGTGGAGCCGGCGCCCGGCAAGGTGAGAATCGCCGGCGCGCGGTTCTCGCGCGATGGTCAGGGCGTTTACCTGATTTCGGATCGCGACAGCGAATTCGCGCAGCTACGCTACGTGAACCTGTACACCAACGACAAGAAAGTGCTCTCCGGGCATATTCCCTGGGATGTGGAACAACTCGCCATTTCGCGCGACGGCCAATATCTGGCGTTCGTCAGCAATGAGCATGGAGTGGCCAAACTCAATCTGGTCGACCTGATCGCCCACCAGGACTTGACGCCGCCGAAGCTTCCCGCGGACGGCGTGATCGATTCCTTGAGCTTCGATCCCGACGGCAAACGCCTCGCATTTGATTTCGCGGCCAATGATCGGCCGCGCGACGCCTATGTTCTCGAGGTGGCCGGCAACACCCTTAGCGCCTGGACACAGAGCGAAGCAGGCGCGGTGAAGGTCGCGAATTTCGTCGCCCCGCGGCTGCTGCAGTTTCCGACCTTCGACCAGCAGGACGGGCGGCCGCGCCAGATTCCCGTGTATGTCTACCAGCCCGAGGCCTTGGGGCCGCATCCGGTGTTGATTGCGCTCGAAGACGGGCCGCCGTCGCAGTTTCGCCCAAGTTATGAGCCTTGGTACCAATACCTGGTGAATGAGCTGGGCTTTGCCGTGGTCGCACCCAACCTGCGCGGCGCGTCGGGCTACGGCAAGAGCTACCGCGCGCTGGGCAGCGGCGCGTTGCGCGAAGATGCCGTCAAGGATTTGGGCGCGTTGCTGGTGTGGCTGGGCGCGCAACCCGGATTCGACGCCAAGCACGTGGTGATCTCGGGAAATTACTACGGCGGTTCCTTGGCGCTCGCGGCGCTGGTGAATTACAGCGAGCGCCTGCGCGGCGGCGTCGACTTCGGCGGGGTCACCGACTTCATCGGCTTCCTGAGCGCCGCGCTTCCCTACGAACAGGCCGGCGCGCGCGCGCAGTTCGGCGACGAGCGCGATCCCGACGCGCGCGCCAGCTTGAGGCGCTTATCGCCGCTGACCAATGCGGATCGAATCACGCGGCCCGTGCTCATCGTGCACGGCCGCAACGATGCGCGCGTAGCAGCCGCGCAATCGGAGCAACTGCTCAACACGCTGCGCAGCAGGGGCGGTGTGGTCTGGTATCTACAGGCCGAGGAAGGGCGCGTGTTTCAATCGCGCCTAAATCGGGACGCCTACCATCAAGCCTTCGCGCAATTCCTGGAGTCGTTGCGCTAAGCGATTCTTGCTCTACTTGCTGTCCGTGGTTGCCGTTTCCAGCGGCGAGGGCTGGCTGGCGAAATACGCGGCGGCGGTCTTGACGTCCGCATCGGTGGCGAGCAGTTTCGCCATGCCGTTCATGACCACGTTCTGGCGGCGGCCATTGCGGTAGGCGATGAGCGCCTGCTCGAGGTAGTCCGCGTGCTGTCCCGCCAGCACCGGAGGCTTCGGATTCAACGGCGCATCGACTCCGAGACCGCTCGCGCCATGGCATGCGGCGCAGGCGGTGACCTGCTTCGGGACGGCAGTCGCGGCCGCGGCGCCGGCCTTCACCGGCTCCGGGCCTTGCAGATAGGCCGCAATGTCCGCGATATCCGCATCCGACAGCGACCAGGCCTGCGCGTGCATGGTCGGGTGCGGGCGCTCGCCGGCGCGATACTCCTGCAGCGCCGCGACGATGTACTCGGCGGACTGATGGCGCAGCTTGGGCACGCTGTAATCCGGATAGGCGTTCTTATAATTCTCAATGCCGTGGCAACCGTAGCAGGTATAGAACTTCTTCTGGCCGAGCGTCGGATCGCCGGCGGCGCGCGCGGAATGCGCCAAGCTCAACGAAAAGGCCGCGGCGCCAATAACCCAAGCCAGGCCTTTCGATCGACACAGCATCCATCTTCTCCGGATCACGGGGGTACGAATTTGCGCTGATGTTAAAGAGTGAGCGTGCAAATTGCTACCGGCTTATTTCACGCCGCTTGGTCGCGCTTTCTAAGATGCACCAGCAGCAGGGAGATCGCGGCCGGCGTCAGGCCCGGGATCCGCGCGGCCTGCCCCAGCGTTTCCGGACGCACCTCGCGCAAGTGCTGGCGCGCTTCGTTCGAGAGTCCACCCACCTGCGCATAGTCGATGTCCGGCGGCAGGCGCAATTCCTCGTGGCGCTGCTGCCGGCCGATCTCCTCGCTCTGGCGCTTCAGGTAGCCGGCGTATTTTGCCTGGACCTCGACCTGCAGCCTGACCTGTTCGGCCAGCCGCTCATCGCCGCGCCAGGCATCGCCGCTGGCGCCATCGCGCAGGGCAGTGGGCAAATCTGCGTATTCGATTTCCGGCCGCCGCAATAAATCAAAGGCGCGTGTCTCTCGAGTCAGCCCCTCCACGTCGCCGGGATGGATGACGCTGGCGGAAAGCCGCGCGATCTCCGCCTCGACCGCGGCACGCTTGTCGGCGAAGAATGACCAGCGCGCATCATCGATCAGCCCAAGCGCGCGTCCCTGCTCGGTCAGGCGCAGATCGGCGTTGTCCTCGCGCAAGCTCAGGCGGTACTCCGCGCGGCTGGTGAACATGCGATACGGTTCCGGCGCGCCGCGAGTGATCAGGTCATCGACCAGCACGCCGATATACGCCTCGCTGCGCTTCGGCCACCACGCCGGGCGCGCGGCGGCGAGCAGTGCCGCGTTGACCCCGGCCAGCAGGCCCTGCGCCGCGGCTTCTTCATAGCCGGTGGTGCCGTTGATCTGGCCCGCGAAAAACAGGCCCTCGATGAGCTTGCTCTGCAGGCTGTGGTGCAAATCGCGCGGATCGAAGAAGTCGTACTCGATGGCATAGCCCGGGCGCGTGATGTGCGCGTGCTCGAAGCCGCGGATGGTGCGCACGAACTCGCATTGCACATCAAAAGGCAGGCTGGTGGAAATTCCGTTGGGATAAATTTCCTGAGTATCGAGGCCCTCGGGCTCGACGAAGATCTGATGCGATTGCCGGTCCGCGAACCGCACCACCTTGTCCTCCACCGACGGGCAGTAGCGCGGGCCGGTGCCCTCGATCAGGCCGGTGAACATGGGCGAGCGAGCGCTCGCGGCGCGAATGATGTCGTGGGTGCGCGGGTTGGTGGCCGTGATGTGGCAGGGTAGCTGGCGAGGATGCGAGCCGCGCCTGCCGAGAAAGGAAAATACCGGCCGCGGATCGTCGCTATGCTGCTGCTTGAGAATCGAGAAATCGATGCTGCGGCCGTCGATGCGCGGCGGCGTGCCGGTCTTCAGGCGCCCGACGCGCAGGCGCAGTTCGCGTAAGCGAGCTGCCAGGCGGTTGGACGGCGGCTCGCCCGCGCGCCCGCCGGCGTGGCTTTCCAAGCCGACATGGATTCTGCCCGCGAGGAAGGTGCCGACGGTGAGTACCACGGCGCGCGCGCGAAATTCGACGCCGCTCTGCGTGGTCACGCCGGCGATGCGGTCGCCTTCGAGAATCAGATCGGCCGCCTCCCCCTGAAACAACTGCAACTGCTCTTGGGACTCGAGCGCGCGGCGGATGGCGAGCTTGTAGAGGCGCCGATCGGCCTGCGCGCGGGTGGCGCGCACCGCCGGACCCTTGCTGGCGTTCAATGTGCGGAATTGGATGCCGGCGAGGTCCGCCGCCGTCGCCATGGCCCCACCGAGGGCGTCGATTTCCTTCACCAGATGGCCCTTGCCGATGCCGCCGATCGCTGGATTGCAGCTCATCTGCCCCAGGGTCTCGATGCTATGCGTGAGCAGCAGGGTGCTTAAGCCCATGCGCGCGCTGGCCAGGGCGGCCTCGGTGCCGGCATGGCCGCCACCGATGACGATGACGTCGAGTTCTTGGGCAAAACGCATCACGCTGAATCTACTCAATTTTCCGGAAGGCGCGTACTCTAAACGGCTGGAGGCAAAAGTACCAGGGAACCTCCGGCGGTGCGTCGCATACTAAGCTTGTACCCTCCAAAGGACCCTCAGGAAGGAGCCGTAATGAACATCAGCCGTCCGATCTTCGCCGCGGTGCTGCTTGCCTGCTCGCTCAGCCCCATGGCCCGCGGCGAAAGCGGGGATTTGACCGTCGGCCAACCCGCGCCGAATTTCACCGCCGTGGACAGCAAGGGTGTGTCGCACAGCTTGAGCGAATATCGGGGCAAGCCCGTGGTCTTGGAGTGGACCAACGCCGATTGTCCCTTCACGCGCAAGCACTACACCAGCGGCAACATGCAGAGCGTGCAAACTTTGGCGCACCGCGACGGCGTGGTCTGGCTGAGCGTGATTTCTTCAGCGCCGGGCAAGCAGGGCTATGTCGATGGTGCCGGCGCCGACGCGCTGACCCGGCAGCGCGGTGCGGCTCCCGCGGCCGTGCTGCTCGACCCGAGCGGAAGCGTCGCGCACCTGTACCATGCGAAGACCACCCCGCACATGTACGTGATCGATCGCGACGGCACGCTGAAGTACATGGGCGGCATGGACAGCATTGCCAGCACCGACGTGAGCGATATCGCCGGCGCCGAGCCCTATCTGAAGGAGGCGATGCAGGCCGTGGTCGACAACAAGCCCGTCCCGCACCCGGTGACCAAGCCCTACGGCTGCTCCATCAAGTACCAAGGATCGGAAGGCTGAGGGCTACTCGACCGCCACGGCAATGCCGGCAAATTTGCCGCGCCAGGCCAGCGGCCCGCTATCGTGCACGGATTCCCCGTCGGAGCTCACCGCGACAGTGACCGGCATGTCGCGCACCTCGAATTCGTACACCGCCTCCATGCCGAGTTCGGCAAAGGCGACCACCCGGCTTGAGCGAATGGCGTTGGACACCAAGAAGGCCGCGCCGCCGACCGCGATCAAATAGGCCGAGCGGAATTTGGCGATCGACTGCAGAGTTTCCAGGCCGCGTTCCGCCTTACCGACCATCGCCAAAAGGCCGCCCTTGCCCAGCATGGTGTCCGTGAACCGGTCCATGCGATTCGCCGTGGTCGGGCCCGCGGGGCCGACGATTTCCGCGCCCACCGGATCCACCGGCCCCACGTAGTAAATGACGCGGCCGTTGAAATCGAGGCCCTCGGGCAGCGGCTTACCGGCCTCCAGAAGCGCGCAGATGCGCTTGTGCGCGGCGTCGCGTCCGGTGAGCAGCTTGCCGGACAGCAGCAGGCGCTCACCGGGCTTCCAGGTCTCGATTTGCGCGCGCGTCAATCCGTCCAGCGCCACGCGCCGCGCGCTTGCGTCCGCGGCCCATTGCACCTTCGGCCAAAGATCCAGATTCGGCGGCTCCAGGTGGGCGGGCCCGGATCCGTCCAGGGTGAAATGCACGTGCCGCGTCGCCGCGCAATTAGGGATCACGGCCACCGGCAAGGACGCGGCGTGCGTCGGATAGTCCAGCACCTTCACGTCGAGCACGGTGGTCAAGCCCCCGAGACCCTGCGCGCCGATACCTAAAGCGTTGACCCGCTGGTAGATCTCCAGGCGTAACTCCTCGAGCTTGGATTTCGCGCCGCGCGCGATCAGCTCGGTGATGTCGATCGGCTCCATCAGGGATTTTTTCGCCAGCAGCATGGCTTTCTCGGCGCTGCCGCCGATGCCTATGCCGAGCATGCCCGGGGGACACCAGCCCGCGCCCATCTCGGGCACCATCTCCAGCACCCAATCGGCTACCGAATCCGAGGGATTCAGCATCGCGAACAGGGATTTGTTCTCCGAGCCCCCGCCCTTCGCGGCCACCCATATCTCGACCGTCTCGCCGGGTGCGAATTCGGTATGAATGACCGCCGGCGTGTTGTCGCGCGTGTTGGGGCGGGTGAAGGCAGGATCGGAGACGATCGAGGCGCGCAGCTTGTTATCCGGATTCAGATAGGCACGGCGCACTCCCTCATTGATCATCGCCTCCAGATCGCGTTGCGCCCGCCATTGGACTCCCATGCCCACCTTGACGAACACCACCACGATGCCCGTGTCCTGGCACAGCGGCCGATGACCTTCGGCGCACATGCGCGAGTTGGTGAGAATCTGCGCGATGGCATCGCGCGCCGCGGGACTTTGCTCGCACGCATAGGCACGGCCCATCGCCCGGATGAAATCCGGGCTGTGGTAATAGGAGATGTATTGCAGGGCGTCGGCAACGCTTGCAATCACATCGTCTTCGCTGATTACCGTCATGGGCAGCCATAAGATAGCGAATCCCCTACAATCGCCGCAAATGAAAGTCCTGGCGGTGATATTGATCGGTTGGGGCGCAGGCGCATGCTGCGCATCGGCGGGCGCGGCGGCCGAAACCGGCGGCGGTACGCTGCCGCTGCACGAGTGCCGGCTGGAGCATCCGCTGCTCATCAGCAGCGTCGCCGCGCGCTGCGGCACGCTGCGCGTCGCCGAGGACCCGGCGCAGCCGTCGGGCGCGGCCATCGACCTGAGTGTGGCCGTGGTGCCGGCGCTGGATCGCCGCTCCGCAGCGGCCCCCTTGTTCGTGCTGGCCGGCGGCCCCGGTCAGAGCGCGCAAGCTTTGTACGCGAGCTTCGTGGGCGCCTTTGCCCGCATCAACCGCGAGCACGACATCGTGCTCGTCGATCAGCGCGGCACGGGAAAGTCCGCGCCGCTATTCTGCGACTATCCGCAAGACTGGCAGGAACTCAGCGACGATGCACCCGCGCTGCGCGAGGCAACTACGAAGTGCCTGGCGAAGTTCGGGCCGCGCGTGCGCTTCTACACCACCAGCGCCGCGGTTCAAGACCTCGATGCGGTACGTCAGGCGCTGGGTCTGCGGCAGATCGATCTCTACGGCTCCTCCTACGGCACCCGCGTGGCCGAAGCTTACATGCGCCGCCATCCGGCAAACGTGCACGCCGCCATCTTGGATGGCGTGGTGGATCCTGAGAAAGCGATCGGGCCCGATACACCATTCGATGGCGAGGCGGCGTTGAATCTCATCCTGGCCCGCTGTCGGGACAACCGCGATTGCTCCGCCGCCTATCCCAACCTGTCGCAGGAGCTTGATGCCCTGCGCCGCAGATTCGGACCGGAGCGGCAAACTCTCACCCTGGACGATCCGAGCAGCGGTATCCCGCGGCAAATCGAATTCAACCGCAGCATGCTCAGCGCCGCCTTGCGGTTTCTATCGTATGGCGCATCCACGGCCTCGCTGTTGCCGGCGCTCATCCACCAGGGCGCCGCCGGCAATCTTCGGCCAATGGCCTCCCAGACCATCATGGTGGCGCGGCAAGTCGGAGATCAATTGGCGAGCGGCATGCAAAACAGCGTGGTGTGCAGTGAGGATGTGCCGTTGTTCGCGACGGCAGGCATCGATCGCGGCCGGATCGCCGCAACCTTCGCAGGGCTCGATCAGCTGGACGGGCTCACGGAAATTTGCAAACTATGGCCGCAAGGCCCCGTGGATTCGGATCTGCACAGCCCCTTGCGCAGCACCATCCCCACGCTGCTGCTGTCCGGCGAGGCTGATCCGGTCACGCCGCCGCGCGACGCGCAGCACGTTGCCCAAGGGCTGCTTCACCATCGGCACCTGGTGCTGCCCGGAGAAGGACACGGCCAGCTCGCCACCGGTTGCGTGCCGCGGCTCATGGCCGAGTTCTTGAATGATGCGTCGCCGGAAGGTCTCGACGCGGCCTGCTTGAAGCAGCAAGCGCCGCCGACCTTCTTCGTCAGCCTGACCGGACCCGCTCCATGATCGAAGCGACCGCGTTGTGCAAGCGATTCGGCGAGATCGAGGCTGTGCGCGGCGTATCGTTCGTGGCGCGCGACGGTGAAATAACCGGCCTGCTGGGCCCGAACGGCGCCGGAAAGTCAACCTGCCTGCGCCTGCTGTACGGTGTTTTGGCTCCCGACAGCGGCAATGCCCGCATCGACGGCCTGGACATTCGCGGCGAAACCTCGGCGGCGCGCGCCCACTTGGGCGTGCTGCCGCACGCCGCCGGGCTGTACGGCAATCTGACGGCGCGCGAGAACATCGCCTACTTCGCCGCCCTGCACGGCATCGGCGAGGAGCGCCTGCGGCGCCGCACTGGCGAATTGCTGCGCACTTTCGGCATGGAAGATTATGCGGACCGGCGCGCCAAGGGATTCTCGCAAGGCCAACGCATCAAGGTCGCGCTTGCCCGGGCGCTGGTGCACGAACCGCAAAATCTGATACTCGACGAGCCGACCAACGGCCTCGATGTCATGGCGATCCGCAATGTTCGCGACCTGCTGCGGGCCCTGAAGGCGCAGGGCCGCTGCATCCTGTTTTCCTCGCATGTCATGCAAGAGGTGGCGGCTTTGTGCGACCGCGTGGTCATCATCGGGCACGGACGCGTGCTGGCGGATGACGCCCCGGAAGCGATTCGCGCGCGCTGTGGTGCGGCCTCCCTGGAGGAAGCCTTTCTCACCGTGCTGGGCGATGCCGAGGGCGTGAACTGATGCGCGCGCTGTTCACGGTGTTCCGCAAGGAGTTCCTGGAAAATCTGCGCGATCGCCGCACACTGCTGTCGGCGCTGATATTCGGTCCGCTGTTCGGTCCGCTGCTGTTCGGCGCCATGGTGACGCGGATCCTCGACCAGAGCGTGGTGGAATCGGATCTGCCGCTGAAGCTCGTCATATCGGGAGCGGAACGCGCTCCGGGCCTCGCGAGCTATCTTGAATCGCAGGGAGTGAAACTGCGCAGAGTCGCGCTTTCGGAGGACGCCGCACGTGGCGCGGTGCACAGCGGCACCGAGCAGGTCATCCTGATCGTGCCCGAGGATTACGCCAAGCGCTTCGCGGCCGGGGCGCCGGCACCCTTGCTGCTGGTCGCGGACAGCGCGGATTCCCAGACCCGCAAAATCGCGGATCGCGCCAAGGCCGTGTTGGCGAACTACGGCAGCGGCATTGCGCAACGCCGGCTGCAAATCCGCGGCATCGATCCTTTGCTGGCGCTGCCCGTCGCGGTCGACGAAATCGACGTGGCCACGCCGGCGGCCCGCGCGGTCGTGGTGCTGGGATTCATGACCTACTTCGTGCTGTTCGCGGTGTTGATGGGCGGCTTGTACCTGGCCATCGATTCCACCGCGGGCGAGCGGGAACGCGGCTCGCTGGAAGCGCTGCTCAGCCTGCCGGTGGAACGCGCAAGCTTGGTGGGCGGCAAGATTCTCGCCACCTGCGCCTACATGTGCCTGGCCCTGGGGTTGAACCTCACGGCCTTCGTGTGCATATTTCACTTCGTGCCGCTCGAGCGGCTCGGCATGAGCTCGAATCTCGGCGCCGCAACGGCGCTGGGCCTGTTCGCGATCTGCCTGCCCTTCGTGCCGCTCGGCGCGGCGCTGATGACATTCGTGGCGTCGTTTACTCGCAGCTACCGGGAAGCGCAAACCTACCTGGCTTTGGTGCTGTTGGTGCCCACCCTGCCGATCGCCTTTGCCAGCATCTATTCCTTGCACACCAAGAGATCGCTGATGTTCATCCCTTCCTTGAGCCAGCACCTGTTGATGACCAGCGTGCTGAAGGCCGAGCCCATCGCTTGGGCTGACGTCCTGGTATCCGCGGCCGTGTCGCTGGCGGTGGCGTTGATATTGATGGTGCTGACCGCGAGGCACTGGCGGCGCGAGACCATGTTGGGGTAATCTGTTTGTGACATAATCTGGTCTAGTCTGACGATCGGCGTTGACCCGGGAGCAAGGGGGGATGAAATGACCGATTTACCGCACGCAAGGGCGAACATCTTTGCGTTGCTGATCCTGATGCTATCCGCGGCCACCATGTTGTGGCTGTTCTGGCATTACCCTCTCGGTACGGCAATCGCGACCATCGTGGTGCTCGCGGTGCTGGGCATCTCCGCCCGCCTGGCAGGATCGATCGAGCCCGCCGACGGCGCTTCCAATATGAAGCGGGGCTAGGCCCTACTTTCTTACTTCAAAGGCAGCGTTGCTTATGAGGGTGCTGGTGGGCGTTACCACTTGTACCGCGCCGCTGGTTGCACCGGTCAGTTCGGTTCCCAAAATCCTGATGACCTTGCCCACTGCCCCGGCAGAGCGGCCGGGCTTAAACCTGGATCCGATCTCGTGGTACTCACCGAAGCGACTGACTAATTTCAATGGGAGAGTAGGGAAATGACCAGGATCGAAAAATCATTGATGGTGGCGGCGTTGCCGATTCTCGCCTTAGGCGTGGCCCCTGGCGCCGCCATGGCGCAGAGCTACAGCGGCAGTTGGTCGCTCAATATTACCCTGCCGCCCCAATTCACCCACACCGGGTGCCTCACGCTGGTCGATACCGGTACGGGCGGACAGCACAGCGGCTCGGCCACCTTATCAGGCCAGCTCGCCGGCAACGACGGGCCGCAAACCGGAACATTTCAAGTGGCCAACCATGTCCTCGTGGCGACATTTCAGAACGGAAGTGACACCGGGGAAGTGACCTACTCGCTGTTCATCGCTCGCGCCAGCAACGGCGATCTCGAACCCGGCATTTACGAGGCGCCTGGTTTTTTGTCGGGTGCCCTGACATTTGGCGCCAGGGACGGGTGCTGATTACTTTCCGATACAGAAGCTGCCGAAGATCTCCCCCAGCAAGTCATCGCTGCTGAACTCGCCCGTGATCTCGCCCAGCGAACGCTGCGCGAGCCGCAAGTCCTCGGCAAACAACTCGATTGCCTTGTCGGTGCGCAATGCCGCCGCCGCGCTTTGCACGTGATCGCGGGCCTTTGACAGCGCGTCCAGATGCCGCCGCCGCGCGGACAGCGCGCCGGACTCCAGGGCTTGGTAACCGGCGCTGGACTGCAAATGCTCGCGCAGCAGATCGAAGCCTGCGCCGGTGGCGGCGCTCAGGTAAAGCCGCCCGGCCTCGGCATGCGGGGTGATATCGGTCAGATCGATCTTGTTGAAGATCAAGGTCACCGGAATGCCCTGTGGCAGCCGCGCGAGCTCCGCTGCCAGAATCCCGGGCGTGTTCTCATTCGCCAGGCTGGCGTCGACGACATAGATCACCCGGTCGGCGCGCTGCATTTCGTCCTTGGCTCGGCGGATGCCCTCGGCTTCCACCACGTCGGCGGCCGCTCGCAGGCCTGCGGTGTCGACCAGGTTTATCGAGAGTCCGCCGAGATGCACCTGTTGGCGCAACAGATCGCGGGTGGTGCCGGGAAGATTCGTGACGATGGCGACCTCACCGCCGGCGAGCCGATTCAGCAGGCTCGATTTGCCGGCATTCGGCCGCCCGGCAATCACCACGTTGAAACCCTCGCGCAGCAGCGCGCCCTGGCGCGCCGCGGCGGTGATCGAATCGAAGCCGGCGAACACCTCCGCCAAGCGTCCGTTCAGCGCTTCATCGCCGAGGAAATCGAGTTCCTCGTCGGGAAAATCGATGGCCGCCTCCACGTGGATGCGCAGGCCGGTGAGCTGCAATTGCAGCTGCGCGACGCGCGCCGAGAATTCCCCCTGCATCGAGCGCACCGCCGCCTTGGCGGCGGCCGCGGAGCTCGCATCGATCAAATCGGCCACGGCCTCGGCTTGCGCCACATCCATCTTGCCGTTCAAAAACGCACGCTCGCTGAATTCGCCTGGCCGCGCCATCCGGCAACCCAAATCGAGCAGCCTCCGCAGCAGCGTATCCAGCACCACGGCGCCGCCGTGACCCTGCAATTCCAACACGTGTTCGCCGGTGAACGAGGCAGGAGCGGGAAAGTACAACGCCAGGCCCTCATCCAGGCTGCTGCCGTCGGCATCGAGGAAGCGGCATAGCGTCGCCAGGCGTGGCGCAGGCAGCTCGCCGAGCATTGCCGTGGCGATGCGCGGCACCTCGGTACCTGAGACTCTCACGATCCCGACCGCGCCCCGGCCCACGGGACTTGCGATGGCAACGATGCTGTCGGGGGCTGTCACCGGCATGCCGATTTTACGATCGCAGCTTGGCGGCCTCGGCTTCGACCACTTGATTGACCCGATACTGCTGCGCGATGGACAGCACGGTGTTGGTCAGCCAGTAGAGCACCAGTCCTGAGGGGAACCACGCCATCATGGCGGTCATCACCAGCGGCATGAACTGCATGATCTTGGCCTGCATCGGATCGGGCGGCGCGGGATTGAGCTTGAACTGCGCGAACATGGCCCCGCCCATCAGCAGCGGCAGCACGAAGTACGGGTCTCGCGCGGAGAGATCGTTGATCCACAGCATGAAGGGCGCTTGGCGCATTTCCACGCTTTCCAGCAACACCCAGTAGAACGAGATGAAGAACGGAATCTGCACCAGCATGGGCAGGCAGCCCGCCAGCGGATTGATTTTCTCGCGCTTGTACAGCTCCATCATCGCGCGGCCGAGTTTTTCGCGATCGTCCTTGTAGGTTTCCTGAATCTGCTTCAGGCGCGGCGCCACCGCGCGCATCTTGGCCATCGAACGGCCGCTCGCCTGGCTCAACGGATAGAAGCACAACTTGATCAGGGCGGTGACGATGATGATCGACCAGCCCCAATTGCCAATGAGCCCGTGCACCCATTTGAGCAGCAGGAACAGCGGTTTGGCCAGGACCGAAAGATAGGTACCGTAGTCGACCGTCAAGTCGAGGCGCGGTCCGGTCGCCACCAACTGGTACTGCAGTTTGGGCCCGACGAATAATTTCTCGCGAAACTGGGCCGTCGCGCCGGGAGCCACGTTGGTGCTGGGTCCGGTCGCGCTGAGCAAGTACTGGTGATCGCGAACCTTCAGCTGAAAATTAAAGGGCTGGTCCGGCGTCGGCACGATGGCGGCGACGAAGTGATGCTGCGAGGAGGCCAGCCAACCATTGGTGACGGTTTCGGAGAATTTGCTGTCGTCCTCGTTCTCAACTTTGAGGTCGCGATACTTGGTACCGTCGTAAATTGCCGGACCCTTGAAGGAATAGGTCTCCACATCGAAATAGGAACGCGAGGCATGCTCCCAATGGCGCAGAAACTGCGCATACGAGGCGAGCTTGCGCGCGGAGGGCCCGTCGTTCTTCACGTCGTAGATCAAGTCGATGGCATACCAGCCGCGGCGGAACACGAAGGTCTTGGTCACGGAGAGTCCCTGCCCGTCCGTCCACGTCAGGGGCACGCGCAACTCGTTGGCGTCGTTCTCGAGCACGAAGTTTTTTTGCGCCGAGGTCCAGGTCGCCAGGTGCGTCGGGGCGGATTCGCCCGCGCCGCCGGTGAGCCCGGTTTGCAATACGTACAGCGACGCTTCGTCGCCGTGATCGAACAGCGTCACGGGAATATTCAGCGTCTCCTTGCGCAGCGGATATTCCAGCAGCGCCACCCGATCGAGCTCGCCGCCCTTCAAGTTGATGGAGACATTCAGGACGTCGGTGCTGATGGTGAGCAGCTGCGATGCATCAGCCTTGGAATCGGCTTTGCCCTCGAGCCCCGATGGCGGCGCCGCGGGAGTCACGGCTGCGGGGGCCGGGGTTGCAGCCGCGCCTGCGGCGGCGCTGCTCGCCTGCGGCACGCTGTCGCCGAGCGTATCCGGGACGGCGGAGGCAGTGCCGCTCGTGCCGGCCGCGCTCTTGATCGCCACGCTGGTGGGCGCCTCGTAGTCGCGTACCCAGGCCTGATAGTTCATGTACAGCAGGAAGGCGAAGGCGCCCCACAGGAGCATGCGAATGTTAGGCATTGATCAATCTCTTGTCTGGTACGGGGTCGTATCCTCCTTCGGCGAAGGGATGACAGCGCAGGATTCGGCGCACGCCCATGAAGCTTCCGCGCAGCGCCCCGTAGCGCTGGATGGCGGTATGCGCATAGCAGGAGCAGCTTGGATAAAAGCGGCAGCGCGGACCCAGCATGGGGCTGATCGCCAGCTGGTAGGCGCGAATGCTCCACATCAATAGTTGCCGTGGCTTCAACATCGCTCTGCTATCGACTTCCAATGGCTGTCGAGACTGGCGCGCAGCGCGCTTAGGTCAGCGGCGCGCGCGCCTTCGCGCGCTGAAACGGTAATGTCGACGGCAGGAAGCGCGCCCCGGTTCAGGCGAAAGGATTCCCGCGCGAGGCGCTTGATGCGATTGCGCGCCACGGCGGTGCCGAAGGTACGAGTGGCGATGCTCAAGCCCAAACGCGGATGATTTTCATGATTGGCCAGGACCGAC
>Ga0302308_10001517_pt1 | contig 18775 bp, 15 predicted proteins | sample III_Palsa_E3_3_FD_200531 | JGI IMG/M metagenome (GOLD analysis project Ga0302308, IMG submission 200531) | Peat permafrost microbial communities from Stordalen Mire near Abisko, Sweden - III_Palsa_E3_3 | ecosystem: Environmental > Terrestrial > Soil > Palsa > Peat permafrost | place: Sweden...
ATCAGTTGCAGGAATTGACGCGCGTAGGCGGACAAACTTTCGACGTAGCGGCGCTGGCCTTCGGCGTAGAGCGTGTCGAACGCGAGCGACGATTTCCCCGAACCCGACAAGCCCGTAATCACGATCAGCTTGTGACGCGGCAAGTCGAGATTGATGTTCTTAAGATTGTGGGTGCGAGCCCCACGAATACGAATTTCTTCCATGAACCGGGCGGAAAGTAAGGGGGCTAAACCTGCTACTATAACGACTTTTCGAGGGGGCGTTGCCCGCGCTCGTCGGCGTCAATCAAGCATGCGGCGGGGTTGCGAAGGGTGTTAGCGGATTACTGATGGTCCACTAATGGACCACTAATGGTCCATTTAAGCGGCGCTCGGGCACCATTCGCGCGAGTTTTGCGTGCCGCCCTGGCGCAAGTTTGAAGCAGGTCCAGACGCTTCAGCTACCCGTCTCATATAGTGCCGTTCCGGGCAACCACAAGGCGGCCGTGCCTGAGTTCCGCGTCCGCGCGCACGGCCAGACGCGTTTCCACATTACCTCGTCCCGATGTCCAATCCGTCTGTTACGTCCACACGTTTGAGCGCGCCCGAGTTGCGTGCGACCGTGTCGCTTGCCGCTATCTTTGCGCTGCGCATGCTCGGTCTCTTCATGATCATGCCGGTGTTTTCCATTTACGCGAAAACCATTCCCGGCGGCGACAACGTGCTGCTGGTCGGCATCGCGCTCGGCGCCTACGGGGTCACGCAGTCGCTGCTGTACATCTTTTATGGCTGGGTCTCGGACAAGCTCGGGCGCAAGCCCGTGATCGCGTTCGGGCTGATCGTGTTCGCCATCGGCAGCTTCGTGGCGGCGGTCGGCCATTCCATGACGTGGATCATCGTCGGTCGCGTGATCCAGGGCATGGGGGCGGTATCGTCGGCGGTGATCGCGTTTATCGCGGATCTGACCTCCGAAGAAAACCGCACCAAAGCCATGGCCATGGTGGGCGCGAGCATTGGCGTCTCGTTCGCGGTGGCCATTGTCGGCGCGCCGATTGTGTTCGAGTGGGTCGGCATGAGTGGACTATTCACGCTGATCGGATTTTTATCGATACTCGCGGTCGGCGTCGTTATCTGGGTCGTCCCGGACGCGCCCAAGCCGCCGGTGCACGTGAAGGCACCGTTCGCCGAAGTGCTGCACAACGTGGAATTGCTGCGCCTGAACTTCGGTGTGCTCGTGTTGCACGCCACGCAAACCGCGCTGTTTCTCGTTGTGCCGCGAATTCTGGAAGCGGGCGGCTTGCCGGTCGCAGCCCATTGGAAAGTCTATTTACCCGTGATGGGCCTGGCGTTCGTCATGATGGTCCCCGCCATTATTGCCGCGGAAAAACGCGGAAAAATGAAGGCCGTGATGGTCAGCGCCATAGGTCTTATCCTGATTGGCCAGTTGTTACTCGGGGCTGGTCCGCATACCCTGTGGTCAGTGGCCGCGGTTTTGTTCGTGTACTTCCTGGGCTTCAATGTGCTGGAAGCGTCGCAGCCGTCGCTTGTCTCCAAACTCGCGCCTGGCACGAGAAAGGGTGCGGCGGCAGGCGTCTACAACACAACACAGTCCATCGGCCTCGCCATAGGCGGGGTGATCGGCGGCTGGCTGCTGAAAGTAGACGGGCAGAGCGCTGTATTTTTCGCGTGCTCGGGGTTGGTTTTTGCATGGCTGATCGTGGCGGCGAACATGAAACCGCCGCCGCAGAAAGTCCGGCGCACGGCTTAAGCGGTTGTTGGTTTTTGTCGGGCGTATTTTTGCCGTGTTGGCGAAATTTCGCCGCAGCGTGGTGCATGAGGTTTGCGGATTTTGCAGGTCTTGCTGAACAGGTCGACTGCCACCGCGTGTCGCGTTGCGAGCGCACCGCATCAGGTCAAATTGAATTGAATTGAATTGAATTGAATCAACAGGAGAAATTATGGCATCCGTCAATAAAGTCATTCTCGTCGGCAATCTGGGAGCCGACCCGGAAACCCGCTATCTGCCGAGCGGCGACGCCGTGGCCAACATCCGCCTTGCCACCACCGATCGCTTCAAGGACAAGACGTCCGGCGAGATGAAGGAGCTGACGGAATGGCACCGCGTGTCGTTTTTCGGCCGGCTGGCTGAGATCGTGAACGAGTATCTGAAGAAGGGCTCGTCGGTGTATATCGAGGGCCGGATCCGTACGCGCAAGTACACCGATCAGGCCGGCGTGGAAAAGTATGCGACCGAGATTGTCGCGGAACAAATGCAGATGCTGGGTGGACGCAGTGGTGCAGGTGGTGGCGGCGGTGATGAAGGCTACAGCCGCGCGCCTGCCGAGCGTAGCAGCGGCGGCGGTGGTGCAAGCCGAGGGGGTGCTGCAGCCGGGCGTCCGGCGGGCGGCGGCAACGCAGGCGGCGCAAGTCGTCCGAGCGCGCCGGCGGGCGGTGGCTTCGACGAAATGGACGACGATATTCCGTTTTAAATCTGCGTACCCGCAGTTTTGCTGCGTTTGACTAAAAAGCCCGCCTTGTGCGGGCTTTTTGCATTGTGCGTACGTCGGGGTGAGGATCAACCAGTCGCCGGCGTTCAGTGCACTTTGCCGGGCCACGGTGCAGTTCGACCGGTGGTATCGGGTATCGGGACAACAAGCGTTGCAATCGCACCACGTGCCAGCGGGACAGCATGCGATCGCGGAAAAATATAAGGACCAAGAAAAAATGTCCGATATGAAACGCAGGAGATTTTTGCGCTCGCTTCGCCTGGCTCCAGCGTAGATCTCCAGATGGAGCCGCTTCTGCTCTATTCATCACGAAGATAAAAGACGAGTGGGCAGGTGGTCGTGCCATTCCGTGAAGAATCTCGACAAAGCCCAATTTTCGTCCACCCCTCCGGCGACAGGTACATATTGCCGTCCTTCGCGCGACCGTTGAATTTCGAATTTAGAAACGAATTGGAGAATCGTTTCTAAACCAAGAGGATTAGGACAATTCGTATGGAACCGTCGGGCAGTTGAAAACTACTCTGATCCACGTTGAACCGTGCGATGCAGCATGTTGGCCACGAGCCGTCCATAACAGGCAAAAGTCAGGCAAACGAGCGCGCCGACCCGCACCGCAATAAGACAAATCTTGGAAATGGCTCGCTGTGTACCAAGAACATTGAGAGTGTTCCTATATAGAGCGGCTTATCGCCGTGTTCTTATGTGCAACGGCGCATTACCAAATTGATCGTTGCCAGTCGGTGCGGATTCAACCCGAAGTGCATACAAAAAAACTGAGAGGCAGCATTGAAACTGCGAATCGTTCTGGCAGACGATCATCCGTTCGTTTTGCTCGGCATTCGAGCGACGTTCAGCATGGATGAAAATCTGGAAGTCGTGGCCGAGGCTGCAAGCGCTGCAGAGCTACTGAGGCTGTTGGCTTACACCCCGTGCGACGTGCTGGTGACCGACTTCGCCATGCCCGAGCAAGGCTCGCAGGCGGAAGACGGCCTGCGGCTCATCAAGCGTTTACGGCGAGACTGGCCGGCCATCAGCATTGTCGTGCTAACCAGCATGAGCAACGTCGCCATCCTCCGTTCAATCCTGGCCGCTGGCGCAATGAGCTTGCTCAACAAGGTCGAGTCCATGGACGAGCTTGCGACAGCGGTCAAGTTTGCAGGCGTTGGACGCCGTTACCTGAGCACGTCGATCGTTTCAGCGCTGGCGGTGGCCGGAGCAGAAACCGACGCACTTGGAGAGGGCCCGCGCCTTTCGCCGCGGGAGATCGAAGTCGTGCGGATGTTCGCGAGCGGTTTGTCGATCACCGAGATCGCGCGTTTCATGAAACGCGATGTCCGCACGATCAGCCGTCAGAAACGCGACGCCATGGGCAAGCTCGGGGTCCAGAACGATCCGGGATTATTTGCCTTTGCACGCGCGCACGGAATGACGTGATGCTGCAGATTGCGAAAGGCTTTCGGAGGCATCTTATGTTGATGACGGCGCGGATCAACGATCCTTCAGCGGGCCGTACAAGCACTGGAAAATTGAAACCCGCCACGAGCGGACGCATCACCTGGGCGAATTTCAGGTTAAAAGAGGTTAGTAAATGATTGCGTTCACTCAACGAATCAAATTGGCGGTAGCGGACGATCATCCATTAGTTGTTCTTGCCATCGAGCGCCTGATCGCTAACGTGCAGAACATTGAAATTGTGTGTCGTGCGCAGGATTCAACCGGGCTGGTGAAAGCACTCGAGAAGCAGGAATGTGACGTCGTCATCATGGATTTTTACATGCCGGGCGGCGAGCATGGCGACGGTATCGATTTGATCAAATACATCGTCGAACATCATCCGAAAGCGGCAATCGTCGTTTTATCCATGACAACGGATGCGGACCTGATCGCGCGTGCGCTCGATGCGGGCGCTAACGCGGTAGTCAGCAAGCAGGACCGGCTCGAGCTTATCTACGTGGCGATCGTGACGGTGCTTGCGCACGAGGATTATCTTGGACCGTCAGTGCGCGCACTGCTCGCGGACGCGAGTTCGGCAAACCAGGTGGATCTCATTCGACAGAAACTCACGCGTCGTGAACTTGACGTCATTGCCCGCTACGCACGCGGTGGCAACGTCACCGAAATCGCGCGCGAACTCGGCCGCAGCGTCAAGACAATCAGCGCGCAAAAATGCGCCGCCATGCGCAAGCTGGATTTATCGACGGATGCCGAGCTTTACCGGTTTGCATTCGACAGTGGCCTGGTCCAGGCACAACGGCTGGGGGTTTAGCCAACGGCGTTAAAAGCCGTTGCGATACAAGGACGACTTGTATACATCAGGTCCAGGAGACACGTGGGCCATCACGTACCAGGCGTATAAAAAAATGGATTCGAAAATCCGGATTATCGTGGCAGACGATCATGCGGTCGTGCGAGAGGGGATCCGCATCTGGCTTGAGCGGGACTCGCGAGTAAAGGTAGTGGCTACGGCTGTAGATACCGAATCGCTCGCAGACCGGATAGACAGCGTTCCGTGCGAGGTCGTGATATCCGACATCGGCATGCGGGGCATCAACGGCGAAAACAACGCCATTGCGTTTCTACGACGTTTCCTGAGGCAGGCACAGCGGCCGCGGGTGATCATTGTGACCATGATCGCGCAGCCCCAAATGCTGACAGGCTTGCTGGAACTGGGCGTAGACGGGCTGGTCGACAAGCGCGATTGCATGGAAGCGCTGAATCAGGCGGTTATCGAGGTGATCGATGGCGGACGTTTCGTCTCGAAGCGCGCAGGAGCACTCCTGGGCAACGAACTCGTCAACGTCACCGGTCGCGCCGGCGTACTGAGCGCCCGCGAATGGGAGGTTTTCCAGTTGTACGCGAGCGGCTTGTCACTGATCAGCATTGCGCAACGTCTGGAGCGCAGCGTGAAAACCATTGCTACGCAAAGGCGCAGCGCGATGCGGAAGCTTGGGCTGAGAAGCGAGACTGAGCTGATTGACTACTTGAGACAAATTGGCCTCGCGTAACGTCGAAATCACGTCGAAATCACCTCGAATTTCCCCTTTCCTGCCGAAACCGGATTCGCATAGACAACGAACAGACCCCCATTGTTTCTCAGAAATGTTTAGGAATGCTCTGATTAAACCGATGCGCCTTTCGCTCCAGACTTGAACGCTTTACTTCGCCAACGCGCGTGACCCAGCCAATTTTCTTTGTGCGGTCGGGCGCGTGTCGGCCGAGGGCGTATTTCAGACGGGGTGACGGCATGTTCAAGAAACTGATAGGCGAGTGCGTGGGAAGCTTTTCGCTTGTCTTCTTCGGCTGCGGCAGCACCGCACTAGCGAGTGGTTATTTTCGCCCCGACATGGGGCTCGTCTGCCAGGCGGTGGCCTTCGGCCTCGCGGCAACCACGCTTGTCTACGTCCTACGTCCCGTTTGCGACGCTCATTTCAATCCCGCGGTTACCGTCGGATTCGCCATTGCCAACCGTTTTCCCGTGCGGGACCTGGTCTCGACTATCACCGCTCAGGTTGGGGGCGCGACCGCCGGCGGGTGGCTCTTATATATCGTTGTGAGCGGGCGCACAGGCGTCTCGCCCGATCTCATCGCGTTCGGCGCGAATGGTTACGGCGCTCATTCGCCCGCCGGGTATCAGTTGCACGCCGCGCTGATCGTCGAGGCGCTGATGACCTTCGTGTTCGTCCTCGTGACTCTCTCGGTCGCGTCCGGCAAGCGCGCACGTTTCAACGGCGCCGTGCTGATCGGGCTGTCGCTGACGTTGTGTTCCTTGCTCGCCATTCCGGTGACAAACGCGTCTTTGAACCCGGCTCGTTCCACCGGCGCAGCGCTCGTGGTGGGTGGCTGGGCGCTGGATCAACTCTGGCTGTTTTGGGCGGCGCCCCTTGTGGGTGGCGTGCTGGCGGGCCTCGTCCATCCGGTGCTCCAGCGCAGCGCAACGAGCAAGAGCGAGCGGCTGACGCGCGTCGGCCGTATCGACAGCGCGCTCGACAAGCAGTTGTATTGACGAGCGCGAACATCATGACCTCTTCCTCTATCCTCCGTCTGGTTCGCCTGATGACGCTGTGTGTGCTCGTGTGGGCAGCATCGAGCGTTTCCGCCGGGCCCTTGCGTGTTGAACGCGAGAAGCCATCTCCGCAAGACTATTCGACGCTGACCCGCGACGAATCCCAGGCGCGCCGCTCAGAACCCATGCTCGGAAGCACCGGTGCCGAACAGTCGCAGACGCTCAGCCTAAGCGTCGACGAACGCGCCTATTTGCGCTCGCTGCCGCCTCTGACGCTGGGCGTCGATGCCAGCTGGGCGCCGTTCACCTATGTGGATTCCAGCGGCGAGTCGAGAGGCATCGCAATGGCATACGCAACCTATTTGTCGAAGGCGCTCGATATCGATCTCGAGCGGCGCGTGTATCCGGACTGGGCCGATGTGTCGAATGCGTTTGCTCGCGGGCAGATCGACATGGTCGCGACTACCGAGCGCGAAACGCCGCGTCTTGCCGGCGGAATCTCGACCGGGTCGGTGGCGGACTATCCGCTCGTCATCGTTGGGCGGCCGGACGAACCGGTGATGAAGGGGATCAAGCAGGCGTCATCGCGGCGGATCGTCGTGACGGCGCGTCTGGCGGCGAGCGGACGGCTTGGCAATTTGCCGTCGGGCACCGCGCTGATCATCGCGCCCAACCTGAATGCCGCACTTGACCGCGTGGCCCGGGGCGAGGCGGATCTGTTCGTCGGCGATCTCGTTGCTGTCGATATCGCGCTCGCGGCGCGTTACGAGGACGAACTGAAGATCATCGGGCCGGCCGGCAACTTCGAGCATATGAGCTTCGCGCTGCGTCCGGAATTCAGCCGGCTCGTGCCACTGATCGACCGTGCGTTGAGCGCCATGTCCGACGCCGACAAACAGCGCATCCTCGCCGTCCGCCAGGCAGCGCTCGACCCGCCGGCAAGCGGCTGGAGTGTCAGCGCCATGCGGCTACTGCCGGCGCTGATTGCTATTGGCGTGGTGCTGGCGGTCACGTTGCGCGCGTTCGTCCTTCTCCAGCGCGAAATGGCCAGGCGTGTGGAAACAGAGCAGCGCCTCGCTACGCAGCTCAGTTTCCAGCAGACCATGATGGAAGTGGTGCCGTATCCGCTGGTCGCAAAGGATCGGGAGAATCGTTACATCGCGGTGAATCGCGCGTTCGAAAAGACGCTCGGGGTGAAGCGCGAGGACATCATCGGACGCACGACGCTCGAGGTTCAATCGTGGGGCCCCGATAACAGCCAGCGCCTGCATGATCTCGTGGGGATGAGTATCGCGAGCGGGCGGCGCGAGGAGGTTGAAATCAACTTCCATAATCGCGACGGTGCGCCGCGTCACGGGCTCTTCTGGACCGGCGCATTTACAGCCGCGAATGGGGCAATGGCGGGCGTCGTCGGCACGATGATCGACATCACGGACATCCGCGACGCTGAAATGCGCGCGCGCGAAAACGAACGCCGCCTGCACGACGTCACGCGCTCGCTGCCGGCTGTCGTGTTTCAGTTGCGGCGCGCGAAGGATGGGTCGTACAGCTTCCCGTATATCGGCGGCGATACACGTCATTTATTCGGCACCGATCTCGCTGCGCTCGGCAACGACCAGGTGGCGGGTCTATCGCTGATTCACGCCGACGACAAGCGCGGTGTGCGCGAGGCGATCGAACAGTCGGCGCTCACGCTCGAGTCGGTTCACACGGAGTTCCGCTCGATCGTCGACGAAGGCCGTCGCTGGGTTCGCGCAGATCTCGTGGCGCATCGCGAGGCGGATGGTACGGTGGTCTGGAACGGCTACTGGGTCGACGCCAGTGTCGAGCGCGCGCGGGCCGACGAACTCGCCGCGGCGCGCGATGCTGCGGAAGCGGCCTCTCGCGCCAAGGATGATTTTCTCGCGATGATGAGCCACGAAATCCGTACGCCCATGAATGGCGTGCTCGGACTGGTAGAAGTATTCGAGAACACGCCGCTCGATCCTGATCAATCGCAGATGCTCGGCATGATCCAGGACTCGGCGAGCGCATTGCTGCAAATTCTCGACGATCTGCTCGACTATTCGAAGATCGAGGCGGGGCGTCTCACCATTGAGTCTATGCCGATCGACCTGCGGGAACTGGTCGATAACGCCATTGGTTTGCTCGCGGGACGCGCGCACGAAAAAGGATTGCGCGTGCGGGCGGACGTATCGCCGGATATTGCCGCGAGCTTGCGCGGAGACAGCGTTCGGCTGCGGCAAGTGCTTTTCAATCTCATCAGCAATGCTATCAAGTTCACGATGAAAGGCGAGGTCGCGCTCACGGTGAATCTGGTCGACAGCGCGCACGGCGTGCAGACCGTCGAACTGAACGTGGAAGACACAGGAATCGGGATTGCGGCGGACGCGCAGGCGAGTCTGTTCGAGCCGTTCGTGCAGGCGGAATCGTCCACTACACGCCGGTTTGGCGGCACGGGCCTCGGGTTGACGATCTGTCACAAGCTGGTCGAACTGATGGGCGGAACGCTGGAGCTGCAAAGTCAGGTGGGCATCGGTACGCGAATGATCGTGCGGCTCGATATGCCGGTCGAAACGACCAACTATCAGATCGATGGCTTGCGGGGCAAGAGCGGGATTATCGCTATCGACGATCAGCGTGTGGCGCGTGCGCTTGTTGACTACGGTCAGGCGCTCGGCCTCAAGCTGACTATCCGGTCCACCGACGACGCCGCGCTGCGTGATCCGCAGACCTTCGATGGCATCGATCTCGTGTTTCTCAGCGACACTCATCCGCAAGCGCTGCCGCTGAAAACGCGCGTGATTCACGTCACGGGGAAACCGAAGCCGACGGGTTATCGCATACTGGACAACGACATTCGCGTCAGCGTCAATCCGATCTCCTGGCGCGGCTTGGGCGCTGCATGCGTGGCCGCGTTGACGGGGCTGCCACAGCTTGTCTCGCGTGCGACGCGCGGTATCGATACGAACAACGAACCTCCCGATCGTGAGCGCGCTATTCGCATGGGGCGGCTTGTGCTCGTCGCTGAAGATCATCCCGTGAATCAGGAACTGATCCGCCATCAACTGGCGCTGCTGGGTTTTGCGTGCGACGTGGTGCCAGATGGCGTGGAAGCGCTCGCAGCGCTGAAGCAGACGCACTACGGCTTCCTCATTACCGATTGCCACATGCCGAACATGACCGGGTATGAACTGGCGCGGCGCGTGCGCGCGAGCGAGTTGGGGTTGTCGAAGAGATTGCCTATCCTGGGCATTACCGCAAGCACCGCGCCCGAGGAGCTATCCATGTGCCGCGAGGCCGGCATGGACGATTGCTTCGTCAAGCCCACGCGGCTCGTGACGTTGCGCGACCATTTAAACCGGTGGCGCGTAATGGACAACGCATCAGTGGTGCCGGAACCGGTCGTTGTCGAGGAGCAGGATGTTGTGCCCTTTGACGCAGATACCGATGAGATCGATCTGGACTACATGACGCAACTCTGGGGTAGCGAGACCACGGTCAAGGCGTTGCTCGACGCATTCGTGTCGTCGTTCCGCGATGATCTCGACACGCTCAGGGCGCTTCTCGATGGGGGCAGCGTGGCGCAGTTGCGCGAGTGGCACCATCGGGTCATTGGAGCGGCTAGCGTGTTGCAGTATCGGCCGTTGCAGATCGCGCTCGATGGGTTCCGGCGTGATCTCGTCGACAAGCCGGACGGCCTTCGACGTCAGGATGGCGCAGTGCTGATCGCGCGTTGCGAGGCGCTGCTGGAGCGTATTGAAGCGCAATGCTCGGAAATGGCGTGATGTTTGCGGACCGGATTAAACGCATGACTATCCTACGCTGAAGTTTCATCCACGCGCTGCAAACAAAACGGGCCGATTCCAACCTATGTTGGATCGGCCCGTTTGTTCGTCATGCCTGCGTTTTCAAGCCCCTTAAAACAGTACGTTCATCGCCGAGTCTTTCCTGAAATGCGCGAGCGCGAAATCAACAAACGAGCGTGTTTTTGCGGACACGTGACGGCGTCCCGGATACACCAGCGACACTTCCTTGTCCGCGTTACTCACCGCGTAGTCAATGAGCAAACGCACGAGCGTACCCTGTTTAAGGTCATCCGCGACATGGCTTTCCGGCAGGGCTGTGATACCCATTCCGGACAGCGCGGCTTGTCGAAGCATTTGCGAATTGTTGACCGTGTAATCCGGATCGATGACGATATCTTCGTCCTCACCGTTCGCGGCGGTGAACGACCACGTGGACCCGTGTATGTCTGCTGACGGTGACAGGAAGGCGTGGGCCGCTAGATCAGCGGGCCGCAGCGGTACTCCGTGTTTCGCGAGGTAATGCGGTGCGGCCACGATAACGGGCGTCACCTTGAACAAGGGCCGATTAATCAACGTGCCGCTGTTCACCATGCGCGGCACCACAATTCCTACATCGAAACCCTCATCCACCAGATCCACTGGCCGATGCAACAGCGTGAGCCGCAACTTCACGTTGGGAAACGCGTCGCGATACTCACACAGCAGCGGCGTGAGTCCGAACAGTGAGAACGACGCCGATGCCACGAGCTTCAGCGTACCGGAGGGATCGAACGATGTTTGCGACACCGTCGATTCAATCGCCTCCACCTGTTCTATCACCGCCCGGCAGCCTTCGGCGTACGACGCGCCGGCTTCCGTGAGCGACACGCTTCGCGTCGTGCGGTTGAGCAGTCGCGTATTGAGGTGCGCCTCGAGCAACGCGACGTAACGCGTAATGACAGCGTTCGATAAATCCAGCGCGGCCGCCGCCCGGCCGAACGACCCGGTTTCAGCGACTTTTACGAAGACGCGCATGGCTTGAAGATGATTCATTGACTAACCGATGAACAAAGAGTCGCCCCGTGTATGTCGCGCCTCAGGGCCGAAAAAGACACGAGTGGGGCAGCCTTTCTCAAGCTCCCACTCGCGTGCGCGATGCTAATGCGATGGGGTTATGGGTGAAATAGGAAAAGGACGAAAGCCGACGAAAGCGCGCGTGTGTCGTGCGGTTGCTACTGTCGCAACTCTGCAACGCGTGCAACTAATTAGGTATCCAGAGGTTAATTTGAGATAGCTCCAATGCCTGACGGAACAAGCGTTTGAGCGAAATGAAACCCTATTTTTCGACTTATTCAAAAAGCCTTTTGTGTACGCCTTGATGGTTCGGTTAAAAGCCATCGCCCTAAACTTTGCTCAGCCGATTCACGGTGTCCGGTGAACGCCGGAGCGAGTCGCCTTGGTGTAAAGCAAGAAGGCGTCGCGTTATGCAACCAGTCGAGTCGTCAGACTCATTAAAGGGATCACACATGAAAAAGACTCTGATCGTCGCGGCCGTTGCCGCTTCTTTTGCGACCGCCGCAAATGCGCAGAGCAGCGTTACGCTGTACGGCCTTGTCGATGCTGGTTTCAGCTATGTGAACAATGAAGCTGCTCCGAACACTGCCAAGGGCAGCGCAGCAGCATTCCGCGTGTCGAGCGGCAACCTCAACGGTAGCCGTTGGGGCCTGAGGGGTACGGAAGACCTCGGCGGCGGCATGAAGGCAATCTTCACGTTGGAAAGCGGTTTCAGCATGGGCAATGGTTCGGCGCTTCAAGGCGGCCGTCAGTTCGGTCGTCAGGCATTCGCCGGTATCTCGACGGCTCAGATGGGTACGGTAACGTTGGGTCGTCAGTATGACTCAGTGGTCGACTATCTCGCACCGATGACGGCAAACGGCAGCTGGGGCGGTACGTACTTCTCGCATCCGTTCGACAACGACAACACGCAGAACTCGTTCCGCGTCAACAACTCGGTCAAGTACCAAAGCGCGAACTACTCGGGCCTTACGTTTGGCGGCCTGTATGGCTTCTCGAACCAGGCTGGCGGATTCGCCAACAACCGTGCTTACAGCGCGGGCGCACAATACGCGAACGGTCCGTTCAAGATTGCAGCGGCTTACCTGCAACTGCAAAATCCTAGCTCCAGCAACACGAGCGGTGCGGTGACGGACGCCGGCGGCGCAGCGAACACGTTGGCGACCATTGCTGGCACGTCGGTGCAGACACAGCGTACGTACGGTGCTGGCGCGAGCTACGCGATCGGTCCGGTGACGGTTGGCGGCGCATGGACGCAAAGCCGCTTCCAGTTTATCGGTGGCGATTCCACGGCGCGCTTCAACAACTATGAAGTGAATGCACGTTATGCACTGACGCCGGCATTGGCACTTGGCGCCGCGTACACCTACACCGACGTGAAGGGCTATACCACCGGTCCTGATAACAACGGCCACGTGAAGTTCCATCAGTTCGGTTTGCAGACGGACTACGCGTTGTCGAAGCGCACGGACATCTACGCGGAAGGCGTGGTTCAGCTTGCTAAGCAAGGTGCTGTCGCGGAAATTTACGGCACGGGAAGTAATGGTGCGGGCAGCCCGGCCGCCCACGGCAACCAGGTTGTGGTATCGACGGGTATCCGTCACCGCTTCTAAATTGCTGAAAGTTTGATCTAGTAACAAAGCTAGTAACGAAAAGGCGCCTCACGGCGCCTTTTCGCGTTTCCAGCCTGGTATCGGCTACCCGGGTTCGCGGGCAAAGGCTTGACACGCAAAATGCAATACTATGGCGCGTCGATGAGCAGACGACTCGTCCGCTCGTCAGTCACCCAGGGGAGAGCAAACATGTTCACGAGATTCCGTCTGCGTAACAACGTGTTGGGTTTGAGCATGGTGTTGATGTCGTCTGTCGCGTCAATGACGTCGAGCTCAGTTTTCGCCGATACCGTCGCTTTGCAAGCGAACCTGCAGCCGTCGAGTGAAGTGCCGCCGCGCGTGAGCAAGGGGCATGGCGTGTTGAAAGCCAGCTTCGATACCACCACCAAAACGTTGCAGTGGACCGTGACGTACGCCGACCTGTCGGGCCCCGCGACCATGGCCCATTTTCACGGCCCCGCGCCTGTGGGACAGAACGCGAAGGTGCAGGTTGGTATCGACAAGAACGCGCTGCCCAGTCCGATCGCCGGACAGGCCACGCTTTCCGAGCAGCAGGCGACCGACCTGATGGCCGGCCAGTATTACTTCAATATCCATACGGAGCAGAACCCGACTGGGGAAATTCGCGGCCAGGTGATGCCGGCGAACTGACGACGCGTTTTCCTTGCAGGACGCGCACTGCGGCTTCCTCTACACATGATTTCACGAACGATCGTACTATTGACGTTTGTCGAAAAGAGGAGCCTCCATGAGTTGGCAAAGTGCGTTGGCCTGCTGGGTTTTACGTCGCCGGATGCGCCCCGAAACGGCTAAGCCGGGTATCGATGTTGCGCGAGCGCGTGCGTTGACGTCGAAGCGTGCGTGGTTGCCGAAAGCGCCGTCGGGCTGGCGTCTTGAAGAGCGATATGGCCAGGACGATGCCCCGCTTCGTGGCGAATGGCTGTCGCCCGCTCAGTCGTCCGGCATCACGATCCTGTACCTGCATGGTGGTGGTTATTACTTTTGCTCGCCCGCGACGCATCGCGGGATCGTCTTTCCCCTCACGAGACGGTCAGGCGCGCGGACCTTTTCCCTCGACTACCGGCTTGCGCCCGAGCACCCGTTTCCCGCCGCGCTGGACGACGCATTGGCGGCGTATAGAAAGCTGTTGGCTGATGGCGTGTCGCCTGCGTCAATGGTGATAGCCGGCGATTCGGCCGGCGGCGGTCTTGCGCTCGCGACGTTGCTGGCTTTACGCGATGCGGGTGATCCATTACCTGCAGGCGCAGCGTTGTTCGCGCCGTGGACGGATCTGGCGGCGACCGGCGCATCAATGACGACCAACGACGGCCGCGATCCCATGTTCTACGGCCGGGCATTCGCACCGGCGGGCAAGCTTTATACGGGCGACGCCGATGTGCGTAACCCGTACGTATCGCCACTCTATGGTCGCTTCGACGGTCTGCCGCCGCTCTTCATCCAGGTTGGCGATACCGAAGTGCTGCTCGACGATTCCACGCGCGTGGCCGAGAAAGCGCGTGCAGCAGGCGTAAGCGTGGAGCTTGAGATCTGGCCGAAGATGCCGCACGTCTTCCAGATGTTCGCGCCGTTCGTGCCGGAGGCGAACCGCGCGCTGGAGCAGGCGGCCGGGTTTGTGCGCCGGGTCACGGCTCCGCGGGCAGTGGAAACATCGTAAACAAGCTAGCGGTTCACTTTCCGCTCGCTATATCGATCGTCTGAAAAGCGCGCTCGACGGCCAGTTGCCCGTATTCGCGCTCCAGCCGGCGTACGGTGAAATGTCCGTGCGCCATCTGCTGGAAATGATCGATGAAAACCGTGTTGACCATGGCCCCGAGCACCGCGCCTATCGCCGGGATCGACTTGGCGGCGACTTGCTCGCTCACCTGCACCGAGAACCGCGACGCCACCGTCTGCAAGAACTTGAGCAGCGCGGTTGAGCCGTGTCCGCTCAAACCCTTCGCCGCAAGCTCGCTCGTCGCCTTCGATACCGACTGCGCCAAGGTCCCACGCACAATGAAATAGCCGATATCGGCGGCATCGTCGCTCGAACTCGGGCCGCCCATGCCGAGCACCATCATGCATTGCAGCTGCGTGTCGATGAGATGCACGTCTTCGCCCTCGCTACGCGCAATGTCGCAGATTGAGCGGAACATCAGCGTGGTCGTGACGGGCAATTCCACCGGCAACGCGAACAGCCCAAACGCGCCGCCCGCTGCGCCTGTTGTCGCGACGGCCAGCTTGTGCATCAGGTTGTGTGGTTTTTCGGGTGGCAGCGAGACGCCGTCAACCGTACTTTTACTGAGCGTGCGCAGCGCGAGTTGCAGGCATTTCTTGAGCGCGGCCTGGGTTGCGTCGTCGATTTTTTCCTGCGCGACGTTCGGCATCCGCGCCATCAGCTTTTCGATGGGCGAGCCAACCACGCTCGCCAGTTTCATCGTAAGCGACGGGCTTTCCAGTGCTTCCTTGGCACGGCGCAAGGTCGCGAGATCTTCCTGCGAGAGGGGCGAAGCGGCGATTGGCGTCGGTTCCATGGCAATTTTAGAAAAAGAGTGAGAAGGCGTCTGGCCTTGGATTAGAGCCTTTCACCGTGCTAGAATTCATATTCTGTTGACAAGTCAATCATTGCGGTATCAAAAAAATGGCCGTTCATACTGCCGAGCACCACTCCGCGGGACAAGTGCTCCCGTTTCGCGAATCGCTGATGGCGATGCTGGGCGTCTGCTTCGTGACCATGCTGGTCGCGCTCGATCAAACCGTGGTCGGGACAGCATTGCCCACCATCGTCGCCGAACTCAGGGGCTTTGACCTTTACGCCTGGGTCGCCACCTCGTACTTGCTTACATCGGTCATTACCGTGCCTATTTTCGGCCGGCTCGGCGACTATTACGGCCGCAAACCGTTCGTGATCGCGTCTATCGTCGTGTTCACCGTCGCGTCTGCGCTTTGCGGTCTCGCCAACAACATGCTCTTCCTCGTGCTCGCGCGCGGACTTCAGGGCATTGGCGGCGGCATGCTGGTCGGGACCGCGTTCGCGTGCATTGCCGATCTGTTTCCTGACTCTGTCGTGCGTCTGCGGTGGCAGGTGATGATGAGTTCCGCGTTCGGTATTGCGAACGCCGTCGGGCCCTCGCTTGGCGGGATTCTGACGCAATACTACGGCTGGCGCTCCGTGTTCTACGTGAATCTGCCGGTCGGACTGTTGTCGGTGTTTTTCGTCTGGCGCTTCCTTCCGCACCTTCGGCACGTCAAGCACGAGGGCAAGATGCGTCTGGACTGGCAAGGCGCGGGCCTGATCGCAATTGCGCTCGGTTCGCTGCAATTGTTTGTCGAAATGTTGCCGAAGCACGGGCTGTCGGCGGAGTCGCTGATGCTGCTCGTGGCCAGCGTTGCGTCCAGCTATGCGCTCTGGAAGTGGGAACGGCGCTGCGACTACGCCATTCTTCCCGTCGATATGTTTCGCAACAAGAGCCTGTCTGCGCTGTTCACGCTGGCAATTCTCGGCGGTTTCACCATGTTTTCGCTGCTGTTTTATGCGCCTTTGCTGTTCCAGGGCGGGTTTGGCATGTCGCCGAAAGACGCCGGCCTGATGATCACGCCGCTGGTGGTGTTCATTACGATTGGCAGTATCGTGAATGGCCGGATCGTGACGCGCGTGAAGAATCCCAACGCGATGCTCTTTGTCGGTTTCGCGCTGCTCGCGGTGGCGTGTCTTGGCGTGGTGATCGCCACGCGCTCGATGCCGCGTCCGCTGTTGATGATGTTCATGGTGTTGGGCGGAATGGGACTGGGCTTTGTCATGCCGAATCTCACCGTGTTCGCGCAGTTGACCGCAGGAAGGGAACATCTGGGGATAGCGACGGCGCTGCTGCAGTCGCTGCGCATGATTGGCGGGATGATTGGCACGGCGCTGACCGGAACGCTGATCGGCCATCTGTATGCGAGCGGCGTGCAGCTCGCGCTCGACAAGGACAGTGCCACTCACTGGCTCGGGGACCTGAGCGATCCGCAGATTCTCATCAACCGCGACGCGCAAACCACGCTGCTTTCGCAACTCGCGGCCGCGGGCCATAACGGCGCGATGCTGCTTGAATCGGCGCGCGAGTCGCTGGTTGCGGCAATTCATATTGGTCTGGCGGTTGCGGCGGTTGTAGCAGTGCTGGCTGTGTGGCAATCGCGTCGCGTGCCGCCGGTGCGCTTGAAGGGCGTGAAGATCGAACCGGCGATTGTGGCCGAATGAGTTCGATAACGGCAAGCAAGCACGCGAAGAGCACTACGGCCACGAACGACGCGCAAACGCGCAGCACTAAAGCAATCAGCACTGAAGCAGTCAGCCGGGAACCACTCAGCATGGACGAGACGGAACGTATCGCCTTCATACAGCAGTTTGGGCGCACTTATCGAACGTTCATGCAGGCGTTCGAGTCGCAGGTCGGCCATCCAATGCCACGTTGGCGCATCCTGCTCGCGCTGCACGATCACGCAGGCGAGTTGTCGCAGAAGCGATTGGTTGAGAGGCTGCGCGTGGACCCGGGCGCGCTCACGCGGCAGTTGAAGACGCTGGAGGCGCTGGGCTGGATTGCGCGCAGTGTCGACCAGCGTGACAACCGGGTATCGAACGTTATCCTGACTGACACCGGCCGCGCCGTGACCGAAGCCGGCATGCCGCGCCGCAATGCCTTCCTTCACGAGACACTGTCGACGCTTCCCGACGACGCCGTCACGGCACTCTCCGGCGCGCTGCGCGCGCTTGAGCAGCGCATCCAGGAAGTTGCTGCCGGAACCGCCGAAGTGAGCGGCCCGGGCGAGCCGGGCAGCACCGTCTCCGACGACGCTTAAGCCTAGAACGACGTTTCGATCACTTCCTTCACGCGATATTTTGTATCGACGACCAGAATCTGGCGCCATTTGTCGAAGGTGAGGCAGGGGTGCGAGATGTCGAACGCGATCATGTCGCCGACCTTGATGTCGTCGCCCGGCTTGATCCGCAGGTAGGCATGCTGGTCCATCATGCCGAAGATCTCCCAGCCTTCATCCGTTTTGATGTCGCGCGGCCACTGCGTGCCGGGACGGAAGTGGCGAGCCGGTTCGGGCATGCCGGCGTCAAAGGCGGCATCGCGTTTTCCGAGGCCAATGATCACGCGATCCGGCTCCGGAATCGACTGCACATAGGCCCACAATTGCAGCGCCGGCTTCAACCCTTCGCCCATTTTCTTGGCAATCGGGTTGCGCGCGAAAATCTCGTTCTGCGCTTTCTTGTAGACACCTACGTCATGCGTCAGATAACAGCCGGGACGCAGGATCACTTCGATTGCATCGCTATTCGCTTTCGCGAATTCATCGGCGACGACGTCGTACCACGCCGATCCCGCGCCCGAGAGAATAGCCGGCTTGCGTTCGATCTTGCCGTCGGCGACCAGCTTGCGCGTTACGTCGACCGCGTTCTGTAGAAACGCGCGCACCTTGGATTCGTCCTGCAGCACGCCCTCATATATCTCGACGCCGGTGAGCTTCACGGCATCGGGCCAGCGTGCAATGGCGGCCAGCACCGCGTCGCGCTGTGCGTCGTCGCGAATGCCCGTTCGGCCGCCCGCCACGCCCAGTTCCAGCAGCACGTTCACGTGCTTGTTCACATCGCTGAAAAACGTGCCGAGCTGGTCGACGTTGTCTGCCGAATCGACGAGGCAATGGAACTCAAAATCCGGATCGGTGAGCAACTCCGCGATCATGCCCATGTTGCGCTTGCCGACCAATTGGTTCGCCATCAACACACGATGCACGCCGCCGCGATACGCCGCGCGCACCTGATGCGCGG
>Ga0302308_10001540_pt1 | contig 18652 bp, 8 predicted proteins | sample III_Palsa_E3_3_FD_200531 | JGI IMG/M metagenome (GOLD analysis project Ga0302308, IMG submission 200531) | Peat permafrost microbial communities from Stordalen Mire near Abisko, Sweden - III_Palsa_E3_3 | ecosystem: Environmental > Terrestrial > Soil > Palsa > Peat permafrost | place: Sweden...
CGCGATGGAGTCGCGTCAGAGATTCCTTAGAGACGTACTGCCGTCTCGTGTGAGAGGGCGATGTGCTCTGGCCTCGACTGGCCTTCGCCCACAGTACGGCCTCGCGGTACTGAACGAGACGATCTGCCGGACAATGAGCAATCCGATTGGGTGCAACTGCGACCAGATGAACCGCCTTACGTGCCCGTTGGAAGCCCTCAAACAAGGGCGAAAGTGCTCACCCTTTCTCCCTCACAAGTAATTAGTTCCCCATGCGTACTGTGTCGTCGTCCGCTACGGCATCTCACTAGGGGTGCTACTTGAGGTAATTCGATGCCTGGAACCAAGCGAACTCTTTTCGACCCTGCACGTTTCCTCGAAACGGCGGGTGTTACTCACAGGATGGTTCAGGTGAAAGCAGGACATGCCTTCTTCTCGCCGGGCGGTCTCGCAGATGCCATCTTTTTTCTTGATTCAGGCAGAGCAAAGCTCTCTATCTCGCTACCATAGCTGTTCACGCAGAGCGTAACGCCGCTCTTCTGCTGAATCTCCATCGAGTAGTCAACATCCACTGACTCGCGATAGAAGAACATCTCGTCGGCATTTGCCTGCGGCAACGGCTTTGTATCGTCAAAGCCTATATTTTCAACTAACTTCTGCTTCAGCTTGGGACCGAAGATGTGCCGATGCGTGTCGATGATGGTCCTAGTTGCCTTGGAATCGGACATTGGGAGTACCTCCAATAGCAGTCTCCATCAAGGTCCTCATGTCGGATGAGTCGCTTTGCTCATCATCGGGCACTACCCACGGGAACGCTTTACAGCGCACTCCGGATACGGCAGTTTTAGATGATTAGCTGGGGAATAAGCTGACGTTCTGCCACTGAACTACTCCCGCCCTGCTCGCAATTATAGCGTCCATTGCAAGGGGCCGGAAACCTCAAGAGCTACAATCGGCGCAATGGGCCAACTGCTTTACTTCCACAGGTACACGTCGACAATTCTGGGGGAACTGGGCGTGGTTCCAATGATGTTTGTTTCCAGAACTACCTGTAGGTTCATCTTCTCCCAGCCTGCCGGGGCCCGGCGAGCAACCTCATTCCAGGACGACTCCTGAGACACGAACTCCCCTGCAATCTGGTTGCCGAAGCTATGTAACCCAGCTAAAGAGACAAACGGCTCGTGGGTAACAGGATCGAAAGTTCGGGTAACGATGGCGTAATCCTTATCTTGCGGATCGGGATAGGTATGGGGCAAAGACCATGACCGTTGAGGGTTTAGAGAGTCTCGGATGCGCGGAGATTCTTTGTCGGACGCTCCTCGATCGAAGGTGAAACGCAAACCGGATACGTTCTGCTCAGTCCATGGGTTGGAGAACGAACCGATCGCGATAATAGGGTGTCCCCGGAGTTCGTCTCGTCTTAAATCTGTGCCAACCCTTACCAGTGGGACCTTTCCTTTCCGCTCCAGCGCAAGAGCCACCGAGAGCGTAGCTTGAAGGACCGGCACCGAAACATGCCAGTCATGAAAAGCGATGAAGTCGCCCGGCGCCAGCTTAAGCGAATCGCCCGATTTTAGCTGGGACAGCGGGCTCAGCGTTCGCATGGGATCCAGGTTTAGTTGAAGGGTATCGGTAGTAGGTAGGCTTATAACCGGTGCCGTTGGAGCCTCCAGCACAGGCTGCCAGAAACGATCGAAATTGCTTGGATGCGGGCGCAGAGCCAGCACCAGGAGACTGCTAACCAGCAGCGCGGCTGCGATTCCGCTAACCCAAATAGCCTTCGGATAGCGACGAACCGCCTCCGAGTGAGAGGCGCGGTTTGCAGAAACCAGGGGTAAAGCCGCGTCTGGAAACGGATTTGGCTTTTCAATCCCCGGCGCTGGGTGTGCGGCTTCTTCCCCCAACAGCGTATGACTCTCCCTCGATCCCCAATGGAATTCTGGAATGTATCCTCCGGCCACTAGATCGATTCTTACTGCGGTCGCAGACCGCTGGCCGGCATAGTACTGGGCGAGTCTTCGACGCACGTCGTTGGCTCGTACACGGACAATCGAATCCGTCGCCGTCTCGTAGTCGACAGGTCTGCCGAATAATTCAACCCCCAAAAACCTCTCAGACAGGCTTTCATAATCCGCCGCAAGGGCGTGCTGGACAACGAACTCGAGAAAGTCCTGGCAACGTTTGCTGCTCGAAAAGCTGCTGCTGGATAGAATTGCGGCCAGTTCGGCTCGGATCTCGGCGGCTTCCTCCGGGGATTGCTTCCGTAATGTGGAAATGGCAACAGACATATGCTTCCCCGACCAGAGGATTTTCAGTCTAGCACGCTCGTAACAGGCTCGTAACGCTAACAACTCCCAACCGTAAACCTCTGATTACAAGAGAGAAATCGGGAACAGTCGGGCTGAACTGTTCTAAACGTAGACGGCCTCCTATTTAAGGAGAATGATCGCTCACGAGTCACCCTGACTGCAAAGGAAATCCTCGAATGAACAACATGCGCACGCATCGCGATACATCGCTTCTTTCGCTCGGTTTGTCCATTAATCACATGCTTGGCGTCAGATCGAAAGACGCTGAAGCAGCTGGACAGTCCCACTACGGACGGAGTGGCCGGCGAACGCGGACAGACAGCAGACTAGGCTGCGATTCAGCCATGGGGCCTGAGTCGGCACGTAACGATTATCTTGTAGCGGTAACGCTCCCCACCCCTCTGGCGAGCCCTAGATCCTGATCAAGCCTTTGGGTGGCGACCGCAGGACTCGCGCACGATCAGCTTTGCCGGCAACATGATCTTTTCAGGCGCGGATTCGGTCCCCTCCCGAATCTCCTGAATGCGGTCCATCAAGAGTCGCGTGGCGCGTCTGGCCAAATCGACAGGAGACTGCCCTACCGTCGTAAGCGGAGGCGCGATTAAGGTAGCCAGGTCAAAATCGTCGAAGCCGATCATAGCCATATCGCCAGGGATTTTAATCTTCTGCTCGGACAACGCTCGAAGCATGCAAACCGATGTGCGATAACTCGTAGAAAAGATGGCGGTTGACTTGTCCACCCTCGAACTATTCGCTTTCAGCCACGCGGACGCAGCCTCAAGCGTCAAAATGTCCATATGAATCTCCGACTTCAGACCATTGGAGAGCATCGTATTTCGGTATCCAGTTATTCTTTCCCTGATCGGATACGCATCGCCGTCATAGCCAAGGCAAGATATCCGCGTGTGTCCATGACCGATCAGATGGCCGATCGCCTCTTCGGCTCCGGAGCGATTTTCAATCAGAACAGCATCTGTTCCGGCCCCCTCAAGAGGCCGGTCGAACGCCACAACAGCAAGCCCGCTGCCTCGAAGTTTGCGTACTTTTTCTCCATCGGTATTGCCGGAAGTGATGATCAGAAGACCAGAGAGCTTGCGCCTAGCCATAAGTTCGGCCTGTTCCATCTCCAACTCCGGGTCATTGCCTGACGAGACGATCAGCATCATATAACCGCTCTCACGGGCCAACTGCTCCACAGTATTCGCACAGGTCGCAAAATAAATGTCGGAAAGGTCCGGGACGATGAGACCGATCATCATCGCTCGCTGTCCTTTAAGCAGACCTGCCGCTTCGTTCCGCTGGTAGCCCAACTCCTCGATCGCTGCTAAAACCTTCTTTTTTGTCTTGGGGCGTACCGCGGGGTGATCGTTAATCACACGCGACACCGTCATCAATCCTACCCCTGCCAGCTTCGCGACTTCTCGAATCGTCGGAGGGCCAGTATGAGTCGGTCTTTTCTGCTTACGCCTTGCTGTGAGCGACATAAAGACATCCTCTCGAACATTACCTGGCTGCGAAGTTACCGGGATAATAAGGCTGATAGAACGTTCCCTGCTGCTCCTGGAATCTGTCGGTTTCCAGGAGCGGCCGCTGCTTCCAACATCCTACATCCTCGGCCTCGAAATAGTGCCGGAACCTCTAAAGTGGCTGCAACACTGCTGAGATCGTTCCCCAGGAGATGCCAGAAAGCGTGAACCGGACGTCGAGGTCTCCCAGAGTCGCCTCGCTTGACTCCCTTCCCTTGGCATGGCTAATGATGGTAAGGTTCCCATAGTCTTTTTTGCGAGGCAACGCTCGGACGGGATTCTCCAGTGACCACTTCCATCGATCGCAGACAACTAGGCAAGAGATTGCTGGCAGGGGCGACGCTCACCGCTTTTGGCGGAGTATCGCGTGCGGACATCCCCCTGGACACCAAGGCATCGTTCCCCAGCGCTTGGGCTTCCATAGCACCGGGAGTTTGGAAGGCAACGTTCGGTTCGCCAGAGTCCATCTCGCCTGTAACTTCGCGCCTTGTTGAGCCTCGCTTGCAGGCCATGGGCATGCTCCCCAACATTTCGTCTCCGCCGATCGTCGCAGCGACAGGCAGCCTCCGGAGCAACGGCACCGTGCTCACTCTGCCGCTAGTCGCGCATGAAGAGATTTACGGCTTCGGTCTCCAGTTCTTCAGCGTGGGACAACGCGGGTTGAAGCGCTTCATTCGTGTCAATGCCGATCCACGAGTCGACACTGCTGAGTCGCACGCCCCGGTGCCTTTTTATGTCAGCAGCCGCGGCTATGGAGTTCTCGTCGATACCGCCCGGTACGCGACGTTTTTCTGTGGTGAGTCGCGGCCGAAGCCCACACAACCCATAGAGCCTCAAGCCAGCGGAACAGCTCCGCTCTACACAAAATTTCTCGGTGCCGAGGAGGATACAAGCATCCTGGTGAATATCCCAGGCGCACCCGGTGTCGATGTCTACTTATTCGCCGGGCCTTCCATGCTGGATGTTGTCCGTCGCTACAACTTGTTCTCGGGTGGTGGAGTCATGCCGCCGGACTGGGGGCTTGGCTTTTGGTACCGTGCCGCCAGCAACTCCAGCGATAAGGAAATTCTTGCAATCGCCGATGAGTTTCGCGAACGCAACATTCCATGCGATGTGATCGGGCTGGAACCAGGATGGCAAACCCACGCCTACTCCTGCACCTTTGCCTGGAACACAGACCGCTTCCCCGCGGCCGGCAAATTCGTTGAAGAGATGAAATCGAGGCAGTACCGCATCAATCTCTGGGAACACGCGTACATCCATCCCTCGTCACCTCTGTTCCTGCCTATGCGCGACCTCGCGGGAGACAGAGGGGTGTGGGGCGGATTGGTGCCTGACTTCCAGGATCCCGCAGCCCGGCGCGTCTTTGGCGAGTATCACGGCAAGAACCTAATCGATCTAGGTATCTCAGGTTTCAAACTCGACGAGTGCGACAACTCCGACTACACCGGCGGATGGTCGTTTGCCGAGGTCAGCCAGTTTCCCTCCGGCATCGACGGAGAGCGCATGCACAACCTCTTTGGCTTACGCTATCAAGCAACTCTCTGGCAGCAGTTCCAGCAAAGAAGCCTGCCCACCTATTCGCTGGTACGCTCCAGTGGGGCTCTTGCTTCGCCTTATCCCTTCGTGCTGTACAGCGATTTATATGATCATCGCCAGTTCGTCCGCGCTCTTGTCAACTCGGGTTTTAGTGGGCTCCTGTGGTGTCCCGAGGTCCGCGACGCCAAGAGCGAAGAAGACCTCATTCGCCGTCTTCAGACCGTGGTCTTCTCGCCGCTCGCGATGATCAACGGATGGTACATTCCCAACCCGCCGTGGAAGCAGCTCGATCGAAAGAAGAACAACGCAAACGACCTGATGCAGGACTGGCATCCGCTCGAAGCTCGCTGCCGTGAGATCATCGGCTGGCGAATGCAACTTGTCCCCTACTTGCGCGCGGCGTTTGCAAGATACGCAACAGATGGAACGCCACCCTTCCGCGCCCTCGTGCTCGACTGGCCGGCAACCCCCGAACTCGCAAAAACCGATGACGCGTGGATGGTGGGCGACCGGATGCTGGTTGCGCCTTTGTTTGCGGCAGAAGCAAGTCGCAAGCTGACTTTGCCGCCCGGACAGTGGCACGACTTCTGGACTGGCGAGGCTCTTACCGGCGGCACCACGCTTGAGATCGCTGCGAGCACCCGCAACATTCCGGTCTTTGTCCTCGCCGGCTCCGTGGTCCCCCTCGCCAGGATAGCCAACTCCGTAGCAGATCCAACCAGTCGCGACCTCGACGTACGGGTCTTCGGAGACGGTCACCTTCCCTTCCATATGACGACGCCCGATGGGGAAGCTCTGGAGCTTAGCTGGAGCGCAATCACCCGCTCTGGAAGTGTCGCGCAGAGCCATAACAGCCCCTACAAAGTAGGCAAGTGGAGTACGGACTCGAATTAGCAAGCATCCTTTTTCGATAACAATATCGCTAATTGTTGTCATAATGTATTCCGTCCCTACGACATCGAAGCTCCGCCAATTTTGCAAAACTTGCGCAAAGAATGGTTGAACATGCATTATTATGGCCTCGGGTGTAAGCGCTACCCATAATGGGAACGTTAATCATGATAAGCACAAATTTGGATGCTTCGCACGCCGGAAAAATTCCAAACGGCCGCCTCGGGCTATGGCTTCATGCGGCGATTGTCTTCACGCTGATGTTTGCAGTTGGATGGAACTCCGCCGCGATTGCCCAGATGACCGAAAACGAGAAAAGGGCCAGCGTTGGAGACGCACCCGCGGATCCGGGTCCGCTCGCGACCGACCTCTCCCCTGCCCTGGAGCCCAACGCCGTGCGTACTGCAATGCGCAAAGTGGCGGACTGGCAAAACGCTCGAATCGTCAAGGACCCTAGCCAGGACTGGACGTTTGCGGTGCTCTATCTCGGAATGCTTTCCGCCTCGGAGACACTGAAGAATCCGCGTTACAGCGACACTGTGCTTCACGTCGCGGAAAAGTATCGATGGAGGCTCGGCCCCAGAAAGACGCATCCCGACGATCAAGCTATCGGACAGGCATATCTCTGGCTCAATCGGCAACAACCGGAACCCAAGCATATCCAACCGATACGTTCCGAACTGGATCAGGTAATGAATCTCCCTGACGACCCGAAAACACCCGCCTGGTGGTGGTGCGATTCACTGTTTATGGCGCCGCCCGTTTGGGCAGAGCTAGCGGCAACCACCCACGATGCTCGCTATCTGGCCTATATGAATCGCGAGTGGAGCGTGACCTCCGATCTCCTCTGGGACCCGCAAGAGCGTCTCTTCTTCCGGGACAAGAGCTACTTCAACAAACGCGAGAAAAACGGCAGCAAAGTGTTTTGGTCTCGCGGCAACGGGTGGGTGATGGGAGGCCTGGTCCGCGTGCTGCAAAGCTTGCCCGATACCGATCCACACCGCGGTTTTTATATCGACAAGCTGCAACAAATGGCCGCGTCTATCGCGAAGCTGCAAGGCCCTGACGGACTTTGGAGAGCGGGCCTGTTGGACCCCCAGGCCTATCCCCTGCCTGAGGTTTCAGGCTCTGCATTTTTTGTCTACGCCATCGCGTGGGGCATAGACCATCAACTGCTCGATCCAAATATCTATGCACCCGTCGTTGCTCGAGGCTGGGCCGGCCTTGAAGCCCATATTTATGCCAGCGGCCGTCTCGGTTGCATCCAGCCCGTGGGTGAAGCGCCGGGAGCCTATGCGGCAGATGCAAGTTCTGTCTTCGGTGTCGGAGCGTTTCTTCTTGCCGGCTCGGAAGTTGAACGAATGGCCGCAAACTCACAGGCAATTAGAACTGCCGCGCGTTGATCTCTATGGCCTTACTATGAATCTAGAATGCAACTGTTCGGATAACCGAAGCGCTCCATCTACACCATGAAGCCCAGCATCGAACACATCGCGAAGATCATGTATAAGCACAAACGCTTCACTCGTGCAGCGCTCCTCGTTGTCGTATACATCCTCTCCCTTGGCGGAGTCACCGCGATTGCGCAGACTACCGGCAGTGTAATCTCCCCCGGCAAACCGTGGCTCGACGACCATGGACACCTCATTCAGGCGCATGGAGGCGGAATCATTCGCCTCAATAGCATTTACTACTGGTTCGGCGAAGATCGTTCGCAAACCAATGACGTCGACAAACGTTATGTCAGCTGCTACTCCTCGGGCGATTTAGTGCATTGGAAGTTTCTCCACCAGGTTGTCGCTATCGCTGACCCTGAAAATCTCGGCCCCAAGTGGATACTCGAACGTCCAAAAGTCTTCTACAACGCAAAGAACCGCAAGTTTGTTATGTATGCCCATCTGGACTCACCGGGCTACAAACTGGCTCGGGTTGCCGTCCTTACAAGCGACAAAGTTGACGGTGATTACCAATACATTCGCAGCTTCCGGCCGCTCGATCAGGAGAGCCGCGACATCGGCCAATTCGTCGACGACGACGGCACAGCGTATCTCATCTTCGAATCCCGGCCGACCGGAGGGTTCTTCATCGCAAAACTCTCCGACGACTACATGGGCGTCGAGAAGCAGGTGGCCTTTATCAAGGAGCCGCTCGAAGGCGGCGCCATCGTTCACTACAACGATCTTTACTACTTCGTGGGCTCCCACCTCACCGGCTGGAGGCCAAACCCGAATGTCTACGCGACAGCGGCTTCGCTCAGCGGCCCTTGGTCGACGATGAGAGATATCGCGCCACCAGAATCCAATACCTACAACTCGCAGTCCAGCATGTTGATCAAAGTTGTCGGCAGCAAGTCCACCTCGATCATCTACGTCGGCGATCGATGGGCCCCTAAAGAACTCTGGAACTCCCGCTATATCTGGATGCCCCTCGAGACCGGCAACGGTACATTGACATTGCCCCAACCGCGCGACTGGACAATCGATATCTCTACCGGAGTCAGTTCCATTCTCTCCGAACCCGACAACATAGCAGCTCAAGTTTCTGGTGTCTGGTCTCCCGACGTCGGCAACGGCACGTATAAGAATCCCGTACTCAACGCGGACTACTCCGACCCGGACGCCATTCGCGTCGACGATAAGTTCTATCTCGTCTCCTCAAGTTTTGATAGCGTTCCAGGGCTGCCTATTCTCGAATCCTACGACCTCGTGAACTGGCGTTTGATAGGACATGCCCTGCCTAAGCAACCGCCTTTCGATAGGTATAGCGGTACTCAGCACGGCAACGGCGTATGGGCGCCCGCGCTGCGTTATCACGACGGCGAGTTCTTTCTTTTCTATCCTGATCCTGACTTCGGGATCTACATGATCAAGGCGAAGGACGCTGCCGGGCCGTGGACCGAACCCTTGTTGATCAAAGCAGCTAAAGGATGGATAGACCCTTGCCCGCTATGGGACGAGGACGGTAGCGCCTATCTGGTATCGGCCCTCGCCGGCAGCCGCGCAGGCGCAAAGAGCGTCGCGATTGTAAGCCGCATGAAACCGGACGGCACTGCTTTGCTGGACAACGGTGTCATCGTCTACGACGGCCACCAACTCGACCCAACCTTCGAAGGCCCAAAGCTATACAAGCGGCATGGCTTCTATTACATCTTCGCACCTGCCGGAGGTGTCCCAACGGGTTGGCAAGTGGTCCTTCGTTCACAGAACATCTATGGCCCTTACGAGCGGCGCATCGTTCTGCAACAAGGAACTACCGCCATCAACGGTCCACATCAGGGCGCGTGGGTCGATACCGGCACCGGCGAAGACTGGTTTCTGCACTTTCAGGACGCTGGGTGGATGGGAAGGGTCGTACACCTTGAGCCAATGAAATGGGTCGACGACTGGCCCCAGATAGGCGACACATCGCATGGCTCTATCGGTCAGCCTGTACTCACCCATAGCAAGCCAACAACGCTCCACGCATCCATCAAACAAAATCCCGCCGATAGCGATGACTTCAACGCTCCAACTCTAGGATTGCAGTGGCAGTGGCAGGCAAATCCCGGCCCGACCTGGGCCTTTCCGTCACAGTCATTAGGCGTCTTGCGTTTGATCGCCATTCCCTCCCCTCCAGAAGCAACCAACCTCTGGAGCACTCCAGCGGTCCTTCTTCAAAAGCTGCCCGGCCCTAACTTCACTGTGACAACAAAGCTCAAACCCTCCTTCGCGAACGACGGGGATCGAGCCGGAGTCGTTCTGCTTGGCAAAGACTACGCCTCCCTCATTGTTGCGCAAACCCAAAAGGGTTTGGTCGTCCAGCAGATCGTATGCATGGGCGCGGATCAAAGCGCACGCGAAGCGGTCTCAGGCGAAGCTGTTGTGACCAAGCCAGACCTGTATCTGCGGATGACCCTGCAGAACGAAATAGCGGCCTTCAGCTACAGCGAAGACGGGGTCGCCTTCAAGCCCATCGGCCGTAACTTCGAGGCAACGCCGGGGGTATGGGTTGGCGCGAAGATCGGTATCTTTTCCAGCGGCAACACCGATCACGGCGAGTTCGGTTTCGCCGACTTCGACTGGTTTCGATTTAAATCACGCTGAAGGAGTAACGATGAAGACCAGGCAGATGAATAGGCGAGTCTTCGCAAAGGGGCTGGCGCTTTCGCCTCTCGGGCTAACCGCATTGCGGCCCGCTCTGTGCGAATCCAATACCTTCTCGGAGCAGACGCAACAAGTCGATGCTAACTCCCAAAAGCATGTTCCTAAAACAGCAGCCGAGTACAATCGACATCCTCCTATTCACGAGCCGGCTCCGTTTGTTGAGCCCCTCACCTTTACTCCACGGCCTCTCGAAATCCGGCTTCAGCCCTTTGCCCTGGGCGCTGTCTCACTGGATCCCGGTCCTCTCCAACAGGCACGGGACTGGAACCGCGGCTACATGCTTCGCCTTGCCAACGGCCGCCTCCTGCATAACTTTCGCATCACCGCCGGCCTTCCCTCCAACGCCGAACCTCTTGGCGGCTGGGAAGCCCCGACAGAGGAGCTTCGCGGGCATTTTGTCGGGCACTATCTTTCCACATGTGGCCTTCTCTACGCCGCTACGGGCGACCCCACGATCAAAGCAAGAGCCGACGAACTCGTCGCCGGCATCGCGGAGTGCCAGGCACATCTCAACGCCAACGGATACGTAAGCGCCTTCCCGGAGGAGCTGTTCGTACGATTAGACAAGCGCGAAAAGGTTTGGGCGCCCTTTTATACGCTTCATAAACTTATGGCCGGCCTGCTCGACATGAATACGCATTCCAATAACCAGCAGGCGCTTGATGTCTTGCTTCAACTCGCCGCATGGGTCGATACATGGACCGCGTCGAAGCCGGAAGACCACATGCAAGACATCCTGAAGACTGAGTTCGGCGGAATGAGCGAGGTTCTCTACAACCTCGCCGCTGTGACCGGTAATGACCGCTGGGCAACAACCGGCGACCGCTTCATAAAAAAGATATTCTTCACGCCACTAGCGCTGCGCCGCGACGAACTGAAGGGTCTGCACTGTAACACCCACATGCCTCAAGTCGTCGGTGCAGCCCGGCGGTATGAGCTTACCTCCGACTATCGCTTCGGCGAAGCCAGCCAGTTCTTCTTTGAGACCGTCTCGGAATCGCGCACGTACGCCACGGGCGGTTCCGGTAACACCGAGGGATGGCTCACCGACGCGAACCGCGTGGCTCTTGAGATGAAGGCCAGTTCGCACCATCAGGAATGCTGCTGCTCCTACAACATGATGAAGCTCAGCCGCCACCTTTATGGCTGGTCCGGCGATGCCCGTTTCATCGATTACTACGAGCGCAACCTGCTCAACCACCGTCTCGGAACGATCCAGCCTGAAACTGGTCTGACGACCTACTTTGTTTCCATGTCACCCGGCGCATGGAAGACCCTCAGCACCGAAGATCAGACCTTCTGGTGCTGCACAGGGACCGCTCTGGAAGACTTCGCCAAGCTAAACAATACGGTGTACTTCCACGACGAACACTCGCTCTATGTGAATCTCTTTGTGCCATCACAGCTTCACTGGAAAGAGCGTGGCATCCATCTACAACAGAAGACCACCTTTCCCGCGACTGACCGGACCACCCTTACGCTGCATGAGACGCCCGCAACCCAGTGGACGATGCATCTTCGCATCCCCTCATGGACAAGCACCGAAAACAGCGTTGCGATAAATGGTCGTCCGCTCGGAGTCTCCGGAACACCCGGCAGTTACCTTTCAATCACTCGCGTATGGAAAGCTGGAGATCGTGTTGAACTGATAACTCCAATGCGACTCACCGTAGAGCCGCTGCGCGACGACCCAACCCAACAGGCGTTTCTCTACGGTCCGCTAGTGCTTGCAGGTCAGTTCCCGCGGGGAGAAATAGACTTCGATCTACAGCACAATCAGGGCCCCGAGCTTGAAGAGCTTCCGCCTCTTCCGGTTCCTCCACTAGCGTCCAAAGGCCCTCAACCGGAGCAATGGATCAAGCCTGTTGCTGGAGAGCCTCTCACCTTCCGCACAACCGGCCAGAAACAAGACATAACCTTCAAACCATTCAACCTTAGCTGGGATCGCTTTGCCGTATATTGGACAGTCTCCTGAGGCCACGCAACTCAGGACGGCAACGCCCTCACGCCACAACCACGAATTACAATTCGTTGGATGGAAGATCGCATGACAAAAACGACTCTGCCCCGTGCCGCCACGATTGCCCTGGGCTTCATAACCTGCGCAGTTCTTATCGGCGCCCAAACAACGGCGGCTCCAAAGGTTGACGACAAGACTCCCCCCACGCTCGCTGAGCGAATCTCCAGCATGAAACACATGCCGGGCCTCTTGCCGCTTGATTGGGACGGCGCATCCGGGAAACTCTATCTCGAAGTCCCTCTCGACGGCGATGCAACTCACACGCAATCGAAAGACCTTCTTTACGCCGAATCGTTGCCCTGGGGCACCGGCTCTAACGATCTCGGACTGGACCGTGGGCAGGTCTCCGACGGTATCGTCGTTCGTTTTGAACGGACCGGCCCTAAGCTGCTGTTGGTCCAACCCAACCTTGCCTTCCGTTCAAGCTCAACCGATCCCATGGAACAGCTTGCGGTCAAGCAGTCATTCCCTGAATCGGTGCTTGCCGGCTTCAAGATCGAGGCGGAAGCTCCAGACGGTACGGTACTGGTCGATGCCACGGACTTCTTCTTGCGCGACTCACACCACGTCACTGAAGCACTCAAGCAATCGAAACAAGGAGAGTACAAGCTTGACCCTGCTCGCTCCGTCATCGAACTCGATCGCACGAAAGCCTTCCCGAAGAATACGGAGGTCGAAGCAGAGCTTACCTTCGCTTCAGATAACGGGGCTCACGACGCTAACTTTGTAAACGACGTAACTCCTGACCCGCGCTCGCTCACAGTGCGCGAGCACCAGAGCTTTCTGGAGCTTCCCCCTCCCGGTTTTATACCGCGTCGCTTCTCCCCGCGCGCCGGTTACTTCCCCGCAACCTACCGTGATTACAACGCACCTCTGGGCGAGCCGCTCGACCAGAACTTCATCATCCGTCACCGTCTCATCAAGCGCGATCCCTCCTGCACGCACGCTTGCGTAGCTGTTGCGCCAATCCAGTACTACGTCGACAGCGGCGCGCCGGAGCCGATCCGTTCCGCTCTCATCGAAGGCGCACGCTGGTGGGACACAGCCTTTCAAGCCGCTGGATGGGCGCCCGGCACATTCCGCGTGGACGTGCTGCCACCCGGCGCCGACCCTATGGATGTCCGCTACAACATCATCCAGTGGGTGCATCGCTATACACGTGGCTGGAGCTACGGTGCGGCCATCACCGATCCCCGCACCGGTGAGATCGTCAAAGGCAATGTCACGCTGGGCAGCCTCCGCGGTCGTCAGGATTATCTGATTGCAGAAGCCCTGTTGAGCCCTTATGTCGCAGGCAAATCCTCCAGGCCTGAGGATGATCCCATCACGCAATTCGTTCTTGCCCGCATACGCCAGTTAGCTGCTCATGAAACGGGCCACACCCTGGGTCTCGCGCATAACTTCGCAGCTTCCAGCTTTCCTCACACCCCGGACCAGTCGGTCAGCGTCATGGACTATCCCCATCCGTATATCACTCTCGACAAAAACGGAATACCGGACATCTCTCATGCCTACGCAGCCGGCATAGGACAGTGGGACAAGGTCGCTATCGACTATGGCTATCGCGAGTTCGATAAGAACGGCAAGCCGGCAGAAGATGCCACAGCCCTTGACAGCATTCTCACCCAATCCGAGAAAACCGGCCTCATCTTTATCACCGACGACGATGCCCGGCCTCTAGGCAGCGCCCATCCACATGCTCACCTGTGGGACAACGGCACAGACCCCGCAGATGAGCTTGATCGAGTCCTCAATATCCGGGCGGCTGCTCTCTCCCGCTTTGGCGAAAATGCGATCAAACCCGGCACTCCCATGGCGCAGCTTGAAGAGACCCTCGCGCCGTTGTACCTCTTCCACCGCTATCAGACAGAGGCCGCAATTAAGGAGATCGGCGGCCTCGATTACCGCTATAACCTTCGCGGCGACGGCCAGATCGGTCCTGCGATCGTCGATCCAAAGGAACAGAAAAAAGCGCTCGACATCGTATTGAAAACACTCGCTCCACAAACGCTGACCCTGCCTGAATCCATTCTTTCCATTCTGCCGCCACACCCTCCGGCTCTCAGCCGCACCCGTGAATCTCTGCCGTCACACACCGGACTGACCTTCGACCCCATCGCCGCGGCCGAGGCCTCAGCGGACCTCACTCTCACGGCGCTGCTTGACCCCGCCCGCGCCAGCCGGCTCATCGAATATCACATGCGGGTCCCGGCTTCGCCAGCGTTGCGTTTTGTTCTTGAGGGCATCTCGAAGACGACCGCCGAACGCCCTGATGCCGGTCATAGCATGTCTTCCGAAGTGGAACGTGCCGTCGAGTTCCGCGGCCTCGAGGCGATGCTCGCACTGGCCGTCAATCCATCGGCATCGAGCCAGGCGCGGGCCATTACGAGATCTCATATTGACGACTTGTTGAAGGAATTGACAGCCGCGCCTCCCCTACAGGACACCGCGGAGGCCATCCACCGGGCAGATTTCCTCGACAGAATCCGTGAATTCGAAAAGGACCCCGGAAAGTTCGTTCCTGCCAAGCCCATCGAGGCGCCCCCAGGAATGCCTATCGGTGATGACGAGTGGTAATCCGAGCGTGACCGGCGAGCCGGGGATATAGGCTGCGTCCTTGAGAAATATTGGAATCGTTATCAGCACTTAGTAACATCGTGAACCCCCGGCAATCCGTTGACAATGCCACATCGAGATGAGTAAACTCCTTCCGTAAATGATAACGTTCATCCTTTGGTTGTGACGATTGGCCATGCTTGTTCTCCTATCCAAATCTGGTTTCATCGATTTTGGTTTCATTGATCACCGGCACCGGTCGGTTCGTCCGTATGCGGCGTTTCCATCCCGCCTCTTGCTCCTTGCCGCGTCCTTCTTTTTCGGCGTGATCGGCGTCGCAGAGATTCAGGCGCAAACGCTGGACACCCTGACCTTCGGCAACGCCACGTCGGAGAGCGGCCATGGGCTTACGACAGCCTTCTTTGGAGAGGTCACGCCCCCGTCGCTGGTGACGGCTGGTGGAGGCGTAACGCCCAGCAATCCTTCGACAACGGGCCCCAGCCAGGCGGTAACCAGCGGCGCGCTTGCCCAGTCCGGACGCCAACTGCTTCCCCGCACGCCCAACGCCGACGTCTATGGCGGCCAAATGACCTTCACCATGAAGGTCGACCCTGTGCAGCAGAACTACCTTACGGTCAAGTTCTGGGGCTCGGACACGAACGCGAATGAATGGCTGGTGCTGGATTGCAACGGCCTGGAGGTTGGCCCGCGCCACGACTTCATTGGTGACCCCAACCAGGACAATAGCGAGGGGGAGATGTTCTGGAACTTCTCAACCGCGTGGTATCCAGGCCGCTGGATCTACCGGACGCTGCCGTTGCCGCTGAGCCAGACCATGGGCCAAACCACCGTGACGTTGACGGTCCGCTCACTGGGCGTGATCTCCTACTACGCTTCCGGCGCATACTTCGGCGACTATCAGGAGTTGATGAAATCGCCTACTCCGGTTCTCTATGAGGCAGTCACCCATACCAACTCGTACTTCGACACCTCGGCTGAACTCCAGGGGGTGGGGCCGACGGTGCTGACGCCGCTGTCGACGCCGACGGCAAGCTCGGCGATCTCAAGCATCGAATCGGGCGTGAACTCGCAAGCTAAGACCTTCATCAATGCATCGCCCACCTCCCTGGCTCCGTTCGATGTCGATTATCTCGCTGAGGTCTATGGGACGAGCTGGAGCACGTACAAGGGCAGCTCGGCGATCGTGACCCAGGTCATCGCCGGCATCGATGCCATGGTCACGGCCTATGCCGCGGCGCCGACGACCTATATGGGCACCTTTGGCAACGATAGCTGGGGCGGCCCCTTCGGGCCGGTAGGAGACGCGATTCGGCTGCTCTGGCCGGAGATCAACACGGGTACGACGATGTCGACGACGGTGGCCTACGGGGGCTCGCTGGGCACGGTCTCGCGGACGACAGCATGGTCGACGGCGTTACGAGCGAGCGTCGATTACGGACGCTTCAATCGCCGCGGCATTACCAACCAGTCGATCTTTGAAGCAATGGACATCTATACCGCCAACCGTGGCCTGGAACTGGTGCAGTCCAGCAACGCACTGTACGAATCGGAAGCACTCCGTTACTTGAACGAGTGCTCCGGCATCAGCCCGTGGCTGGGCAACGACCAGCCGGGCGAGGGGCCGACACCCGTCTACGGAACGGCCCCCAATGGGCCCAACTGGTACATGATGACGACCGCGGGCACCAGCAAAGAGATCGGCTTCGTCGGCAGCGATTATGGTGAGGTGGGCGGAGAGATCTACCGTATGGGGATCGTCTCGGGCAACGCCGCGATACAGGCACGGGGCCTGGTCTTGATGCAGGCGCGCGCCTACTTTCGCTATACCGGCACCGATCCCAACAACTACCTGATCATGCTGGGCGCAGAGCCGGTCGGGGTGCGTAACGATCAGGAGATGCCGGGCCACACGGTTTACCTGGGGCGCGAAGCTTCCGACGACTTCCTCGTCGCCAGTCAAGGGGCGTCCGTAGCCGGGTCGAATTTGCTCGGATACTTTCAGCAGGCCATCAACCAGGGCCAGATGTGGCCGGCGGTGGAAGGCTGGGGCAACAGCGATGAGTATGGGGCAGAAAACCAAATGCCGCTCCTTCCCGACTATTGGACTGCAGCCTCAACGCAAGCGCAGACCGGTGCGTTACTGCCCGAGACCAACAATGCTGGCCTGCCGAACTTCGCCTGGGCCGACCCCCAAAATATGACGGTCGCGGTCAAGTACGGCAGCGGCGCGACGGAAGAGAACTTCTACGCCGACATGCTCTGGCACGAGCCGTACTACATCAACGGCATGGCCAAAGTCTTCGACCTGACCCCAACCCAGGCGCGGGACGTCGAGGTGATGCTACAGGATGAGCAGTTCACCAGCTCCGGCGTCACTCTGATGGGGTCAGATGTGACGGACGGGACCTACGAGCCGTGGGACAACCCAACCATGGTGTCCGCGGGCCAGCCCTTTACAGAAGCCATCCGTTCCGACCTCACTACGATTCCGTCGACGAACCTGGACGGCGGCCGCGGCAACGGTTACACCCTGCGCTGGGGCCACTGGCTCGTCGGCATGAATGGCTATCAGTTGTCCACGGGTACGGCCTACGCGATGAAGATGCCGTCGGACTTCACCTCCGGCACCGACCTGATCTCCGGGAAGACGTTCACGGGACAGATCACGCTACAGCCGCAGACCGCCGTAGTCTTCTACATGACCAACAGCATTGATCCTGCACCGGCACCAAACCGGGTACTGTACCTCGGGGCCACTGGCAGCAATAGCGAGGTCATCTTGAACTGGAACGCTGCCGGGGGCGCGAACTACTACACCGTCCTGCGGTCTACTACCTCAGGAGGGCCATACAGCGTCGTTGCCAACGGCCTCACCCAGGTCCAGTATGTCGACAACACTGTGACGAATGGATCGAAATACTACTACGTCGTGGCCACATACAACGCGGCAGGTCTGACGGGCGGGAACTCGCCACAGGCCACAGCAACGCCGATGGCCTCGGAGAGCGCGGGCCTGCCTCCACCCTGGGCCAATGCCGACATCGGCACGGTGGGAGCGACCGGAAGCGCAACCTACAGCAGCGGCACCTTCACGGTCAACGGCAGCGGAGCGGACATCTGGAGCAATGCCGATCAGTTCCAGTTCGTCTATGCACCTCTCATTGCCAATGGATCGATCACCGTCAAAGTGGTGAGCCTGCAGAACACCAACGCCAATGCGAAGACCGGCATTATGATCCGGCAGTCGCTCAACTCCGAAGACCTCAACGTCGACCTCATCCTGACGCCGGCCAACGGGGTACAGCTTAACCGGCGCTACGCGCTCGACGGCGGCAGTTCCACCGTCGCCAGCCAAACCGGCATCGCAGCCCCCTACTGGCTACAGTTGGCCTATACAGACCAGAACACCTTCACCGGCTACATCTCGCCGGACGGCGTCACCTGGACCGAACTCGGGACCACCGGCCTGGGCAACTGGGTCGCGGGGGGCACCTTCATCGGCATGGTGGACACCTCCCATAACAACGGCACACTCAGCACCGCCGTCTTCAGCAACGTCACGCTGACCGGCGTGCCCACCGACACCACTGCAGCCGTTCCTTTGCTCTCGGCAACGATAGTCGGGGAACAAGTAAATCTGAAATGGGGCGCAATCACGGGCGCAACCGG